>LFRM01156288.1_pt1 | contig 44564 bp, 31 predicted proteins | sample 618341 | NCBI WGS metagenome assembly LFRM01 (sample SAMN03654438, study PRJNA283298) | anaerobic digester metagenome | isolation source: pool of bioreactors CSTR01a, CSTR02a, and CSTR03a thermophilic anaerobic... | place: Denmark: Kgs. Lyngby | collected 2014-05-21 | reverse complement strand
CTTCGCGATAAACCGAATTTAATTATTGCATTTTTTTATTCCCATGTCAATAACATTTTTTTACTATCTGAAATCTTTTTAAAATATACTGCTTAACCTTAAGTTTGCCTGGAAACAAGCCTATTTTCTCTTCTTATGCCATATTTTAATCAGTAATCGTTAAGCGGCGAAAACTGCATTCGAAATGCGGGCAAAATAAAATCCGGTACATCACGGTAAAAATGTGTACCGGATTAAAATTATTCAATTTATGGTTAATATGCAATGGTATCATATTGTCACAATAAGCTTAAATTTTATGTATTTTCAATTCAGCTTAAATCTTTTTATGCTTTTCTGTAAATCAAACGCCGCCTGTTTCAATTCGTCCGCTTTGGAAGCAAGCTCGTCAATAATAACCGTTTGTTCCTGCGTAGACGCGGTAACCTCCTCGGCGGAAGCGGCTGTTTGTTCGGATACGGCTGAAATATTCTGTATCGACGTAATCGTATTATCTTTGTTCTTCTCCATTTCCGTAATGAGCTTTATAATCTGTTCAACCTTTCCGGAAAGATTGTCCATAGAACTGTTGATCCTGTCAAATATTTCAATCGCTTCTTTAACAGCCTTATTTTGAGTACCTAAAATAATTTCCGTTTCAGCAGCCTTTTCAACAGTTTTTGCAGTCATATCCTGGGTATTCTTTATAATTGAAGAGATATCTCGCGCCGCGACCATGGACTGTTCGGCGAGCTTTCTGACCTCATCTGCCACTACGGCAAATCCGCGTCCCATACTGCCTGCTCTTGCCGCCTCTATCGCAGCATTAAGCGCAAGGAGATTTGTTTGATCCGCAATATTTCCGATTACCTTGATGATTTTTCCGATGGATTTGGAATGGTTGTCAAGCTCCTGGATATAATCAATGATTTCTCTTGATATCGCTGTTGTTTCATTAGCTTTGACTTCAAGTTCGTTGATCGATGATAAACCCATGGCCGTCATCTTTGTTGTGTCCCTGGCCAATTCATTCATTTCTTTAACATTGTATACCACATCATTGATTTTTTCAGCGAGTTCATTTATTGTCTTGACCCCGTTTTCCGCATCTTCAGCCTGAGCGGCAGCACCCAAAGTTATCTCCTGGATTGCTCTCGATATTTCATTGAAAATGGAAGAAACATGTCCCGACGTTGAGGATACGACATTTGCGGAAGAAGATACCTTTTCCGATACATTCGTCGTTTGTTCAATCAATATGCGCATACTGGATATCATTGAATTAATGCTGTTGGTCAGTTTTCCGAATTCATCCTTCCGCTCGGATTTAAAGCTCATGGAAAGATCTCCTGAAGCTGCCTGCTCGGAAGCATCCACTATCATGTTAATCGTCTTTCTCATACTGTTTGCCATAAAATATCCGGTCGCTAAAGCAATTAAAACGGCTGCCGCCATTATAATGACAGTAATTATAATAACAGTACCCGCGGCTGAATTAAGTTCTTTCTCAGGCATCATTCCAATAAGGATAATTCCGGAATCCGCAATTTTATAATAAGAAGTAAGATACCGGGAATTCAGATAAGAAACGCTTTGCGTCCCGCTGACTTCGGAACTTTTCCGCATCTCCTGAAAAAACGGCTGGTTAACGATATCCGATTGTTCCGCTGTTTCTCCGTTTATAATAACTTTACCGTCCGAAGTTATTATATAGATTTGCTCGTTTTTTCCGATATCGATTCCGGATACAAAATTGCCAATCACTTCGGGTTTCACATCGATGATCAGCAGGCCTACCGTTTCCCTGGACGTGAGACCGCGTATCAGCTTCATGTATGTCAGGGAATAATTTTTCGAAATGCTTTCGTCCGCACTGTCAATCTCCTTATGCCATCCAAACCAAGCCCCGTTCGACGGGCTTTCCTGCAGAATCTTTATAAAGCCGGAATTCTCAATATCCGCATAAACAGCAGTGGCAAAAAAGGAAGAAGCAGACTCGACTCCCGAGAGGATCATCACTCCCGAGATATCGGGATTAAAGGCAGAAACGGACATCAGTTTGTTGTTAACCTTCTTTGCAGTTTCAAGCTGGATCCGCGCATCATTAATATCATTCTTGTTCCATTTTTTCGTGTAATAATCCTGCACATCAACATCGGTACAGATTTGTTCCGCCTGGTTTTTTATCGTGTTAAGCAGTAAGTTGAAATATTTTCCGCCGTTCTCCATGGCCGTTTCGGAAGATTGAGCCGCAAGACGCGTTACCGTGCCGGAAGTATTCGAATAGGAGAATAAACCAAGTATAATAATCAAAACCGCAGGGATTAGAAAGGCAAGTATAAGTTTCGCACTTATGCTTTTCGATATAAGCAGCCCGGATGCGTTCTTCCGTAAAAAATCTCCCAGTTTTTCCGCATGCGTTATTATTCTGTTATAAAAATTTTTATTCCCCATAATATAAAACCTCTTTTTTTCACAAAATCAGCATGGCAAATATCCATTAATTCGAACTTTAACAGCGTTGTTTAAAGTATTCCCTGACAAGAAACTTCATCAAATCGCTTGGCTGTTTTCGTATAAATTCCGCTTTATCACCAAACACCATCCCATAAGGGGCATCGGCAGTGTAAGGTTCCCAATGAGGCATTTCCTCTCCCGTGGAATCAGTTCCGTTCGGATCACCGGAACGGATAAAGTTTGCCCAGTAGTTGCACATCCGGCGCGCAAGATCATAGTGCTTCCCGACGAAGGGTCTCCAGCATTTCGCAAGGGTTTCGAAAAAGAACCAAAGGTCAACCGAGTGGAAGGTTCCGGGGTTATCCCAGCCAGGTATTTCCGCGTCAAAATTATAATAATACAGGGGCGTATTGGCGCCCGTATCGGAATTTGCCTGCGCAATAATGCGAATCGCGTATTCGATCGTATTAACGCTTGCCCTTTTGAGTACATCCTCTATGCTGCCCGATTGGGCTTCGCAAAGTGCAAGGAATTCGTCAGCGCTGTCGCCGAAAAGCTCGATTGCCATGTTTCTTAATTCTTCATAGTTACTTACATCCGGAACACTGAAGAACTCATTTGACGTATGCCCCAAAAAAACAGGAACCATCAGGCGCTTATTTTCAAGAAACAGTTTGAACGGATCGCCGACAACAAAAATATCGTCCAAAACAGGCCAAAATTGATTGTTATACTCCACTGCTTTATCCCGTATGTATTCCGCATCGAGATTACGGGCTTCAGAAAGTGACGAAACTCCCAGGAACTCGAAAAATTTTATACCCTCCTGTTCTGCTTCATTTAAGGATATATTAAGCCGCGGAAGCCGGTTGTTCGGATATAGCGGAGCAAATACTCCGCTTAGGATAATCGCCCTTTGAAATAACCCTTTATTTTTTGGAGATGTAATATGTAATAAAACACTTCCGCCGCCTGCGGATTGACCACCTATCGTAATATTGTCGGGGTCACCGCCGAATGCGGCAATATTACGCTTCACCCAGTGTAAACCCGCCTGCTGATCAAGCAAACCGAAATTAGCCGGAGCTTCCGGAGATTCGGATGTTATTTCGGGATGGCATAAGAATCCGAAAGCGTTAAGCCTGTAATTAACCGTTACTGCAACGATGCCGCGCCTCGCTATGCGTTCTCCGTCAAATTCCATCTCCGCAGTATGTCCGACCTGAAATCCGCCTCCGAAAAACCATACGAATACTGGCAGTTTTTCATCGGCACTTTTTGCCGGTGTCCAGACATTAAGATAGAGACAATCCTCATTCATCGGAATTTCCGGATCAACCATCCACTCCCTTGTGTATATATTGTTCACATCAATAACGATCTTTGCCTGCATCGATATAGGCGCGAATTCTACCGCATTGAAAACACCCTCCCAATCTTTTGCAGGCTGCGGAGCCCTCCAGCGGTTTTCTCCAACGGGCGGAGCGGCAAACGGTATTCCTTTGAAACTCGTTATACGAGGATCGGCTGCGGGCAATCCTCTGACGAGACCATTTTCAACCCTGACAACTCTAAGCATATTCTTTACCCCTTCCTTTAATAAAAATCAAAAAATCATTGTCTTTCCTTAATTAGTTAAAAGCAAACATAACGATGTGACGGATACCTGCCGACAGTATCTTTTATTAATGATAAATCGTTTTATTATAATACAATTTTACCCCAATTATTTCAAAAATAAAATATAAAAATTTAAGAAATTCCTGTTTTTTTATTTTATTCCGTATGATATTTGCAATATCAAACGTATTTATTGTAAAAAAGCAGGCTTTTTTTATAGTTTAAATTGCTAATCATAATATTCGCTGTTATAATAATAAATAAAAGGTTTTATTAAGCTAATTTTAATATGAAAGGATATGTGGTATCTTGGTAACACTGAAGGAAATAGCTCAAATGTGCGGCGTATCAATAAGCACCGTATCAAATATAATAAACGGAAAGTCAAACGTCGGTGAGGATACAAGGCGTAAAGTGCTTGATGTTATAAAACAAACCGGTTATAAACCTAATTATTTCGCCCAGGGGATGCGGAAGCACAAAACCCGGATTGTAGGAATAATTGTGGAAGATTTGAATTTATTCAGTACAACCCCCATTGTAGGCGCGATTATGGCGTACTTTGAAGAGCATGATTATCGGACAATCCTTATAGATATGCGTCTTTATGACAAATGGCAGGATACATGGTACAATGACGAACAAAAACTGCAGTCCGTACTGCAGCCGTCAATTAAGGAACTGCTGTCAATTAAGGTAGACGGTATTGTTTATATCGCCGGTCACTGCCGGATTATAAATTGTTTTCCCAATGATTTTAAGATTCCGGCAATCGTCGTATATGGTCTGTCGAAGAATCCGCGCTTCACATCGGTTATAATAGATGATAAAAAAGGCGGGTATGATATAACAAAATACCTGATTTCGATGGGGCACCGCAGAATTGGGGTAATTGCCGGCACTATCGACAATCTCCATACAATTGACCGAATCACCGGATACCAGCAGGCTTTGTTTGAAGAACAAATTTTGTTTAATCCCGATCTGATCAGATACGGAGACTGGATGAGAGAATCGGGATACAGTGAAGCGGATTATTTAGTTAACAGCGGTGTTACCGCTATTTTCTGCATGAATGATTTAATGGCGGCAGGAGCATACGATTACCTTTATGAAAAAGGAATAAAGGTAGCAGATGATATGTCGGTTGCCGGTTATGACAATAATGTAGTATCAGGATACCTTAGACCAAGCCTTACAACAAATGAGATTCAATTAAGGGAAATAGGACAGGAATCCGCGAAAATAATGTTAAAAATGCTTGAAAACAAGTACATACCATCCAAAAAACCGGATATTATAAAAATATCATGCCGGCTCGTTATCCGTGAATCAGTAAAAAATATCAATTAGCAGCTTTATCCGGCAATATTTTCCGATTCACTTAACGGTTGAAAAAAAATTAACAAAAACGATTTAATTTTATATTTTTTTCTGCGGTTATTTGGAGCTTCCATTTATATTTCACAAAGGATGCCCTGGTTTTGAGCTTATCATATAGTGCAATATATACAAATGATAATATATTTCTAATTGACAACTGGAGATTTTTGTGTGTATAATTTTATATATAGTAAAAGGTTTTACTATATTAAGCTGATTTTATGCGGAACATATCATAAAAAGCAGGCATAAATTGTTTTATAAATGTTCCCGTTTGTTGAAAACAGGCTAAAGTAAAGTGAGGCACTGATATGAAATTTCTGAAAGATAGAAAGAAAGCCCAATCATATCTTGAATTTTTATATATTTTGCCTTTTATAATTTTGGTCGCAGTTTTTTCATACTATCCCCTCTATGGTTGGGTATATGCATTTTTTGATTATAAACCTCCGTTTCCTTTAACCATGGATAAGTTTGTCGGATTTAAATGGTTTATATCAATGGTTGATAACAGCATCAAGGTCAACCAGCTTCTGAAGGTTCTTAGAAATACCTTTGCGATTAGCGGCTTAAGTCTTATGTTTTCCTGGTTTCCAATGGTATTCGCCATATTCCTCAATGAAATCAAAAGCAGGCAGTATAGAAAATTTGTTCAAACAGTAACAACACTCCCGAATTTTATAAGCTGGGTATTGGTATATTCAATCGCATTCAGTATTCTTAACAGCACAGGTGCCGTCAATACGATAATGATGAGCCTTGGGCTCATAGATACGCCTAAAATGTTTCTGCAGTCTTCCGAACATGTCTGGTTCAGGATGTGGCTGTGGCTTACATGGAAAAATGCCGGCTGGGCGGCAATAATGTATATTGCGGCCATAAGCGCCATTGACGAAGAAATGAACGAGGCGGCAAGAATAGACGGTGCGTCCAAACTGCAGATTATATGGCATGTTACTCTTCCCAGTCTGATGCCTACGTATTTTGTTTTGGTCATGTTGAATCTCGCTAATTTCCTGTCGAACGGCATGGAGCAGTTTTTTGTTTTTCAGAACGCGTTCAACAAGGAATATATCCAGGTTTTGGATTTATATGTATACAACCTCGCAATGGGAGGCGGCGGTTATTCACTCTCCGTAGCAATCAGTATGCTGAAAAGTATTGTAAGCATCCTTCTTCTTTGTTTAACAAATGCTTTTTCCAAGCTGGTAAGAGGTGAAGGTTTCTTATAATATTTAAGCATTGTTATTATTTGCATTTTTACTGTCCGTATTTGTTTATTGAAATCATAGGGGGTTAATGCATTGGGTGCTAAACGGAACATAATAAAAAAACGAAATATTCGTATGGGGCTGCAGGACAGACTTGTGAGTATTTTCTCATATATCATATATTCCTTTTTCGCTTTTGTGTGCGTTTATCCGTTTTATTACATTTTCATCAATACATTCAGTGCTAATGATTTAAGTGAAAGAGGAAAAGTTCTCTTCTGGATAAAAGGCTTTCATTTAACGAATTATGTCGATGTATTAAAGATCCCGAACCTGTTTCAGTCCTTTAAAGTTTCTTTGGCACGCACTGCGATAGGTGCATCTCTTACTGTTATTATTGCGGCTTTTCTCGGGTACATGTTTACGAGGGAAACATTATGGAAACGGAAGTTTTGGTACCGATTTGTTGTGGCTACAATGTATTTTAACGCGGGTATTATTCCCTGGTACATAACAATGCGCAATCTTGGCCTGACAAATAACTTCTGGGGATATATTTTCCCATTGGCCGTATATCCATTCTATATTGTTCTTTGTAAAACTTATGTGGAATCCGTTCCCATAGAACTTCAGCAGGCAGCTCAGATAGACGGTGCCGGGACTCTCCGGATATTTTTTCAAATCATGCTTCCCGTTATTAAACCAATAATGGCAACAATAGCTATATTTGCTGCAGTTCAGCAGTGGAACTCGTTTCAGGATACATTGCTGCTCGTGACGGACAGTAAACTCCACACGCTGCAATTTACACTTTACCAGTATATTAACCAGGCAAGTTCGCTGAAAGCTCTTGTCAGTACCACTTCATCGACATCCATAGCCGCAACTCTTGCCACGGCACAAACTGCAACTTCAATACGCATGACGGTAACAGTCGTTGTAGTAACACCCATACTCCTTGTTTATCCGGTTTTTCAGAGGTTTTTTATAAAGGGAATAATGATAGGCGCTGTAAAAGGATAAATGACAATGAAATGCCATTCATTGTTATCTAATATAATTCAAAGGAGGCATATTTAAAATGAAACTGAAAAAATTGGTTTCGCTATTACTACTCGCAGCTATGTTGACAGCTATGTTGGCAGGATGTAAAGGCACCACCGGTTCCGGCACTACCACTCCGGATACAACAGTCACTACGCCTTCGGATTCTACCGGTTCTTCCGGTTCAGGCGGCGGCAAGTCTTATGATAAAACGTTGACTATTGATATTTATGACGTAGCCGCAAACTATCAGGGAATGCAAACGGGATGGTTCCGTAAGGTAGTGTTTGACAGGTTCAACATTGAACTTAACATTATCGCACCTCAGGTTGCCGGCGAAGCAATCTACCATACACGTGCAAGCACAGGTCATCTGGGTGACATTGTAATCCTTGAGAACGCGGATTTTGCTGACTGCGTAAAGACAGGTCTTATTAAGGATATAACAAATGAGATTAAAAACTGTCCGAACCTGATGGATTACAAAGAGCAGATTGATGTATACAACAAAAACCTTCCTGATAATGCTTCAGGCAAGATTTACGGTATCCCCTGCCAGATGACGAATACATCACCGACTTCATATTCCCAGGACGTTGTTTATTCAAGTCCGTTACTGCGCTGGGATCTGTACTCCGAACTCGGGCGTCCCGACATAGCAAATCTGGATCAACTGCTTGATGTTCTCGCTGCAATGAAGGAAGCTCATCCTACAAACAAGGACGGAGATCCTGCATATCCGTTTTCATTGTGGCCTGACTGGGACGGCGGCGACGGCATGATGGGTATCGCCAATGTTGTTCAGCTTACAACCTGGTACGGCGAAAAGATTAAAGAATCGCTTATCTTAAAGCCCGATAATACATTTACAACGGTACTTGATAAAAACGCCGCTTATTATAAAATCACGAAATTCCTCAATAACGCATACAGGCGAGGACTCGTAGATCCTGATTCCGGTACTCAGAATTGGGATTCCGCATGTGCAAAAATGACAGCCGGTCAGGTATATCTTATGTGGTATAGCTGGCAGGTAGGTTTCTGGAATACGCAGGAAAGGCTGAAGAACGGCAATGCATTTATCTTTATTCCGGTCAAAGACCAAATCTATTATGCGGATTCCGACACATATTACGGAAGCGGCCGTGTATTCGGCGTTGGTTCAATGGTTGACGACGAGAAATATCATAGAATTATGGACTTCCTCGATTGGTACGCAAGTCCTGAAGGCTTAACCTTCGAGCATAACGGTATTGAAGGCTTTAACTATACGGTCGGCCCGGACGGGAAATTCACTTTGATAAATGACAATGCGCTTATGGATAACCTGCCTGTTCCTGAAGAATGGGGCGGCGGAGGATACCAGGACGGCAACAACGCAATCAACCAGTGGATTGTTGATGCCATCAGCATTAACCCGAATACGGGTGAACCATATCATAACCAATACTGGAGTACCTATAAGCAAGCCACAATGACGCAGATGAAGAAGGAATGGGCTGAGAAATTCGGCGCTTCCGAGCCTGTTGAGTACATGAAAAAGAATAATGTTCTCATTGTAAGCCCGAACGTCAGCGTATCAATTCCAGGTGACACACCGGATATTTCCGTTATTCGGAGCCAGTGCGGAGACACCCTTTGCGACTATACATGGAGAATGATATTTGCTAACGATGACGCAGCGTTTGAAGCATTGTGGAATGAAATGACCACGCAGATGAATGGTTATGGATTCGAGAAACTTGTTGAATATGATACGGCCAGATTTACGGTTGAACTCGAAGCTAAGCTGGAAGCTATGAAATAAACCGGTTTACGGCTGCTTTAAATAAGTTAAAATAAAACGGTTTGTCCGGAATGAATTTACCGGACAAACCGTTTTATATTTGTGGGAAGAAAAGAAGTTGTTATTTCCCCGTTTTCCGCGGATCAATATTGAATCGCAGTTTTTTACCGCTTACCAACCCGTTGATTGGTCCGGGCATCCTGAGACCTTCCGTGTTTTCTCCGAAATAATCGGTACTCACCTTCTCATCGGCCTTTACTTCAGGAAGCTCTGTATTTATCGTTACTTCCATTGTCAAATCTTCACTGTTTATGTCTATTTCCATATCGCATTCACACCCTGCTTTGTCAAAACCACAGAATTCCCTCCATGTCTCCAAATCCAGGCACATCTCCGGTTCGGGATACATTACGCGCAGGTACCCGGGCGGCATTTTAGAGTACGCGTTCCCATCGAGTTCATTATGCTGATTCGGTAATATAACAGCGGCTTCCCCGCATTCGTAAAACAGGTTATTAAAGAATTTATTCTCTCTCGATGTCCCCCCGCGCTTAGGCATCAGGCGAAAGGCCACAACTTTGGCAAAAAACCCGGCCTTGTCGCATTTGCCAATCAGGTTGTTAACTATTCTGAGCCTGTCCGTACCTTCGAGATAAATTCCGTACCCGTTCCGTATGCCGTCTTCAGTTGTTTTATACCAGCCGGAAGAACCCGGTTCTTCCTTTAAAGCATTTTTATCATACCGGCCTTCAACATTCCAGATTATGTTGTTATCGATAAGGTTTTCAGAATCACGCGTACATTCTATGAATATATGTTCTCTTGAATTAATTCCGTCAATAAACAGGTTTGAAGTTATACGGTTGTTATCATTCCCGACATCGAGCCAAAGCGCGTCGCAACCGTAGCAATCCTTAATAACGTTGCGGCGTATAAGGGAATTCGCCGAATTATGCAGCTTAATCCCGCCTGCTTCCCATGAAAGCTCCATTCGCTGCCAGCCGGTTCCGACTATCAGGTTGTCTTCTACAAGCATATTTTTTACAAACATTCCCGCAATACCGCATACTCCCGCATTCTTTATCGTATTTCTCCGGATGATGCTGTTTCCTATAATTTGACCTTCAATTATCGTATGATGCCAGCATTCGTTTCCACAGTCGATACCCGTACCATTAGCCCAGTCAATTGTGCAGTCTTCTATGATCCAATGGTGCCCGCGGTAGCAGGACAGCGAACCTCTCTGCGGTACCGGGGCGCCGGTAGCCGCATGGGCCAGCGTCAGACCCTTTACCTTAATGTATGACAGGAACGGGATCTTCGGCGCGAAGCACTGCTCCCGGTTCGTCAGTTCTATCGTATGATTTCTCGGATCGTCATCTCCTGTCAGCCGGATATGCACTTTTTGACCGTTTGCTTCAACCCAGTATGAGTTTTCGGTTTCAGCCAGCATATAGTACAGCGGAACCTGCTTCATCGGTTCGCCGTCGACAAACACCATTCCCCTTCTGTTCAGGTACGGCGTCATATCTGTCTTGTCATATTCAATGAACAGCCTGTCATGCAGAATATTTACGGCACAAAACGGATTATAGCCCTTAAAATCTTCAGGATCGAGCTCTATTTCCCATACTTTGACACCCGCCGCCTTTGACTGATCTTCCCTGAATCCCCTTGTGAGCCTCCATCCGGTACTCGGTTTGAAATTTTTTACTTCAACGGAAGCCTTGATGATAACTTCTTCACCTTCATAAGCCTCATAACTGATCATCTTAGACGGGCTCAATCCGCCTCTCGCGGGCTGGACCGTTTCGCGATAAACCCCGCGGTGGATCAGTACGCGTGTACCGGGCTCCGCAATCTGTGCCGCGGCATTGATTGTTTTAAGCGGCTTATCCGGCGTGCCGTCATTATCGTCCGACGCGTTCGGATGGCTGTTGTTTACGTGGATTTCCCTGTCATATTCCTGCGGGACTTCCCAAAAATCAAACATTTGCCCATTTGGCTGGACAGCGGTTAAGTCTGTGGTTTTTGACATTTGATTCACCTTTACCTTTCATTCAACCTTTGAATTGATATATTATTTACAGGCCATATATTCTTTCTTCGTCAAATCCATCATACGTGCCGGTAAGATCGTTAACCGGCAAAATTTCGAGCATGCATAGATGGTTCGCCGGAATATCGAGGGCTGCCTCATAATAACCGTTCCGCTCGAATAGTTTCATATCCGTCTGAAGCGGTTCGGCCGACGCGAGTAATATTTTCTTTTGCTCGCTGTTCAGGCTGCGCGGTTTTCCAAGGTTGTTCCATGTCCGCAGCGGGTTCGCGTTATCTCCTCCCACCTGCTTTTTAATGAGAATGGCCTGTTTCCCGATAGCAGGAATTGAAAGCGCGTACGATATGTCCTGCCCCGGTTTTCCGTCGCTCTTATCATGCCAGTTCCAGCCGATAATAACATATCTTGAGTCATCTTTTGTTACAACCAGGTTTTCATCGCGGTAAAGCAGTTCTTTGCCCGCCTTAGAGAAAAACTCAAACGTGTAAAAGACGGGTTTTTTTACCGAGCCAAACGCAACAAGGCCGAAACCACCGTGAAAAACGGATTTTGGAACATCAAACTCCTCAAACACATCGCTGAAAGTCCAGTAAGAATAGGAATCCGCGTATTCTCCCGCCTCACTGAGAATCCGGGCAATATAGGCCGCCTGGAAAGTCGTGTCGTGGATCGGGCAAATTGGAACATAAGAACTGTTAAACTCGGTAATATGAAGCGGCATGTTCGCTATTTGAGGGTAATCCGCCATTATCTTTCTCGTTTCTTTCAATTCTTCAATCATGCGTGTGGGATGGTATATATCATGATAAATGAAATGACTTTTATGTTCCGGCTTCGCTACCGTGTAGCAATGCCGCGTTATAAAATCCAGAGGCGAATTGTTTTTTATACAGTGTTCAAAAAATGAACGTAGCCATTTTTCTGTTTCGACGCCGCATATCGCAGGGCCGCCCACTTTCAGGCAGGGATCAGCCTTTTTCACTGCTTTTGCGGAGTAATCATACAGTTTAAAATACTCTTCCATTGTTCCTGCCCAAAACGGGATATTTGGCTCATTCCATACCTCAATCGGCCATGTTATGACCTCGTCCCGCCCATATCGCTCAATGAGGTGGGTCAGCGTATTTTCAACAAGCCCGGCCCACTTCTCATACGATGAAGGCGGTGTGACGTTTCCCTTCCAATAAAAAACGGTTTGTTCGCCTGTTTTTAATTTTTCAGGCATAAACCCGAGTTCGATAAAGGGCCTGATGCCGTTTTCAAGGTATGAATCGATTATCCTGTCAAGATATGTAAAATTATAAAAAACACGCATTTTCCCGTCTGTCTCTTCTTCGCGGTAAATCCCGACATCATCGCAAAACAGTCCATGACCGCGGATGTATCGGAATTTTATCGACTTCTGAACAACCTTCAGATGATCAATGTACTCTTTTTGGAGCGCCAGTCCGATTCTTCCTGTGCCCACACAGAATGTCGCGTTGTTCCTGAAAGGTTTTCCCCCGGAAGGGACTTTAATTTCTTTTACCATAACAATCCTCCTCAAAATACGGTATTTGTCAATATATTTTTTATTTGTTTTCCGGTAGCGGCCGGAATAACCGGCAATTTATCTTCTATGTCTATGGCGGCACCTATACAAATGTCACCATTTGCTTCCGGATTCATGAGGACAAATACGCAAAGCATTCAGCGCCCTTATTCTTACTATACATCCGCAGCTCATGCATGTTGTTCCGTATACAAGCCGTTCACAGGAATAACACGTGTTAAGCCTCTTCATGTATAAGTTCTTGTCGGCTATCGGCACGCCGGATTCTATGACTTTCCTTATTCCTTCTTCTATTTCTTTTTCAGAAACGTGTACACTGCCCGGGCATTTGATGCATCGTTTCATTAACAGCTCACCCTTTTGTTTTGCAGGCTTATTCCAATTCCGCTTCAACTGCCGCGATCGCGCATGGGGACAGTCTCACCGATACCTCGTCATTAACAATCCGTATATCACTTAATTCCTGCACCTGGACCCGGTTCGGATTGTCAAACGTGTTGTGAGCCGTAACTTCCCCGCTTATAAACCCGCCCTTGGCGCTTTTTACTTTTTTACCGGCAAAGTTCAGAACAACTTCAGCCTTGTCGTCCGCCGAAAGATTCACAACTGTAACAAAAACATTTCCATTATCCTGGCAAGACGCTGAAATATCCACATTCGGCAGCCCCATTTGTATTGTTTTCGGTTTTTCATCCCACGCAGCAGGAATATAATATGAATCCTGGTGATTTTTAAACAAATCAAACACATGGTATGTCGGTGTTTTGACCATTTTTCCCCCTTCGGTAAGGATAATGGCCTGGAGTACATTTATAGTCTGCGCAAGATTACAAAGTCGGATGCGATCCGGGTACTTTTGAAAGATATGCAGCATCAGCGCGGCACTCATAGCGGAGCGCATTGTGTTTTGCTGGTACAGAAACGCCGGATTTGTTCCCGGTTCGTTATCAACCCACATTCCCCATTCATCCACAGCCAGGAGTACCCTTTTCTCCGGATCGTAATAGTCCATAATACTCATATTTTGTTTCAGCAGGGGTTCTTTTTTGTAAGTATTCACAGCCGTCTGATACCAGCTTTTTTTCGAGAATACCGTCCCGCTTGATTCTTCACCGGGTTTAATATAACAATGGACCGATAATCCGCCCATAAATCTTCCCGCTTCACGCATAAGAGTTTCGGTCCAGTCCAGGTCTTCAACATTGGAACCCCCGGCTATCTTAATCAGCGGGGGCGCCTCCCACCAATTCGTTTTACCCATGTCCTTGTAATTTCTCACATAGGTTGCGTATCTTCGGAATTCATTCGCATAGTATTCGGCTTTCATAAACCCGCCGCAGCCCCAGTTCTCATTTCCTATGCCAAAGAACCGGATATCCCATGCCCTGTCCCTTCCATTCTTACGCCTAAGCTGCGCCATCGGGGAATTACCGTCGTCAGTCAGATATTCCACCCAATTTCTCATTTCACGGACCGTACCGCTGCCGACATTACCGCAAATATACGGTTCACAGCCAATTTGCTCGCACAGATCCATAAATTCATGCGTACCGAAATGATTGTTCTCGAGCACGCCTCCCCAATGCGTATTTACCATTGGGGGCCTAGTCTCTTTCGGGCCTATTCCGTCCATCCAGTTGTAATCATCCGCGAAACAGCCTCCAGGCCAGCGGATATTGGGAACTTTTATCGCTTTCATCGCCTCCACTATGTCTGTCCTGATACCGTTAACATTTGGAATCGGAGAGTCCTCTCCCACCCAATATCCTCCATAAACGCAGCGTCCCAGGTGTTCCGAAAAGTGGCCGTAAATATGCCTGCTTATTTTGCCTTTTTTGTTCCTGGTGTCAATAATAGCTTTCATATCCATCCTCCATTAATCGTATATTTTATTGTCAGTTAACTAAATATATAGTTTTAGCTGACTTTTCTCATTCTCACGGCAATATAGCTCTTTCCCGGCAGTTCTACCCGGAAATCCCCCTTATAAGTGCCTGGAAGCTCGTTTATTGTCATATCCCAGGTATCGATTACATCAACCTTAAACTGTATGCCTTCCGGCATATGGAATATACGGAAGGAAGGTCTGAAAAATCCGAAGTAAAATATGTAGTATTCATTCGGTATGCCTCCGCATACACTGTCCCATTCAAGAGGCATATACGTTAATCCCTTTTTTGGCCCTTCCTCAATGATCTTTTTTAAAAATGCAATCCTCGGCGGGCTTGATCCATGCAACCGTCCCCCCTTTGACCACCAGAGAATTTCTTTTGGGTCCAAATATGTTTCGCCGTGCGTTACATATCCGCCCCGGAGCATCCCTTCCCAAAACCTGCGCACGAGCTCTTCATCGGATATATTCCCCCATCCGTGGCTTATATTGCCTTCATACGCGCACTCATCTACAATTACAGGCTTTCTGTACCGCTCGCGCCATTCATTGACAAGCTCCGTTGTTTTGTATATATCCACTCTCTGAATGCTGCAGTGGGTTATCCACGGTCTTGTGTGATCATAGAAATGGATGCAGTTGTGGATGGAACGCAAGTGGCAGTATGGATCGTGTTGCATAATTATTTCCGCGTATCTTTCCCAGTCTTTTACCGACTTGTTCATGAGGTCATATTCATTGGCCAGTGACCACCACACATTTCTGAAAGCGGAAAGCCTGGTTACTATATATTTAAGATACCGCTCATCGGCTTCGGAACCCATCACGGAAAAACCCCACCTGTCATACGGATGAAAAAGTATCAGATCGGCTTCTATTCCAAGTTCCATAAGGTTTTTCAGCCTCAGCTCAAGATGACGAAAAAACTCCGGGTTGAACCGCTCAAAATCCCATCCTTCTCCTGCATTCCGTTCAAACGGATAAATTTCAGGCTCGTTATTATTGTAATCATAGTGCTTTGGGAAAACGCACATCCTGATTTTATTGAACGGCGAAGCTGATAATGTCGTCAATGTCTGCTCTTCCAACTCATTTCCCTGGTGTGTCCAGGCATAGCAGGTTGTGCCGAACGGATAAAACGCGGTGCCGTCCTCATAGACAAAATGGTACGTATCCCGTACCCTGACCGGGCCGTGATTCATTCCCGACGGCTTTATGCACGTGAAACTGCCTGTAATTCCATCCATCTGTGCACTGCTGCTGAAAATCCTATACGCCCAGTTGCCCTGTATGTCGGGCATAATACGGATGATATAGGTTCCGTTTCCGTCATAAAAACCTTCCTGTTCAATTATTCTGCCGTTACAGGTAAATCTGCCCTTAAGATAAATTTCAGTAAAAGGATTTACAATGTCCGGACCTTCAAGTACCAACTCAAATATATCCCACTGCTGAACCTGTCTGGCGCCATGTTTTAGCGGCATGTCCAACCCTCCTTTGTCTGACTCGTTACAACTGCGTTCAAAATGGATCAATAAAAAGGGCAAAGAGACAAACGCATTAAGTTACATATATTTTACCATAATGCGGCTCTAAAGGATATGCTTATCAAGTAAATTTACCGATAATCAAAATAAATCCGAGGCGACTAAGACACGGCAAACAAAACTATATTTAAGCAATCGGAAGTTTTATGTTTATCTTTCGCTTTTCGTATTGTATAATAATAGTAACCTGCATTGCAGTAAAATCAGGTCGTAAAACGTTACACTAAAATGTCTTTTCAGTATTTCAGTATTAATCCGGAAAGGAGAATGACAAATGGATACAATTTACAAAGACTTACCTTACAATTCAGTAGAAATGTTACCGGGAATTCTAAAAAAGAAGGTCGAATTAAACCGCAGATATCTTTTAAGCCTGAATACCGAGAACCTGTTGAGAAATCATTATTTTGAAGCCGGCTTATGGAGCACGACAAACAAACCTGACAATGATATCCACTGGGGATGGGAATCACCTACATGCCAGTTAAGGGGTCACTTCCTCGGGCACTGGCTTTCTGCAGCGGCGAGGTTGTATGCCGCTACAGGCGACGCCGAGGTAAAAGGAAAGGCCGACAGGATAATATCCGAACTCGGAAGATGCCAGAAAGAAAACGGAGGAGAATGGGTCGGATCAATCCCGGAAAAGTACCTGGAATGGATTGTCGCGGGAAAAGAGGTATGGGCACCCCAGTATACCCTTCATAAAACATTTATGGGCCTTTTGGACATGTATCGCATTGCAGGGAATAAACAAGCGCTGGATATAGCCATATCGTGGTCCCGGTGGTTTTACAGGTGGTCCGGGCAATTCACGCGTGAACAGTTTGATGATATTTTGGATTATGAAACCGGCGGTATGCTGGAAATCTGGGCGGACTTATATGAAATAACGGGCAGCGGCGAACATTATAAGCTGATGCAGCGCTATTACCGCCGCCGTCTTTTTAATCCGCTGCTTGATGGCGTTGATGTACTGACAAATATGCATGCCAATACAACGATACCTGAGATACTCGGTGCTGCGCGCGCATGGGAAGTAACGGGTGAAAAGCGCTGGAGAGACATAGTGGAGAGTTATTGGCGCATGGCTGTCACCAAAAGAGGAACTTACTGCACGGGCGGTCAAACATGCGGTGAGGTCTGGACACCGCCGTACGCGATGTCTGCGAGGCTTGGAGATAAAAACCAGGAACACTGCACGGTTTATAACATGATGCGTCTTGCCGAGTTTTTGTTCCGCTGGACTGGTGATCCGACATATGCCGATTATTGGGAAAGAAATTTATATAACGGGATAATGGCACAGGGATATTGGGAGGGTTTCTTCCCGAACGGATATAAGCCTGAATTCCCGATAAAAGGCCTTATCTCCTACTTTCTGCCTTTACGGCCGGGCTCCCGCAAGGGCTGGGGCTCCGCTACCGAAGATTTCTGGTGCTGTCACGGCACTCTTGTACAGGCGAACGCTACCCATAACCGGGGCATATACTTCGACAACAGCGATGGCATAGCCGTATGTCAATACATCCCGTCCCGGGTTAACTGGAACAGGGACGGAACGAATGTTGTCATCAATCAGGGAATAAACACCCAAGCGGGAAGCTGCGCGGTCGTAAACCGTCTTAACAGGGAAGTAAAACACAGACCAATGTCCCTGGTGGCCGATTTTAATATAAACTGTGAAAAGCCTACAGAATTTGACTTGAAGTTAAGGATACCGTGGTGGATAAAAGGTGCGTCCATTTTTGTCAACGGAGAAAAACTGGATGTAAACCTTCAGCCTTCCACATTCTTCAGTTTACATAGAACATGGAAGGAAGAAGATAAAATCACCGTCGAATTTGAAAAGAAGCTTACAGTCTGTCCGCTTCCTGATGATCCCGAAGTGGTCGCATTTATGGAAGGCCCGGTAGTACTTGCCGGCCTGTGTGATGAAGACCGGATTTTGCACGGTGACAGAAATCATCCCGAAAAACTTCTTATTCCCGATAATGAACGGGAATGGAGTAATTGGGTAACAAGTTACAGAACATGCGGGCAGGACAGGAATATCCGTTTTGTACCGCTGTACGATATCGGGTATGAGAAGTTTAGTGTTTATTTCCGGATCAAGGATACCCCCGGTAAAAAATAAAATATAAAACGATATGTATTATAAGTATAAATAGAATAATACGATTAACAGTACAAAACACCGTGACACACATGCGTCACGGAACTGCGGCATAAAAAGAAAGAGGGATTATATGGCAGATATTATACTGAATACAGACAAAAAGATTGGGAGAATAAACAAAAACATTTACGGGCATTTTGCGGAACATCTCGGACGCTGTATTTATGAAGGCATATGGGTTGGAAACGAATCGCCGATACCAAATACCGACGGAATACGCAACGATGTAATCGAGGCTTTGCGCGAAATAAACATACCTGTATTGCGTTGGCCCGGGGGATGCTTTGCCGATACGTACCACTGGATGGACGGGATCGGTCCGTATGAACAGCGTCCAAGCATGATTAATACTCACTGGGAGGGAGTTGTTGAAAACAACCATTTCGGAACACATGAGTTTTTAAGGCTGTGCGAACTGCTCGGAACGGAACCTTATATCTGCGGAAATGTGGGAAGCGGTACGATACATGAAATGCAGCAGTGGATCGAGTATATTACCTTTGACGGAAAATCTCCGATGACGGAGCTAAGAAGCAAAAATGGCAGGTCGGAACCATGGAAGCTGACGTATTTCGGCATAGGTAATGAAAACTGGGGCTGCGGCGGGAATATGCGCGCCGAGTATTATGCGGACGAATACCGCAGATACGCGACATACGTAAAAAATTACGGCGGTAACAAAATATATAAAATAGCGGGCGGAGCATCCGTTGACGACTATCACTGGACCGAGGTTTTAATGCGGGAAGCCCGGCACTTAATGGATGGATTAAGCCTGCATTATTACACGAGAACTTCAACCGACTGGTCCATAAAAGGATCGGCAACAAACTTCACTGAAAACGAATGGTTCTCCGTGATGAAAAACGCGTTGTTCATGGAAGAACTCGTAAAGAAACATTCAAGCATAATGGATAAATATGATCCGGATAAGCGAATCGGACTGATCGTAGATGAATGGGGTACATGGTTTGATGTGGAACCCGGTACGAATCCGGGCTTTTTATACCAGCAGAACACGCTTCGGGATGCACTCGTGGCCGGTATCCATTTAAATATCTTTAACAATCACTGCGACAGGGTTCAGATGGCAAACCTCGCGCAGATGATTAATGTGCTTCAGGCCGTAATATTGACGGAAGGGGAGAAAATGCTCCTGACGCCTACATACCATGTGTTTAATATGTTTAAGGTTCATCAGGATGCGGAACTCCTGCCCTTATCGGTAACCTCGGAGAATTATACCGTGGACGGACAGTCAATTCCGAAAATCAACGGCTCTGCTTCAATAGACAAGAATAATACGATACATATAACACTGTGCAACCTGCATCCGACTGAAGCGGAAAGAATAACGTGTTATTCCACCGGAAAGCATTTCAGCAGGATAAGCGGAAAAATATTGACCGCGGATAAAATGAACGCGCATAATACGTTTGATAGTCCTTCGGCTGTGAAGCCCGAAGCTTTCAGCGAATTTAACCTGCACCAGGGAGAAATGGTTATCCTTATGCCGGCGAAGTCCATTGTTGTTTTAACATTGGAATAGCATAAGCGGGTGCAGCAGCCTGAAAAAGAAACAGACTTAATAAAAACTGACCGGATGCACGACCGTAAAGGTTCATGCATCCGGTCAGTTTTTTACAAGCTGCCAGGCGGTTTAATGAAATTATCTCAAATGATTTAACCCGGAATTACTCCGTCTATATCCCAGAGGTCTTCCCATCCTTTAGCGCCGTCCCAAAGGAATACCTGTCCTTTTATAAGTCGGCAGTTCTTATCAACACCTTCAAGCTCCTTCATCTCTTCGTCCGTCAGCGGATCCTCAACCGTGCACCGGATATTACTTACGTATTCGTTTCGGTAAATAGAGAACGGTATCGGAATTTGACCGCGCTGCACCGCCCATTTCAGACATATCACGGCGGGATGGACATTGTGCGCCTTCGCGATTTTAACAACGACCGGCTCCTCTATATCAACATAATCATCAGGTGTCTTGTCACGATCGGGTCTTGTAGGCGAACCGATAGGACTGAATCCAATAGGCTGTATGCCGTGTTCAATACAGAAATTGAACAGCTCAGGCTGCTGGAAAGTAGGATGAAGCTCCATTTCATTGGCCGAAGGCATAATGCGGGCATCCCTGAGAAGAAGCTTCAGCTTCGGTATTGTCATGTTTGAAGTTCCGATATGCCTTACGTAGCCGGCCTGCACCAGTCTTTCCATCTGATACCACGTTTCCATGTACTCTTCATGGTTGTACGGCTTGGCATCCTTGTTATGGTAATCGGGCGGAGCCCCTTTCGGATGGAAATTCCGGAACGGCCAGTGCACAAAATAGAGATCAATGTAGTCAAGCCTAAAATCCTTGAGGGACTGTGCACATGACAGCAATACATCCCCTTTTCCGTGCATATCGTTCCATACTTTCGAGGTAATAATCAATTCCTCTCTTTTAATGCCTTTTTTCATCGCTTCTTCCAGTACTTCGCCAATCAGGTGCTCATTTCCGTAAACAGAAGCACAGTCGAACAACCTGTATCCGACTTCAATCGCCCCTTTTACCGCCGCGGCGATATCCTCGCCGGAAAAACGATCCGACCCGAAGGTCCCCATTCCAATGCACGGAATCTTGTCGCCGCCTTTTAAAGTTCTCTGCGGAATCAAACCCGGATCAACCGCATCGTTAATTTTTGCAGTCATATTCAATCTCCCCTTCATTATATTTTTTCGTCCGATTGAAATTTTTCAATTTTGCTTGCCCATGTACCAAGGTTAATGCATTTAAAACAGTTTGCTGTTTCTTTCCTATTTTTCAACAACAACGCCTTTTTTCAGAATAATATTCGCATAAAGCGCTTTTTCTCCCGTGGCAACTACGGCATAAGCCTTTTTTGCCCTTTCATAAAAGGCGAACCGCTCAATATGCTCAAACTTGTTGTTTTCAGGTTCGTACCTGTTAACAATATCCTTATACACGTCCCAGATCGGCGTCTCGACAGGATCGCCGGGAACCACCTGCATCAGCGCAACCGGCGAATCAACATACGGGTCCAGCGGGAAAAGTTTCAGTATCGCATCCAACAGTTCCGGAATATTGTGCCCGTCACAGCGCACAAGTTTGTTCGCGATTGATGCGGCAGGAAAATTGCCGTCCGCCAAAACAATTTCATCTCCATGCCCCATCTCCATCAAAACTTTTAAAAGCTCCGGCGATAAAATACTCGGAATACCTTTCAGCATTTCAATCAACCCCTTTCTTATTTTTACGGTTTCGTCGCATATAAATATTGCTCAATGCAATTTACAACCCTGTCTTTTGCAAGGCTTTCAGGATCTTTTCCCAGCAGGCCGGACCTGATTTTATCATACTGAACCGGCATATACTGGCTTATCAGTGACAGTGGTATGTCAACAGCTTTCAGGTTACGTATCAGCCTGTCAATCGCCTGACGTACTTCGGGCAGCGGGAGGTAATAGCGGCACCTGTCCGAAAAACTGTATTTTCTCGCCAGCCGCAGTTTTTCGTCATTCCCGTGATAGTGCTTTATCCAGTTTTCAGGGTTATTAACCATCACGTCGTCGAGCACTTCGATAAAGTTTGAAAGCTCAATACCGCTCCTTGTCTTAAGCAGTTCATTCTCAATATGATTCAGCGCGAAAAGTGCTTCCCGGAGCGCAAATGTAAGAGCAGGCCCTACCTTCAGAATGGCAATGCCGTCTTCCACCATCTCTTTCATCGCTTCAGCCGTCTGGTAATCGGTAGAATGGCCTTCAAAAACGAGACTCGGATAGTTTTTCAACGATTCACACAGGGCTTTTGCCGCGTCGCGGTCATACTCGTGTATGCTGTCATCACCGAATTCGACGCCGGGCTGCACTACGACCGCTGTTACATTCTCCCATGCGCTGTCAAGACCATTGCGGCGGAATTCTTCTCTGAAAAGTTCGACAGTTTCACGAAAATCCTCCGGTGAAGTAACCTGCAGCTCTTCTTCTTCCCCCTGGCTGCCGCCCGGAACCGGCACTTCGCTTCCTATTACATAAACAGGATGCACTGCGTCTGGATTTGAAGCCGAAAGTTCTTCAAAAGCTTTTTCGGCAGTTTTCGCAAGAACCGCGCCGCGTTCGGCAATTACCGATGTTTCAAGTTTTCTCGTTTTATCATCGTCCCCAAGATGCATGCTTGTATCAATATGTATTTTTGTAAAACCCGCGATAACAAACTGCCTTATAAGCTCTTTCGCTTCTCCGAGCGCTTTTTCCGCAGGCAGCCTCTTCCATGTCAAAGGTCCTAAATGATCGCCGCCGAGTATTATTTTATCTGCCGGAAACTTTACCTTTTCGGCGATTGAAAAAACGAACCTTTTAAAGTCCGACGGTTTCATCCCGGTATATCCTCCATACTGGTTTACCTGGTTTGCCGTCGCTTCTATCAACACATAACCGGAATCCTTCATAGCCCGTTCCATGCAGGCTTCAAGCACAAGTTCATTCGCGCTGCAAGCCGAGTATATTCCCGCGGGTATGCCTTTTTTCTGCAACTCTACGATTTTCTTCAGCGGATGCATTCCTTTCAAATTTCCCACCCCTTTTTCTATTCGTTTATAAGAAGGAGCTTGCCTTTAACCTTGCCCGGTGTCTTATACATGTCAAACGCCTCTTTCGCCTTCTCCATGGGCAGTTTTTTAAATATCAGGCTTTCGTCGAGCTTCAGCTTGCCGTTTTTAAAAAAATGCGCCGTAAGTTCCCACTCATCTCCGGGGAAAGGAGCGCTGTAAGACATCCAGGAACCTGTGAGTCTAAATTCTTTCCGGTTCATATTCTCAAAAAGTTTTGGCGCAAAAACAAGGTCTTTTGTCGGAGTGCCGATAAAACAGACGCTTGATTTGCTACCGGCCAGTTCAAACGCAAGTTTCATCGTCGCGTCAGCGCCGGCGGTCTCAAAAACGAATCCGAACCCTTTTCCGTTTGTATATTCTTTTACCTTTTCCCTGAAATCCGGTTCAAGCGTATTAATTGTCACATCGACGCCGAGTTTTTTTGCGAGGGTAATCCTTTCGTTATCTATATCAAACACGAAGACCCTTTTCGCTCCGAATAATGCGGCCCACTGTGCGGTAAACAGCCCTATCGTTCCGCCTCCAAGAATGGCTACATCCCTGCCTCCCTCGTATCCGGCGCATTTAAGTCCGTGAAGCGCGACGGCGGAAGGCTCGAAAAACGCTCCCTGCTCGAAAGAAACAGTCTTATTAAACTTTACGACATTTCGCTGCGGAAGAACGACATAATCGGCAAATCCCCCCTGAATTCTCGACCCTACAAAACTGTAATTGTCGCACTGGGAGTAATTGCCCTTTTGACAATTGGAACAGTCAAAACAGGGGATCAGCGGAACTGCCGCGACCCTGTCGCCGACCGAAACGGTATTGACATTACTGCCGACTGCCTCGACTTCTCCTGAAAACTCGTGGCCGAGAATAATCGGATAGTAATGCGCGGCATCGCCCAATACTCTGGGTATATCGGAGCCGCAAATTCCGGCGGCTTTCACCCTTACCAACACTTCTCCGTCTCCCGGTTCAGGGGTTGGATAATCCTCGTACCTTAAATCATCTTTTGCGTGCAATACTGCTGCTTTCATAATAATCCCACCAGTCATAGTTATAATTAGTTAAATTCAGATGCTTTTCCGCATCGTATCTTTCAATTTTTCATATATCTCCAGATAAATTTCATAATACTTTGAGTATAAGTGATGAGCTTTCATATCGGGCTCATGCACTCTTCTTATCATAACGGTGCTGTTTACGGCATCCTTAAAGCTTTTATACAATCCCGTGCCGACACCGGCGAGAATTGCCGCTCCGAGAGTAGTTGCGGTATCCGACGCCGGGACAATGATAACCCTGCCCGTGACATCAGCTTTAATTTGAGTCCAGAGAGTACTGTTTGCCGCGCCGCCCATCGCGTTCAGCACACCTGCGGATACGCCGGCTTCCTCCGCCGTTTTAATGTTGTGGTAAAGGGCATAGGCACATCCTTCCAGGATCGCGCGTATGATATGGGCCCTGGTTTTACTGTAATCAAGCCCGAAAAACACGCCCTTGGCGCTGCTGTCCCAAATCGGCGAGCGCTCTCCGGCCATATACGGAAGAAAAATTAGTCCTTCCGAACCGTTTGGTATTTTCGAAGCTTCTTCGTCCATTATCTGAAAAGCCCGTTTTCCGGTGCGTTCTGCCTCGGTATTTTCATAAAACCCGAATTCTTCGCGGAACCATTTAAGACTGCCGCCGCCGACCGTTCCGCCCTGCAAAAGCCATAAATCCGGAACAACATGATAACTTAATATGAGTTTTGGATGAGCTGTCGCATTATCGAGACAAAGACTCATGCCGCCCGCCTGACCTCCCTGTTCCTGGGCCTGGCCCGTTTCAACAACACCCGCTCCCAATGTGCCGCAGGCGGCATCGAGCCCGCCCGCAACAACGGGTGTACCGGGAATCAAGCCCGTAATTTCGGCCGCTTCGGGAGTAACTTCACCGATAATATCATGGCACGAATAGATATCGGGAAGCATTTCGACAGGAATTCCAAGCTCCTGCGATAAAGAGCTTTCATACCGGCCGGTTTTCATATTGAACATATGGAGGCCGTAACCCTGCGACTTGTCCTGCGTCATAACGCCGGTAAGCTTATATGCTATGAAACTGTTGCTCTGCAGAAATTTATAAGTTTTGTTATAGACTTCAGGTTTGTTGTATTTGAACCATAGAATTTTAGGAGTTGTATATGTAGGCTCGAAAGCATTGCCGCTGACGCTGAAAATACGGTCAAATCCGATTTTTTCAATTACTTCATTGCAAATTTCCTTTGATCTCGTATCCATCCATATTGGTGTGTTATGTAAAACATTTCCGTCTTTGTCCACCGGGATTGCCGACCAGCTTTGACCGTCAATTCCTATCCCGGCAATTTGTTCCGGCCGTATTTTCCCGGTATCTATGATCTCCCTGATCGCGTCCGTTACACTTTTCCACCATTCCATCGGATCCTGCTCGACAAAACCGGGCTCCGGGTAATATACTTTATATTCCCGCGAAGACTGGGCCAGCACCGTTCCGTCAATACCAAAAGCCGCCACCTTGCATGCCGACGTTCCGATATCAATTCCCAGAAGAATCCTTCTCATACCAATTTCTCCTTTTTACCTGTATTACAACAAAGTTTTTATACCGCCCCTGCTGCCGGCCTGTATAAACACTCTAAGAGCGAAACCATTTTTGTTTTTTGTCTTATTTTATTCTGTTTTAATCGTTTTATCATGTATAACAATTTTCATATTAAACGTTTAACTTTTGCCGAAACATAAACTGAACTTAAAAGAATATATACGCTAAATTAGTGGATTAATTACCGCTACCGATTCCCCTTCAAGAATCTCGGTTTTTAGACGAACCATAGCTGGGAACCCGCTATTATCGCCTTTCATCCTCTTAATCAGCAGATTCGCGGCATATTCGCCTATCTGCTGCATCGGCTGGACAACAATCGAAAGCCTCGGTTTAACTACGTTTGCGAGCTGTATATTGTCAAAACCGATAATCGATATTTCATCAGGTATTTTTATGTTTCTGCCATTAAGAGCCATTATCGCTCCGAGTGTCATTTCATAATTTGTAACAAAAACCGCCGAAGGAGGATTCTCCTGATCAAGAAACTCATTCATAAGCATAATGCCGCTTTGAATTTCATAATCTCCGTACTTTATAAGGCTGTTGTCAATCTCAAGCTCATAATCTTCATAAACCCTTATATATCCTTTCAGCCTCTCCTGTGCCGTATAGATATCCTGCGGCCCGCAAATAATGCCAATTCTTCTGTGACCCTTTGTAATCAAAAGTTCAACCGCGTTATATGCCGCATTCAGGTTGTCGGCCAGCACCACGTCACAATCAATCCCCTTAATCGATCTGTCTATCAGTATAACCGGCACGTCATTTTCAAGAGCTTCGGAGATTTTACTGTCACTAATGCCGTAAGGAACGAGAATAATCCCGTCTACCTGTTTGTTCCTTAAAAAATCGAACTTCTCATTTTCGAGTTTGCTGCTCTGCCTGTAATCACAAATGATCGTACTATAACCGTATTGCAGCAGGATGCTCTCAACTTTCGAAACTATGCTCGTTGAGAATATATTTTCTAAACTTGGGATAAGAACACCCACAGTTGCGGTTTTTTTAGTTTTCAGACCGCGCGCTATTTCGTTTACCCTGAAATCAAGGGCTTTAATAGCCTCATCAATGCGCTTTTTATTCTCATCTTTTACTTTTATACCGTTTATGTATTTTGATACCGTAGCTATTGACAGACCCGCGTACTCCGCTACATCTTTCATTGTTGCCGCTATTTTAATCAACTCCACGTTAATCGTTTCACTTCCACTTTTATTGTATCTTATATCCTTTTATTGTTCAATAGGGAAAATAAAAAATTTTTGTATCGAAAAAAAAACAACGGAAGATTTTTCATTATCTTCCGTTGTCCCTTTCCGGGTTTCAACCCGGCAAAAGCAGCTTGTCAATTGACTCTTCGGTTTAACAGCAAAGCAATGGAATTTCAGTATAAAAGCGGTTTATTCCAGCGTGAACGACGCAAGGCTTGCGCTTCCCATGCCCCTGTAAGTAAAATACAATGCCTGTATTCCATCCGGAATAGATATATCGGCCGAATATTCTTTCCATATATTCGAAAATTCAACCGGTATCTTTCCGAGAACGGGACCGTTCCATGATGTTTTAACTTCGAACTCGCCGCGGCAGTACCCGCGTGTTTTTATTTTAACATTCCTCACGCCTTTGCAGTCGAAATACTTGAACCCCGCAGTCGCGGAATCTTTCATGTTAGCTATGTAACCTATCTCTTCATCGCCGTCTTTGCCGTCCTGCGTGATTTTCGGGAACTGGTTGTTCATCCATGAGCCCGTAAAATCGGTATAAATTGATTCTTCCCTGCAGAATAAATTGCATGCCAGGTAAGCCGGATATTCGCCACGGCCAATTAACGGCTCATCAATAGAACCGCACGAGGTCATCTCGACCTGCGGAATCGACCCGTCATCGGTAAACCTTATTTTCTCCAGGCATGCCTGCCTGCTGAAGTTCGTGCCGTTTGTATGCCTGTGATAAAAGATATACCATTCCCCGTTGATTTCAACAATACTGCCGTGGTTGTTTCCGCCGTAATACATGGGCTTTTCCGCAGGTTTATACGTATCGATATGCATATCGCAGTTGCTGACTATTACACCGCGGTATTCAAAACCCTTGTTCGGATATTTGCTTGTGGCATAGCACAGTTCATGCATAGCTATTGAGGAATATATGAAATAGTATGTATCTCCCTTTTTCCTGATGGACGGCGCCTCAAAAAACTCATGCCCTTCAAAACTGCTTCCCTTGCTGTAAGGTTCACTTGGAGCGATAAATACGGGTTTCTCGATAATCGTAAGCATGTCCGGTCCGAGCACTGTTACCATCGGGCCTTTTCTTGATTTGTCGCCTTTCGCGCAAAATCCCGTATACAGGTACGTTCTATCTCCCTCGGTAAGAACTCCAGGATCAAACTGCGGCTGGTCATTCTCCCTTTCGCCGAGACGGGTTCCGTCGGGATAATGAACATAGCCGTAAAACTCATATTTGCCGGCCGGTGTATCGCAAACCGCGACTGATACAATGGAAACCTTGTCCAAAACATAGTATAAATAATACCTGCCGTCGGGACCCATGGTAACATCAGGCGCGTACAGGCACATACTCCCATCAGGGTTAAGGGGGTCATCCGTTTTTTTGTAAATTACGCCTTCGTATCTCCAGTCAGATAGATCATCAACAGGCGCAGACCAGCATACGTAGTCGTTCAGGCAGTAGACATACCCGTTAAAACGGTCATGGGAGCCATAGACATATACCCTGCCGTTAAACACATAAGGTTCACCGTCGGGGATATATTCCCACGATGGAAGATATGGATTTACTCTTTGTTTTTTCATTATTTCTACCTCCGATTTCCAATAATATACTCAATTTTTATCAACACTCTGAATAAATATTCTTATGTTTACTATTACTATATAATATTTCCGTTTGCCGTACAATCTTTATGCCGGAGATTATCTTCCAGCAAAACTTCTTCAGGTACTTCCAAATAATTATCATGTAAAAATAAGATTGTTCCTGTAATTAACCGGACTAATTCCAAACTGCATCTTAAAAACCTTGCTGAAGTAGTGCTGATCAGTAAACCCAAGAATTTCCGCAACATCTTTCACAAGCATCTCCCGGTTCTCCATCAACAGTTTTTTTGCTTCTTCCATTTTCAGACTGTTATAATATTCCATTGGTGAAACGCCGTAATACATCCTCATCAGCCTGTTGATATACGAAGGCGAGAGCCTGAATTTATCTGAAAGATCCTGCATTGTAATGTTTCCATATAAATTGTTTCTTAAGTATTTTTCTATTTTTTCCGCCGCTTCCATAGATGACCCGGACTTTGTACCTTTCGTGTCGATTATTGCATTTAAATAATTATTAAGCCTTTCTTCCAAATCGCCATAGTTTTTACAGTCGTTTAGAATTTTATCGATCTGATAATCCAAATCAAATGGAAGCATACAATCACTTTCAAAATAATTTATAATTTCATCCAGTATAATCATCAGTAATCTTTTAATAAAGATCACGGGATAATTGTTTTGCTGCCATACGCAAATTTCCCGTCTAATCTCTTCAAACAAACTTGATGGATGTCCGTTGCGAATTATGCATTCAATTTTTTTTCTTAATTTTTTAGTTTCAGTATTAAGGTTAATTAGATTATTATCGACAAAATCGGAAGTACTGGTGTAAATTTTTGATTTATCCAAAAGAATCATACTGCTTAAGCTGTTCGAAAGATCCATATATTGATCATACAGCCTGTCAATCTCCGATAATTTTTCAGAGCATATCATATTTAACTGCAAATACTTGCCTGACAGTTTTGAAAAAACCGATTCGTTATACTCTATGATTTTTTCCTCCGGCTGCTTATCCAGATCATATAGAATAAGTTTCTCGCATGCGAATTTTGTATCCGCGACCAAAATACTCCCTTCAGGGTCCTTTATCCCCAACGATGCGTAGATATCGCTTTTCGCAACCGGCTCGGAAAGCTTCGGTATCACGCCGTTTCTAACAATAGAAAGCATATAGCCTTTTATAGAAGATAAATCATGCGAATGACTTATCCTGCCGTTCAGTACATCCGATACGGCGCTTTCTTTTTTCCTGATTTCGTTTTGCTTTATCTCGGATACTATCTTTATCATAATTTTTTTAAAATCTTTGGCATCAACAGGTTTTAAAATGTATTCGTCAACCTGGAGTTTCAATGCCTTATGAGTATATTCAAAATCGCCGTATCCGCTGATAATAACACATTTTAACGAAGGGTATATGCCTTTTGCTTTTTGTATTAATGTTAATCCATCCATTAGAGGCATTTTAATATCTGTAAACATAATATCCGGTTTGTTTTTTCGCACTAATTCAAGGGCCTTTTCCCCGTCATATGCAATTTCGACATCGATTTCCGGATCAAATGCCTTGAGCTTGCTGACAATGTCTCTTACAATTGGTTTGCTGTCTTCCGCGACTACCACTTTATACACTATTCTCACCCCCATAATTACCGGTAAGCAAACGTTCGTCATAATTTCCTTCAAGATAGATCTTTATCCCGTTGTCATCGTTGTTGCTGATTGAAAATTTAAAACTTTCGCCATACATCATTTTTAACCTTAAAACTGAATTGATTATTCCCATGCCGTTCATACCTGCCGTAACTTCACTTGATACAAATGATTTTGAAGAAATAATCTCTTCAATCCTTTTATAAATTTGATCTATCTCGCTTTCCATCATACCGTTGCCGTTATCAATCACGGATATTGACCACCGCCCGTCTTTTATCCTCGTAGTAATTTGAATTTTATACGGAGGTTTACAGTTTCTAAACCCATGTTTAATTGCATTTTCAACAAAGGGCTGGACTGACAGTTTAGGTAAGGCTATATTTTGTGTACCATCCTGTATATCAATTTCATAGAAAAGAAAGTCTTCATAGTTTTTAGATTGCAGCGATAAATAATTATACGCGCAGTTCAATTCCTCTTCCAGGCGCACTATTTGCGGTTCTAAGCTGGCGGTGTAGCGAAGCATATCCGAAAGCTGCTTGCACATTGAGACTACATCGTCAATACGGTGTTCCTGGGCGGATATACTGATTGTATAAAGCACATTATATATAAAATGCGGGGCAATTTGAGCCTGAAGTGCCGCAAATCGGGCCTTGGCTTCCGCCTTGCTGGATATTATTTCTTTTTCAACTGCCTCTTTTAATTCATCCAAAATATGTTGAAATGCGTCTCTTAGCATTATAATTTCGTTATTCCCGGTAGAATCTATTTCAAGTCCCATATTATTATAGCTTACCTGCAGCACACGATCTCGCAAATTCCGAAGAGGTTTTACAAGAAGTCTTGTAAATATAAATATCAGGATTAATGATGCCAGCATTACTACTATCATAACGATATATGCAGCATTAACGAGTAGTGATAAAGGCTTGTACAGAGTTTCAGCGCTATGCTTGATAATAACGGTCAGACCTGAATATTCCGATAAGGAGTAGAAATATATATTACCGTTGTTATCTTCATATACACCGTTTGCCCGTTCCCTGTTGTTCTCCGCCAAAAAACTGCCGATACCGGAACTTTCCTTATTGGTACTGTATACTATTTCACTTCTGTTATCAATTATGATGACTTCTCCGGTATTACCTATGTTGCATATTTTGCCGATATAGTCGTAACTGTCCTGAACCTCGATATAACCATACTTTTTTGCATTTATATCGAATACCGCACGCACAAAAGAGATATAACTTTTCTCCGAATATTTATAACCGTAGGACGGGTAAATAACCATATGTTTGTTATTAAGCAATTCTTCACTTTCCTCATCGTTCATAACTCTGGATAAGTTGCTGGAATTTTCGTTGTAAACAAAAACGTAATCCCTGTTTTCATTGTATATGTAAACATTCAGCAGCGGAAAAGACGTTAGGGTAATGGCGTCGGAAACTATGTCAGCAAATTCCCTGTCATAAATCAGATACTTATAACTGCCCTGGGTGACCCGGGATGAATTTGTTTCATCCAGTATTTTCTGCAACTCGGCATTAGATATTAGCTTTTTGGTTATATCATCCATCTTCTCAATATAAGTGTCAATATTTTCCGAAATTTTAACACAGAGCTGCATATCACTATGCGTTATATTATCTTTGATCTTTATAAATATGTTATTATGCAGGTAAAATATAAAAATAGCGATTATAAGGAATATAATAAATGAAAATAATATCACAAGCTTAGTTTGGAATTTTATATTCGAAAGGATGCCCTTCACCTCACAATATAAACAATAAAATCAATCGCTTAAAAATTTCGGCACGATTCGTTATATTTATATTATACAATACTGTTAAACGGTTTTCACGCTCGTCCGTTTTTTTCCTATGCCTTAATTGCTCCTTCCGTCAAACCTTTAATGATATATTTCTGCGCAAATATAAACAGTATTAAAACAGGCATCATAGTCATGACAAGATCAGCGAATACCAAATTCCAATTGCTTCCGCTGTACATCCCAAAAAACTGGTATACCGAAAGAGGCATTGTCCATTTTGAGGGATCAGTCAAAAAATAAAGCGGTATATTTATATCATTCCAAACATTCATAAATACAAGAATCAATACCGTTATGCTTATCGGTTTTAAGAGAGGAAAAATAACTGAATAAAAAACCCTTAATCCGGTTGCGCCGTCAATAAAAGCAGCCTCATCAAGCGCTTTCGGAATTCCTTTTATAAAACCCGTGAACAAAAAGCAACTGAAGGATATATTCATGGCACAATATATTAAGACAGCATTTCCATACCCTCCGTATATTCCAAGAAAGCTGAATAATTTAATGGTAGGTATTGTTTGCATTGGTATGATCGTTCCTATGAAGAAAAAGTAATATAAAAAACGTGATAACGAGGACTTCTTCCTGGCTAAAGTAAATGCCGCGATTGAACTGACGCATATCGTTAAAACAGTAGATACAACCGTAATAAATACACTATTCAGAAATGCCGTAAAAAGATCGGCTTTTTCAAACACCTCAATATAATTCATAAATAACCATTCTTTCGGCAGCTTCAGATCAAACGCGGTTACCTCTGTCGGGTTTTTAAATGAACCCAGAATCATTATCATAATAGGAATAATTATGATAAGTGACAGAATAAACAGAAAGGATTCAAGCAATATCACGCATAATCTTGATCTTGCTTTAGCGGACATTACTCTTCAACCTCCTTTTTCCTCATGTAATGCAATAACGGTATGCATACAATCCCGACAAAAATCATCAGCGCTACATTTAACGCCGTACCAAGACCCCATTCACCTTTGCCGAATCTCGCGAATACTTCCAATGCAATCACCTGCGAAGCGTTACCGGGGCCGCCGCCTGTTAACGCATACGGTTCACTGAATACTTTAAGACCTCCAATCAGGCTTAATATTAAATTTATATTTATTGAAGGCACAAGCAAAGGAAGATAAATTTTGAAGAATCTTTGAACAGCATTTGCACCATCAATTTTCGCGGCTTCATAGTAAGTACTTGATATACCCTGGAGACCGGCAAGATAAATAACCATATGATAACCCGACCATTGCCAGATAGATACTCCGGCTATTGAGAACATAACTATTTTAGGGCCAACAAGCCAATTATTCCTTAAAAATCCAAGGCCTGTCTTTTGAAGAAACAAATTCAGTATTCCGTTCGGATGAAGAATAGGTACAAAAACCAAGCCAATTACAATAGTGGATAACACACATGGCAGAAAGAAGATGCTTCTGAAATAATTTCTTAAAACCATTTTCACATTAACCGCAACAGCCAGCAGCAGTCCGAACAAATTTTTAAAGATTACCACTGTAACCGCATAAACCAATGTGTTTGCAATCACTTTTCTTAGTCCTTTGTCTAAAATAATGGACTCATAATTTTTTAATCCGATAAAATTTATGTTTGTTCTGCTTATATTCCAGTCTGTAAGCGAATAATAAACACCAAAAACGGCAGGAAGCACAAATATTACACTATAAATCAACAATGCCGGTATTACAAAACCATATGTATAATTTTTTTCACTGCTGCGGTACAATGAAAAATCCCCCTGTTCACCTTTTATAAACGTAGCCCACCAAAAGAGGCGGGCTACGTTTATGTTTTAAATGTGCAGTTAACTTAAGCTGTTAAAAACCTTCATATCCTTTTGCTCTCATCAGTTCATCAAACTTAGCGTCCCAAGCTTCCAGAACCTGACGCGGCGTCAATTGGCCGGCAAACATTTCCTGATAATACTTCCACAAGTCATTCAGGTCTACCTTCATAAAGCAATTCATTTCAGTAACAACTTTGCCCGATTCATTATAGTTTGTATATATTTCTTCCATGAGCGGGCTCCAGGTTGGCTCTTCTGCGCCTTTTATACTTGGAGCAAACGCCTTCTCCTGCTGCGCCCTGTTAAGTTGTTCGGGCTGAGCGAGGAAATTCAAGAACGCTTTGGCTTCTTCGATGTTTTTCGCATCCTTCGGAACAAAGAATACTCCATCAAGCTGCCCGATTGTAAAATAATCGCACTCACCCTCAAATAAAGGCAATGGAAACAGACCAAAATCAGTATCCGGTATTTTTGCGATCAGATCCGTTGCAGTAGCATCTGAACCCATCATCATAGCGTATTTATTGCCTTCAAATGCCTGAGGCACACTGTTGTAATCGTCGGATAGAAGTGTTTCCTGCATGTACCCTGCCTCATACAAACCGTATAATTTTTCCAGGCTCTCCTGGAAAGCGGCAATGTCCGTCCAGTTTATCTCGTTGCGATTCAATTTGTCCCACAGACCTGGTTCTATCTTCTCTACATAATACCCCCAGGCCGAAGTGGTCCACATCTGGAATGTCCACACATCCTTAAATGGTGCGTAAATAGGAGTAATTCCATTGTTTTTAATGGTTTCGCAGATCTCTACGAATTGATCAAAGGTCTTGGGAATTGATAGGCCAAGTTGAGAGAATATGTTCTTATTATAGACTATTCCCATACCGCCAGTCATAATTTTAACAGAAAACCCGTAAATTTTTCCATCAGGTGCTCTAAGCATATCCGGGTTTTTCAGGTTCGCAACCCAAGGTTCATTTGATAAATCTACAAAATTGTTCGTGACATTCAATTCATTCTCTGCGGCGATCTTACTGTAATTAATAATGTCGGAAGGCTGCCCGGCTGCAAGCTTTGTTTGAAGTATGGTTAGACATTGGGCATCCGGGTTTAAGATTAGTTTTACGGTAACATTGGGATGCTCTTTTTCAAATGCGTCAATATTGCCTTGGTGGAAAGAATAAGGATTGTTATTTTTCATCTCCTGGCTCAATTCAATAGTTAACGTAACATCCTTCTTTGCATTATCGCCTGAAGGCTGAGATTGCGTATCACCGCCTTGAGAAACTTCACCGGATGTAGATGGCGGATTCGTGATGCAGCCAGCCATTATTGAGAATAACATAACCGCAATTAACAGCACTCCAGCTCCACGTAAAAGATTATTTCTCATAATATATCCCCCTCACAGTTTCAATTTTTTACACTGACATTAAAGCGCATGCAGCTTTGATTTATATGAATTATAGCATTAGCGCGCGAACAGGTAAATGTAGTATGCTGAACAAAGACTGTTGATTATTTTGAACAAACGATAAGTTCCTTATCATTCTTTATTGCGAACCCATACGAGCATTTCTCCCTGTCCCCTGTTCCCCCACAAAAAATAAGGCACTGCCTTGAAATCAAAATCTTTTTCATTGGGTTTGCAGGCTCCATAAAGGATATCGTTCCAATTATCCTCAACAACGCGCTTTGCCTTGCCTTTTATGACAATCGCGCCTGTCATCAGTTTTTCATCGGCTTCTATAGTAAACGGAGAATTCAAATCAATGGATACAGCCGATAAATTTCCCCCGTTATCAACTTCCTCCAGGCAATATACCAAAGGCCCCCTTTGCAGGGATATCTTACCTGCATTAGCCCGCACTCTCGGGTTAGAGTAAACCGTTTCTATCAGCATGTCCATAAAGATTTCTATTTCATCCCCGGCTTTCCAGTTTCGCGTGAATAATGCATATCCTTTTTCTGTTTGTATATTCTCCTGTATATTCCCGTTTATTGAAGCGGAAAAGTTTCTGCACCAGCCGGGTATTCGAAAAGCCAGCGCAAGAATATCCGCAGGAGATGAAACAATGGAAAACTTCACTTTGCCATCCCATGGGAAAAAGCTTTTCTGGGCCATCCGCAGGATTCCGTTTCCAACTTTCACCTCAACATCTCCTCCAATATAGAGATGCGTATATACGGTATTATCACTGAACGAGTATATATACTGATTTAAAGATGTTAACAATCTTGCTATATTGGGCGGGCAGCATGCGCAGCCAAACCACTTTTGCCTTACGGGTCTTACATGTTTTCTGTCAGGATTGCTATCGCAGGCTTCAGGCCATACCTCCAGCGTATTTACGTAAAAAAATCGCTTCCCGTCACGGGACATAGAACCTAATATAATGTTGTATAAAGCCCTCTCTATTACATCGCCGTATTCACTGTTGATATCCATTTGAAGCATACGATGGGCAAAAAACACAAGGCCTATTGATGCGCAGGTTTCAGCATAAGCAGTCTCATTAGGCAAATCATAATCAAATGTAAAAGCCTCACCGTGATGCGTAGATCCAATTCCGCCGGTTATATACATTTGCTTTTTCACTATATTGCGCCAAAGAAGTTTACAAGTATCAAACAATTGCTTGTCACCGGTTTCTCTCGCAATGTCGGCCATGGCTGAGTACAAATAAACCGCCCTTACCGCATGACCGACTGCCGTATGCTGTCCGCGGACAGGTTTGTGCGCCTGATTATATTTTAAATCCGGAAACGGAACAGGTTTTTTAGACCAGCTTGAATAGCCGCCCCTTCTCATCCACTCCTTAACAAAATAGTTCGGTTCTTTTCCCCGCTCATCAATAAAAAACTTACTGAGCTTCAGATATTTTTCATTTCCCGTCACGTTATAGAGCTTCACCAAGGCAAGCTCTATTTCGGGATGCCCTGGATAACCCTGCATTTTGTACGGTTCGGGTCCAAAAACAGTATCGATATAATCGGCAAACCTGCACGCGACTTCAAGCAGTTTCCGTTTTCCGGTCGCGTTGTAATAAGCCGTTGCCGCCTCTATCAAGTGCCCTGCAACATATAGTTCATGTCCTTCGTGCAAATCCTTCCATCTTTCCCCGGGCTCCTTAATAATATAAAACGTATCCAAATATCCATCGGGCTGCTGCGCTCTTTCAATAATATCGATAACAGCATCCACAATACTTTCAAGCTCCGGGTTGGGATTTGTTTCAAGGCTGTAACTGACAGCTTCGATCCATTTCATTACATCGGTATCCTGGAATCTTTCCCCTTTAAACTCACCGTAATCATCGCCAGCGGCAATCCGAAAATTTCTGATGGCATGACTTGGTTCTGCATCAGGCACACGATCATTTAATATATCCCATTGATAAAACAACATCGTATTTCTGACAAGTTCAGCATAACCTGACCAAAACGCGTCCGATATTTTTACCTGTTTTAAGTCCACCGGCTTTAAAATCGGCAAATCGTGCATCATTTAGATCTCTCCTTTTCCGGTAAGTTTTTATGTATTTAAAATAAAAAGCGCCCAATTATCAAAGGCGCATATATTTCAAAAAATCTCAACTTAAAATACAAATTCCAGTTTCGTTACGGAATCTTTTGCCACGGTAAGGTCAAAACCGTCGCCATTTTCAGCAAAGAGTTCGCCGTTTACAAAAACTTTCTTGTAGCCGATCGGGAACACAAACTTAATAGTTTGATCAGCTAATGACGAAATCTCAGCAAAGGCATTACCTTGCTTGATGTCCCATTCCATTTTTTCTATTTTCGCGAATGTATAAAGCCATACGCCTTTTACAGAACCTTTAGCCAAGTCTTCCGGAACAGCGTGCAGTAGCTTTATAAACCCTTCGTCCGAGTAAACAAGCATCTCGAGTACTATCGCCGGCATTGCTCCAAGAAGGTCGGGACAAAATACCCTGTACGGATAGTGAACCGTATTAAGTGTTCGTGTTACATAGCCGTGTTCCATAAGCGTGCGCAGGTTATGAATCGCATCCGGTAAATCATGTAACCTTACCGCCGTAAAATACCTGTGTACGATTCCGTGCGCGGAGTCATCCTGTTGGCCGCGTTTACGGTTTGAAAGTATGAAGGGTTTTACAAGTTCAGGAGTCTTCTCCGGTGTTATTGCGCGCCCGGGCCAAACATCGTAATGGTGCGATACATGCCTGTGGTTGTAATTCTCTTCGGAATATTTGAATGACCATTCTTTAACGGCACCATCTTCATCAAGCAGATAGTCAGGCAGTTTTTCGCGCAGTTCTTTCCACTTCGGATAGTCGGGTTCATCCAATCCCAAAATTTCACATGCGTGCATCAGGTTGTCCAGAACTTCCCTGCAGACCATGATATCCATGAGAGAGTTGACATTCATAGCATACACGCCTTTTGGGAAAGGCACATGGTAGTCATTCATTGACGGGTTTTCAGGTGAATAACTCGGGTAGAAAATAACCTTCCCATCTTCATCGGTATCCGACAGATAGTCCAAGTAGAACAGTGCTATCTCCTTAAGTGCCGGAACGATGCGGTCGCGCAGAAATTCTTTATCCCCGGTTACAAGGTAGTGACCCCAGAATTCGTTATAAATCCACCCCAGCATTCCTGTCCAGCAATAATGCGGATATACAATCGAAAACTGATAAAATTTGCCGGAATTGTAATCGCAATGAACATTTCCAAGCACACCGCGAGCACCGTAAAATCTTTTTGCGTTCAGACGGAAATCGTCAAATTTGTTTTCATAAAACTGGAAATATTTTTCCATTATTTCGGGCAATCCTGTCATATTACCGGCACAGACCTGTAAATTAGTGTTGATATTATGCTGGAATAAGGATGGAGGATCGTCACCGGTATCGGCTATCATGAAGAATCGTCCCATGTCGTAGAGTTTTTGCAGCAGCATCGGGCACAATTCGCCCTCGCTGTGCTGTAGGCTCAGTAATTCTTCGGCAGAAAGCGCCCAATCTCCTTCCAGGTTTATCTCTGAGCGTTCCATCATCGGTTTTAGATGCGCCCTATTTTCTTCCAATATCTCATCATAGGAATCGGTGATCTGCCTGACGTCCGTCAAAACCTCATCCGCCAGCGAATGATTGTAATCTTCTTCATATTTAACAGAGCGGGATAATACTATAACAAATGTCGCATCTTCTACCGTTATGTAACCGTTATAATTATCTGATCTGCAGCTGACTTTGCCGTCGGTCTTAATAACCGATGAGCAGCAATATCCGCGTGTACCGTACTGCGGATCATATGCAAGAGAAACAGTACAGCTATCTTCCGTTGTTTTTACAACAACGTCGCTTCCCGGAATCGGATACATTTCCAGGTAATCAACAAGAACATAATTCTCAAAATGGTCGTGTAAATCATAGCCTCCCGGTGCAACAAAACGCATATTCACATTAAATTTTCCGCCATTCTGACGCTTCATTTCATGAACGATGACATCCTTTGGGAAAGAAGCGACAGATCGCCTGATTATACCGCCTTTATCATCCTCGCAGAGTACCGTTATCTCTCCCGACAGCATATCAAGATAACGCAGATAATCGTGAGAATCTTTACCTTCATCAAATTCGAGCAGCAGTTCCATAACAGCGTGAAGTCTTGGATGAAGGCGCGGGAATTCCACACCAAACGGTCTTTTGTCTATCCATTTATCATAACCGGCGTCTTTTGTGGCTTTATCCATAAGTTTTGCGGCTTCTTCAAATTTACCCTGCAAAAGCAGCTTCCTGCATTCCGGGATAGCATGAGCGACATCCGGCGGCTCGGGTGTATCCTTCCATCTCATGTCCATAATACGCTCGCGCTTGTAAATTATCCGTTCATGATAAGGTTCACCGATAACGTCAATACGCTGCCTGCCGTTGCCGGTTACAACGACATCAATATCGGACTTCGCCGGATACAGGCTGCATATGCTTTTTTGAGGCAGCAATTCGCGACGCTTTTCGTAACTCATCGGCTCATATTTCAAGCGGCGTTTTACAGTTTTTATACCATAACTACTCATACATTCACTCCTCATCCAAATTATTCTGCTAACGATAATAAAGATTTTAAAATGATTTAGTTAAGGCAAGCGTCTTATTACAGGAATTTGTGCGTATCCTTCGACCTAATATTAACACTCAGGACATGAATAGTACATGGAATATGCTGAACAAGCTTCTTTGAATATTATGAACAAATCAGATGATTTTGTTCAATAGACAATACGAACGCTATGCATTGGAGAGCAGTAATATATCGAAGAGGTATCCGCCGCATATGGCGGCGGAGACAAGAGCCGCCGCCCGGCTCATTATAAGCATCCGTTTGCAACAGCTCTTACACGAAGGTGGTGGTATTCTTCCATATTAGGCATCGTTTGATGCATATACACTATTGACGCCCCTTCCTGGGGGTCAATCGACACATATGTACCCAACGCCCCTGTCCAGCCGAATTCACCTTCGGAACCGTTTGAATGTCCTTCGGCTTTGCTGAGTAATGTTCTTACTCCAAGGCCGTAACCATACCCCGCCAGATACGAATTTGTGAAATCCTGCAGTTGCACGCTGTTTAAATGATTCGCCCTCATCAAGTCTATCGTTTTTCTGCCTATGATTTTTTCACCGTTGTATACGCCTTCGTTTGCAAGCATCTGCGAGAATTTTAGATAATCCCTTACCGTGGAATAAAGTCCCGCGCCTCCGGCCTCGTATAATGCATCGGGCTGGTGATATTCATCAAACAATCCGTCTACCTTTTTCATCTCTCCGTTGTCTTCCTTTTTGTAAACAGAAACCATCCTCGATTCAATATCGTCGCGGTAACGGTAACCGGTATCCTTCATACCGAGAGGATCAAATATTTCTTCCTGCAGGAACTGTCCTACAGTTTTCCCCGAAATGATCTGAATCAGGCCTGCAACTATATCGTGCCCGTATCCATACAGCCAGCGCGTACCCGGTTCAAACGCGACAGGAACGCTGCCCATTGCGCGTACTTCTGTCACAATGTCATACTTGCCGTATTTCTTAATTAAATCATTTCTAACTTTTTCCATTTCCTTCGCTACCGGGGAATCGAAAAACGGGTACGGCAAACCCACGGCCATCATAAACGCATGCTTTATTAGCATCGGGTTATTGGCTTTCCTTATAACCTGATTGCCGTTAGGCTGAATGATTAATAAATTTGTATCCTTATATTCGGGGATATATTCATAAATCGGTTCATTGAGCAAAAACTTGCCTCTTTCATAAAGCATCAACGCAGCGGTACAAATGATAACTTTCGTCATTGAAAAAAGGCGAAAAACGGTATCTTCTGTAACCAGTTTTTTGTCTTCGATATCGGCGTAACCAAAATAGCCTTCATATAAGGTCTTTCCATTTTTGGCGACCGCACAGCCGCATCCCGGAATCCCGTCTTTTACGAATTTCTCGAGAAGCCTCGATAAATCGTCAAAATTAGCCATAATTTCAACTCCTTATATTTTATTAAATATGAAAAATATTAGCCGGCCCTCCCCATTATTTTGACCACAGAATTATTTTTTCAAACGTATGACGTTCCACGAAAGCCTTTTTACGACAGCCTTCACGCTGCCGTCTTCCATTTTCGTACCAGGGTTTGTCACAGGTTTAATCACATCGGGATTTTCAAAACTGTTGCCTTTTTCCAAATTGTCCGTATACATCTCAATGTGCTCAAGCAGCTTATACCCTTCGAACCCCCTGACATCCAGGGAAACCTCGATATCGTCCTCTGCCGCGCGGTTTATGATAAAAACAGCCGCTTCATCCTTTTCCTCATTATGAACGGCCCCGGCTTCAATTGCCTGCACATTTTCATACGCATGGCACTGGCATGAGCCTGTAAGAGCAAATTGTTCGGTATTAAATGTCGGACCGTCTACGACAGGCAAAATCGAAACAGCGCCGCTAGCGAGCTTATTCATATGATAATACGGGTAATACGCTGCGTTCTTCCAAACATGCCTGCCGTCAAAAGCAATCGCGCCGCGAAGCCCGCCCGTCATACAGGCTATCTTTATGCGGTCGGCATGACGCAAAAATGTAAGAAGAATTGAAGAAAGACCAAGGGCATTAAGCATCTGGTATGACATAAATATTTCCCTTCGTTCGATAAAGTTTTCCGGATCATTTTTTACGAATACATTGTCTCTCGGGTGAAACTGGAAATAATCCTTAGTTACATCCTGCCATCCCCTGCGCCCGAACAGAACTTCCCCCTGTTTCCCGAAGTTCACACCGTACTCATCGAAGGAAATGTACATCTTTTTCGGACTCCTGAGCTTCGACTGCAGGTAATCGCAGGTTGCAATAGTTGTATTTATATAATCCTCAAATACTGATGAAACATTCAAATAATTCGCAATATCGCCTTCCGGCGCCGTGTGATAATGATGAATGGAGACATAATCGACAAATTCATAGCATTGTTCAAGGGCTGCTATTTCCCATTCCGGAAAATGCCTGTGATGATCGGAAGTGCCCGCGAAAACGGTTTCGGCTTTATTATCAATCCATTTAATTATTTTGGACAATTCATTCGTACGGATTCCGAAACCAACCGGATCTTTTTCACATGAGCCGATCTGCCAATGCCCGTCCATTTCGTTGCCCAGATACCAGGTCCTGATGGGGAATGGTTCGTGATGCCCGTATTTTTTTCGCAAATCCGACCAGTATGTGCCACCCGTGTAAACTGAGTACTCTACCAAGTGCATTGCGCTCTTTATATCTTCCGTTCCGAGATTTATAGTGTACATCGGTTCGGTATTCGCGCGCATCGCCCATTCTATGTATTCGTCGTGGCCGACAATATTAGGTTCAATTTGAAACCATGCAAGATCAAGCTGGACTTTTCGTTTTTCACGCGGCCCTATCGATTCTTTCCAATCCCAGCCCGAAACAAAATTTCCGCCGGGAAGCCGGACAGCCGGTAAATCAAACTCTTTAACCGCGTCCAGTATATCCTGCCTGAAACCCATATCGTCGGCGGTCGGATGCTTCGGGTTATATATGCCACCGTATACGGTACTTCTAATAGGTTCAAGGAATGCCCCAAAAAGCCGTTTCTCCACTTTTCCTATTTTGTAATCAGGGTGTACCGTGACTTTTGCTTTTTTCAGCATACAATCCTCTCCCTATGGATTTATTTTGCCGCGCTTTTGTTCCGCTGCCGCTGCAGCAGAACTGCGGAAGGTGATTATTTTTAACGCGGAAATAGCCGCCCTGCGATGCATACCGGGAACACAGCCGGACTCAGGGTCAGATGAAATAGTCATATATGCGGTTTCTCCTGGTTCTTTCTTCCTTACTAAGTTTTTCCGCGTCGGAAATCTCATAAACCCCAAACGTGTCAACAAGCCTTGATGTAGGTTCAATCTCTACAAAGGTGCACCATGGCAGCCAGTGATAGTGGCTCATCAGCGTCTGGCTCGTAAAGTTGCCGCTTTCGTGTCCCAATCCTGGCATAATATATCCTATACTGCCGTCTACATCGTTGGACTGCCGCGTGTTCTTATAGATAAACTCCGCAAAATCAAGATAATGCTTGTCGTCTGTTATCAAATACAGCCTGTAATACACATATGCACATGCCGCCATATATACATCGGCTCCGCCGCTGATCGTGATAATGCTTTGCCCGCTTATCGAATACTTGTTGAAAGGATGCTTCGGGAGAAGAGTGCGTACCGGGAATGTCCACGCATATGTCCATGTTTCGGTGTAATCGGCGGCGCCTATCGCAGCCTCGAGCCACTTATCGTCGCCGGTTAAATCATAAAGGGCAAGGAACCCGAATAAAGCATAAATGCCCGCTTCCTTGTCCTGGATGTCCATGTTGTCACAGGTGCCTCCGCGGTATTCCATGTTCAGGTATGCGTTATCATAAGACCAGTGTCCTGCCCTGATTGCCGCTTCTTTATACTTTTCTTCTCGAGTGACAAGATAAAACTGTACGAGAAAACGAATTATACTTGGAGTATTTGCTTTTGAATACATACGGACAGACCCGTCGGTATTATACGCCCGGTAAAAACTGCCGTCCTCATTTTGAATCCCTACGATCCAACCGGCGGTCTTTTTACAGAACTCGAACCATTCACCGCGTTCGTCACCCTTTTTGCGCATATAAAGGTAAGCGTCGAGGATTGCCTCTATACCGTCCGCCAGCATCCGTATGTAGTGCGGGTAAGGCTCAAACCCTTTAATGTTCGGATTATAGCACATATGCGGTAGGCCTGATTCCGTCATTGATGTTTTTACCCAAAAATCAATAATGTTTACTCCTTTTTCGAAAGCTTCGGGGTCATTTTCCCTGTCGCCGTATCGCAGAAGCTGATATCCTATTCCCGGCTGCTGGCCGACAAAACCGAACTGAAACGATACGCA
>LFRM01044474.1_pt1 | contig 44569 bp, 40 predicted proteins | sample 618341 | NCBI WGS metagenome assembly LFRM01 (sample SAMN03654438, study PRJNA283298) | anaerobic digester metagenome | isolation source: pool of bioreactors CSTR01a, CSTR02a, and CSTR03a thermophilic anaerobic... | place: Denmark: Kgs. Lyngby | collected 2014-05-21 | reverse complement strand
CCTTTTTTTACCCTGAAAAAGCCCGAAGTTTTCTAGGCTAGAGAATATGCAAAATCCTCAGATACATAAGGAGGAAAAAGATTTGAGTTTTTTGCGGTTGAAGCGGTCAAGAATATTGGTATTGATGGTTGTCTTTTCAATGTTGTTTTCATGCGGTATAGCTTTAGGTAATGGTGATAACGATACTTTTACGCCAGGGGAAGGCACTGAAATTGACGTGCCTCAAGAAAACCCAAGTGATCCTGAGTCGCCAGGAGAAAACCAAACCGATCCGGAGATTACTGATAACCCGGAGGGGGACCTGAATGAAGAAACTGAAGGATCAGGAAGCCCTGAAGGAACAGGAGCACCTGAAGGATCAGAAGACCCTGTAGAATCAGAAGACCCCGAAGGATCAGAAGATCCTGACTTATCAGAAGAATTGTCAGAGGAACCAGGTCTGTCACCCCTCAGTGGTATAGTTATACTAAAAGGCGGACCAGATCCCGATTGGGATAAAAGTTCTCTTAAGTTTACGACTGAAGGTGGTACTAAGACAAGCTTTACCCTTACCAAAATAGCAACAAATGAACCTGAATCATATGAATACAATTTCAAAATCAAGCAAGGGGAAAAGGATGTAAAATCATTTTTGCTTAAAAGTGGCCAAGAACAGAAATACGATGATCTGCCAGTTGGCCAGTATAGTATAGTGGAAACTGATTCCTATGGTGCTGATGTCGAATTCTCTCCAAGCCATACTTTTTCAATAGTTGAAGGGTATAAAGAAATTTGGGCAAAGATTAAAAATGATGGTACCGCTATGCAGGGCACTACCGGCTGGCAACTGTATTATGCAGTATCTGGTAACCCAAAGAACGGGAATGTGATAGCTGAAGGACAAATCCCAGCTTTAGATCAGGGGCAGGAATATACATTAAGATTTCAGCCAACACAAGCCGGAAAATACATGTTTAGAGCAGAACAACGACCTGGTCATCCTGGTCAAGGGGAATTATGGAGCAAGGAAATAAATGTAAAAGATGTTGTCAATAATGTGGCTATAACAGTAACCAATATCTTTAATCCTGTTACACCCGATAAGGGAAGTGTAGAAGTCATAAAAACCCTCAGCACTACTGGTGAACCCCAGGAGGGTGTGAGTTTTACTCTTACCCCAAAGCAGGTTGAAGTACAACCCGTAGCTTTCATGAGTGCCGAAGGCACAACTGTTGCAACAGATGAGGATGGGATCGCCTTATTTGAAGATCTGGAACCAGGTGATTATGTCCTTACTGAACAAGTCCCCGAGGGATATATGACGAGTCTTACGGAGGACTTTACTGTAACTGTCACAGCAGGCCAAACTACCGAGGTGCCTGTGGTGAATACGCCCCTGGGCAGTGTTCAAGTTATAAAGATAATCAGTACTACGGAACAACCTCAGACTGGTGTGAAGTTTAAACTTAGAAGAGTACTTGGTGAAGCTAGAAGCATCATCAATGCTCTCATCGCCTTTACCAACGAATTGGGTATAGCACTATTTGGAGATCTGGAACCGGGTGAATATGAACTTTACGAGGAAGTTCCAGTGGGATATACAACCAGTCTCAATGATGAAAACAGATTAATTACAGTGTTACCAGGCGAAACCACCAACGTAAGTGTTGAAAACACTCCAGAAGATTCTGAAGAACCCGGTGATGAAGAACCCGGTGACGAAGAACCCGGTGAATCAGAAGAACCCAATACTCCAGGTGGCTCAGGAGGCTCTTCTGGTGGCGGCGGTTCATCTGGTGGAAGCGATAACACAATAATCGTAGAACCTGAGCCTACGGCGGTTTCGCCCGAACCTGAACAGGAACCCCAGATTAGGCCAGAACCTGTTGCTGTTGAACCAGAGCAAGAACAAGAAATTGTAGTACAACCTGAAGCAACAGCTGCAGGTCCCGAGCTTCCGAGAACTGGTGGCAATGCCCTGGCATTGATAATTAGCTCTTTAGTAGCAGGCAGTGGTATACTGTTAATGACCAGATCACGCAAGGAAGACAAATAATCTTCGATTAAGGGTCAACAAACCCATGGAGGAAGAGTGGGAGAAGTGCGAAAAACAAGACCACGATTAGCCTTGATACTGCTGATATGTGGACTTCTCCTGGCTCTTTCTCCTTATATTTATCATCGTTATTACCTTTATGTTAGCCAGCATGAGGTGGTGGAAAACCAGCAGCACATTCCGGCAGAGCCTGAGCCGGATGTGGTTGAGGAGGATTATCCTGAAAAGCTGGTGGAGGATACTGGAGTATTGGAGATTCCTGCTCTGGGATTGAAGGTCAGCGTAGGTTATGGGGTAGAAGAAGCAGATCTGGAATCTGGACCGGGATTCTACCCCCAGAGCCAATACCCGGATCATGGCAATGTCTCCATAGCCGGACATCGCAATGTCCATGGGGCTCCCTTTTTGAACCTTCATAAGCTGAAGGATGGAGACCAGATCATTCTTACTTACCGGAATAAACAGTATGTCTATGCAGTGGAAAAGGTATTTACCACCCACAGCCGGGATTGGAGCGTAATTGAACCTACTGCTGAACCTGTATTGACCTTGACTACCTGCACCCCCATTATCAAACCTCCTGGTGGTGATTATGACCGGCTTATAGTCAGAGCCAGGCTGGTTGAGGTCAAATCAAGCAATACTGGAAATATGTAATCTATACTCACAAAGGGGTATCAAGGGAACATTTGCCTTGATACCCCTTTTAAATGTTTCAGCGTTGGTTATAAAAAAGGGATAAGTCCTTACTCTTGTTTATACGAATGAATTTGTTTACTATTAAGAACAGACTGACTCCCTGCATTAATCTTTATTAACATATCGGCGGAAGGATTCTTACCAGGAGGTGTGCCCTATGCGTTGTGATTATCATTTGCATTCTTCTATTTCAGCCGATAGTCCCACCGATCCGTTCATGCAAATCCGGCGAGCCGAAGCATTAGGATTGGATGAGATATGTTTTACCGAACATTTGGAACTTCATTTTTATAGAGGGGAAGATTGGCATCTTAATCTGCAGGATTATAAAGAGCGGTTCGCCCAGTTATCCTCGGGGAAAGTCAAGATAAAATTTGGCATCGAGGCTGGCATTGCTTTGAAACCTGAGCATTTTCCTGAGCTGGAAAATGAACTGCGGTCCATGTCCTGGGATTTCGTGCTGGCCAGTGCCCATACCGTTGACAATGTTGATCCCTTTGACCCGGCTTTCTTTGCAGGGAAAACCTTGCCCCAAGCGTTTAAGGATTATATCAGTACCATTTTGACCGGTATTAAACAATTGGATCCGGATCTTTACTGCAGTGTGGGCCATATTGATTTTCCCGCAAAGGGTGTCCATTCGGAAAGGGATTCCCGGCTGTTCTACCGTTATGCTCCTGATGAGATTGATGCCTTGTTCAAATATATTATCCCTCTGGGCAAGTGTATAGAAGTGAATACCGCCACTTACCGCAGCCTGGGCCAGTTGGATCCGCCGGGAGAGGACTGGCTGCGCCGCTATGTAGAGTTGGGCGGTGAATTTGTCACTTTTGGCTCCGATGCCCATTCACCTGAGTATATCGCCTATCGCTTTGATGATGCGATGGAAATAGCCCGGCGTGCCGGAGTAAAATACTACGCCACCTTTGATCAAATGGTGCCGGTTTTTCACAGGCTGTAATACCTCTTAGGTTTAAAAGGGGGCGATGTCATATCGCCCCCTTCAGACAGTCGAAAAAGGCCATGTAAAGAGATCGCCACGGCACTTCGTGCCTCGCGATGACACGAAAGGAAGCTATTTTCACAGCAATGACACATAAGAGGACTTTTCATTCATCGTGGCCTGACAGCAAGATATAACAAAGCCGGGCTGGAGAGAAGCAGAAATACCTGTCAGGCTATCGAGTAATTGACCCCAAATTCAGGAATGATAACCGTTATTTCTGGATATAATCGCCGGACCAGGGCAGCAAAAGTTGCACAATCTACCTGGGAAGAAATGGGCGGAAAAGTGTCATCAAAGTGGTGAAGAAAAATACTGTGCGGTTTGAGTTTTTCTATAAAAGGAAGGGTGTATGTTGACAAATCTGACCGGCCTTGAAAGGGCACACAGAGAACACTGGCGCCCCTGGGGTACTCCTCATCGGCACATAGACTAAGACTGCCCAGGTGCAAGACTTTGGTATTTTCCCAACTGATTTCATAGACCAAAACCTGACCCTGGGGACAGTTTCTAAGAGTTCTGATGATGTTTACAAATTCCCGAAAATGGCCTACCAAACGCCGATTGAACAGAGTCTGGAACATCAACTTCAGATCAAATCTAATATGCTGACCTTTAAGAACTCGGATGGTAAAAGGACCGTTACTGATTATTTCTCCCGGGTTAATAGCGACTACTTGCTGGGCTGGAGCACCTCTTTTGATCAGTTGCCGGGCGGTTTCGGCCGAGCAAAAGACCTTGCTTTTCCCCAATGCTGCCACTGCCGGCACATCGAGGGTGTGGTCAAAATGGCCGTGGGTAATAAATATATCTCCCATCTGGGCCAGTTCCTGCACAGAAATACGGGGGCTATTTGGATTCCTGGATACAAATGGATCAAATATTATTTTGTGTCCTGCGTGACTGATGCATAGGGCAGCGGTTCCGTACCAGGAAATCTCCACTGCAGTCACCTCCCTCAAGCATGCTGGTGGTACTATACCCTCTGATAGGTTCATGTCTTAATACTCTTCTATTAACTAGCATAAGCTTTCCGGATGGATATGGGTAGATTGAACCAGAAGAGCCTGCTTCCTGCAAGGGAAGCATATCTTGTTAGAATAAGCAGAAATCTGTCATAAAAGCGTTGTGTACATCCATATTACTTGGTAAAATATCCATACAAAATTTCCTAGGACCATCACATGTTGTCAGGAAAATATCCATATTTCATGCCAAATGGGGTGACAGCTGCCTTATAATCTGCGTACGATCGGTTAATCAGCGATTTTGGGCACACTTCTAAAATCCGCACCATGCTCTGCTTACTAATTCATCAAGTAATATACCCACTCTTTATCTGAATTCCCTTGTAATGTGATAAAGATCGATGAAAAACTAGTTTCTTCTTTTTATATCAGGAAATAGCATAAACCCCAGCAGCAAAGAAGCCGTAAACCTTGGAGAATTAGTAGTATGAGTTAATTTTTAAGGGAGGATTACTGTTATGAAAAGTATCGGCAGCAGGTTGATGTTATATTTCTCTGTGACAATTCTAATCATAGGGGTAGGATTAGGCATAATTGCTTACAACGAAGCCTGCGATGCGTTACGGAACAATGCACGCAGCAGTTTAGAAGAATTAGCTGCCAAAGCGGCTACTATAGTAATCCGTGATTGCGACAACGACATAATCCTGATGGATATGATTGCCAATCGCAATGAAATAAAGAGCATGGATTGGGAAACCCTGTTACCTGTTTTACAGGAAGAAACTGCCAGGCATGGCTTTCTTACTATGGGCATAGTAAATCCAGATGGGAATGCCCGATACATAGATCAAGAGGAACAGACCTTCCTGGGCGACCGGGATTATGTAGTAAAAGCCTTTAATGGTGAAGTCAATATTTCTGATGTAATTATCAGCCGAGTCACAAACTCGGCAGTGATAATGTTAGCTGCCCCCATATACCAGGATAATGAAATAGCAGGGGTCTTAATAGCCCGCCGCCCGGGGACTGCTTTAAGTGATGTAACTAATGCTGTTCGTTTTGGGGAAAATGGTTATGCATTTTTAGTTAATAAAGAAGCATTAGCTTTCTTTTTCGGACGGGAAATTGCTCACCCCATTGTCCTTTTATCTTCCGTTTTAGAGCGATTCGCCAAGTATGATTTAACTTTTGATCAAAATAACAGAGCTCTTAAGTATATGTCCCGCAAAGACGAAATCGGCACCATAACCAACTCTATTGCTGCCCTGCAGAATAATTTTGTGCAAATCTTAAAAGACATTGACGATCAATCTAATCAGGTGGCCGCCGCCGCTGAAGAAATGACAGCGATTAGTGACCAAACCTCAGTTGCTGCCGAGGAAATAGCCAAAACTATTGAAGAATTGGCGCGTGGCGCTGGTGATCAAGCTGAAGATACCGAACAAGGAGCCCAAAAAGTTAATGAACTAGCTGAAATAATTGAGGCTGACGAAAAACTCCTGCTTGACCTGAACCAAGCGGCTGATCAAGTAGCCACTTTGAAGGATGAAGGTTTTGTTACTTTAGAAAATCTCCTGCAGAAAACCGAAGAAAGCAACCAGGCGGCTATGGATATTTTTGCCATTATTCGAGAAACTAACCAAAGTGCCGAGGGTATTAAAACTGCCAGTGAAGTAATAAAAAGCATTGCCGATCAGACTAATTTATTAGCTCATAATGCAGCTATAGAGGCCGCTAGGGCAGGGGAACATGGCAGGGGCTTTGAGGTAGTAGCCGAGGAAGTAAGAAAACTAGCGGAACAATCCAATAGTTCGGCTCAGGAGATAGATACTATTATAAATGAACTGACCGTAAAGACTAATAAAGCCGTTGAGACTATGACGATGGTAGGAGAAACCATCAGCGAACAAACAGCTAGTGTAAATGATACTAAAAGTAAATTTGAAGGCATTGCTGAAGCTATAGAAAAAACCAGACAAGCCATAGAATTACTGAACAGCTCAGGCAAAAAGATGCAGCAAAAGAAGAATGAAATAATCGAAATCATTCATAATTTATCTGCTATTGCTGAGGAAAATGCCGCAGGAACAGAAGAAGGAGCTGCCTCTATTGAAGAACAGACAGCCTCAATTCAAGAAATAGCCAGTGCCAGCCAAGCCTTAGCCAAACTAGCAGAAGAAATGCAGGTTAAGATAAAACAATTTAAGTATTAATTTATTCATCGTACGGGGAGACGGTGGGGGTCCGCCCAACCCGTCTCCTTGCCTTGTCAAAGATTACCGCTTCTTATTGCTGGTATTCGAACTGCCTATTTTTCAGCTGGTATGGAGTTATTTCTTATGCTCTCAGTGCCGCCTGTCATAACTCCCCGCCAGCGGTTCCCCCAACCATCTGAGTGTAGACATGTCATAATGGAAGATCTGTCCTGAAATATTTGTGAAGCTAGTAAAAAGATTTTTATTTTGTTAACGGTTTTGTTAACGGTGAGTGTTTTATGGTTATTATGTAAAAGTTTTTTCATTTTAATTGCCTGGAAAATAACTGTGCTGTGTTGTTGCGAGAAGGCAAGCGTACTGTGCAAGCTATTGAGGACGGGCCAACATATTCAGACAGCGATATATCCAGCACCATACTGGCAGGATACACCGACTCTAACACAGCCTCTGACTATGCAAAACAAGGCATAGCCGCCTGTGTAAAAAACGGAGAAATATCCGGGCGCAGCTCAGATACCTTGGCCCCCAAGAACAGCATAACCCGGGCCGAGGTTGCAGTAATCGTACAGAGGCTGCTGCAGAAATCCGAATTGATTTAGAACGAAATATCCCGGAAGTGAAACCCTGGAGTTGGAATTAATAAAGGAGTGCTAACCCAAGGGGTCAAAAAGTGAGGGAGAGGGAAAGTTATGAATGAAAAGAGTGACCGCATTGCGGAAATAATTGAAAAAAACCTTAAGGAAAAGGGAAAAAACTTTGAAGGGTGGACGGAGTTTAATAGTGCACCTGTGCCTTCCGGAGAGATTGTGAGAACCTACCCGCTGGGAGATACGGTAACAGGTATTCTCTATTCTGACGGGACGCTTGTGATCTCTGGCACCGGGCCAATGTATAACTATTCATCCGGTAGCCTTGTGCCCTTTTATTTAAACAAGTCCTCCATCACCTCAGTTGTAATCAATTCGGGAGTGACGACCATTGGCAATCGTGTGTTTTTTAACTGCACCTGCCTGAAATCCATTACCATTCCGAATTCGGTCACAAGTATTGGGTTATATGCATTTTTTAACTGCAGTTCCCTGACTGCCGTTAACATTCCGGACTCTGTTAGAAGCATCGGGGATTATGCCTTTGAAAATTGCGTCTCTCTCACCTCTGTTAATATACCAGACTCAGTAAAGGTTATTGGGGTTTTCGCTTTCAGCAGCTGTATATCTTTGGCTTCTATTGCTATTCCAAACTCAGTTACGAATATAGGCATTCATGCGTTCCTCGAGTGCAGATCTCTGACTTCCGTTACCATTCCCGACTCCGTTACGACAATTCAAACCACAACGTTTTATAATTGTACCTCTCTGGCTTCCGTTACCATTCCCGACTCAGTCACGAGGATTGATTCCAACGCCTTTCATGGTTGTACCGCCCTGACCTCGATAGTTATACCTGCCTCAGTTACAAGTATAGGTTCAAAGGCATTTTGGGGATGTACTTCCTTGAAATCCATCACCGTTCTTTATAACGGCAGCAATCAGTTGATTGGAACATCTGCTTTTGCGACCAATGCCCCCGGTGAAAAAACCGCGGATGCCTATTCTGCGAACACGAACTTTATCAATGCAGCAACTGAGGCCGGGTATACCATAAACTACCTTGATCAATATACGGTAACGTTTAAGGATTGGAACGGAACGGTATTAAAAACCGAAACTGTGAAATACGGGGAATCTGCTATTCCTCCGGATAACCCTACCCGGACTGGCTACACATTTATAGGATGGAGAGGTACATACAGCAATGTTACTTCCGATCAGGAAGTGATCGCCGCTTATGAATTAATGTCTTAAACCATCCTTAGACAGGGCAGTCAGCAACGGGGATTTAGAAGGAAATGGCCAGGTAAACTAAACCCTGGGCACTTTTTTCACTTCTGAGGGATATACTGCTCCATAAACCGGAGGGGTTTCTGATATAATCTTCCAATAGAGTATTTTAATTGGAAGCGGGGTTAATTATATGACGGGTAAGATAATTCTTAAAACAGTTGGTATTTGGGTTTTGACATTTTTAATACTTGGCTTTGTCCCCGGGGCGGCCTATAACGCTTGCGCTGCCGCAAATACGATTATGGATGTCAAAAGCGGCCAGTACATTCCTGTGCTTATGTATAACGGCATGACAGAAGTGGCTTCCGTAGGGGCATACGCCCAGGCAAAAGGTGCTTTTGCCGCCATAAACGGCACATATTTTGATGCTTACTCTACGGAAGATCAAGTAATTGCCAAAGGCGGGGATGTAAATATATTGCGCACCTTTGGCTCCTTATATGGAGCTCCCCTGAATTTTCCCAGCGGGGTGTTGATCGACAATGGCAAACTGATCCACGGGGCAGGATATGGGAGCGCCACAGGTCAATGGGGCGGTTATTTAGGAGGCATTACCAAACAAGGCACATTTATAGTGGATCAAGTAAGCTTGAAGATAGAATTTGTGGTGGATGGATGTCCCAGCACCGTATGGCGGGTAAACCATCCCAGTTATGAGCGTGATTCCGTTGTCTTGTATGACGAAGCCTTCGGGCGTGACGTGCAGCTTAGACCTGGGGACAAAGCAGTAATAGTAGAGGGCGGGATAATCAAAGATATTGTGTCCCGTGGCCCGGTAAAAGTACCATCCGGTGGCTTTATCGTGGTAGCCTCTGCTTCCGCCAGAGTATTTTACGGCAATCAAAGCATAGACGAGATTTTCTCCATTGGACAACCGGCTTACTGGACCTGGGATATTTACTCGCAGAAAGGGTATGACTTCAAAGACGTTTATTTGGCGGTAGGTTCAGACGCAGCCAAGATAAATGGCAGCGGAGGGGCCAACAGGACCTACATCGGGGAAACCCCGGATGGCAAAATTTCCATCGGAGTGGGCAATGCCTCAGAATGTGTCAATGCCTTGTTCCTGGACGGGGGCGGGTCTATTGCCTATTACAAGGATGGCAAATACTTAAACGGCCCGGGCAGAAATGTCAGCAACGCCATTGGCTTTATACGGACAGGGCAAAAAGAAACCTCCGTTATCCCTGTCCAAATGGCCCAAGCCAACCCGTTCACGGTGGATATAAGCGGAACTAAAACGCAATTCCAGGCCTTTTTGATAAACAACAATAATTATGTAATGCTAAGAGATCTGGCCTATTATCTGAATGGCTCACCTGCCCAATTTGAAGTCACCTATGATGCCGCTAAAAAGGCTATAAGCATTTACAGCCAAAAACCCTATACTGCCCAATGCACTGAAGGCAATGTAAAGGCAGACAAAAACAAGCCCTATACTGAAACCGCTGTTAAAATCTATATAGACGGGAAAGAAGTAAACCTGAAAGGCTACAATATTGAGGGCTATAACTACTTTAAATTACGCGACCTGGCAGCGGCTCTGAACTTTGACGTGGATTACCGGGATGGGCAAATATATATTGAGCCCGAGAACCCTTATACGGCTGATTAACCAATCTAGTAAAAGCAAATTCCAGCTCCTGGTGCTAAAGTTATCTTAATACACCCGGAAATATGCGGCGGTAATTGTCCAGAATTTACTGTAATAATGGTCAACACCTCTTGGGGAGAGGCAGTTTAAGACTGCTCTCCCCAGATCCTTATCTAGCTTCAAAAACTGCCGCACGCCGGACTATTATCCCTCCAAAACTTTCCTCCCCATTTTCAAGCACAATTCACCAACCACCTTCATATAGTATAAAGCGCTCAATGTTTGTGGAGGTGGTATCTTGGCCATCCTGGGTTGGGCTTTAGCCATAGCCGCCCTGGTAAAAGGAACTCTGTTTCTGTTCGGCTATTTGAACAATCAGGTATTTCCGCAGCCCTTGGACGAAGCTGATGAACGGATGTATTTGGACAAGATGAGGTCGGGGTGTGAGGAGGCCCGCAACAAGCTGATTGAACATAACTTGAGGTTGGTTGCCCATGTGGTGAGAAAGTATGACAGCAGCGGCGAAGACATGGAGGATTTGATTTCTATAGGGACCATTGGACTTATCAAAGCCATCAAGACTTTCAATGAGGAAAAGGGAGTGCGGCTGGCTACTTATGCGGCTCGCTGCATAGAGAACGAAGTTTTGATGCATTTACGCAATATAAAGAAAGTAAAACAGGAAGTCTCCCTCTATGACCCCATTGGCCATGACAAAGAAGGCAATGAAATATCTTTGATTGACATTCTGACTACCGATAATGAAATCATTGATATACTGGAAGCCAAGCTGCAAGAGGAAAAAATCAGAGGGAAGATGGGGATATTGACCCGGAGGGAGCGGCAAGTTATTGAAATGCGCTACGGGCTTTTTACCGGGCTGAAAGAGACCCAGCGGGAAATTGCCCGTAAGCTGGGCATATCCCGATCATATGTGTCCCGCATAGAAAAACGGGCTCTCAAGAAGCTGATTAAAGAAATAAATCTGAATGTAAACTAATTACCCCGGCAGGCAGCTGTATCCGTGCTGCCTGTTTTTTGCCCGAAAAAAAGGCGGCTAGTGAAGCCGCCTGGTTGGGGGGTGTGTGTGGGCTAATTAAATAATAAATGTGTTTCGTGAAGAACTCTGCCATTTACGGATTTTGAATATATTCATCCGCGAGGCTGTATACTTCTTCTCTCAGTACTTTGTCTGCTTCGTCAGGATTAGGTTCCGGACGTTTGAACATCTTGGCAATTGCGTCCACCTGCTCCGGAGTGTTTAAGGGTTTGGCATAGAGATCCATAGCATAGGTGGAAAAGTCTCTGACGAAAACGTCAAACATCTGGTTCAGTACCTCTTCGCTGACTCCTTCGATTTTGGCACTTTCAATGATTAGCTGCCCGTAGGCCACCATGGTGAACAGTTCGCCCACTGCCAGCAGGTAATCAAAGTCCTGCATCTGTTTGGCGATATTCTGTCCGGAAACCATAAGGTAGTTCTTGTAGGCATTGATCTGATCGATAAATACCTTTACATTGGGCAGGTGAGATACGCTGTTGTAGGCGATCATGTAGTCATGGAATTTGGTTTTGGCATAACCGCGGGTGCGTCCTTGGTGGAACAAGAAAGTGTCATCGCGGTTATCGGTTATTCTGCCCACTTCTTCAAATTCGCCCGGCATGAACATGTAGCTGGGGATCAGCTTGGCAATTAAAGCCATGTTTACGTGACGGGTGCCTTCCAGTTTGGGGAATCCTCTCAGCTCAGCCACTGCCTGCTCGAAATACATATCTTTTTCAAAACCCTTGGCAGCAATAATATCCCACAGCAATTCATGAACCTGTTCGCCCTGGATGGCTACTTTCATCTTCATGATGGGGTTGTAGAGCAAGTACCTTTTATCATTCTCATTTGCCACTCGCATATAATCTGTAGCCCGCAAACCGAAAAGCTTCATGCCCAATAGTCTCAGCCAGGCATCCAAGAAGAGCCGTCTTACATGAGCAAACTCAGTGACTTTTTTCCCGTACAGAACCCGGTGGGAGGCGTGATTGATGGCTTCATAGAAGGAATGAGTTACAATGCCTGTTGCACCGGAACCAATGTTAAATTTGCATACGTTGATGGTATTTAGCATATCATCCCAGGCTTTGGGGCCGATAGTGCATATATCATCCGGGGTGATGGGGTAGTCCCGCAATTCAAATTCGGCGACGAACTGCTGGTTGCAGTCAACGATGTTCTTTACCAGGTTGTAGTTGGGGTGATTGGAATCAACTACAAAGAATACATAATCCCCGGTATCAGCCATTTTGCCGAATACTGATATGACGCTGGCCACGTTGCCGTTGCCTATATAGTATTTGCTGCCGTTGGCTACATAAGTGCCGTCGCCTTTGGGAGTCAGGGTCATTTCCGTAGAGTAGATGTCAGCGCCGTGGGCTTTTTCCGACAGACCGAAAGCACAGAAGGGGTTTTCCTTCAGTTTGGCAACACACCTGTGCTTCAGTTGTTCATTGTCGCCCATGAGTACCGGATTAAGCCCCAGGGCGGATACGTGGTAGCAGTACCAGTAAGCAGCCCCATAAAAGCCGCAGATTTCCGAGAATTCATACATCCGGTAAGTGCTGTAGTACTGGTTGGGGTCGGAACCATAGCCTTTGGGGAGAAACAGGGTTTCAAAAATGCCTTCTTTGGTCACGAACTGCCTGAAGTCTTCGGCAAATTCCCGATTGTGATACTGCTCTTTCTGCTTGGCCAGGCCTTTTTCTTCAAACCAATCAATGGTTTTAAGCATAATCTCTTTGGATCTTTCGTCCGGATAACCACGGTCACGATACTTCTTAGGGTTGAGAAGCAGGTTAGTCATGCCATTTAACTCCTTTCGCAAAAGCAATATTTTAAATACAACAATTCAGCTAATATGGAGCGAACCGGAATATTAGCCAAAGGTTATCATAAAGACGGGAATCTGTCCCTGTTTAGCCCGTTCCGGTTTGTTGTCGAAGTATTCCGGGTCTTCCTTTTCCATCTTGTCTGTAATATGTTTGTAGGCGCGTGCCTTCATTTCCCGCATAGCTGCCCGGGATTTGTTGAAAGTCTTGGCAAAGGCTACGGCTTCTTCTACGGTTTTTTCCGCATTCTCGCAGGCTTTAATGATGACATGGTTTTCCTCCAGCTCTTGCGCAGTTATCCTGTCTCCCCGCAGCATCATTCTTTTAAATAGATGGTCGGGGATGATGGTACTCATCCATTCGATCATGGAAGGTGCCATCTGGATTCCGGTATCTATCTCCGGGAAGCACATAAAACCACGATCTGCCCTCATAAACCGGAAATCACAGCAACCGGCCAGCATCGCGCCGTTGCCGAAAGCATGCCCGGTGATGGCTGCAATGGTAGGAAAGGGAGCCATCATAAGGGCTCTGAATACCTTATTATTCCCATACAGCCACCGGCTGATGGCATCAAAATCTCCGGCTTTCATCTGTTCAGTAACCCAAGCTAAGTCAGCGCCCAGACAAAAATTCTTCGGATCACTGGAGGTAAGAACCAATGCTTTAATTTCCTGATCAGCTTCAATCTCGTTGTATACAGACAGCATAGCTTCCGCCCAGGCGGGATTGTTAAGGTTTTCACCGTTGTTCATTATCATGATGGCCACCGTACCATCTTTTTTCCACTCTACAATAGCCATTTGTTTTTCTGGCCTCCTTACCAGTTCTAACTATATTATCAGCCCTAGAAATAAGATTTAACCTGGCGAGGCTTTTCCACCCTCCCTTCATAAGCTATAAGCTAATTCCATAGTAGTTTCGAGTTAGTAATGTTGTCAACACAAAATTTCGAAAGTGAAATATTACTACTCGTAGAAGGAACGCGAAACAGAGTGATAAAACCAGCAGGGGCGGCGAGAGTTGTATATTCATGCAGGGAAACCTCAAAATACAGCGAAATAATAGGGCGGTGATGAGGATGATGGGTGTGGACAGGCGTTTGCTGGCTGCTGTGGTAGTAGCCCTGCTGATCGCTTTTGGGCTGGGCTCTTATTATGGTGCTTATCAGGAACGCCAGAAAGCAGCCGATGAATTCTCCTTAATAAATGAGGAAAGGCCCGCAGAGAACTTAGAGGCCCGGGAACAGCCGTCCGAAATAATGGTATATGTCACCGGTGAGGTGGAATATCCCAATGTATATCGCTTTTCTCCCGGAGCCCGGGTGTATGAAGCTCTGGAAAAGGCGGTGCCTAAACCCACGGCGGATCTGCGTTATATCGATCTGGCCCGGGTAATGGTTGACGAGGAAACTATTCTGGTTCCTGCCCTGGGGGAATCAACTGCACCGGGTGGGGCTCAGTCTGCTTCGGCAATTTCACCCAGCGGCAAAATAAATATCAACCGCGCCAGCGCAGCTGAGCTGGATCAGCATCTCAGCGGCATAGGTCCTGCCTTGGCTCAGAGAATTGTAGAATACCGGGAGAAAAATGGTCCCTTTCGCAGTATCGAAGAACTGCGCAATGTCAGCGGCATCGGGGAAAAACGCTTTGCGGAAATCAAAGACCAGGTTGATGTAAAATAATGCTTTCCGCTGCCGGGAATAAACCCAATCTGTTTTTTCAATATCCCTGGTTTGCCGCATTTCTGTGTGTGACTGCTGGGGCGGTCATAGCCTACTACCAGGTGTGGTGGTATGTACTGCCCGTCATATTGGCCTTGCTGGTCCTGTATATCGTCAAGTCCCGCTGCCGCATCTCCCTGGGCTGGGTAGCCTTGACTGTTGCTGCGGTTATATTTTTCTACCCGTCTTTCTCTCCTTATCCTGGTGACCTGCCGGCCGTTGAAAACAAGACGGTGGTGGGCACTGTTGCTTCCATTCCCAAAAAAGACGAAGATCGCACTCGCTTCGTTTTGTCTACCGGTGAGGACAACCGCTATCATCGCCAGTACCAGGTAGTGTGCCGCTTTGACCTGCCGGTACATAAAGGTGACCGGATATGGCTGACCGGATCCCTGAAACCTCCCCATCGCGCCGGTAATCCCGGGGAATTTGACTACCGGCAGTACCTTTACCATCAGGGCATCTATTATATCCTGTCGGCGGAAGAAGCCAGTGATGTGCTGAAAGTAGAGAGAGCCAGGGGCTGGCAGGGGCTGGTAAACAGCTATCGTGACCGCATGTACCAGGTCACCAACCAGTATTTAACTGCCCAGGAGGCGGCTGTTCTGCGGGGAATGCTCCTGGGTGACATAGACGATATTGATCCGGAGTTATATGAGGAATTCCAGAATACCGGTATAGTCCATTTATTCTCGGTATCCGGGGTGCATGTCGGCTTTTTGCTTCTGCTGTCCGGATGGCTCAGTTCTCTGCTGGGAGCCAAGCGTTTCTACAAACTGGTGGCGGGCATTATCCTGCTGCTGGTCTATGGAACCCTGATATCCTGGCCGGTGCCGGTTATACGGGCCTCCATAATGGGAGGCATGGGACTGCTGGCTTACTATTATGGCCGCCCCCGGCAAATGCTGAACAGCCTGGGAATATCCGGCCTGCTGATAATACTGTTTGACCCTCATGCCCTGTTTACCATATCCTTTCAGCTGTCTTTCCTGGCTACCTGGGGACTGCTGCACCTGTTTCCCGTGTTAAGGTCGCGCCTGCCTTATTCCGGCTGGGCGGTGGATCTGATCCTGGTGCCTTTTTGTGCCCAGTTGGCAGTTATTCCGGCTATCGCTTACTATTTCAATTTGCTTTCTCCAGTTTCCATTCTGGCCAATCTGCTGGTTACCTACCTTTCCGGAGCTGTAGTTATGCTGGGTTTTGCAGCCCTGGTCCTGGTGCTGGCTGCTCCCCTGGCAGGGCTTTGCCTGCTGCCGGCTGGATTATGCATACAATTGATACTCCTGGCCACCCACTTTTGCGATTCCCTTCCCGGTGGGGTGTTATGGGTGGCTACTCCCGGAGTACCAGCCATAGCCGTTTATTATGCCGGATTGCTGCTGCTGTTCACCTGGCCCCAAAACAGCCGGTACTACAAGCAGGCTTTGGGGGTGGGAACGGCGTTGATACTGGTTTTTCTCACCGCTATCTGCTGGCCGCCGGCCTGGCAAAACCGGGGAACCCTGGAAATAGTGTTCATAGATGTAGGGCAGGGAGATTCCATCCTGATAAAATCTCCCCAGGGACGTTTCATCCTGGTGGATGGAGGCGGCAGCCAGTTTTATCAAGTAGGGGAGATGAAGCTTTTGCCTTACCTGCGCCACCGGGGTATTAACCGCCTGGATTTGATGATCAGCACTCATCCGGACAGCGACCACTTTCTGGGTTTAACCGAAATACTGAACAAGATTGCAGTGGAGAGATTTGCCTACCCCCTGGCACTCCGTGATTCTCCAGCCTATGCGGAGGTTTTCCGGCAGGTCCGCCAGCAGTCTGGTTCCCTGTTGGGCCTGCAAGCCGGGCAGGTTTTGCAGGTGGAACCAGGCTTCTATCTGGAAATCCTCCATCCTCCAGGAGAGGTTGCCATGGCTTCAGGGGCCAATCATTTTTCCCTGGTTTTAAAATGCCGGTATCAAAACTTTGCCGCCTTGCTGCCTGGGGATCTGGACAGGGAAGGACTGGAAGAACTAGCCGCTCAAAAAGAAGCTATGCAATGTGATGTGGTAAAGGTACCTCACCACGGCAGCAGGTATTCCCTGGTGGAGGAATTCTATGCTATCTGTCAGCCCCGGGCGGCAATCATATCTGTGGGAAATAATCAATTCGGGCATCCTCATGAGGAAGTTCTTGATGCCCTGACCGGTCAGGGCATACAGGTTTACCGTACCGATCGGCAAGGGTTGGTTCGCTGCACCAGTGACGGAAATTGTCTTAGAATCGACACTTATTTAAACTAAGCGTATTTTTCAATGGTTAAATATTTATTTCGAAATAAAGGAAAAAATCTTCTTTATATCGAACCTACCTATTAAAAGGCATTTCTATTACCAACACCATAACAGGATGGGATATTATGCCCAAGATCATAGACCATAAAGAATACCGGCAGCACCTGCTGCAGAATTGCTTCCAACTATTCTTCCCCAAAAGCTTACCGGATGTAACTATGCGACCGCTTGCCATGGAATTGCTCTTTCCGGAAACTGTTCCTTTCAATAAACTAGCCTGCTATTTTCAGGAAATATTCGTAAGCTGTGTTGAGGCTCGCCATGAAGGTGGTGATAGCTCCCAATAGGTGCCGGTAAACAACAGAAAAGGGAAAGGAGATGGTTTGATGGAGAAGACTTTGCAGGAGTATGAAAAGGAGTTTGAAGAGTTTTTAGCCCGAGAAAAACACCTTGCTCTAATGGTGAGAAGCCGCGCAGCCAAATTCGGCGACAGCAAAATAGCAGTACGCCATAAGCCGCATGATGAGTGGATTGCCTATACCTGGGCTCAGTTTGGGGATATGATCGACTCAACTGCCAAAGGGCTTTTGGCTGCCGGGGTTAAAGAAGGGGATTTCGTCGGTATCTTTGCCAATAACTCGGTTTGGTGGGCGGTGGCTGATTATGCCGCCTATACGGTTAGAGCGGCCTCGGTGCCCATTTACGGCACCAATTCTGCCAAGGAAGCTGAGTACATTATCAACCATGCGGAAATCAGGATACTTTTTGTAGGCAACCAGGATCAATACGATAAAGCCATGACAATTCTGGGAGTATCCCCTTATCTGGAAATGGTTATCGCTTTTGACCCGGCTATCCAGATAACTCCCAGTGACAAGGTAATGTACCTGGACGATTTCATGAATATGGGACGCCAGGCTGGTCAGGAAAAGGCTTTGGAAGAAAGGATTTCCCGCCTGGATTCCGATGACCTGGCTACCCTGATCTATACTTCGGGAACCACCGGGACACCTAAAGGTGTTATGCTCACCCATAAAAACTGGTTTGCTATGCTGTTTGGTACTGGTTACCACATCAAACCTGAGGAAACTGATGTTAACCTGGCTCTCATACCCCTTTCCCATGTTTTTGAACGGGCCTGGAGCTATTTTATCCTGGTGCACAATGCCCAGGTGGACTACTGCCATGACCATACCCGGCTGCTGGAATTTCTCCAGGAATCCAGGCCTCACTTTATGTGCAGCGTACCTCGCATGTGGGAGAAAGTTCACGCTACCCTGGTGGAGAATATCAATAACTCCAGCCCTCTGAAGCAAAAGCTGTTTTGGTGGTCCCTGAAAACAGGAGGCCAGGTGGAACAGCTGAAGAAAAAGCACCAGCCCATTCCCCTGGGACTGAGCCTGAAGTATAAGCTGGCGGACAAAGCGGTTCTTTCCAAAATAAGGGCCATATTCGGAGGACGTACTAAGGTGTACAACTGCGGAGGATCAGCTTTTTCCGGAGAAATATCGGAGTTTTTCTATAATGCCGGGATATATATTCTGCAGGGCTACGGCTTAACCGAATGTTTCGTCATCTGTGTGTCCAACCCCGAAAGGAATAAATTCGGTACCTGCGGGCCGGTAGTACCCTTGATGCAGGTAAGGATATCTGAGGAAGGGGAGATCCAGGCCAAGGGACCCAGCATGATGCAGGGTTATTACAAGCAACCGGAACTCACTGCGGAAATGTTTACGGAAGACGGCTGGATAAAAACCGGTGACAAGGGCTACATCGACGAAGATGGCTTTATTGTAATTACCGATCGTATCAAAGATATGTTTAAGACTTCGGGCGGAAAATACGTTGCCCCGCAGATGATTGAAACTCTTCTCAAGGAAGACTTCTATATTGAAAATGCAGCAGCGGTAGGAGACGGCAAAAAGTATGTGGCTGCGCTGATAGTGCCGGCTTTTGAAGCGCTGGAAGCCTGGGCCCAGAAAAACGGCATTAGGTATTCCAGCCGGGAAGAACTGGTTAAACACCCCGCGGTTGTTAAACTGTACCAGGAGCGGGTAGAAAAACAGACCAAGGATCTGGGTCAGGTGGAAAAACCGAAGAAATTCGCTATCCTGCCGGTGGAATTCAGCCAGGAAACCGGCGAACTAACACCCACCTCCAAGATTAAGCGCAAAGTGATAGCTGAAAAATATAAAGATGTAATCGATTCTTTATTTGAAGATTAATCTCTCTGTCTCATAACTTCTCCCAAAAAGAATCCGGGAACTGGCCAGACCAGGTTCCGGATTCTAATTTTTTCCGCCCCCTCATACTATTTCCCGGATGGTTTTCATAAGCCTGGAGAGAGGGGGGATGTATTATCCGGCCGGTTAATATGCTCCAGGACAGTGTGGCCCGGCTCCTGCTCAGGCTGTCCCTGCCGGTTACTGCCGGAATGCTGCTCTATTCCCTGTTGAGCTTAATTGACACTTTCTTTGTAGCCAAGCTGGGACCATTGCCTTTCGCCGCCCTCACCCTGGTAATCCCGCTGCAAATACTCTTGGTCTCCCTTTCCGCCGCCACCGGAGCCGGTCTTACCTCTCTCATCGGCAGAACCCTGGGAGGCGCTGATGTTAAACGGGCGGACAATGTGGCCTGGCATGGCATTGTCATCAGCCTGATATATGGAGTGCTGGCTACAGGTTTAGGATTATATTATATTGACGACTTGCTGATCCTTTTCGGCTGTACTCCCGATACTTTTGCCCTCAGCAGGGAATACCTGCAGATTGTGCTGTGGGGTTCCCTGTTTACCTTCCTGCCCATGACCCTGGGCAATATTATCCAGGGGGAAGGCAACACCTTTTGGCCCATGGTCATTTCCTTGCTGGGTATCAGTCTCAACGTGATTTTCGATCCCATATTTATTTTCGGCTGGGCGGGGATACCCCCCCTGGGTCTCAATGGAGCGGCTGTAGCTTCCGTGCTCTCCCAGGTGATTATAACGGCAGCCATAATTGCCCTGGTGCGCAGAAAAAAATCCTACCTTACCTGGTCCCGGGCCCATTTTCAGCCCAGCCTCCGGGTAATCATTGATATTTACCGGGTGGGGTTTCCCACCATGATAATGGAAGTGGTATCGGTAGCGATCCTGGCATTAATTAACCGCACCCTGGCCGGCTATGGCTATACGGCTGTTGCTGCCCTGGGTATATTTTTGCGAGTCAGGTCCCTGGCTTTCATGCCGGTGCATGGTCTGTCCCAGGGGACCATGCCCATCGCGGCTTTCGCCTATGGTGCCCGCTTATACGACCGGGTCAAGGAGACCATTGTGAAATCCTGTACTTTGGCTTTGCTATTCACGGGAACTGCCTGGATGATCCTGCAGCACCAGCCGGCCTGGGTAATGCAGTTCTTCTCCCAGGACCCCCAGCTTACCGCCATCGGAGTAAACTGTATGCAGCTGGCGACTTTATTTCTGCCTTTAATGGGTCCTCTGGTCATCCTCTATACGGTTTTACAGGCTGTGGGTCAGGGATTTTCCGCCATGTGGCTGTCCTTGAGCCGCCAGGTGGGATTTTTCCTGCCCCTTTTGTTGATATTGCCTCGCTATTACGGTTTGTCTGGCGTCTGGCTGGCCTTTTCCTTTTCAGAGATGTTAAGCGCAGCCCTGGCTTTGTTATTCCTGATCAGTCTGTGGCGGGACCTGCAGGTACGCAACAAATTGACCATCTTGATGCTGCTCAGGCGGGGCTATCTATGGCAGCGGCTTAAGGCCTGGCTGTGGTGGCAATAGCTGTCAGGATTTGAAAAAGTAGAGGCGCCCGTTTTCAACCTGCATGGTCAGATTTTCCTGCTGCTGCAGGTAGCTTAACATGGCGGCCAGGGTGGAAGACAGGAAATAGTACTCCAGTACATCCGGGTTCAAGTCATCCAGGATAATGATTTCTTCCAGAAGCTCCTCCCGGCTTTTAGGCTGATCCAACAGATCCATTATCATAGCCAGATATTTATTGAGATTGGATCGGTTTGCCTCCGCCAGTTTCAGTATTTGGTCATGATCCAATATGTCGGGTCCGTGTCCCAGGATAAAGTAATCGGCATCGATTTTCTCCACAGCCTCATAAGTCTTAAGCTGGGCGCCTATATCGTAGAGGAAAGGAAAGGAATACTTGTCCAGGTTGTCCTGGCTGAAGAGGCTGTCCCCCAGAAAACAGACCCGGTCTCTGGTGATCACCCCGCATTGCCCGGGAGCATGTCCGGGCAGTTCCACTATGGTGAACTTTTCATCGTGGATGCGCGCTATGCCTGGGGTTGCTTCCTCCTCGGGAAAGGCGGGCTTAAAGCTCAGGGAACGGGAGAGACCAGCCGGAGGCTGTCCTCCATATACATGCTGTGCCAGAAGGGCAGGCTGGTTAAGGTATACCCCAGCGTTTTGGTGGGCCATTAGCTTGCAGCCCGGGAACTGCTGGCGGATGTAAGCATGGCCTCCGCTGTGGTCGTGGTGGCTGTGGGTAAGAAACAGGTACTTGGGGCTTAAATCAGACTCCTGCAAGGTATCACAAATACGGCGGGCTTGCTGGTTATCACTGCCGGAGTCCACCAGCAGCACATAGCGGTCCTTGAACTGAAATACCCCAATATTTGTGGGTGCCGGTATGAAAAAGGTATTGCCATTAACCCGGGTAAGCACAGTAACGACTTCCTTTCTAGCTGAACCTTTAGACTTTTATCACTTTAACTCAAGCTGACCGGCGCTGCAAGCCTGACAAAAAGCTGGATGCCAGCGATTCTTTTGTAAATTAGTAAACTGCAGGCCTAAGATTATGGTATTATAATCCCAAAGCGAAGAGAATTTATGGGGGAAGGCATGAAAATAGCAGTAATTGATGGACAGGGCGGAGGTATTGGCCGCTTGATTGTTGAAAAGCTGCGGGAGGCTTTAGGAAATAGCTGTACCATTCTGGCCTTAGGAACCAACGCTTTGGCCGCTTCCGTGATGCTGAAGGCGGGTGCCAATGAAGGGGCCAGCGGAGAAAATGCCATAGTATTTTCCAGTTCCCGGGTGGATATAATCACCGGCTCAGTGGCTATCCTGGCAGCCAATTCCTATTCCGGCGAACTGACCCCCCGCATGGCTGAAGCTATTGCTAGTTCTGAAGCGGTAAAAATTTTGATCCCCCTTAATCGCTGTGGAATAGAGATATGCGGCACAGTGGATGAACCGTTGCCTTGGCAGGTGGAGAATTTGGTAGAGCGGGTACGTTACTGGTACGAGAAGAAAGTGACGCAAGGTTAAGAAAGGGTGAACGGAAGTTATGTGCAAAGATATGAGCCCCCTGGAAAAAGCCATACAGTTTCATGGCCACATTTGCCCAGGGCTGTTGCTGGGGGTTAGGGCAGCGGAAATGGCCCTGGATTATTTGCAGATAGATTCAGATCAGTATGATGAAGTAGGGGCTATTGTGGAAAATGATACCTGCGGCGCGGATGCCATCCAGGCGATTTTGGGCTGCACTTTCGGCAAAGGCAATTTATATTTCAAGGATTATGGGAAAATGGTCTACACTGTTTTCAACCGCCAGAATGGACGAGCCATTCGCATAGCTCAAAACTTTGATGCTTTGGAGCATCCGGTTGTGGAACGCTACCGGGAATTAAAAGGCCGGGATTTCCTTGATCCGCAGGAGGAAATGGAGTTGGAAGATGCTCTGGCTCAGGTGTTCGAATTGATCATGAGCCAGCCCCTGGAACAGCTTTTTCACTGGCGGGAAGTTGAAATGCCCCAGATAGGCAAGGCCAGGACAACCAAAAATGTCCAGTGCCGCAATTGTGGTGAAGGGGTTATGCAGACTCACGCGGTTTTAACTGAGGAGGGCCTGCTTTGTCCGGAATGCCACCTGAACTGGAGAGGTGAAAATTATGTGCGAGGCTAATATTTACCTGCTGAAAAACGGCCGGGAAGAACTGTTTATGGAAAAAGTGGATCGCATAATTCCGGGAGAGGACCAAACTCTGTTTCTGGAAAGTGTTTTTGGTGAACGGCGGGTTGTAAAAGCCGCCATACGGGAAATGGAATTGGTACATCATCGCATAATTATTGAAGAAATTGCTGCCGAATCAGCCGGCACAGGAACCGAAATCTGGCTGGATCTGGATACTGATCATGGCCATTTTCATGAGGGAGAAGAAGTCAAGCTGAAGCTGTTTAAAGGTTACAACATGAAAGCCAACCCGGAAGCAGCATGGACAGCCCCCCGGGTAATGGTGGTAGGTCAGGGCGGAGAGCATCAGGCCGAAATGCACCTGCACGGCCATATCGGGCATATTAATCTGGGTTCGGAAAACGATGGCCTGGTTCAGGTATATGCCTTGGAACCCGGGGACCGGGAACTTTATGCCAAACTGCTGGTGGAAGTAGGGCACCATCACCACCATGATCTGCAGCCCATTGGTCTGCCTCTGGAAATTTTGCCCTGTGGTTATTCCCATGCCCGCATGGGGGAAAATTATGAAGTCCAGGTGTTAAAAGACGGGAAACCCCTGGCAGGGGCTGAGCTGAAGGCCACTTATGCCAACACCCGCAATACTGATTATCCCCATCATTTAGTCACGGATGAAGAAGGGAAAGCTCGGTTGTTTTTGACTGCCCGCGGTAATTACTTATTCTCAGTGAGCCATGACAATATTACCAGCACTTTTACCCTGGTTAAAAGTTTTTAATGTAAAAAGAAGGAATTACCTGAAAGATATAGAATAAAACTATTTACAAAATGACTTCACGAAGAAGTCGCTGACCGTTACTACAATAACCTTTAAAGAATAATGCCATGAAGGTATCAGGCTGTGAAAGCCATATCTCATGGCATTTTTGTTTGTAGGGGAAATTTGGAAAGGAGATGTGGTTATGCATATTCCAGATGGTTATCTGAGCCCCCAGACTGCTATTCCCATGATAGCGGTTATGGTACCCGTTATGGGGGTAGCCGTAAAACAGGTCGAGAAAACAGTACGCAAGAAGGAAGTACCCCTCTTAGCCTGTGCAGCGGCTTTTTCCTTTATCATTATGATGTTTAATCTCCCCTTGCCGGGAGGCAGTTCGGCTCATGCGGTAGGAGCAGTGTTAATGGCGATTTTATTGGGGCCCTGGGCTGCCTGTTTAGGTGTCTCAGTGGCCCTGATAATCCAGGCTTTGCTGTTTGGAGATGGGGGGATTCTAGCCATAGGAGCTAATTGCTTCAATATAGCTTTCCTGATGCCGGTAGCTGGCTATGCAGTTTACCGGCTAATCAAAGGAAATGCAGACTTGCTGTCCTTCCGCGGTATGACCGCTGCTGCGGTAGCGGCTTATATCGGCCTTAACGTTGCGGCGTTGGCTACGGCGGTTATGTTTGGCTCCCAGTATCACCTGTTTCAAGCCGCTGATGGTACTCCCCTTTACTTCATGTACCCACTGAAAGTAACCTTGGCGGTTATGATGTCGGAACACCTGCTCCTGGCAGGACCGGCGGAAGCCATAATTACTGTGCTGGGGGTATGGTTTGTAGGGCGAAATTATCCCGAGTTACTGGAACGCCCTGGTCAAGTGATTCCTGCCGTCCGGGAGGTGAACGGCCATGTTTAAAAAGTATCGCAATTTGTGGATAGCTCTAGGTGTACTGATATTGTTGTGCCCTTTGGGATTATTGGCTACGGGTACTGCTTTCGGAGAATGGGGTATGGATGAGCTCAGCGAGAGAGTTGGTTACATACCCGCAGGCGTGCAGCAGTTTGCTGAAGTATGGTCCTATGCTCTACTGCCCGATTATTCTATCCCTGGTCTGGCAGATACCTTTTTCCATGCGGCGGGGGGCTATATATTTTCCGCGCTGCTGGGGACCGGATTGGTTGCAGGCATAATGATTTTGCTGGGGCGGCGCGTAAAGGAGTAGACGATGATTGACAAGAAACATGGCCAAATAAAAGACACTGAGCTTCCCGCCTGGATGAATGAACCCGAGGAAGTTTGGCATGTGGTAGCAGGAAAACAGGGAAGAACTCGTTTCCTGCGGCGCACCATGCTGGAAATCGGACGGGCTTTGGAACAGGAGATGCAGAATGAAAATTTGTCCCGCAGGGATGGATTTTTGCAGGGGGTAGATGCCCGTCTCAAAATAACCGGGGTGCTGGCGGCAGTATTACTGGCAGCTTTAATCCATGATATACCCATACTGCTGGTGCTTTGCGGGTTAAATATAATGCTGATGATGGCTTCCCGGCTGCCTGTCTGGACTTTGCAGAAAAGGATCTGGCTGACCATACCGCTGCTAACTTTAATAATGGCCCTGCCGGCTTCCCTAAACCTGTTTAATGATGGCACCCCCTTGCTGGTGATATGCTCTTTGCCTGAGCAGTTGGCTATAGGAAGCTGGCAGGCTCCGGAGCTGTTGTTCATCAGTTATCAGGGCGCTCGGTCAGTCCTGCTCATTTTCCTGCGGGTGGGCCTGTCATTGTCCTGGGGAGTACTGCTGGTAGCTACTACTCCCTTTAATCACCTGCTGTCAGCCTTGCATAGCTTGAAAATTCCTTCCATTATAATAATGATATTGGAGATGAGCATACGCTATCTAGCCCTGCTGATCCGCTTGACCCTGGATATGTTTGCCGCCCGGCAGTTAAGAAGTGTAGGCCGCCTGTCCCTGCGAAAGCAGCAGCAGCAGGTGGGATCAGCGGTGGGGGCTTTGTTTGCCGCCAGTATTCTGTTATCCCAGGAAATCCATGAAGCCATGGTAGCTCGCTGTTACACCGGTACCAGCAGGGTTATCCTCCAGGACGCTTCCCATAAGGATTCTCTGACTGACAGCCGAAAAGGAGCTCAGGAATATGACTGGATCGCCAGTGTTTGAATTTGATAACGTCAGTTTTTCCTATGGCCGGCAAGCTGAACTGTTTAAAAACATGTCTTTCCGGATACACAGGGGAGAAAGTGTAGCTGTACTGGGGGCTAACGGTTCAGGCAAGTCCACCCTGCTGAAAATCATGTGCGGGCTGTGCCATCCCCAGTCCGGTTCCTTCCGGGCTTTTGGCCGGGAAATCACCGGTGCCGATTTTGAAGACGACGGATTCAGCAAGGAGTATCATGCCCGGATAGGATTCCTGTTTCAGAACACGCAAGTACAGATGCTGACTACCCGGGTCTGGGATGAAATAGCTTATGGGCCTTTGCAGCTTCCTCTTTCATCCAGTGAAGTGAAGGGCCGGGTGGAGGACATTTTAACATTCCTGGACATCGGGCATTTGCGGGACCGATCTCCTCACCGACTGAGCGGGGGAGAGCAGAAAAAAGTCGCTTTGGCCTCAGTGCTGGTGTTAAATCCCCAGGTATTGATCTTTGATGAACCTACCAACGGATTGGATCCCCGCACCCAGAGCTGGCTGGTTAATGTGCTGCTGAAATTAAATAAACAGGGCAGAACCCTGGTAATAGCCACCCATAATTTGGAGTTAGCCCATACCCTGTGTCCCCGTTCACTGTTGCTTTCCGAACAGCATCAGATTCTATTTGACGGGCCTTCCGATCAGATACTTAACGATTATGATATGCTGCGGGAAGCCAATTTGATTGATGACTTTTCTCACACTCATCATAACCAAACCCATACCCACCGGTATACTCACCAGTAACAACCCATAATTAACCTGCAAACCCAAATATAGTCAGAAAAATGGCCTGACTAAAAAACTGCTGCTATTTTTCCAGCAAAATATAATAGAAATTAATAATATAAATAAATTTGAGTTATCAATGGGAAAAATCAAATACCGTTAAAATTAAGAGATAAACAGAGATATAATTAGTTTATTTACTATTAATATCGGTGTCATTCTGCCCTTAATTCTGGAAAGTTGTCAGGAAAGTTGCCTATTAGACATGGAAAGGGTATAAATGTAGAAACATCTATAACTGGAAATTAGTTGTATTCAATGTTCCTCACCAGTAATAGACGTTGAACTGACAAGATCATATGCCATACATATTTGCGCGGGAAGTGCGTAGTGGCGGTACAACGAAAAGCGTGTCCATGAAGGATGCGCACGCCAAGTGAGTTGGCCAAGCTAGGCTTATCGTGCCTTGCTTTTTTTATGCAGAGCACATCGCATGGTTAAGACTACAGGCTAGCCAACCAATAGCCCTGGTGGGTATATGGGAATTATGCGGGCAGGAGGTGGATGATTAACAACAATCTATTATTTACCCATTTAAACTGAAACAAGTTGGGGGGAATGAGGAAAAATGCCAACTAAGCTGTCACGGCGTGACTTTCTACGTCTCTGTGCCGGCTCAGCCGCAGCTATATCCTTATCCGGGTACTTGGCACCTTTTATTAAGGAAGCAGCTGCTGCCGGAGGGCCTCCGGTATTATGGATACAGGGAGGCAGTTGCACTGGTTGTTCTATCTCCATTTTAAACACTGTTCATCCGGATATTGAAAAAGTTATCACGGAAGTCATCAGCCTGCGCTATCATCCCAATCTAGCCGCAGGAGCAGGCAATCTTGTCATTGAGGAAATGTATAAGGTTGCCGCCGAGAATCCCAAGAAGTTTTTCCTGGTTGTAGAGGGTGCTGTCCCGGTTGCCGATGATGGGGTCTATTGCATTATTGGTGAGCGGAATGGACATCACCTGACTTTCCTGAAAGCAGTACAGGAACTGGGCAGCCAGGCAGCAGGCATTTTGAATTTCGGTACCTGTTCTGCCTTTGGAGGCTTCCCGGCCACACCGCCTAATCCCACGGACTGCAAGCCTGTCAAAGACATAGTTAAGAATGTGCCTATCGTAAACGTACCGGGTTGTCCGCCTCATCCTGATTGGATGGTAGGTACCATAGCCCATGTTATCCTTTACAACGAACTGCCCGAACTGGATGCTTTCGGACGTCCTACCATGTTCTTCGACAAGATAATTCATGATAACTGCCAGCGTCGCCAGTACTTTGACAATGCGATTTTTGCCAAGAACTTTGGTGAGCCGGGCTGCATGCTGGAATTGGGCTGCAAAGGTCCCTTTGCTCATTGTGATTCTACTACTCGTCTGTGGAACGGCGGCACCAATTGGTGCGTAAAAGCAGGAGGAGTTTGTATCGCCTGTACAGAACCCCAGTTCCCGGCCTGGCCGATCTATGAACGCTTACCGGAACTGCCGGTTGCTCCTGGTATCACTGCTACTGTAGACCAGATTGGCGGTGTACTTGCAGGCTTAGCTGTACTGGGAATCGGAGGTCATTTGGCTGGAAATATCATGACAGGCCGTATCGGGCCCAAAAAGAATCAAGATGAGAAAGAAGGTGACGAATAATGGCCCAGACGATAATAATAGATCCCGTAACCAGAATCGAAGGACACCTAGCTGTTGAAGTGGAAGTTGATGGTGGTAGGGTAGTCAATGCCAAATCCATGGGCATGATGTTCCGAGGCTTGGAATTAATAATGAAAGGGAGAGATCCGCGGGATGCCGCTCAACTGATGCAGCGCATCTGCGGCGTTTGACCGGTAGCTCATGCTAGCGCGGGTTCGCTGGCTTTGGACAACGCTTTTGGAATTGAACCGCCTCCCAATGGGCGCATTATTCGCAACCTGATCTTAGGATCCAATTACATCCAGTCCCATATTCTGCACTTTTTCCATTTAGCTGCCCTGGATTATGTTAAAGGTCCGGACATGCCGCCCTTTACTCCTCGCTATGAGGGTGACTACCGGTTCCCGGACGATGTGAATCAGCAGGTTGTAGGCACCTACCTGAAAGCATTGCAGATGCGGCGCAAAGCCCATGAAATGGTGGCTTTGTGGGGCGGTAAAATGCCTCACCAGCAGGCTATTGTACCTGGAGGTGTCTCTGAGGTTCCTGACAGCCAGAAGATTGCTGAGTTCCTGTTTAGATTACAGGAACTGCAGGCATTTATTGATAATGAATACATCCCCACCGTTAAAGCTGTGGCTGAAGTCTATCCTGATTACTGGGATATCGGCCGGGGCTGCATGAATTTCTTGTCTTACGGAGCTTTCCCGCTGGAAGAGGGCATGGATCATGTAAAGAAGAATAAGCTCTTCCCCTCCAAGGTCTATGTGAATGGTCAATTAGCTGATTTAGACATCGAAGTAATTGATGAAGCAGTTAAGTATTCCTGGTATGAAGACGACACCGGCGGAAAGAAACCCACTGAAGCAGTGGTTAAACCCAACCCTGCCAAGAAAAATGCTTATTCGTTTATTAAAGCACCTCGCTATAATGGTGCACCTATGGAAGTAGGTCCTCTGGCCCGTATGTATGTGATGGGTGACGAGACCATCACTTCCTTGGGCGAGAAAGCCTTCTCCGTACTGGGCCGTCATTTGGCCCGGGCTCTGGAATGCTCTTTGGTTGCCAAGAATTTGGCGGAATGGGTACAGCAATTGGAAATCGGGCAACCGGTATGTACTCCTCATAAGATACCGAGTTCTGCCCAGGGTGTAGGTTTAACTGAGGCTCCACGCGGTGCTCTGGGTCACTGGAATCGTATCGAACACCAGCGTACTGCTATTTACAATGCCATAGTACCCACTACTTGGAACCTGTCCCCGCGGGATGACCAGGATCAAATGGGTCCCATGGAGCAAGCCTTAATAGGAACTCCCGTGGCGGATCCTAATAATCCCATTGAAGTGGTACGGGTTATCCGTTCCTTTGACCCCTGTCTGGCCTGTGCTATACACGTTATGACTCCTGATAAGAAGACCATCAGTAGATGCCAGGTCGGTTAAAGGGGGTGCCGGGGTGAAAGTAACTTTAATGGAAGAAAGGCATTCTGTCTGGATTCGCATCTTTCACTGGATAAATATGGTAGCCATAATGCTCTTGATATTTACCGGCTTCTATATTCATGCTCCCCAGTCTTTCCGCCTGTTCGGCAATATGGACGGGGCGCGGATGGTCCACTTTGCAATGGCATATGTACTCTGCTTCGGTGTGGTTTTGCGGGTATATTATGCGATTGCTGCCAAGGATGCCAAAAATATCGTCTTTAACCCCAAGACAGATATCCCTAATCTGCCCAGCATGATGAAGTATTACCTGTTCATGTCGGACAGCCATCCTTATTACGGCAAGTACAATCCCGGCCAGAAAGCTATGTATACCGGATGGCTGGTCATGGCGATAATCCAAATAATCACAGGCTTCATCCTCTACAAACCCCAAGTAGCTTTCTGGGCGAACCTGGGGGACTACCTGGGGGGAGATATCGCCATTCGCATGGTACACTTGATCGTAACCTGGCTGTTCGTCCTGACCATTCTGGCCCATGTATATTTGGATATATCTGAAGGTATCCCGGTATTAAAATCAATGTTCACCGGCAAGATACCGAAAGGTTTTCATGGCGAACACAGCACGGACGAGAGTGCTTAATCCCCAGGGGGGTTATGATTGAAACCTGTCAAGGTAATTGGAATTGGAAACTTACTCATGCAGGATGATGGGGTCGGGGTGCATGTAATAAACTATCTGAGCGATCTGGGTGTACCAGACCATGTTGAACTGATAGACGGCGGCACCCACAGCTATGACCTGCTGGAGTATTTTGCCGCTGATGCGTCATTCATTGTAGTGGATGCCATGCATGCCGGCGGCGAACCGGGAGCTATTTACCGGGCGCCTTTGCATGAACTGGGTTTAAAACCGTCAGACCAGATAATGTCACTGCACGAGCTTCATTTTATTGAAGCCGTGCAGATGGCAAACATGCTCGGGTATAACCCGGATATACTGGTGTACGGTATTGAACCCCAGTCGGTAAAGTTAAGCCTTGAGCTGAGCCCGCCGGTAGCTGCTGCTGTACCTAAAGCAGCGGAGTTGATTCTGGAGGATATCAATAAAGGTATAGCTTAAGCAGCTAGATGATAATTAAAATAGCCTTTTATTAAGGAGTCAGGAAGAGTACATGCATGAACTGACTTTGATGCAGAGTGTTTTGCAGACTGTGGAGCAAGATGCTGCCCAGCATGGTATTAACCGGATAAACAAGGTCAAGCTGGTAATCGGTCAGTTAACCATGGCTCTTCCTGATAGTCTTATTTTTGCCTTTGAAGCCCTTAAACCGGGAACCATGTTCTCAGATGCCAGTTTGATTATTGAGGAACGACATGCTCAATGTACATGCCACAGTTGCCAGCAGGAGTATAAGCTGGATGACTATTTTCAATTTGTCTGTCCCACCTGCGGAAGTACTGATATTGAAGTTGAGGGCGGCAAGGAATTGTATATCGACTATTACGAGGGAGACTAGCTTATGAAGGTCAAGCTGGAAACCCGCCTTTTGGGTGCCAACGAGCTTATCGCTCATAACAATCGGACTATATTCAGCAATCAAGGCGTACTGGTTATCAATCTGATGAGCTCACCGGGCTCGGGTAAGACTACCATTCTGGAAAAAACTATTTCCAGATTAAAAGACCAGATTAAGATTGCGGTTATTGAAGGTGATCTTTATACGGATCAGGATGCCCAGCGCATTGAGCAGCAGGGCGTTAAAGTAGTGCAAATAAATACTGAGGGAACCTGTCATCTTGATGCCGGTATGGTCAGCCATGCTTGCCAGGAACTGCTGGCGGATAATCCGGATCTATTAGTAGTTGAAAATGTGGGCAATCTGGTGTGCCCGGCGGAATTTGACCTGGGCGAAGATCTGCGGGCAGTAGTTATTAGTGTTCCCGAAGGTAATGACAAGATAACCAAATACCCTTTGGTTTTCCAAAGGGCTGATGTGATACTGGTAAACAAGATGGATCTGCTTCCCTTCACTGATTTCGACGTGGCCAGGGTGCAAAAGGACATAGGCCTTATCAATCCTAAGACCAAAATCTTTTTTGTTTCCGCCAGAAACGGAGACGGCCTGGAAGAGTGGAGTTCTTGGCTGTTAGAGCAAATACACGCCAAGGGAAGAACCAAACTCATGTAGAATAGCTATTCTTTCATATCGGCTAGAAGGCAGGGAATCATATGCATAAACGACAGGCCGCTCGGATTCGAGTTAATGGAATAGTACAGGGGGTGGGGTTTCGCCCCTTTATATATCGTCTAGCTGAACAGGAGCACATTACCGGTTGGGTACAGAATTCCTCAAAGGGCTTGATTATTGAAGCGGAAGGCCGCCCTGAGTCCATTGCCTCTTTTATCCGTCAGATTAAACAGCACCCGCCTCCACTGGCGGTAATACGTGAGATCAGTACGGAAATCATTCCGGAAGTTGGTTATAGTGAATTTATAATTCGCCAAAGTGCCCGGGAGCAGGAACAGTTGGTGATGATCTCCCCTGATGTGGCTATCTGCCAGGATTGCCTGCGGGAATTGTTTGATGAAAAGGACCGCCGTTATAAATATCCCTTTATTAACTGTACCAACTGTGGGCCCCGTTATACCATAATACGTGATGTACCCTATGACAGGGATCGCACTTCTATGGCTTCCTTTCCTATGTGTCCCTCCTGCCAGTCTGAATACGACGATCCCAGAAACAGGCGTTTCCATGCCCAGCCCAATGCCTGCCCGGTTTGCGGACCCCAGGTGCAACTGCTGGACCGTAAAGGGCAGTCGGTGGATTATGATATCCATCAATTGCTTTTGGAAGGCAAAATCGTAGCCGTTAAGGGTTTGGGGGCCTTCCATTTGGCCGTGGATGCAACCAATGCTGAAGCGGTGGCTGAATTGAGACGCCGCAAGCGCCGGGATGCCAAGCCTTTTGCCGTCATGGTGAAGGACCTGGCAACGGCTCATGAATATTGTTTTATAGACCAATATGAAGAAGCCTGGCTGACATCACCTTCTGCTCCTATTGTGGTCATGCGCAGCAAGTTTAATGAAGAACTGGCCGGTTCGGTGGTTCATCCAGGTCTGGATACATTGGGAGTAATGCTGCCCTACACGCCCCTGCACACCCTGCTGTTTGATGCCCAGATCAAGGTGCTGGTCATGACCAGTGCCAATATCAGCGATGAACCTCTTATCACCGATAACCGGGAAGCTTTGGATCAGTTAAAGGATGTGGCTGATTACTTCCTGGTGCACAACCGGGAGATAGTAAATCCCTGTGATGATTCGGTTATGTCAGTATGTCCGGAAGGGAGCCCTCATTTTATCCGCCGGGCACGGGGATTTGTACCTCGGGGAATTCCCATTCCCATCAACACTGACCCGGTATTGGGCGTGGGAGGGGATTTGAAAAATACTTTCTGCCTGACCCGCAAAGGGGATGCTTATCTGAGCCAGCCCTGGGGAGATATGACCCAGTTCGGCAATTACCAGCGTTTCCAGGTAGGTCTGGAAAGGTTTAAGCGCATGCTGGACGTGGAACCGGTTACCATAGCTTTGGACATGCATCCCGACTACCAGGTAAGCCGGTGGGGGCGCCAGCAGACTCAATACAGGCAGATAGAAGTCCAGCATCACCATGCCCACCTGGCGGCGGCCATGGCCGACAACGGGCTAGGTGAGGAAGTTCTGGGACTGATTTGTGATGGGGCAGGCTGGGGTACGGATCAGGCTATCTGGGGCGGAGAGATACTGCGGGGTGATTACCGGCAGTTCCAGCGTCTCGCCCACCTGACCTATCTTCCCTTTCCGGGAGGAGACCAGAACAGCCGCAAACCGGTACGGATGGCTCTGATTTACCTGTATTCTGTAATGGGTGAAAAGGGCTGGAAACTAGCCCAAAAACATTTGCCCGATCTTTCCTGGGATGAACAGGAGATCATTATTCAGCAAATCAATCATAGCCGTAATTGGCTTTATACTTCCTCCTGCGGACGATTATTTGATGCAGTTAGCGCAGCATTAGGAGTCTGTTCATGGAACAGCTATGAAGCCCAGGCAGCTATGCAATTGGAAGCTTTGGCTCAGCCGGGGATCATGGAGGGCTATCCATATAGGATCACTGTTGAGAAGGGGATGTATAATATGGATACCGGCCCCATGTGGCCGGAATTGATGCGGGACAGGTATAAGGACAATGTTCCCCTGCCCGTAATTTCCGGAAAGTTTCATCAGACCCTGATAGCTATGTTTACAGAAACCTTGATGAAGGTTCGGGAAGATACCGGCTTAAACCAGGTGGTCTTGAGCGGGGGAGTTTTCCATAACCAGATATTGCTGAGGGGCATCATATCTGCCCTTGGAGGCCAGGGATTTGAGGTATTTTACCATCAACAGGTTCCTGCTGGTGATGGGGGTATTTCCCTTGGCCAAGCCGTGATCGCAAGCGAGGTGACAGAAAAATGTGCTTAGGTGTACCGGGACAGATAGTGGAAATACAGCCGGATTGGGGAGCAGTAGCCGATGTGGACGGCAACCAGGTGCAAATCAGCGTGGCTTTGCTGCCGGATGTCAAGGTCGGAGATTATGTTTTGATTCATGCCGGTTTTGCCATGGAGCTTATTGATAGAGAAATAGCCCGGGAGACCAGACAGCTTCTGGAAGAACTTAAGGAGTTAAGACAAGATGGATAGTGTTGTGCAGCAATTACTGGAACTAATCAAAGCGGAAACCATTCGGTGCAGCTTAATGGAAGTATGCGGGACTCATACCATGGCTATTGCCAGGAGCGGTATTCGCGGTGTTCTGCCCCCCAACATCCGTCTTTTATCAGGTCCGGGCTGTCCTGTTTGTGTAACTTCACAAGGGGATCTGGATGCCGTTATTGATCTGGCCGAGCAGGAAGATATTACCCTGGTTACTTTCGGGGATATGCTGAGAGTCCCGGGCAGTCATGGCAGCCTCCAGGAAGCCCGCAGCCGGGGTGCAGATGTAAGGGTGGTCTATTCTCCTCTTGAGACCCTGGAAATTGCCCGCCAAAGACCAGAACGGCAGGTGGTTTTTTTAGGCATAGGCTTTGAAACTACGGCTCCGGCTGTAGCTGTGACGGTGCAGCGAGCTCACCAGTTAGGGCTGAAAAACCTGTCCGTTTATTCTGTGCATAAAATAATTCCCCCGGCTTTGGAGGCGATTTTCTCCGATCCGGAGGTGCAGGTGGATGGCTTGATATGCCCCGGACATGTGTCGATTGTCTTGGGCCTGGAGCCCTTTGAAAAGCTGGCGGCTCGCTATCATAAACCCATGGTTGTGACCGGTTTTGAAGCCGAGGATATTTTGGAAGGAATCGGAATGCTGGTACGACAGCTGAAAACCGGTACAGCCAGGGCAGAATTGCAATACCGGCGGGTGGTGCGGGCTCAAGGTAATCCTGCTGCCCGGCAGGTGCTGGACCAGGTGTTCACACCGGTAGATGCAGCCTGGCGGGGATTGGGGATTATTCCTGCCAGCGGGCTTGACTTGCGGCCTCAATATGCAGACTATAATGCCCGGCGGAGATTTCAGATCAAGCCCCAGCAGAGATACGAGATACCAGGATGTTCATGTGGAGCAATTTTAAGCGGTAAGCTGAATCCGGATCAATGTCCCTTATTTGGGAAAGCATGTACTCCCACTCAGCCTGTGGGACCATGTATGGTCTCCCAAGAGGGAGCATGTGCAGCCTTCTATCGTTATCAACCACTAAGGAGCGCAGAAGTATGAAACCATCGCAGATTATAATGGCTCACGGCAGCGGCGGCTTGTTAAGCCAGCGTTTGATCGAAGAATACTTTGTCCGCGCCTTTGCCGAAGGCGAAGGGCTATGGGAATTAAATGACGGGGCAGTATTGGATCTGCCGCCGGGGAAAGCAGTTATCAGTACGGACAGCTTTGTGATTTCTCCCTTGTTTTTTCCAGGGGGAGATATCGGCAAGCTGGCTGTCAGCGGCACGGTCAATGACCTGGTAGCCTGCGGGGCCAGGCCCCTATACCTGTCCACCGCTTTTATTCTGGAGGAAGGCTTTTCCCTGGACAGCCTGGGGGAGATTGTAAAGTCTATGGCCCGTACTGCTCAACAGGCAGGAGTAAAGCTGGTGACCGGCGATACCAAGGTGGTGGAAAGAGGCAGTGCCGACCAGGTGTTTATCAATACTACCGGTATCGGAGTTATTCCTCCGGGTATTGATTACCGGCCCGGACGCATTAAGCCGGGGGATCGGATTCTGGTAAGCGGGACCATGGGAGATCACGGTTTGACTATTCTGGCCCAGAGGGAAGGACTCCGTTTCCGAACTCCGGTGGTAAGCGACTGTGCACCCTTGCATGAAATCGGTAAGGCCTTGCAGCCTTTTGGCGAACAAATCCACTGTATGCGTGATCCCACCCGGGGCGGTCTGGCTACAGTCTTAAACGAACTGGCGGCTCAGTCTCGCCTGGGGATGTATATAGATGAACAAAAGATTCCTGTTTTAGATGCGGTCCGCGGAGCTTGTGAAATGCTGGGCATGGATCCCCTGTACATGGCCAATGAAGGTAAAATGGTGATTATTTGTGCACCCCAGGTAAGCCAGCAGGTGTTGGAGGTTCTGCACAAGCTCCCCGTTGGTCAGAATGCGGCTGATATAGGCAAGGTGGTCAGCCAGCCTCAGGGCATGGTGTTGATTAAAACTGCTCTGGGAACCGAGCGCATTTTGGCTGCTCTGGAAGGGGAACATGTACCGCGCATATGCTGAAGGTCTAAGAAAATTCACATTAGTAAGGCTTTGGGATTAACACAAAAAATTTCGATTGTTATTGACAAAACCTTGGCAAGATATTACATGTTTTAATAATAATAATAATTAAAAGTTATATTAAGCGAAAGATAAGTCTATGCCAAAAAAGAAGATATTAAACAAAAACGCTCGAAAAATCAGTGACGATTGGGAATGTACATCTGGTCAGGTAGCGGTAAATTTGCTTTATAGCTAGCATAAAGGTTATAAATATAAAAACATCATGATCAAACATGAATAGACAAAAAAGAGCATATTGACAACGACATGTATCCCACTGGTAATTGAGCAACCTTATCAATAATAAAGCGTTTTGCAGGATTGTTGGTGGAGAATGCTCAGTGACAGTACAGCGGAAACGATTCCTTGAAGATTCCTTTGCTATTGGGGGAGACAAGCTCGGGAGGTCGAGTTGTGCTTTTTTCGTGCAAAAAGCAATTGAGCATTAAGTTATTCATACAGAAAGACACTTGTATTTCCCCGGAGCACCAGAGAGACCCGGAATATTATGTTTGCGGTTTCGTTCCACCCTTTGACAGCAGAGGGGACAGGCTGACAGCGGTCGGCGCTAGAAAAGGGTATTCATACATAATTAAATAGCTCTGAGTCACATCAACCTAAAGCTTAAGCCAAGGTTATGTGACCGTTAGGGTATATCCGGAAACGGGTGTGCCTCCCGTGTTTTGGAAAGGAGCTTGTCACTATTACGGGATACCATTCCCGGTTGGATATGATATGGAGACTCCTGTCCAGGCAGGAGTCTTTTCATATTTTCATGGATGATAATGTGTCTGGGAAGGAGTGGTGGATTTGCAGAGGGTAAAGCTGACTATTAACGGAAAGGAGGTTGAAGCCCCGGTAGGCAGCACTATACTAGAGGCTGCAGAAATGATAGGCGTAGACATTCCTCGCCTGTGTTACGATCCTGATTTGAGTCCGATGGGAGCCTGTCGTTTATGCGTGGTGGAGGTAAAAGGCAACCGTCTCTTACCAGCTGCCTGTGTCACTCCGGTGACGGAAGGTATGGTAGTGGAGACTGAGTCTCCGTCTGTTGTAGAAGCGCGCAAAACCATACTGGAACTTCTGGTAGCCAATCATCCCCTGGACTGCATGACCTGTGACAAAATGGGAGACTGCAAATTGGCGGAGTATTGTTATCGGTATAATGTGAAAGATAGTCCATTCACAGGGGAAAAACACCATTATGCTATCGACGACAGCAATCCCTTTATAATCAGAGATCTAAACAAATGTATTCTTTGCGGTGCCTGTGTACGGGCCTGTGAAGAAATGACGGGTCAGGATAATCTATCCTATCTCTACCGTGGTTTTCACCGCAAGGCGACTACTGCAGGAGATGTGCCTTATATCGAGTCAGACTGTGTGTTTTGCGGTCAATGTGTAGCCGTATGTCCCACCGGTGCTTTAACAGAGAAGTCTATGGCCGGACAAGCCAGACGGTGGGAGATGGAAAAAGTCCGTACCACTTGCCCGTTTTGCGGAACGGGATGTAATTTTGATCTGGCTGTAAAAGATGGCAGAATCATAGGGGTTCTTTCCGCTGAGGATGCTCCCGTGAACGGGCGTATGCTGTGCGTAAAGGGACGTTTTGCCTGGGATTTCATCTATAATGAAAAACGTCTTACCACCCCCTTGATTAAAAAGGATGGCCAGTTCGTGGAAGCAACCTAGGATGAGGCATTTGATTTAATTGCCGAGAAATTTAACAGCATCAAGGAAAAATATGGTCCTGATTCCTTTGCGGCATTAAGTTCGGCCCGTTGTACCAATGAGGAAAACTATTTGGTGCAGAAATTTACCCGGGCCTATATGGGCACAAACAATGTAGACCATTGTGCCCGTACCTGACACGCGCCCACTGTGGCCGGTCTGGCCACAACTTTCGGAAGCGGCGCTATGACCAATCCCATTAATGAAATCACGGAAGAAGCAGAACTTCTGTTCTTGATTGGAACCAATGCCACTGAAGCCCACCCAGTGATCGGGTACAAAATGCGCCAGGCGGCTCGCCGGGGAGCCAAGATGATTGTCTGTGATCCCCGCCGAATTGATCTGGTGGATGAAGCAGATTACTGGCTGCAGATTAAACCCGGTACCGACATTCCCCTCTTGAATGGCTTGATGCACATCATTATTAAAGAAGGTTTAGAGGATAAAGAGTTCATTGCCGAACGTACCGAAAATTATGAAGCTCTTAAAGAAACTGTGGAAAGATATACCCCTGAATATGTCTCGGAATTGACGGGAGTCCCGGTGGAAGACCTGTATGCAGTGGCTCGCCTCTATGCTACCACTGATAAAGCCATGATATTCTATACCCTGGGTATCACCGAGCATATCTGTGGGACCCGCAATGTTATGAGTATTGCTAATCTGGCCATGTTGACCGGACATTTGGGACGTCCTGGAACCGGTGTATGCCCCATGCGCGGCCAGAACAACGTACAGGGTGCCTGCGATATGGGCGCTCTGCCCAATGTTTATCCCGGTTATCAAGCGGTTACTAATGACGAAATTCGCGAGAAGTTTGAAAAGGCCTGGGGAGTATCTCTTTCACCCAAAGTGGGCTTGAAGATTCCGGAAATGTTCGATGCAGCCCATGAGGGTAAGGTCAAAGCCATGTATATTCTAGGCGAAAATCCGGTGCTGACCGATCCTAATGCCAATCATGTTCGTGCTGCCCTGGAGAAGCTTGAGTTTTTGGTAGTCCAGGAGCTGTTCCTGACTGAAACAGCTGAATATGCCGATGTAATCCTGCCGGCCGCCAGTTTTGCTGAATGTGACGGAACCTTTACCAACACAGAACGGCGGGTACAAAGGGTACGTAAAGCTATCGAACCTATCCCCGGTCAGGCTAACTGGCAGACTATTTGCCAGATGGCAACCCGGGTAGGATTCCCCATGCATTACGAACATCCCAGTGAGATATGGGATGAGATGGCCTCTTTAACTCCCTCTATGGCAGGTATTAATTACAATCGCCTGGAGAAAGGATCTCTGCAATGGCCGTGTACCACTGATGATCACCCGGGAACTCCTTACCTGCATAAGGGCAAATTTACTCGCGGCCTAGGCTTGTTCCAGCCGGCCGATCATGTACCGCCTGCAGAGATGCCGGATAGAGAGTACCCATTCTTGCTGTCGACGGGACGTATTCTGTATCATTACAATGTTACTACTCCCTATTCATCCGGTATAGCCGAGCTGTGGGACAAAGAAATGGCGGAGATCCATCCGGAGGATGCAGAGAGATTAGGATTGGAAACAGGGCAGCAAGTGAAGATTGTATCCCGGCGTGGAGAAGTTATTTCTGCTGTTAAGGTAACGGAGCGGGTGCAGCCGGGCATGATATGGATGTCCTTCCATCACTCGGCTACTCCTACCAATGCTTTGACCAGCGATGCTTTGGATCCCACCACCGGAACTGGTGAATACAAGGTGTGTGCGGTCAGAATAGAGAAATTGCCGGAGGCTGCCAATGCGTAAGATAGCCATTGAGGAAGCCATAGGCCTACCCCTGGGACACGATATCACTGAGATATTGCCGGGCAAAGTCAAACGCAGGGCTTTCCGGCGAGGTCATATAATAAAGCCTCAGGATATTGAGCGGCTGCGCAGTTTGGGCAAAGAACACATTTATGTGTGGGAAGCTGAGGATCATCTGGTTCATGAAGATGATGCAGCAGTTCGCCTGGCTCGCTCTGCTGCTGGTTTCGGGGTAAGCATAGGCACGCCCAATCAAGGCCGGGTAAACTTGCAGGCAGCTATACCTGGCTTGTTGAAAATCAGAGTTAACCAGCTGCAGTGGGTTAACAACTGCGATGGCATTATTTTTGCTACCCTGCACAACAATTCGGTGGTTAACAAACACCAGGTTGTGGCTGGTACCAGAATAATACCACTGGCGATTCACGAAGACCTGCTGCTGGAGGCCGAACATCTGGCCAGCCGGCCCTTACCTCTGGTTGAAGTTAAACCGTTTCAACCTTTGTGGGTGGCGGTAGTTACTACCGGCAGTGAAGTAAACAGCGGATTAATTCGTGACGGTTTCAGCTATGTAGTGCGCCAGAAAGTAAATACCTTTGGAGGAAGGTGGATGGGACAAACCATCGTACCTGATGATGCGGAGTTAATAGCTGGAGAGATTCACAATTTTATAGCTGAGGGAGCCCAGCTGATTTTGGTAACAGGCGGTATGTCTGTTGATGCCGATGACGCTACTCCCCGAGCTATTCGTACTAGCGGCGCTCAAGTAGTCTTTCATGGTGCTCCTGTGCTGCCTGGATCACACTTTATGCTGGCTTACCTGGGTCGTGTCCCGGTTTGCGGGGTGCCCGGAGGAGCTTTGTTCGATAAAGTGACTACTTTGGATTTGGTATTGCCGCGCATTTTTGCCGGTGAACGTATTTCCAAGGCTGACATAGTTGCTCTAGGGCATGGCGGCCTCTGCCTGGGATGCCCGTCATGCCAGTATCCCAACTGTTCCTTTGGCAAAGCAAGTCCATTTTAGGAGGTATAAATATTGCACCAAGATATCGGCCTGGAACAAGCCTGGCAGCTGTTACAGGAACAATGTCCCTCTTTAGGGCAGGAATTAGTACTTCTAGATGATGCTCTGGGCAGGGTTTTGCCGCGCAACCTTTATGCCAAGCATGATTTGCCGCCTGAACACCAATCAGCGGTGGACGGGTATGCCCTGGGGGAGAGTCCCAATGCTGACCACAGCTATAGGCTTTGCCAAGACCAGCCGGAAACAGGAGGTGTGCCGGAGGTTCTGAAAGAGGGGCAAGCAGTACCGGTTAATACCGGAGGAGTTCTGCCCCGGGGAACCGTGGCGGTAATTCCCCATGAAAAGGTCGTAGTGGAAGGTCAATACTTGCGGGTATTGGGCAATATCAAACCGGGGGATAACATCAAACGAGCGGGAGAGGATTTTGCCCGGAATGATATTCTGCTCACCGCAGGCACCCAGATAGAACCGGCAGCTCTGGGGTTATTGGCTGCACTGGGTATCGGTGAGGTTGAGGTTTTTCAGAAGCCGAGGATAGCTATCATATGTTTGGCTGATAATATTGTTCCCCCGGGACTTGAACCGGACAGGGGACAAATGCGGGACAGTAATGGCCCCATGCTGAGCGGGTTTATCAGCCGGCAGGGTGGTGTCGTAACTTCTGTTCACTATAGGTCCGTTACCGGTACTTCCATGAAAAATGTGCTGGAAGATCTGTGCAGCCAAACCCAAATGATAATCCTGGTAGGGGGAACTTACCAGAACGGGAAAAACACCAGCAGATTATTAATGGAGGATGCAGGAGCCCAGGTCCTCTTTTGGGGTGTACTCATTCAACCCGGCAGCCATGTTGGAGCAGGGAAACTGGACAACACTTTGATTCTATCCCTGTCAGGCAATCCGGCAGCTTGTGCGGTGCACTACCATCTCTTCGCTGCGCCGGTAATAAGAAGCATGCAGGGATTACCCTGGAAATATCGCCAGGTTGTTGCCAGGTGCAGTAATGGATTTGCCAAAAGAACGAGCAGCAGGCGTTTGGTGCGCGGGAAAGCCCTTTGGCGGGATTCTGGCTGGGAAGTAGAAGTTCTTCCCGGACAAAAACCCAGCATGCTGCGCTCCTGGTTGGGATGCAATGCGCTGATTGATCTGCCGCCCGGCGGTGGCCCCATTGAGGCGGGAGAAGAGGTGCAAGTGATACTCTTAGGAGAATATACGGATGTTTAATCCATGGATAAACAAGGTTGTTGGGAGGTGAACAGATGGCTGATTATCTGAGCATTTTGGAAAAATATAAAGATCTGCCCGGTGGTTTGATAGAAGCCTATCATGCCCTGCAGCGGGAGTATAATTATATTCCTGAAGATGCTATTAGCCAGGCGGCAGAAGTTTTTGATATACCCAAGGCTAAGGCATATGGAGTTGCCACGTTTTATTCTTATTTCAAGGTGGGCAAGAGAGGGCGTTATGTTATTCGCATCTGTGAAAGTGCTCCCTGTCACGTTGCCGGGGCGGCCGAAGTAGTAAATGCCCTGGAGAAAGAGTTGGGAATAAAGATGGGAGAAACTACGCCTGATGGCAAGTTTACCCTGGAATTTACCGAATGCGTAGGACAGTGCCAGGCTACACCGGTAATTACCATTAACTGCAAACCTTATGCTGGTGTAACGCCAGATAAGGTAACCGGAATACTTGCCGAATATAAATAGCCGGGAAAGGAGGGGAATTTTGTGGCTGAAGAACTGCGTATCGTATTGCGCAATTACGGAAAAATTGATCCGTTGAATATTGATGATTACTTGAATGCAGGAGGATACAAGGGTTTGGAAAAAGCCCGGAGTATGAGCCAGCTTGACGTAATCAATGAAGTCAGAAAGTCTAACTTGCGCGGACGGGGAGGGGCTGGATTCAATACCGGAGCCAAGTGGTCTTTCGCTTACAATACTGGTGCAGAAGAAAAATATGTAGTGTGCAATGCCGACGAAGGCGAACCAGGCACTTACAAGGACCGGATCATCATGGAAAACGATCCCCAGAGTCTTCTGGAAGGAATGGCCATCTGCGCCTATGCTATCGGTGCCAAAAAGGGCTACATCTACTGCCGGGGTGAATATCCTTACGTGGTAGAAAAGCTCAATGTAGCCATCCAACAGGCCAAGGACAAAGGCTGCTTGGGAGACTTCGACATAGAAGTACGCATGGGAGCTGGAGCTTACGTATGCGGGGAAGAAAGTGCCCTTATCGAGTCCATTGAAGGACACCGGGGTGAGCCCCGCTTTAAGCCGCCCTATCCGCCGGTAAAAGGATTATGGAATAAACCCACTATCGTAAACAATGTAGAAACTTTTGCCAATCTGCCGGTCATTCTGGAGAAAGGTGCCGATTGGTACAGTTCCATCGGAGCCAAATCTTACCCGGGAACCAAGGTATTAACCCTGACTGGCGACGTTGTCAACCGCACCTTTATCGAGGTTCCCACCGATACCACCATACGCCAGGTCATTTATGATTTCGGCGGTGGTATACCTAACGGCAAGAAATTTAAGGCAGTTCAAATCGGCGGAACCTCCGGGGGATTTATACCGGCAGAATTCCTGGATACCAGTATTGACTTTGATTCAATGGCAGCCATCGGTGCAACCCTTGGATCAGGTGCAGTATTCGTCATGGATGAGACTCGTGACATGGTGGATGTAATCAAGCGCATCACTAAATTTTTTGAACATGAATCCTGCGGCAAATGCTCACCCTGTCGTGAAGGTACCAAGCGGATGCACGAGATTATATGCCGCCTTACCGCTGGTCAGGGTTCGGCTGATGATTTGAGCAATATGGAAAGACTCGGTCGGGTAATGTCCGTAGCTTGCCTGTGTGGACTGGGTCAAGCAGCACCGGCACCGTTCCTGACCACCTTAAAGCATTTTGCGGGGGATTACAACGCGTACCTGAATTAAAAACTAGATGCTTGCGAAAGGAAGGGAATGAGATGAATTTTCTAACTCCTGCAGAAGTTGCCGTAGCAGTATGTAATGCCGGCAAAACCAAGGCAGAAATGCCATTCTTGAAAATGTTAGTTATGGGTATATTGGCTGGTGTGTATATTGGCTTCGGAGCCAACCTGGCTACCAAGGTAGGATCAGCTCCTGATGCCGATTCAGCCAT
>LFRM01368529.1_pt1 | contig 44728 bp, 44 predicted proteins | sample 618341 | NCBI WGS metagenome assembly LFRM01 (sample SAMN03654438, study PRJNA283298) | anaerobic digester metagenome | isolation source: pool of bioreactors CSTR01a, CSTR02a, and CSTR03a thermophilic anaerobic... | place: Denmark: Kgs. Lyngby | collected 2014-05-21 | reverse complement strand
TGCAATGGGCTTATAAAGCGCCTGTCAGTCAAAAACCATTCTGACAGATATAAACATGGTATTGCAACCCAATCGAAAATCATATATACTATCAACAGAATTTATTATCTGGTAATAATTATGACAGGTGAGCGATTTGAGTAGAGATTCAAAAGCGAAACAGGAAAGACATGAACGATTGACAGCAACCCTTAGGGAGGATCCTTTTCTGACCGATGAAGAAATAGCCGAGATATTAAATGTCAGTGTTCCCACGGTGAGGCTGGACCGTCTGGAACTGGGTGTTCCCGAACTCAGACAGCGAATTAAGGAAATGGCATCCAGAAACCACAATAAGGTGCGCTCCCTCCAGGCTGATGATATTATTGGAGAGATTGTGGAGTTGAATCTCGGGGAAAGCGCCATCTCTGTTCTGGATACCACCGATCAGATGGTCTTTGCCCATTCCAAAATTGTAAGGGGTCATTATATATACTCAATGGCCGAATCCATTGCCATTTCGGTTATCGATGCTGACGTAGCCCTTGTGGGCGTAGCAAATATTAAATACAAGAAACCGGTCTACTCAGGAAGCAAGCTTGTTGCAAAAGTTACAGTAAAGGAAAAACGTGATAAGGGTAAATTTATTGTTTGGGTGATGATCTATAACAAGCAGGTTGAAGTCTTCCGCGGCAAATTTATTCTGGTGGCAATTTGAAAAAAATCGGGTAATATGGAAACAATGGATTCATAGAAATACAGCATAACCGAGGTAAGGAGTTGACCGTCTTGAGAATTATTGTGGATGCCATGGGTGGGGACAATGCTCCGGAAGAAGTTGTAAAGGGTTGTCTGGAAGCATTGAGCATCAATAAGACAGTCGAAATCGAATTGATAGGAGACAGGAAAAAGATCGAGAAATGTCTGAAGAAGCGTTCATACGACGCCTCCAGGCTTTTTATCACTGATGCCAAGGAAGAGATTACAAATAACGATACGCCTACTGAGGCCATAAAGAAGAAGCAGAATTCATCCATTGTAATCGGCCTTAAAAAGATGAAGGATAAAGAAGGGGATGCCTTTATTTCAGCAGGGAGCACCGGCGCCCTTTTAGCCGGATCACTACTCATCACCGGCCGCATGAAAGGTGTTGTAAGACCTGCACTGGCTCCCGTTGTACCTTCGGAGGGCGGGAAAAACACCATGATCATCGATGCCGGGATGAATACTCAAATAAAGCCCATCAACTATATGCAGTTTGGGATAATGGGCACAGAGTATATGAAGAGGATGTTCGGTGTGGAGAGCCCTAGAGTTGGTCTTGTGAATGTGGGAACCGAGGAGAACAAGGGGAATAATGCTCTCAAACAGGCCTATGATCTTCTTAAGAATTCCAACCTCAATTTTATTGGTAATGTTGAAGGAAGGGATATAACCGAGGGAAAGGTAGACGTTGTGGTATGCGATGGGCTGACGGGTAATGCCATGCTCAAGGTTATGGAGGGCACGGGAAGATTTTTTATGGATTACCTCAAGCGCATCTACTCCATGAGCCTGGCCTCCAAGATCAGCTTTTTAATGATAAGGCACGAATTAAAAAAGCTAAAAAAACAGATAGATCCTGAGGAAGTGGGCGGAACCCCCATCCTGGGAGTCAACGGAATCATCTATAAATGTCACGGCAATTCCAAGGCAAAGGCCTTTAAAAATACTATCATTAAAGCATGTAGTTCGGCATGTGTTACCGTTCTGGAACAAATACGAAACATATTCTCCAAAATGGAAGTCGGAGGTGCTTATGACGAAGCTTTATAAAGCTGGCATCTTGGGTACGGGCAGCTGTCTTCCCGAAAGGAAGCTGACTAATGCTGAACTGGAAAATATTGTTGAAACATCCGATGAATGGATCACAAAGAGAACCGGGATACGCGAACGCAGGATCATTGATGATGATTTGCCCCTTGCAAAGCTTGCTGCCAGAGCTGCTGAAAATGCCATACACGATGCGGGTATTGTCAAAGAAGAGATAGAGCTGATTATAGCAGCCACACTCACACCCGATTATCTGACCCCGAACCTGGCATGCTCTGTTCAGAAAGAACTGCAACTTAGCGGGGTGCCGGCATTTGATATGAATGCAGCTTGTACTGGCTTTGTCTATGCTCTCAATGTTGCCCAACAGTTCATCGAAAATGGAGCCTGCAGATATGTTCTGGTTGTGGCGGCAGAAGCCCTGAGCAGGGTGACCGACTACCAGGACCGGAAGACCTGTGTTCTGTTTGGGGACGGTGCCGGAGCCACTGTTGTAGGAAGGGTTGAAGACAGTGCAGGGATTATTGGGTGTACCGCCGGCGCATATGGTGAGCTGGGGCATAATCTGACCATACCGTGCCTGTACTCCACCGAGGAAGACAGGGAAAAGCGCAACGAGGGCAAGAAACAGGTGATTTGGATGGACGGCAGCGAGGTATTTACCTTTGCCGCCCGGATAATGGCTGAGGCGACCCTCAGGGTGGTATCCGATGCACAACTCTCTGTGGGTGATCTGGATCATATCTTTCCCCACCAGGCCAATGCCAGGATACTTAAGAATGCTGTCAAACGGCTGGAATACCCAATAGAGAAGGTGTATTCCAACCTGGAGCATACAGGCAACATATCCGCCGCCAGTATACCGGTATGTCTTGATGAGGCTTCAAAGGCAGGTAGACTGAAAAAGGGCGACAAAATTGTGCTTGTGGCATTCGGCGGTGGCCTGACCTATGGAGCCATGCTGCTCCAGTGGTCCAAGTGATGCCTGAATACCTGAAGGGAGGATGAGTTTTGGGTAAGATTGCTTTTATATTTCCCGGGCAGGGAGCCCAATATATAGGGATGGCTAAGGAGATCTCAGAACTGTACCCAGCGGCGGCGGATATTTTCGAGCGTGCCAATAATGCCCTGGGCTTTGATATAAGAGAGATGATCTTCCATGGTGATGACGAAACCCTTACCATCACAGAGAATACCCAGCCCGCCATACTTACTGCCAGCATAGCATGCCTTATGCCTCTTCTGGAGGCCGGTATCAAGCCTGATTATACTGCCGGGTTAAGTCTTGGCGAATATGGAGCACATGTTCTGGCAGGAACCTTCTCCTTTGAGGACGCGGTTAGAGTAGTCAGAAAACGTGGGAAATATATGCAGGATGCGGTTCCCGTAGGGCTTGGGGCTATGGCGGCCATATTGGGGCTTAGCCGTGAGGAAGTTATAGATATATGTGAGATGGCCCAGAGTGCTGGCGTCATCGGGCCTGCCAATTTCAATTGTCCGGGACAGATTGTTCTTGCGGGTGAGACTGCAGCTATTGATGAAGCCATCAAAATAGCTACAGAAAGAGGTGCGAAGCGCGCAGTGCTGCTAAATGTCAGCGCCCCCTTCCATTGTGTCATGCTGGAACCGGCCGGCAAAAAATTGAGAACAGTGCTGGAAGACGTTGCTGTTAACCCTATGACCATTCCCGTTGTGGCTAATGTGACAGGAAAGGTCATACCCTCGGAGGATCAGGTGAAGGATCTGTTGGTTCAGCAGGTAAGTAAGTCGGTATTCTGGGAGGACAGCGTCCGCACCATGATTGACGCCGGAGTGGATACATTTGTTGAGATAGGACCAGGCAAGGTTCTGAGCGGTTTTGTCAAAAAGATAGACAGGGGGCTCAGGACATTGAATGTGGAAGACAAGGCATCTCTGGATAAGACCCTGGAGATTCTGAAAGGATAGTGTGTGAGCATGAAATTTTCAGGAAAGACGGTTATTGTCACAGGATCCACCAGAGGGATCGGAAAGGGAATCGCAACAAGGTTCGCTGAACTTGGTGCCAATGTCATGATTTGCGGTACAACCGACAGAGTCCATGATATGGTGAACGATTTAAAAAGCAAGGGTTACAGTGCTTCCGGTTTTGTCGGGAACCTGACTGAGCCGGAGACCGCACAGGCTCTCATTGATCAGACCCTTGCAGCCTTTGGAAGTCTGGAAGTTCTGGTGAATAATGCCGGAATAACCCGCGACAAGCTGCTCATCAAGATGGAGGAAGAGGATTGGGATGATGTGATGAACATCAACTTGAAAAGCGCCTTTTTCCTGACCAAAGCAGCTGTTAAAATCATGATGAAAAAGAAGCGGGGCACCATCATCAATGTATCTTCGGTGGTTGGGCGCACGGGTAATTCCAGTCAGGCCAATTATGCTGCTTCAAAAGCTGGCTTGATAGGCTTTACCAAATCGGTGGCCAAGGAATACGCCCGCAGGGGTATTACCTGTAATGCCATCGCACCCGGCTTCATTGAGACTGAGATGACGGGTTCACTCCCTGAGGAGGTTAAGGAAAACTACATAAGGAGCATTCCCCTCGGAAGGCCTGGGACGACTTCCGATGTGGCTGATCTAGCTGTGTTTCTCGCCTCCGACGGGGCTCAATATATTACGGGGCAGGTAATTAATATTGACGGTGGACTTTATATGTAATATTATTTCTTAAGATAGCGATAATATTTAGGTACAGCCAATTCCTGTCTGGAAGGGGGTGAACAGTGTGGTATTTAACAAGGTGAAGGATATCATTGTTGAACAGCTGGGCGTTGATGAAAGCGAAGTAAAGATGGAAGCTTCTTTTATCGATGATCTCGGAGCAGATTCACTCGATATCGTTGAGCTTATAATGGCTCTCGAAGAGGAGTTTGATTTGGAAATACCAGACAAGGAAGCAGAAAAGATAACAACCGTCGGTGATGCGGTTGAATACATTAAGGCTCATCAATGATCAATGATTCAAAAAAGGAATAAAAAGAGTCCCAACTTGAATTTGGTTGGGACTCTTTTTATACCGGCCTGGCTTCTACTGGTTTTCGTCCCATTCAAAAGCTTAATGACCGGAATTCTCATTCTTCTTGTGCGGTGGCGGCGCGGATCATGGCTAGATCTTTATTAACTCGCCATTGCAGGATTTTCAGGAGGTCAATGTTTATGAAAAAACGAGTAGTCATAACAGGGATGGGCGTAGTCCATTCGCTCGGTAAGGATATAGATACTTTTTGGAATTCTGTTAAGGAAGGCAAAAACGGTATCAGCACTGTAACAAAGTTCGATACTACCGATTTCAGCACCAAGGTTGCAGCCCAGATCGATGATTTTGACCCCAGTGCCTATATTGACAAAAAAGACGCGAAGAGGATGGACTTGTTTTCCCAATACGCCATTGTTGCCGCCCAGCAGGCTATTGACATGGCTGGCCTTGATGCTGCAAAAATGGATCCTTACCGGGCAGGCGTTCTGATCGGGTCGGGTATTGGCGGAATAGAGACCCTGGAAAACAACTGCAGAGTACTGTTCGAAAAGGGACCCAAGCGGGTGAGCCCGTTCTTTGTGCCTATGATGATTGCCAATATGGCATCAGGCCAGGTGGCTATCCGCTATGGATTCAAGGGTTACAACGCCTGTGTTGTAACAGCATGTGCCACTGCTAATCATTCCATTGGAGATGCCATGCGCGTCATTCAGAATGGTTATGCAGATGTGATGATAACGGGCGGAAGCGAGGCTTCCATAACTCCACTGGGATTTGTGGGTTTCTGTGCATCCAGAGCTATGACTGAAAATGAAGATCCTAACACGGCTTGCAGGCCATTTGATAAGGATCGTGATGGTTTTGTCATGGGTGAGGGAGCGGGAATACTGATTCTTGAGGAGTATGAACATGCTAAAAACCGCGGAGCCAATATCCTTGCAGAGTTGGTAGGCTATGGATGCACCTGTGACGCCTACCATATCACGGCCCCATCCCCCGATGGTGATGCGGGTGTCCGCTGTATGCAGATGGCTTTGGAGGATGCCGGAATAGAGCCGGAGCAGCTTGGCTACATTAATGCCCACGGTACCAGTACTCCCCTCAACGATCCCATGGAATCGGCAGTTATCAAGAGGGTGCTGGGAAAACACGCCCAAAACGTATCGGTCAGTTCCACCAAATCCATGACGGGACATCTCTTGGGTGCTGCCGGTGGTATTGAGGCTGTTATCACGGTTATGTCCCTTCGTGATGGTTTCCTTCCTCCAACCATTAATCTGAACAACCAGGATCCGGAATGTGATCTTGACTACATCCCCAATGTGGGGCGAAAAAAGCAGGTTGAGTATGCCCTCTCCAATGCCCTTGGTTTTGGCGGGCATAACGGCGTTCTGATCTTTAAGAGATATGAGGGTTTATCAGGTGGGTAATGATTCTGACATGGTACTGTCAGCATTGGAATCGCTGTAATACTTGTGATAAAATAATGGATACAATACCTGTAGAGGTATTGTGTCCATTTTTATTACAGGCTGTATATGCGCTTTTTCCGTATCCGCAGCAACCGGGTTTTTCAGGAGGTCAAATTGCCAGAACAGGAACAACTCTATAAACAGGTACAGAAGCTTGAGGAGAAAATAGGCTATTGCTACAGGAACAAGGACTATGCACTGAATGCTTTGATCCACAGTTCCTATGTCAACGAAAACCATCTGGATCCCAGGCTTAAGAACAACGAACGCCTTGAGTTTCTGGGGGACGCCATTCTTGACTTTGTGATGGGGATGATGCTGTATAATAACCATCCGGAAATGTCCGAGGGAGAGATGAGTAAGACCAGGGCGCTGATCGTGTGTGAGGCATCCCTGGCAGAGAGCGCCCGTTCTCTTGGTCTGGGGGAGCTCATGTTTCTTGGAAAAGGAGAGGATGCCAATGGCGGGAGAAACAGGCCTTCCATTCTTTCAGACTGTCTTGAAGCTTTAATTGGCAGTATTTATCTCGACGGCGGCATGGACGAAGCTGAAGGCTTTATCATGTTTTTGCTGGGGGATACTTACCAGAAGGCTGTCAGAGGAGAGCTTTTCATGGACTACAAGACCCGCCTTCAGGAAGAGCTTCAGAAATCCGGAGACATGAAGATTCATTACAAACTTATTGAGGCCACCGGTCCGGATCACGACAAATTGTTCAAGATGGCGGCATATGCCGATAATCGTCTTCTGGGAACCGGCTGCGGCAAGTCCAAGAAGGAAGCTGAGCAGGAAGCAGCCAAAAAGGCTCTTGAGCGCATGAAAACGTCATAAAACATGGAGCAAAGGAAAGATATGGATCATGGCGGTGCCCAAGGCAGGCATATCAACATACCAATCTTTATTCCCCACATGGGTTGTCCCAACACCTGCGTATTCTGCGATCAGCGGAGAATCAGCGGCGCATGCGATCCTGTTGCTACCGACAATATAAGAGAGACGATTGAGAAATACCTGACCACATCATCGAGCGAGGATTATCTGGAGATTGCCTTCTTTGGGGGCAGCTTTACAGGAATACCCCGATATCAAATGATGGCTTATCTTGATGTGGCCAGGGAGTATCTGGAGAAGGGTGTTGTGAGCAGTATCAGGCTTTCAACACGCCCCGACTATATAGACCATGAGGTTCTGGACATTTTAGGAAGGTATGGTGTGAAGATCATAGAGCTTGGTGTCCAGAGCATGGATGAGGATGTACTGGCCAGGAGCAAGCGGGGTCATACCGGGGAAGATGTGATTAAGGCCGTTAAACAGATAAGAGACTTTGGATTTGAATACGGCATTCAGATCATGCCGGGGCTTCCCGGAGATACCCTGGAAAAAACACTGGAAACAGCAAATAAAGTTGTGGAAATGGCGCCCAGCCAGGTTCGAATCTATCCGGCCATCGTCCTTAAGGGCACAGAAATGGAGGAAATGTATAAGGCGGGTTCCTACACACCCCTCACCCTTGAAGAGGCTGTAAGATGGTGCGCCGTTATGGTTCCCATATTCAGAAAGGCTGCCATCAGGATCATCCGGATTGGGCTTCATTATTCGGAACTCCTTGAAGATGCTGTTGTGGCAGGGCCATTTCACCCGGCCTTTGGTGAAATGGTGGAGGCACGGGTCATTCTGAACCGGATCATGGGTATTATTGAGGAAGACGGCCTAATGGGCTGTTCGGGCATTGAAATTCATACCTGGAAGGGTGCTCTGTCGAAAACACTGGGACATAAAAAAGTTAATATAAAAGCGCTGAAGGAAAAATATGGATATTCTTATATCAAGGTGAGAGAAGAGGATCTGTTGCCCGGCCAGGTCCGGGTATTCGCTCTCTATGGGGGAGATAGGTTATGAAAGAGGTAAGTACCAGGCGAATCATTGATGTGGTTGAGAGGCTGTGCATAGATTCAAATATCTATCTTAATGATGATATCAGAGAATCCCTGACAGAGGCACAGAGGCTTGAGGAATCTGAAAGCGGGAAAACAGTTCTCAAAAGCCTTGTCAGAAATGCCGAGATTGCTGCCGGGGAGGGTATGGCCATATGCCAGGATACTGGTATGGCCGTTGTATTTGTCAGAATGGGTCAGGATGTAAGAATTACCGGTGGAAGTCTCACAGAGGCTATCAATGAAGGTGTAAGACGTGGTTATCAAAAAGGGTATCTTCGCTGTTCAATAGTTGAGGACCCCATCATCAGGAAGAATACCGGAGACAATACACCGGCGGTCATACACTATGACATAGTGGAAGGAGATCAATTGCAGATCGATGTGGTGCCAAAGGGCTTTGGCAGCGAGAACATGAGTGCATTGAAAATGCTTAAGCCATCGGATGGCGTTGAAGGTATAAGGCGGTTTGTGGTGGAAACAGTCAGCAATGCAGGTCCAAATCCATGCCCCCCGGTCATAGTAGGAGTTGGGATTGGCGGGAGTATGGAAAAGTGTGCCCTTTTGGCCAAAAAAGCTTTATTGAGGAAGGTTGGCTCAAAGAATCCGAAGAAGCATCTTGAGGATCTGGAGAGATTGTTGCTGGAGGAGATCAATATGCTTGGTATAGGCCCGGCTGGCCTGGGTGGCAGAGCCACGGCTCTTGGAGTCATGATTGAGGCTTATCCCACCCATATCGCAGGGCTTCCTGTGGCCGTCAACATCAGCTGTCATGCAACCCGGCACCGCTCGGCCGTACTTTAGATTCTGCATGATTTTCCTGGCACAGGCGACGTCCGGCATCTTCCGGTGCAGTCGCGCTTTTTAAATTACCGTTTATCACAGAGCGGGGATTGGATGAAATATGGACAGGGAACAGGGAACACTTTATCTTGTAGCAACACCAATAGGAAATCTGGAGGATATCACCTACCGGGCTGTGAGGATACTGTCTGAGGTAGATCTGATCGCTGCGGAAGACACCCGCCATTCATTGAAGCTTTTGAATCACCTTCAGATAAAAAAGCCCCTCATCAGTTACCATGATAATAACAGGCTGTCCCGTGCAGGTGAGCTGGTGGCCAGGCTGAAGAAGGGGGAGTGCATAGCCCTTGTCAGCGATGCCGGAATGCCGGCCATCTCCGATCCCGGTGAGGAACTCGTAAGAATGTGTGCTCAGGAGAATATCCGGGTAACGGTTGTCCCTGGCTGTAATGCGGCCCTGGCGGGTCTTGTGGTGTCGGGGCTTTCCACACAAAGATTTGCATTTGAGGGTTTCCTTCCCCATAAACGCAGTGATCGTATCAAACGCCTGAAAGAGCTTTCAAATGAAGAAAGAACCCTGATCTTTTACGAGGGTCCTCATCGTATCCTTAATATGCTGGCTGATATTCTTGAAGTGTTTGGAGAACGGCAATGTGCCCTGGCCAGGGAACTCACCAAGCTCCATGAGGAAGTCATGCGGGGGAATCTGTCGGAGTTGTTGTCCAAGTTTGAAGCCAGGCCGCCAAGGGGTGAGTTCGTCATTATTGTTGAAGGAAACAACGGCGAGGATAAAGAAGAATCCCCCGACCTTTCCCAACTGAGCACTGAGGAACTTGTCCGCCATTATGAGGAGCAGGGTTTAAGCCGCATGGAGGCTATGAAGCAGGCCGCAAGGGATCTTGGGATATCCAAAAGGGATGTCTACCGGTCGCTGTTATGATACCCTGTCGTCAGCAGGATTTTACATGCTCCATGGCTACGACCTGAATGGCTATTTTGCTGTCTCCCAGGAGATTTTGAAGTCTTTGGGCAAATTCGTTGGATTTGCCTTCCGGGGCTTCTCCGATAACAATCAGATCTATCTGGTAATGCTGGGCAAACTGGGCGATGGTTTCCACAACACGATCCGAGTTGAGAACGGTCATATCGGCACCATAGGACTTTGATACCGAGAAAAGATACTCCATTGCTTCTCCATCTTTTGTGTTGTCAAAAAAGTTCCACTTTTGTTTTGATACATGAATCACGTAGAGTGATCCGTCTTCAGATTTTAAGTTTGCTGCTTTATGTATGAGTCTCTCACAGGATTTTTGTTGTGTAACACAGGCCAATACATTGTTATATCTATTCAAGCGCATCAACTCCAGAATTTATCAGAATAGTATTCTCTCCATTACATTATACCAAAACGACAGGTAAAAGTCTTTAAATTTAAGATACTGAATTTCTTTTCCAGCAAGGCAAGAGCATGCTCCATACCAGCATCGGGGCAATTCCGGAAGCATGTTATCCTTTGCATATTTGAGAAATGGCGGGTATAATATCCTCCATAGGATTCATAGTACGAGCCGCAGGTTTTTTCCTTTGAGCTCCATGAATTCTTTTCAGACTGGAGTGTTCCTTCATATTCAGGGAGCCAATTACTTAACAGGAATGGAGAAATATATGAAATATCAACATGTCATATGGGATTGGAATGGTACCCTGCTGAATGATCGCGTTGCCACTGTTAAGGCGCTCGATCTCATGCTGCGGCACCGGAATCTGGGATCTATAACCCCGGAAGAGTACCGGGAGCGCATCACCTATCCGGTTATCCAGCTTTACTATGATGCAGGCTTTGATCTCATCAATGAGAGCTATGAGGATATGTGTGAAGAGTATGCCAGAAACTACCAGGAGTATGCTTCTACCATAACCTTGCATGAAAATGCAGCCAACGCGCTTGCCTGGTTCAAGGAAAGAGGCGTTCGCCAGCATATTGTATCAGCATCGGAATACGGAATCCTTGTTGATCAGATTTCCGAACACCGGATCACGGAGTATTTTGATACCATTTCAGGACAGAAGGATAAAAGAGGCGACAGCAAGGAGCATCTTGCCATGAACCTTATGGCTGAAATAAATGCAGATCCGGCAAAAGTGCTGTTTATAGGCGATACTCTCCACGATTACGAGATTGCAAGAAATATTGGGGCACATTGTTTTCTGGTTTCCAACGGGCATTGCAGTGAGGAGAGACTGCTGAAGACGGGTGCGCCGGTATTTCCCCACCTGGGTGCCATATTGCAGGCGTTGAAGCTGGAGGAATAATTTATGAAATATATCGATCTGAGAAGTGATACCGTCACATGGCCAACTCAGGAAATGCGGCGGGCTATGGCCCAGGCTGAGGTAGGCGATGATGTCTATGGGGACGACCCCACCGTGAAACAGCTGGAAAAAATGGCTGCCGAAAGGCTGGGGAAGGAGGCTGCCCTCTTTGTTCCAAGCGGAACCATGGGCAACCAGTTAGCCATATTCACCCATATTCAAAGGGGTGATGAGGTTATTACCGCGGAAGACAACCACATCGTAATGCATGAAGCAGGAGCGGCTGCCATCATAGCCGGAGCTCAGCTCCGCTGTCTAAGATCCGTGAAAGGCCGTGTAGACCTTCACGATATTGAAAGTACAATACGCAGATCGGAGGAAGCTCCCAAAACCGGATTGATTTGCATGGAAAATGCCCATTCCTCAGGTGTTGTGCATGATCTTGACTATATGCGCCAGGTGAGGGAAATAGCCGACAGGCATCATGTGCCCATTCATCTGGACGGGGCACGAATCTTCAACGCAGCAGCCTGGCTGAAGGTGGATGCGGCAACAATCGCTCAATATGCGGATTCGGTTATGTTCTGCCTTTCCAAAGGGCTTTGTGCTCCTGTGGGCTCCATCCTGGCAGGAACCTCAGATTTCGTCAAAAGGGCAAGGCTAAAAAGAAAGATCATGGGTGGTGGAATGCGTCAGGCGGGTATTTTGGCCGCTGCCGGCATCATCGCTCTGGAAGAGATGAGCCTGAGGGTGCATGAGGATCATGAAACGGCATTACAACTGGCATCCCTGCTGGGACAAATCCCGGGAGTGAGAGTATGGATGGAGGACGTCCATATCAATATGGTTTTCATTCAATTCCAGCGTCCTGTAAATGCTGATGAGCTTATGGGAAAGCTCAGGACCGGCGGTATTCTCGCCAACCCACCCATTAACGGGGTAATGCGTCTGGTCACCCACTACTACATAGATCCGGAGATGGTAACAAAGACGGCGGACGTGTTCAGAAGAGCATTGGCACAGTAAACTAATAAAGGACGGAGTACATCCGTCCTTTTCCGCTCAATTCAATATTCGTTTTTTATATATTACTTATTTGATATCTGTCAATTTATAGCTCTGATCAATTAATGCATTATCAATTCTTTCAGGCTTTCACCTTCTCCGATCGTCAGGACATAAACCTCGTTATCAGATAGCATTGTGTAAACTGGCCTGTAATGGCTTTAAAAACATCCTTCAAGATTCATCCTGTATTTGTTCTCCAATGTAAAAGCTGTGTTTTCAAAAAAATAATATGTGGTATAATAAATAAGAACATATGTTTGTTTATTTGGGGGCAGGATAATGAAACTGCTGGACAAGCTGCAGATACTGGCCGATTCGGCCAAATACGATGTTTCGTGCTCATCAAGCGGTAGCAACAGGAGCAATCGCCCCGGTGGTGTGGGTAATGCCTCCCTGCCAGGGATTTGCCACAGCTGGTCCGACGATGGTCGGTGCATTTCCCTGCTTAAGATCCTTTTTACCAATGTATGCATCTATGATTGCAAATACTGCATAAACCGCAGTTCCAACGATATCAGGAGGGCAAGCTTCACACCCGACGAACTCTGCGAGTTGACCATACAGTTCTACAGGCGTAACTATATTGAAGGGCTTTTCTTGAGCTCTGCAGTTATCAGGAATCCCGATTACACCATGGAACTGATGATAAAGGCTTTGAAAAAACTGCGTCATGAATACCGTTTCAATGGCTACATCCACCTAAAATCCATACCCGGAGCCGATATGAGGCTAATTCATGAAGCAGGATTGCTTGCTGACAGGATGAGCATCAATATTGAGCTGCCATCAACTGCCAGCCTTAAGCTTCTGGCTCCCCAGAAAGACCCGATCTCCATCCTTGAGCCCATGAGCTTTGTAAGGGAGCGGATCATGGAATCCAGGGAGCTTGTTCTGTATAAAAAGCCCCAGTCATTTGTTCCAGCAGGACAGACCACCCAACTGATTGTTGGCGCCACCCAGGACAGCGACCTGAAAATCCTGAACCTCACCGAGCATCTGTACCGTAGGTATCAGCTCAAGAGGGTATATTATTCGGCCTATGTTCCGATCAATGATGATCAGAACCTTCCGTCCATCAATACCAGCCCGCCCCTTCTGAGGGAGCATCGCATCTATCAGGCTGACTGGCTTCTGCGCTTTTATGGCTTCAGGGCTGATGAACTGCTGGATGAAGGCCATCCCAGCTTCGATACTCATCTGGATCCAAAATGCGATTGGGCCTTAAGACATCTGGATCAATTTCCTGTAGAGATCAATAAAGCCCCTATGGAGATGCTGCTCAGGGTTCCCGGGATCGGCTACAGGATGGCAGCCAGGATCATCCGGGCAAGAAGGCTAGGCCCTCTCACCTTTGAAGATCTTAAGCGCATGAGGGTAGTGCTGAAGCGCGCCCGCTATTTTATCACCTGTAACGGCCGGTATAGTGGCGGCGTGGATCTGGATGCGGGGCTGCTCTATCCTCTGCTCTCGGATAAGGCAAACAAAAAGGTGATGGCAGGGCAGATTTCCATGTTTGGCTGACCGATGGATTTGCATTGCGCAGAAGGATGATTCTATGGTTTATGTTACCGATGGAAGCTTTGAAGGAATTCTTACAGCGGTATTCGAAGCCTTCAGAAATAAGGAGGAACCCGAAGAGATAACTCTGGGCGGAGATTTTCAGCTCCCTTTGGGTACAGATGTCAGGGAAATACCTGTCGACGCTGAAAAGTCTGACAGGGTCTGGCGTGGCGTGCAGAGTAAAATCTCACAGCAATCCCTTGAAGACCTGTACAAGGCATATCTCAGCGAACATCCACGGGTTGGGCTGTATATATATCGTTATATCAGGCTGGGCCTCAACCTCGGCCGTAAAGTAGAGGAGTACCTGCAGCATCCCGATGTTCAGGCTATTCATGATCTTAGCCGCAGGGTGGGAAAGGAAGTCCACCTGTTCCTTGGCATCCTGAGGTTCAAAAAGCTGAAGAATGGCGTTTTCTATGCCTGTTATGAGCCCGATAACAATATCACTCAACTAATTACCGATCATTTTGCCAGACGTCTTGCTGACCAGGCATGGATTATTCACGACAGGAAAAGAAATATCTTTGCCCTTTATAACGGCGAAGAAGTAATCTTCACATCAGAGCTTCCAGACCTTGACCATTTGGCATGCGAAGAGGAATATGAGGAACTGTGGAAGAGGTACTTTGCTACGATTGCCATAGAGATCCGGAAGAACCCTAAGCTTCAGAGATCCTTCATGCCCTATAGGTACTGGAAGCACCTTGTGGAGAAGCAGCCCTAAGCGAAAACAGCATCAGAAAAGCATTTCATAGAAATAGTAACGGTTTTTTTAGCATTATTAACATGTTGAGAGCCTTTTTTGGTTATGATATAATGTGTATAGGATCCTGAGGTGTGCGTAATACCTGTAATTTTGAACCTGCTATTATTGACTTGGGAGCTGGAAGTTTAATCATGTAGTACAGGCCGCAAGCTAATTCCGTCACGAAAGTGCCGGCGGCGGAAGTATAAAATGGTTAACAGGCGCCCACCTGGTTGAGAGCCAGGTGTCAACATACAGGGAACGGCACCTTGGGAGCAAAGGCTGTTCGTAATGAACAGCCTTTTGCCGTGTTTAACCTGCTAACATCCAGCATTAAACTCCTCAATTCTTTTTATATGGGATTGCCGCGCTTCACTTAGAGCCGCTCGCAATGACACCTCTTTACGTCATTGCAAATGGCGAAGGGACGAAGCGATCTGGCAGCATATAAGAGGATGGCAGTACAGTTGAAATTAAAAGAGCGGCTTTGAAGCCGCTCTGATGAATTCATAGATCTCACTTTTCTTTAGCTATGGACTTAATCATACTGTTGACATGAGCCGCGATGGTCTTGGGGTCATCTATGTGGACGGGATCAAGGCTGTCCTGCAATTCCACCATCTGGGACCTGGGGGACAGATAGAGGTTGTCCATGGACAGTATCCTGTAAATGCGCCCGGCATTACGTGCCGTATAGTCGGAGGTGCCATTTCTCACCCATTCCCGGATAAGAGCCTCCTCGCTGTAAAACAGAACACTAAGGGGGATGTTGGGGAAACCGTTAGATTCCCTGATTTCATCCATGCTCCTTTCTACCATTGACTGCTCGATTATCGAAGCTGCATACACCGTTGGAGAGTTATAGAATTCTGCTATGAGCTTTCCGTATTTATTGCGCTCGAATTGGCGTTTATAGGGTGACAGAGGACGGAAAAGGCCGGCTTTTGCAAGGGTCATGCGTTTTTCCGCAACCTTTTCAGGACATTTATAGTCTTCCAGTTCCTTGAGAGAGGTGATCCAGTGCCTGTAGTCCACGGGAACGGGATTAACCAATACCACACCGGCAACCTGATGAGGCCTGGTGCAGGAATAGTGGTGGGCGTAGATGGATGCATGGCCGTCAGCAAGAAGGATGACGGGCTTTTTTATACGCTCGAACTTAATTATGGAGTCAAGGATATCGGAAATATCCGAGGCGACTCCGGAAGCCTGGCACCCCGAGCTCCAGCCATAACCTGGTCTTTCAAAACTGATAACCCTGGCATTCTGTATCTCGTTCTGAACTGACCACCACTCCATGGATGAGCTTCCGCTATTATGGAGAATGATTACTGCGGGGTCCCCCTTCCCCCTTGTGCGATAGAAAAGCTTTTTTCCACTGTTGTCCAGAAATTTGCCTTCATCTGGGGGCTGTTTGAGCCACCTGTTATTGATCATTCGACTTATGATCATATAGGCGGCCAAGATAATCAAAATTCCGCCTGAGCATATCAATAAAATCAGTCCCATAAATGCTGCTCCTCTGTCAGAAAAGCTTTTTTCCATCTTTTCTTATTATGCTAACATACTGATCTGATGTCATCAATAGCGCATTGTCAGAAATTGACGACGGATAGGTTAATTTGTCTATGGCCTAAGCATTTCGCGAAGCGTGTTTTCAAGGAATTCAACACGTCCCTCAAGCTCTTTAATGCGGCCTTGGAGCAGATCTTTTTCATCGTTGGATTTTTCAAATTTCCCGCTGGCGTAGGTTCTCCAGTCCAAGGGAAAGCGCAGACCGCTGCCGAATATTATGGGCAGATCAGCACAGGCAAAATTGATATCGTCCTTGTAATTGGATAAATACCCGCATCTCAGGGGAGGATTTGTCGTCGTCAGGTCAAATTTTGTTTCTGCCAGCACCGAGGAGGCATCGGCATTGACCCGGGCCAGCAGCATATGGCTATTACAAGTCCTTACCACCGAGGGATAGTTGTCCACCATAATAAGAGAATCAAATCCCCTTGGGGTGGAAGGATTAAAGACCTCCAGTCCCTTGGAAAACCTGTTGGTTTCGGGGTCAAACCGGTATAGAAGGGTGCTTTCGTCATCCTCCCCGCCAGACAAAAGCACATAGATGGGCTTGCCTTTTCCTGTGACCGACTGCAGCCTTTTTGAAACCTTGTGGGGAAATGGAGCGCTGTTTGGTTTCATGGCCTTTCCTTCCGAGTTGATGCGCCGATGAACTATCAGGTTTACGTCCTGTATCTCGGTCAGGAAAAAAAGATGTGTAGAAGAGCCATCAGAGCATGCCGAAAAGTTCTCACAACCCCTTACAATTACCCCTTCAACCTCGGGCATGGTAAAACTCCCATTTTCTATTCGCTGATAGGTAAGAAGCTGTTTTCGGTTATGGCTGACCACATAAAATACATTGGTGGCGTTTTTTGATTCTGAGAGCACAACACTGTATGGTGCGCTTCCTACAATCCGGCTTTCCAGAAGTACAACGGGTTCCTTCCGTTCCTCGCAGGCCTGAACAAAAAGCAGCCTTCCGGCATAGTCAACGAAGGATGACCGTATAGTGTCATCCTGGCCTATGGAAACAGAAAAATCCGGCGTGGCATTCTCTGAGAGCAAGAATGGCGGCCCCCAGTGATTATCGCTTTCCAGCATGCTCATAAATAGTCCGTTCTTATACCAAATACAGTATGTTACCCCCATGCTGTTTTTTACAACATGGCGCAAACTCTCAAAATACGGCACATTGGACAACCCCTTAAGGATTTAATAAGCTAATTGCCTCATATACTTATATGAATATTTATGTCCCCGGCTGAATATGCCGTGCAGTCACCAAAACAACCCATAGGCATATTATGTCAGTGTGAAGGCTAATATTTCGAATGGAGGACCGATGCAATGAGTTGCAAAGATCAAATCGTTCCCGGACTAATCTGCGGCGAAGACATATGCAAGCTCCGTGAAGCCGTTTGCGTCCACGTGGAAAAAGTATATGACAATTGCCGCGAGAAAGACTGTATTGAGGATGCGGTTGTAGATTTTAATGAAAATGTTCAGGACCTCATCAATAATGCGGTAAAGGTAAAAACTAAAGATGCCGAGGTAGTGGCCGTATTTGCAGATCTGGAACCCGTACCATTCAAAAGAGGTTTTTACACCGTAAATGTACGCTATCAGATCAAGGTCATGGTGGAATTCTGCTACAGGGATATGAATGGAAACCTGGTTTCCTCGTGCCCAAAGGTTGGGTTTGTGGGGTTTGAAAAAACAGTTATCCTCTTCGGATCTGAAGGCAAGATCAAGATCTTCAAGAGTATGGACCCCGCACCTAATGGCCCCCTCTATGGCGATTCCTGCGGTGACAGCTGCGGCGGATCCCTTGTTGAGCAGGATAATCTGCCCAATGTGAAGGTTGAGGTTGCAGAGCCCCTGGTTCTGAATACGAGGATTAAGAGGGTACATCACCACCACCATCACCATAAACATCGCCTTTGCGATGATGAGGAAAAGGGTAATGCCGAAAACATTGTTCTTCCTCAGAGAAGGGTGGTTGTAACACTGGGACTGTTCTCCATCATAAAACTGGTTCGGCTGGTACAGCTCCTTATTCCTGCATTCAATTTCTGCTACCCCAACAAGGAATGCATAGCTTCCACCAACGAGGAGCCTTGCGAGATCTTTGATACCATCGAATTCCCTCTTGACCAGTTCTTCCCGCCGCAGAAATTTGATTTTCCGGCAGATGATGAATTGGGTGAAGATGTAAAGAAGCGATAAGGGGGACTGAAACGTCCTCCTTTTTTTGCTATCTACCGCCGGGGGGTTAAAAAGCAAAATCAATGTATAAATCATCAATGACAGGGTTCTTTTTCTTATGAAAAATAACGATATACATATTAAGGGATTGACTTCACTGCCATACAACAAAGAATAAGCAAATACCAAGGACGAAAATGGAGCTTTCCATAGAGAGGAACGACGGGTGCATGAGAAAGATCATGGCGGGACTGATTCCCTTTGCAGTCATTCTGCTTGCATGGATGACAGCTTCACAGGCTGCGTCTTTTAACGATGCCGTCAATTCAGTCATGCTCGTACTCCCCTTTGTGATTGCTATTCTGTCGATTTTCATGAGCATTTGGTACAAAAACAGCCGCTTCTTCTTTCTTACGGTCTTTATACTGCTTTCCTATATCATATTAAAAATCGCCTCTTCAAAGGAAGCCATGTTGATTGAGGCAGTGACTGAGATAAGTATATTAATTCCTATCAACATGATCTGGCTTGCGTTCATCAATGAAAGAGGTATCATCACCAGTTATGGGGCAAACAAGGCCATTCTGATCGGCCTGCAGTTTGTGTGGGTTTTGATCAACATACTTAGAAAATCTGATGACCTGACCAGCGGTATGTTGAGTCCGGATCATGCCATGGCCATTCCTGCCCCGGCCATCATCCTCTATATCCTTGCCATTGGATTTTTGCTGATCAATTATATTTTGAAAGGCCAATACATCTATGTGGTATTCATCTCAGTACTGATAACTACGTATATATCCCTTCATTTCGCCCATAGGCCCGTGATCCTCGCTGTATTTACCGGCTCAGTCTTTATTGTGGTGGTTTCAGCATTATTTGAGGTCTCCTACTCTTTGGCTTTTTACGACACACTTACTGGAGTGCTCTCCAGGAGAGCCTTTGAGCAGGAATTGGACAGGCTGGGGAAACAATACTGTATAGCCATGGTGGATATAGATCATTTCAAGCGTGTCAATGATACATATGGGCATGATGTGGGGGATGAGGTGCTGAAAATGGTGGCATCAATCCTCAACAAGATTTCATACAGAGCCAGGACGTTTCGATACGGAGGAGAAGAGTTTGCAATTATTTTTCAGGGACAGAGAATGTCTGAAGTCATGGCACTGCTGGAGCGTGTGAGAAAAGCGGTGGAACGGCGTCCTTTCATCATAAGATCGGATAGCCGTCCTGAAAAGAAACCCGAGAAAATTACTGGTTACAGTGGAGGAAAGGGACGGATCAATGTCACTGTGAGTATAGGAGTCGCCCAAAAAACCGAGAGCCTGAAAACCGCCCTGGACGTGGTTAAAAAAGCCGATGAAGCTCTGTACCGGGCAAAAAGTGGCGGCAGAAACCGTGTTTCAAAATAGCTTAATAAGGGTAAATCTTAAAAATAAACATTTGAGGATGTGACCGGCTTGTCTGAAACAATTTTAAACCAAATCATTGAAGCTGAACAGGAAGCGGCGCAAATCGAAGAAAACTCCAAAAAGGAGGCCCGCGAGCTGATTGCCAAAGCCAGGCAGGATGCTGCGGCCATTCTTGAAACGAGCAGAGCCGAAAGTGAAGCCCTGAGGTCTGAAATATTAAAGCGAGCCCGCCAGGATCTGGAGGCGGAGATGAAAGCAAGGGAAGAGGCCGTGGAGGAGACGGCTCTGCAGCTTTCGCGTAGCGCTGAGGAAAAACTGGATGCAGCTATTCAATTTATTCTGGGAAGGATTGTGGACTTAAGTGGCAGTCGTTAGGATGAATAAGATTGCGATACTGGGTATTGAGAAGGAACGGACCCGGTTGATGGAATCACTGATGGAAATGGGCGTGGTCCAGATCAGTGAGAGTACCGTTGATGAGGAAAGCCCGGGGATTACAGTACCCCAAAACCATTCTGAGCTTGCCCGCCTGGATCATATGCTCAGTGAATTATCGGCCTCATTGGAGGTTCTTAGGCGTTATGTTCCGGTAAAGAAACCCCTGTTTTCGGTAAGGAGGGTTATCAGCCGAAAAGTATTTGAATCGGTGCTGGGTTCTTCCCAGACCATTATGGAAACGGCAAGGGAAATTAATGCCTGTGAAGGACATATTGCCGCTATAAATAGCGAAGACAATCGCCAGCATACTCTTTTGACATCCCTGGATATGTGGATGGATCTTGATTTTCCTCTGAATATAAGCAGCACCCGTACCACTGCTATAGTCATGGGCACTCTTCCTCAGAGTGTTGATCTTAATGAGCTGGTGAAGGCACTTGATGATGAGGTCGGAGAGGCATCACTGGTATGTTCTGGCAGTGACAGGGATCATCACTATATCCTGCTGATTGTCCATAAAACCAGGGAGCAGGAAGGATTAGCCCTTTTAAAGGATCAGGGCTTTAACCGTATGGATTTCAAGGATATGGAGGGGACTCCCCGTCAGAACCGGGAAAGGATACTGAAGGCTCGTGAAGAGCTTTTCAGGCAGCGTGAAGAATACATAAACAGGATCAGGCAGCTGTCGGAAGGCAGGGATGAGATTGAAACCCTGTATGACGCCCTTCTGATGGAAAGAGAACGGGCTGAAGCATTTGGAAAGCTGCTTACTACCCGTTCGGTCTTTCTGCTGAAGGGATGGCTCCCCGCTGAGCTCTCCGATAAGCTTAAAAGCTGGCTTGAAGAAAACTTCCTGTGTTCGGTGCAGATTACTGAACCCGAGCCAGACGAAGAAACCCCGGTTTTGATACAAAACGGAACCATCACTGAGTCTATCAAGCCGGTTATAGACATGTACGGTGTGCCGAGCAGCAAGGAGATAGACCCCAGTGGAACCACCATGTTCTTTTTCATATTTTTCTTTGGAATGATTGTGGCTGATGCAGGTTATGGACTGATTCTTGCTTTAGCCGGCGGCCTTGCCCTCAAGCTGTTCAGAATGGAAGAAGGCACAAGGCGGTTTATGAAACTGGTCTTCTTCAGCGGTCTGGCTACCATCTTCTGGGGAACTATGTTTGGTGGCTATTTCGGTATAGAAGCTCTGTCCCAGTATGCCCTATGGTTCAACCCCAGCGAGGAAGGGGGAACCGAAAGGCTTATGGTATACTGCCTGCTCTTCGGTATCATCCATCTTTATGCAGGGCATGCCATGAAGGCGCTGAACCTGATCAGGCGCAGGCAATACCTGGAGACTGTTTTTGATGTCTTGTTTCCCGTAATCATGTATACCGGGTTTGCCATGGCGATTCTGCCAAATGTACCCGGGATAGACCCCCACATGGCAGCTAAAGTCTCATCTTACGGGGTTTATGTTCTGATGGTTGGCATTATCCTTACGGTGTTTACTGCCGGAAGGAATAACCGTAATGTTATTGGAAAGGTTTTTGGGGGATTTCCAAAGCTCTACGACATCATTGGATTTTTAGGTGATGTTCTTTCCTATATGCGCCTTATGGCACTGAGCCTTTCCGGTGGTATACTTTCTGGTCTGATCAATGGCATGGCCGGTGGAGGGAGCATCATATTCAAGCTGACGGGGGGTCTTATGCTGTTGGTTCTCGGACATGGGATAAACTTTGCCATGTCGATTTTGGGAGGTTTTGTTCATTCATGCCGTCTGCAGTATCTTGAATACTTCTCCAAGTTTCTTGAGGGTGGGGGAGAGGCCTTCCATCCTTTAAAAGCAAAAACGCGATACATTTTGGTCAAACAGGAGGATGAAACACTATGGAGACAAATATGACACTATTCTTTTCACCGACTGCATATGCCTTGCTGGGTGCGGCAATCGCCTTTTTTGTTGCCGCCCTTGGCTCTTCCAAAGGGGTGGGGATTGCCGGTCAGGCAGCCTCCGGTGTAGTTGCGGAGGACCCGGGCAAGTTCGTTTATTCCATGATTTTGCAGGCCCTTCCCAGTACGCAGGCTATTTACGGCCTGGTTATTGCTATATTGATACTTGGCAGGGTTACCCCTGATATCACTCTTGAGCAGGCAACCATGCTGTTTATGGCAGGTCTTCCAGTTGGATTCGTTGGCTATCTTTCCGGGGTTTACCAGGGCAAGGTGGCCGCATCGGGCATCAACCTTATAGCTAAACGTCCGGAATCTTTCGGTCATGCCATGATTTTTGCCATCAATGTTGAGTTGTTTGCCATTTTCAGCTTTGCGGCATCCTTCTTCATTCTTGGTAAAGTACCGGTATAAGAGATTGCCATTGGGATGCGCCGGGATAGACGTCCGGCGGATTCAATGAAGCGCCTGGAATACTATAATGAATCAGGCAGTTAACAAAGGGGAATTCAGATGACTGGAATTGACAGAATCAAAGCCAAAATTCTTGATGATGCAAGGGGAATTGCTGATGAGAACCTGAACAGGGCGAGACAGGAAGCTGAAAGAATTATCGCCGAGGCACAGAAACAGGCCCTTCAGGAAACCGAAAATACCAAACAGGCCGCTACGGCGGAAGCCGAAAACATCAGGAAAACAATGGATGCAGTATCCAGCCTTGAGGAAAGAAAGCGCATGCTCAAGGTTCGGCAGGAAATGGTGGAGGCTGCATTTGAGGCTGCCTTTGAGGAAACTCTGAAACTGCCTGTGGATGAGTATGGCAGGTTGATCAAGGGCTTTATCCTTGAATCGGTCCGGGAGGGAGAGGGCGAGATTCTATTCAATGAGGCCGACAGGTCAAGGCTGGGCCTCCAATATGTTGAGGAAATCAACACAAGCCTCAGAGCAGAAGGGAAAACCTCAGTGTTAAGACTCTCCGGTAACACAATCCCCAACAGGGGCGGTTTTGTGTTGAAGTATGGAGATATGGAGATAAACAGCACACTTGAAATCATCTTCAGTATGTTGAGACCTCAGCTGGAGGCAGAGGTTGCTTCGATTCTGTTCAAGGCGTGATACACTGTGATAAGGAGTAGCTATGGCACGGATTTTGGATGAGGATTATGCATATGCCACAGCACGGATACGTGCAATGGAGAACAAACTGATCACTCCTCAGCAATATGAGCGGATGCTGGATGCGTCAAGCGCTGAAGATATTGTAAAGATGCTGGTGGAGCAGGGATATGGGATGGGTGATGTAGATATCTCCCAGCCTGCGGTTTATGTATCGGAGAGGCTTCTTTCCGATGAGATGAAGAAGGCCTATGCCCTGCTAAACGAAATACTGCCCCTTCCTGAGGCTATCACCCTTTTTATGCGCCGCAATGATTACCTCAACGCAAAACTGATACTCAAGGGTAGTTTTCTGGGTAGTGATAATCCCGGGGTATATGCCCATTCAGGCACTGTTGATCCATCCAGGCTCCGCAGCATGATTGTAGACAGAAGCCTGGCTGATCTTCCTGAAGTGTTCAGAAAGGCCATTCTTGAATCTATAGATTACTATGGGCGTTCCGGCGACCCCCAGATGATTGACTTCATCCTTGACAGAGCGATGTATGAAAACATGGAAAGTGACGCCCGTATGATCAAGGTACCCTATATCAGCGAACTGGTGGCACTTCTCCATGACACAGCAAATATCAGGATTTTCATTCGTGCAAAGCTGCTGAATAAGACAAGGGCTTTTATGGAGAGGGCTCTTCTTGAGGGGAGCGGCATAAATAAAAAGTTTTATCTTGATCTTTCCGATAAGCCTTTGGACCAGTTCTTTGAAGCTATTCAGTTCACAGCTCTGTCGGATCTAACTCCAGGGCTGTCTGAGGCTTTCAAAAACAATGAAGGGATCTCGGGCATGGAAAAGATTCTGGATGAATATTTGATGGGCTTTATAAAAAAGAGCAGATATATCGCCATGGGTGTGGAGCCGGTTATTGCCTGGCTGTTTTACAAGGAGGCAGAGATCAGGAATGTAAGGCTGATACTCACCGGGAAAATCAATGGCATTTCCCATAAAATTATTCGTGAGAGGTTGAGGGCATATGCGTAAGGTTGGAGTGATTGGGGAAAGGGACAGCGTTTTGGGATTCAAGGCTGTGGGATTCGATGTGTATCCGGTAATTTCCCGTGAGGAAGCCTCTGAAAGGCTGACCCATCTGGCCGATAGCGGGTATGCAGTGATCTATATAACCGAACAGTTTGCGTCCATGATAACAGAGGATATCGAGCGGTATCGTTTCAGTCGTTTTCCCGCAATTGTGCCCATTCCTGGAAACCAGGGCTCTTTGGGCATCGGCATGAGCTCAGTGAAGAAAAGTGTGGAAAAGGCTGTTGGCGCAGATATCCTATTCAAGGATTAATTGTTGTGGGGTTCGCCGGATAAAGAGAAGGTGGATCACATGTTCCGGCAGGGACGATAGGTATTGAAAGCGAGGGATAGTATTGAACGAGGGCAGAATAGTGAAGGTTTCAGGGCCGCTGGTCATAGCTGAAGGTATGCGTGACAGCAACATGTTCGACGTGGTGCGAGTCGGCAAGGAGAATCTGATCGGCGAGATCCTGGAAATTCATGATGACAGAGCCTCCATTCAGGTTTATGAGGAAACATCGGGTCTTGGACCAGGAGCACCCGTGGTTTCAACCATGGCGCCACTAAGTGTGGAACTAGGTCCGGGTCTGATTGAAAATATCTTTGATGGCATACAAAGGCCTTTGGAAGCGATGCGCCTGAAAACCGGCGGTAATATTACCAGGGGGATTTCCATCCCTGCGTTGGACCGGAGCAAAAAATGGCACTTCATTCCCAGAGCCAAAGTGGGAGACCATGTTCAGTCCGGCGATATAATCGGTGTGGTTCAGGAAAATGAGGTGTTTGAGCATAGGATCATGGTTCCCTATGGAGTAGAAGGAACCCTCATTGATATATTTGAAGGCCAGTACACGATTGAGGATACCATAGCCCGCGTGGAAATCCGGACAGGATCCGGAACCACCAGGGTTCATGATCTCACCATGATGCAAAAGTGGCCTGTGCGCCGGGAGCGTCCATATAAGGAAAAGATGGCGCCGGATGAGCCCCTCATCACCGGGCAGCGCATCATCGATACCCTTTTCCCCATAGCCCTGGGCGGCGTCGCTGCAATACCCGGGCCTTTCGGAAGCGGTAAGACCGTTGTCCAGCACCAGCTGGCAAAGTGGGCCGCAGCGGATCTTGTGGTTTACATAGGATGCGGTGAGCGCGGAAATGAGATGACCGATGTTCTTATGGAGTTTCCGGAGCTTAAGGATCCTCGAACCGGTAAATCCCTCATGAAGAGGACGGTTCTCATAGCCAATACCTCGGACATGCCGGTTGCTGCCCGCGAGGCGTCTATCTACACAGGCATTACCATAGCTGAGTATTTCAGGGATATGGGATATAGTGTTGCTCTTATGGCTGACTCCACTTCCAGGTGGGCAGAGGCTCTTCGTGAGATGTCGGGGCGTCTTGAGGAAATGCCCGGTGAGGAAGGCTACCCGGCTTACCTCTCCTCCCGTCTGGCTCAGTTCTACGAAAGGGCGGGCAAGGTAAAGACTCTCTGTTCCGGGGAACGCATTGGATCATTGAGTGCCATTGGTGCGGTTTCACCTCCGGGCGGCGATATATCTGAGCCCGTAGCCCAGGCAACCCTGAGAATTGTCAAAGTCTTCTGGGGACTGGACTACAACCTGTCTTACAGGAGGCATTTCCCGGCTATCAACTGGCTTATAAGCTACTCTCTCTATGAGGAAAGGCTGAGGGACTGGTACACTGAAAACGTGTCCAGGGATTGGGTCAGGCTTACCGGGGATATGATGCGCATTCTCCAGGAGGAAGCAGAACTGGAGGAAATAGTTCAGCTTGTAGGCGTGGATGCCCTTTCACCAATGGACAGGGTAACCCTTGAGGCTGCCAGATCCATTAGGGAGGACTATTTGCAGCAGGATGCCTTCAATGACGTTGATACCTATTCGACACTGAACAAACAGTTGCGCATGCTCAGGCTGATCATGAACTTCTATTACAAGGCCAGGGATGCGGTCAGTGCCGGAGCGAGAATAAATGAGATATTCAGCCTGCCCATCAGGGAAAGGATTGGCAGAGCCAAATTCGTTCCTGAAGAAAAGGTGAACCAGATCTACGACGATATGGAGAAGGATTTGGAGACCCAGATGGATGCACTGACAGCAAAGGAGGATAGCTGATATGCTTAAGGAATATCGTTCCATCGCAGAGGTTGCCGGCCCTCTGATGCTGGTCAGAGGTGTTGAGGGTGTGACCTTTAACGAGTTGGGAGAGATAGAACTTGCCAACGGTGAGATCCGGCGCTGCAGGGTGCTGGAAGTGGATGGCAGCAATGCTCTTGTTCAGCTTTTTGAAAGCGCCGCAGGCATCAATGTGGCCACTAGTAAGGTACGTTTTCTGGGAAGAAACCTTGAACTTCCCGTATCCCCGGATATACTGGGCCGTGTTTTTGACGGATTGGGCAGTCCCATCGACGGAGGTCCGCCCATCATCCCCGATAAGAGGATGGACATAAATGGCCTGCCCATGAACCCGGCAGCCCGTGACTATCCCAATGAGTTTATCCAAACCGGTGTTTCAGCCATTGACGGTCTGAATACCCTCGTAAGGGGTCAGAAGCTTCCCATATTCTCGGGATCGGGTCTTCCCCATGCCCAGTTGGCTGCCCAGATCGCACGTCAGGCAAAGGTTTTAGGAACAGAAGGCAGGTTTGCCGTAGTCTTCGCCGCCGTGGGTATAACCTATGAGGAGGCTGACTACTTCATCACCGACTTTAAAAAGACGGGGGCAATCGACCGTGCGGTACTGTTTATGAATCTTGCCAATGACCCGGCAGTGGAACGTATAGCAACCCCCAGAATGGCTCTTACAGCCGCTGAGTATCTGGCCTTTGACCAGAATATGCATGTCCTTGTAATCATCACAGATATAACCAACTACGCTGAAGCCCTCCGTGAGGTATCGGCAGCCCGTAAGGAAGTGCCGGGACGCCGTGGTTATCCGGGTTACCTATATACCGACCTGGCAACAATCTATGAGAGAGCAGGCCGGATGCGGGATAAGGATGGCTCCATCACTCTGATACCCATCCTGACCATGCCTGAGGACGATAAAACCCATCCCATCCCCGATCTGACAGGATATATCACTGAGGGTCAGATCATCCTCAGCCGTGAGCTGTACAAAAAGGGGCTGACTCCGCCCATAGATGTTCTTCCTTCCCTGTCCCGTCTGAAGGATAAGGGTATTGGAGCCGGGAAAACCCGTGAGGATCATGCTAACACCATGAATCAGCTGTTTGCTGCTTATGCCCGGGGCAAGGAATGCAAGGAACTGGCCTCAATCCTGGGTGAAGCGGCTCTTACAGATGTTGACAAATTATATGCGAAGTTTGCAGATGAGTTTGAGAAGCGCTATGTTTCACAAGGCTACAATACCGACAGATCCATCATCGAAACCCTGGATCTTGGCTGGGAGCTTCTCGATATCCTTCCTGTATCGGAGCTTAAGCGCATAAAGAGCGAATATATCAAGAAGTATCATCCCAGGAAGGAACAGCTGCAGGATATGGAGTGGTAAGCAAATGGCCAGACTCAATGTAAACCCCACCCGTATGGTGCTTACGGGTTTGAAAAAAAGGCTTAGAACGGCCAGGCGCGGCCATAAGCTGCTTAAAGACAAGCGGGACGAGCTCATGAAGAAGTTCCTGGAGATTGTCCGGGAGAATCGCAGGGAGCGGGAGATCGTGGAACAGCTGCTAATGGATGTGCATTCCCGCTTCATTATGGCTCGTGCCCTCATGAGCAATGAAATGCTGGAAGAGGCGCTCATGTTCCCCAAGCGGAGAGCATCTCTGAACACATCCACCCGGAACATCATGAGCGTGGACGTTCCGGTGCTTGAGTTCACCACTGAGGGAACCGGTGATGAAGATATCTTTCCCTATGGCTTTGCCAATACCTCCGGTGAACTGGACGGGGCCATTCAGGCTCTTTCAGAGGCGCTGCCCCATATGCTCAGGCTGGCAGAGCTGGAAAAGTCCGCACAGCTTCTCTCCGATGAAATAGAGAAGACCAGGCGCCGTGTCAATGCGCTGGAGTATGTACTCATTCCCAATTTGGAAGATACCATCAAGTATATCATCATGAAGCTTGATGAGAATGAGCGGGGCAATCTCACCCGCCTGATGAAGGTGAAGGATATGATGCTGGAACAGGTCAGGCAGCAGCACCTGGAAAGAGATGGGCTAATGCAGGAATAGGCATTATGCCGTATGATAAGGGGAGACCTTTCCTGTAAGTTGTTCGGTCTGTCAGGCCATGATATAATATCCATTAAATAGTATTGCAAGGAGAACCATGCCAAGGGTAGCAAGAAAAAAGAGCGAAAGCGGAATATATCATGTCCTTCTGCGGGGAAAAAACGGGCAGGATATCTTTCGTGACGACGAAGATAATGCCAGATTTCTTGATACTCTTTATCTGTGCAAGGAAAAGAGCGGGATAGACGTCTATGGCTGGTGCCTGATGAGAAATCATGTTCATCTGCTTATTAAAGAAGGAAGCGAGAACCTGTCCAACACCATTAAGCGTCTCACAGTCAGTTATGTATGGTACTATAATTCGAAATATCAAAGTAAGGGTCCTGTTTTCCATGATCGATTCAAAAGTGAGGTTGTGGAGCAGGATTTTTATTTGATGACCCTTATACGCTTCATTCACCAGAACCCTGTAAAGGCCGGGCTGGTAGGATATCCGGGCAAGTGGAAGTGGAGCAGTTGCAGACCATATTATGGTTTTCCCGGCTATCCCGACGGTCTCTTGGATGAGAATATGGTCCTTTCAATGTTTGACGACGATAACGATCTTGCCAAAAGGCTGTTCATCCAGTATAACGAGGAGGAAAGTCAGGACTGGTGCATGGATATAACCCGCCCGGGGCGCTTGTCCGATGAAGATGCTGTGCAGGCTATAAAGCAGGTTGCAGGCGATTATGAGTTCTCTCAGATCAAAGACCTGCCCACATCGGAGCGAAATGCCATTTTAAGAAAGATCAGGGCCATTGACGGAATATCTTTAAGACAGGCGGCACGGATTATTGGTGTTTCCCATGTCCTGATCCACAGGGCATGAGCCGTTCACCATTCGTTTTTTATTCTGCTATTGTCTTGTAAAACCTTTGGAATTCCATATTGTTACCTTACCATTACAGTTTCCTTAAAACACCGGATAAACCGGTAGGAAGCTGTTTTTTTCTGCTAAAATGAAAGGCAGGGAATCCCAAAAACCATACACAGGAGAAATGATATGAAGAACTTGGCGAGGGTTTTTATTGTCGTCTTATTGATCATCTCTATAGCCTGCCCCGCATTTGCGGCAGAGACTGCGTTTTCGCACCCATCTGGCAAAAGCGATTTTCGTGGGCTATGGGTATCAACGGTTGTGAACATTGATTATCCTGTCAAGCCGACCACCGATCCTGAAACGCTGAAAAAGGAAGCCATAAGGATCTTGGATCTGGCACAGGATACTGGTTTTAATGCTGTGTTTCTCCAAGTGAGGCCTACTGCAGATGCATTCTATAAATCCCAGATCTTCCCATGGTCTAAATATCTTACCGGGAAACAGGGCGTTGCACCGGCCGGAGGTTTTGATCCTCTTGAATTCTGGGTCACCGAAGCCCACAAGCGGGGACTGGAGCTTCACGCATGGATCAATCCCTATCGAGTGACCAAGAAAGAGGCAGGCCAGCCCGCCCATGATTTTGCTTCGCTGTCATCCAATAATCCTGCTGTTCTTAACCCCCAGTGGGTGGTTAAGCACTCCGACGGCAACCTCTACTTTGATCCTGGGCTTCCCCAGGTGAGGCAGCTCATCATTGACGGGGTACTTGAAATTATTCGCAACTATGATGTGGATGGCATCCACTTTGATGATTATTTTTATCCTTCAACCACTTTCAATGACCAGACCACTTATAATAAATACAGGCCTTCTGGCCAGAGCCTTGACGACTGGCGCAGGGAAAACGTGAATACCCTGATCCGGGATTGCTACAAGGCAATTAAGGCAGCCCGGAGCAGTGTCAGGTTCGGTATCAGTCCCTTTGGAATATGGGCTAATCGTTCATCCAATCCAAAGGGCAGCGATACCAGCGGATTCCAGTCCTACTCAGGCCACTACGCCGATTCCCTGAAATGGGTGAAGGATGGCATCATAGACTATATCGCACCACAGCTTTACTGGAATATCGGATACTCTGTTGCCGATTACAGCAAGCTGCTTGCCTGGTGGAAGAACGCTGTCTCAGGAACCGGGGTTGATCTCTATATCGGGCAGGCAGCATATAAGGCTGGTGACTCCAACCCGTCAAGCCCATGGTATGGCACACAGGAGATTGTCAGGCAGCTTGAACTGAACTCCACCGTGGAGGAGGTCAAGGGAAGCATCATGTTTACCTACAATTCCCTGGCCAACTACCCGGCTCTGACTGAAGCCATAAAAGAAGTCTATTCAAAGTGGGATCAGATGGCGGCCCAGATCAAGGTCAGTGTATCAAGACCTTCTTCCAACATCTCCACAAGCCTTGATAAGTACTATATCAACGGTGCGTCGGATCCCGACAAACCACTGTTCTTGAATAATATTCCTATCCTTGATCGGTCTGAGCAGGGATATTTTGGGGTTCTTGTGCCGCTGCAGCCGGGTGAGAACAGCTTCACATTCTCCCAGGCAGGATCATCTGTAACTCGTGTGATCACTAGAACTGTTCCTTCCGGATCAGGGAAAATGAGCAAGGCCGAAATCATTCCGGCATCCACATTCCCGAGATCACAATTTTACGGGATGCCGGGTGAGACAATAACACTTTCCTGTCAGGCTCCCGCCGGATCCAGCGTAAAGGTACAGCTGGACGGCAAAAGCTACAATATGAAGCAAACAACCCCCACGCCCGGTGGAACCGGAATTCATACCGCTACCTTTACCTATGAGTATACACTGCCCACTTATACAGGAACCCCAAGAATTGTCGATCTGGGTGTTCCGGTGTATACCATGGATTACAAAGGCGTGGCCAGCACCCAAAACGGAGGGGCACGAATCGGCGTTATAATGAAGGGCACACCCTACTACGCAGAGGTGAAGGCATCCATGGCATATACCTTCAATGAGCCGTCATCAACCAATGGGGGGATACACCAGCTCTATTCCGGAATGGTGGATTCCATCACAGGGATGTCCGGTAGTTATGTCCGCCTGTCTTCCGGGCAGTGGATCGGCAAGAGTGATGTGAATATTTATGAACCGGGATTCAAGCTTGAACCCGTTATCAAAAATATGGAATACAAGACCGGAAACGTCTGGGATACACTGAGGCTTGAGACCACATTATCTCCGGCAGCTTTTGCCTCCTTTGATGGAACTGATTTAACACTCACGGTCTCGGCTTTTTCCTCGGCTTCTGCACCGCAGCTGCCTGCTAACGCCCTCGTATCCTCTTTCGACATCTCCAGGAATGGCGGCAGCGGGACCCAAATTACCCTCAACATAAAGCCGGGTGAGACCTTGGGAGGGTACTATGTTGAAAAAACCGCAACCGGTCTGGAGCTGAAAATCAGGCGTAAGGCAGTGGTGAAAAATCAAAGCCAGCCTCTGGGAGGTATAACCATCATTCTGGATCCTGGGCACGGTGGCACCGACCCGGGTGCAATTGGGCCCCTGGGATGGGCTTATGCTGAAAAGGATATAAACCTCAGCCTGGCTCACAAACTACAGTCCGAACTTGAGTCATTGGGAGCCAGGGTATACCTTACAAGAGATAGTGATATCAACCTATCCCTGGATGACAGGCTCTCGATGTCCAGGCTGATGCTTCCGGATCTGTTCATTTCCCTTCATGCCAACAGCATGCCGGATAATGTTGACATATCCAAGGTGGATGGATTCTCGGTATGGTACAGGGAACAATTGGCCGCACCCCTGGTTGAGCTGCTGTATGATCATGTTACAAGCTCTTTGCACCGCACCGGAAAAGGGATGCATGTTCGTAATTTCTATGTCACGCGGGGGACCTGGGCTCCGTCCATCCTTCTGGAGACCGGATTTGTTCCCAATCCCCAGGAGTTCGAATGGCTAACAGACGAAGAAGAACAGACCCGCCTGGCAAAGAATATCGCCGAGGCCATAACCGCTTATTTTCGAAAATAGGATGCCAGGTTGAAAAGCAGCAGTGGCAGGGATGTTTTCCCTGCCACTCTTTTTAAATCCGGTAAAACAGGCTTTTATATTATTCACGGTTGTAGTATGATTTTAAGAAAACACGAAAGGCTTTGGCATGGATATGGACATGATCAAATTTGTTAAAAATGATAAATTTGCACATTTCATAGGTCTTAAGCTGATAACCGTCGAACCCGGATATGCTGTTGTTCAAATGGAGGTTCAGCCCCATCACCTCAATGGGGTGGGCTTTGTTCAGGGAGGTGCAATTTTCACCCTGGCAGATTATGCATTTGCCGCCGCTTCCAACTCAAAGGGCAGCGCTACTCTTGGCATCAGCGCCAATATTTCATTTTTCAGGACTCCAAAGGGTAGGATCCTGACTGCAAAGGCCAAAGAGATATCCTCCACCAACAGGCTCTGTTCTTATAATGTGGATGTCTTGGATGAAGACAATGAACTCATCGCAAGGCTTACAGCTACCGGCTATATGAAGAAGGATAAGGTCTGACTGGCGAGGGCGTAGCTGGATTTGGAAGCTTTGCCCTGCATGAAAAATCTCTGGAGACGCAGAATATTGGGGAGGCATTCTTTTTGTGGAGTGCTTCCCTTTTTGTTTTGCCGGATGTGGCATGAAAGAAGTCAGGATGTCACGGGTGATGGATTGAAAAGAAACAGCCGCAATCTCGTTTTTATTCTCTTACTCTTGTTTTCTCTCATTATCCGGCTGATTTTGGCCGCCAGCGTACACGGATATGACGGGGATCTTGATTATTACAGGGGATGGGCCGAGGCAGCAGCCGAGGATTTTCTTTTGGTATATGGAAGCGGTAATGTGGATTACCCGCCCCTGTACCTCTATATCCTGCGCTACATCGGCAAGGTGCTGCTGAGACTGAATTGGGCTCCCGACTCAATCTTTGGGATTATCCTGATCAAAATGCCTGCCATACTGGCGGATATACTTTCGGGCATACTGGTCTATATGGTGACCGCCAGGAAGATGTCAAAGAAAACAGCCTTAATCCTCTCAGGGCTGTATCTGTTTAATCCTGCCATACTGGTCAACTCTGCCATGTGGGGGCAGACCGACGGTATAATGACTCTGCTTGTGGTGGTGGGGCTCTTAGGACTCTACCACGACAGGATCATGGTGTCAGCCTTCTTCTTTGCCTGTGCCTGCCTGATGAAACCCCAGGGCTTTATCTTTCTACCGGTACTGTTTTTGGAACTGATCCGTAGAAAGAGCCTGAAGAAGTTTCTCCTTTGCATGGCCACAGGACTTTTTACTGGCTTCTTAATCATTCTGCCTTTTTCTTTGTGGAGGGATGTCTGGTGGATTGTCAGGCTCTTTGCAGGGGATTATTCTAAGTATTCATATGCATCTCTCCATGCCCATAACCTCTTTTCCCTGGTGGGAGGGGATATGGTCAGGGATAACACTATGTTTCTGTTTATGCCCTATAGGACGTGGAGCTATCTTTTAACCCTGGTGGTACTGGGGTTCTTTCTGTACCTTTATATTAAATCCAACACCGAAAACCGCATTTTTACAGCTGCTCTGGTTTTGCAGGCCGGAGTATTCATGTTCACAGGGCGAATGCATGAAAGATACCTGTATCCTGCCGTCATGCTCCTGATCATGGTGTTCATCTATTGCAGGGACAGGAGGATATTCGGTTTCTTTGCACTGCTTAGCCTTACAGTATTCATCAATCAGTTCGCTGTTCTCTTTTATGTCAGTTATAAAGATACCATGCCCTTCGTTACTCCCGCCTTTAACATAACAACCCGGGTCTTTTCGCTGATAAATCTTGTGGCGGTGGTCTGGCTGTTCATGGTATCCCGTGATATTTTGCTGAAGGACAGGGTGATGCTTTGGACTGCCGATGACTGGCAATAGACCTCAGGTCTTTGATGTTATCCCGCTTAATAGTATAATGTGGATGAAATGATTTTTTAGGACGTGTAACAAATGAAAACAATCGTATTGACGGGCGGGGGTACATCGGGGCATGTAACTCCCAATATAGCGTTAATTCCTGAACTTAAGGCGTTGAACTACCATATAGAATATATTGGCTCAAAAAACGGCATGGAAAAACAGCTGATTGAAGCCGAGGGCATTCCCTATCATGGCATCAGCGCAGGTAAACTGAGAAGATACCTGAGCCTCAAAAATCTCAGCGATATGTTCCGGGTGGTGGGGGGACTCAGGCAGTCGGTTTCCCTCTTGCGAAAGATTCAGCCCCATGTGGTGTTCAGTAAGGGCGGATTTGTTTCCTGCCCAGTGGTATGGGCTGCCTGGTTGTGCAGGATTCCGGTTGTCATCCATGAGTCCGATATCACTCCCGGCCTGACCAACAAGCTCTCCATGCCCTTTGCCAAAAGGGTGTGCTATACCTTTCCGGAATCGACAAAACATATCCCACAGAAGAAGGGCGTGCTAACCGGTATCCCAATCAGAAAAGCCCTGCTTGAGGGGAATAGAGCCACGGGTCGCATGATATGCGGTTTTGAAGATGCCAAGCCTGTTTTATTGGTCATAGGCGGAAGCCAGGGAGCTGTGAGGATAAATGAGGCCGTCAGAAAAAGCCTGGGCAGGCTGGTGAAGGATTTTAACATCTGCCATATATGCGGCAAAGGCAATGTGGACGGGCAATATCAAAGCGTCAGGGGATATAAGCAGTTTGAATATATCCGGGATGAACTGCCCCATCTTTTTGCCCTCTCGGACGTCATAATATCGAGAGCAGGCGCCACGACCATCTTTGAGCTTCTTGCCCTGAAAAAGCCAAATCTGCTGATTCCTCTATCAAAGCAGGCCAGCCGGGGCGATCAGATTCTGAATGCGGAGTCCTTCAGAAAACAGGGCTTCAGCATGGTTCTGCCAGAGGAGGACCTGACTCCCGATACCATGGTGGATAGTGTGAAGACCCTATATGAGAACCGGCAGGAATACAAAAAGGCCATGGCAAGATACGGCCAGACCAACGGAACACATGAGATCATAAAGATACTGGAAGAAATCTGACATCTGTAGTTAAACACAGAAGGAGAAGGCATTGAGTATTAAAGCAGTTATTTTTGATCTGGACGGAACTCTGGTGGACTCGATACAGGGAATAGCCTATTCATTGAATATGATGCTGACCGAAAACGGTTTCCCTGTCCACAGCATAGAAGAATGCAAGAGGATGGTAGGCAATGGTTTCATAGAACTGGTGAGGCGTGCTGTACCCGAAGGACACAGGAGTCATGGAGAGATAAGCCTATACCTCTCCAGATTGCGGGCTTTGTATGACCAGCACTGGGGCTATGGCATGCATGTCTACCATGGTATTGAGGAATTGCTTGAATATCTTCAGGCACATCAAATAAGTTTTGCCATCGATACCAACAAGGACGAAGGGGTGGCGAAGAAAATTGCGGCACATTTCTTCCCGCGTTTCACTTTCTTGCGGGTGTTAGGAACCACCCCGCAGATGCCTAAAAAACCCGACCCCGCCAGGGCGCTGAGCATACTTGCCGATCTGAACCTTTCACCTCATCAATGTTTGTACCTAGGCGACAGTGAGGTGGACATCATGACGGCAAAGAACGCAGGGTTTCTTCCTGTCGGTGCATCCTGGGGGTTCCGGGGAGTGGAGGGTCTGACCCGGGCAGGAGCCGAAAACATCATTCATGACCCCATGGATCTTATTAATTACCTGGGGTAGGGAAGATCAGCCCGGGCTATGTCAGTCGTACAGCAGTATAACAGCCATGAGAACCAGGTCTTCGGTGCCCGTGTTCTCTATTGAATGATATGCTCCATTGCCGGTGATAACAGCATCGCCGGGGCGAAGGGTCTGAATATTGCCATTATCGTCCACGGTTCCGCTGCCGCTGATGATATAGTAGATCTCTTCCTCCCGGTCATGGCTGTGGGCTCCGATGGAAGAGCCCGGCTCAAGGGTAACCCGTGCAAATAAACGGCATTTTCCAGTTAGTTCATCCTGGGTGAATATATGCTGGAGCTGTATCGTACCCTTTCCGCCCCTCATTCGTTCCCGTATTTCCTTTGTCATATCTTCCATTCTCTTAAACATAACAATTAACCTCCTCCGGACTTAATGTTTCTTCAGATCTGTTTCCTCCAAATGCTCTCACAAGCTGTGATCTCCAATAGCGGCCCCATAGCCTATGAGGCCGCCGCCAGATGCGTCGAAGCTTTTATAAACCCTTCTTTTCTCCGGGTGCAAACTCATACTGAAGGTTTAAAAGGGAAATACTGATGCCAGATCAGGCAGCTGCGCCTGTGGTAGAGCCAGTATCACAAAACGATCAGGATGGGTCTTCCCTGAAATGAAAGAATCCATATATACCATATATACCGGATGGTATTTTATTTTTTCTTCTATAGTTTCATGAATTGTTCAATGTTCAATGTGAAGACAGTGGCGCCGCCCACATTGACTTCAACGGGCATGGCGAGATTGAATGCGCCAAAGCTCCCTGGCAGTTTCTCCGGAGCGATCATCCTGCGTCTGCTCTTACAGGTTTCCTTGATGATGGCCAGGGCGCGATCCAGCTTATCATCATCAGTGGCTATTAAGAAGGTGGTATTACCGCTTTTCAGGAATCCTCCGCTGGAACACAGCTTGGTTGTGCCAAAGCCTTCCTTGTTGAGGTTGTCAGCGAGTATATTGCTATCCTCATCGCTTACCACCGCAAAGATCAACTTCATAACCATACCTCCCCTATGATATAGCGGGCGGTACCCGCTCTTCGGTTACACTGCTGATTGAAGCCTGTTTTCCACACTTTAATTATATGTGATTCCATGCTGTTATTCAAACAAATTCAAGCTAGATCAGACCGGTATCCCTAATGCCTTCTTCCCACGGGATCATGGGTAGAGTAATCTCCCGGCCGTTGAGATAATCCAGGTGTGAAGCCCCTTTTTGAAACTCAAATCTCAGCTTGTAGGAGAAAAGGGCCTGCTTTTTTAGCCCGAGAGATCGATTTATGTCAGTGATACCGTATTTGGCGTCACCCAGTATGGGATAACCCAGCCAGGCCAGATGGGCGCGTATCTGATGAGTTTTTCCTGTAACCAGTTCAACCTCAAGGAGAGAGTAGGGATTCACGGATCTTAGAAGGCGGAACCGTGTGACTATTCTTACAGAACCGCGAACCTGCCTGTCAAATATCTTAACGCGGCTCTTTTCTGCGTCTTTTCTCAGAAATGCCTCATATTCCGCCTCTTTCTCCCTGGGGACGCCATGGATGCAGGCAAGATAGAATTTTTTGATCTCATGGTTTCTGAATTTATCCTGCATGATCTCCAGAGTTTTATAGTCCTTGGCAAGGATGACAAGCCCTCCGGTGTTTCTGTCAATCCGGTGGCAGAGAGCGGGAAAACCCGGCTTGAGCACCCCGCCATCCTTTCTGTCCGCCGCCATGGCCTGCAGGTATTGGTCCAGTACAACCCCTTCCCGGTTATTGTCCTCATGAACGGGGATGCCCTGGGGTTTGGCTACAACCATGATGTATTCGTCCTCATAGGGAATTTCGATCAGGATTTTTTGATTGTTTCTTTTTTCTGAGTCAAGATACTCATCGGGTATGAAGATCTCCACAAGGTCGCCTGTGTGCAGGCAAAAATCATTCCTGACCCGTTTGCCGTTAACACGGATATTCCTCTTTCGAAAGGCTTTGAAAAAGACAGAGGCCGGCAATCCGACAAACCGGTCAATCAGGAACCTGTCTATGCGTTTTTGATCATCCCTGCTCTCTACAATTATCCTTCGCATATTACTCCGTTTCAGGATATGTGGACTGGGTCAGTCTCATAACACCCCTGCGTACCTTACGCGGCAGCATCTGATAAGTGCTTCGGTGAATCTTGTAGTCCTTGATCAGATCATTCCCGTTATAGACCTGAATATATGTATCCACCACAGCCCCATCCATACCATTTTCCACGACCACTTCCAGACCTTCAGCCAGTTGCGGGTCTTCTATGTACTGGGTTGTTGTTTTTGTAACGCTGATCACACGGGAAACCAGCCTCACCTTCACTTCCGGGTACAGGTTGGTTCCAACAATACTGAAGGTCAGGACATTGCTGTCCGAAACCCGGGCATCGATTCTGATGGGATAATTGGTGGTGTTTTTAAACTTTAAGTCTGCATATCCATAGGATACGGCAGCATCCATTCCCAGCGGGACATATCCTACGGTAAACATATGGTTGTGGCGCTCGGTAACCGTCAGGTTGGCCAACAGAGCCGCATCATAGAGGGTGGTGGACACCTGGCAGATCCCGCCGCCGTAGCCATTCCTCACCTCACCCTCGCTGTAAATATGGGCAATGGTATAGCCCTTTTCAGGTGTTCTTGGTCCCACTATCTGGTTGAAGGAGAACTCCTCCCCGGGAAAGAGAACAGTGCCATCTATGGCTGTGGCAGCAAGCCGTATATTGATGCCCCTGTTTCTGTTGTTGGGGGAGTTGGTGGTGAAGCTGGTGCTTGTAGAGGACAGAACATCCCGAAACAGCAGGGCTTCCAGATCCCTTGTTTTTACCTCCGGCTCGGTTACCTGTACGGGAAGGGGTATTTCTTCATAGATTTTTAGTTCCCTTTCCTCCAGGCGATTCACAATGCTCCTTAATTCAGCCTTATCTATGGATCTGCCGTTTATCTGGGGTTTTACAGCTGCTGATCCGTCATCACATTTGATGATTTCCGCATCGGCAGGATCCTGGATTATGGCATCATACACCGTATCGACGTCTATTTTTGGGGGCGGTATTTCCCTGAGGGGGATATAAATATACGCTGTTTTCATGTCCTGAACCGATTCAAGAATTTTGCACCTGAGAAGCTCCTTATCGATCTCCCAGCCCGATTCACCTGCACAAAGGGTTGCCTGATCCCCCATAATAACAACCTTGGGAACAGTTACATCTGTCTTGAAATAACGGTTAAGATCTTCAATAACCGTATCGAGCTGTGCTTCATCGGTTTCAAGAGCCAGAGGGATTCGCACCGGATTCTTGTTCAGCCTTGAGATCTCAATCAATCTGCTGAGGAAGAAGCCCTCCCTTCCCACGCTCAGAGCCTGTTTCTCCATACTTTCCATATTTATGGAAACTCCAATATCCTTATAGCTGAGCTCCCTTTCAAAGTTCTCTGTGAAAAATACCAGATGGGCTCCATCAAGGCATGTTTCGTAGCGATCTCTGATATAGCTCCGCAAATCAGACGGGCTCATGCCGCCAACATCATAGCCGTTGATGAATACCCCGTTATAAACATTGGGGTTATCAAGGATGGAGTTCATAAGGAAAAAGGCTGCCATAAACAGAACCACCACAAGAAGGGCAGCTACCAGAAGCTTTAACAGCTTTTTAGTTTTTAAATGCGGATCCCTGAAACGCTGCAGTATCAGGTTCAATTTCTTAAATTCCATGGATCACCGACCAATGTTTATCTGACATACTCTATTCTATTAAATCAACTACCACACTAATTCGTCAACTAAACTTCCAATAACGGGGGCAGGACGATGATACTGGTTGTTAAAAAAAACATAGCCGTGTGATATACTTAAAGAAAAAATACAGAGCATAAAACATATGGAAAATGCAATCGTGTATTGATCAGGGGTGTTGTGTCAGGGAGGATTTATTATGGCATTTTTCCGAAAGAGGAAGATTACTGGCAAGAAATTTGAAAAGCCTGAAGAAGAAATGTATCCCTATATAGACAAATCCGTACTGAGGCGGAATAACATTTCACGCCTGACCATCGATGAAAGGTGGACCAAGCTTTTTACTAACCTGCCCATGAGTCCGGCTATTGAAAAACTGCAAAACGAAATGAATGAACTCATCAAAAAAGAGGCTATGCTGAAGCAAGAGCAGGATAATCTGGAACCCAACAAGAAGAGGTTTATGAAAAAGATAATAAGCCTCACAAAGGATGCCTTTGAAGAAAACGATGACGCAGCCAAGTCAGAGCTTAAGAAATGCAGGAAGGATATAGAGAAAATCAACGAGAGGATGGACAAAATCCTCGAGGATATTGAAAAGACCCATGATGAGCTTCGGGAAGCCAATGTGAGACTCCTCAATGAGACAGTGGACTATATCTTTTCCACACTAAAAAGCAACAAGGAAAGAGCTGAGACCATAACCCGGGAGCTTGAGCTGATTAAGCAAAGAGAGGATGCCCTAAAGGAGGAATTGGACTCCATAAATCTGGACTGGACCTCTTTTGCGGTACATTTTACCGAGCTATTGGGGACCGATCTGGTAAAAAGGCTTGAGAGCCAATATGGGCTGGAGGGTTTGAAGAATGAAACTGATAACTCCGGAGCAGATGCGGAAAATTGATCAGGAAGCCATAGAAAAGATAGGTATTCCCGGTGTGGTACTAATGGAAAACGCCGCCTTCCATGTTTCCATGAAGGCAGCGGAAATACTTAACCAGAAAAATGGCCGCCTGGTTCTTGTAGTGGCAGGAGCCGGCAACAATGGAGGCGACGCTTTTGCTGTTTCAAGGCACCTGCTTTCCATGGGCTATTGGGTTTCATTATACATGCTTTCTCCCCTGGAATCCCTAAAAGGTGACGCGGCTATTAATGCCAGTATTCTTAAAAACATGGGCTTTACCATGGAACTTTTAGAACCCGCCAATCTGGATAGATTCTGCGAAAGCTGTATGGAAGCCGACCTGGTCATTGACGGCTTATTTGGGACGGGGCTGAACAGGAATATTGAGGGCATTGCCCTTGAAGTGGTTGATATAATCAACCGGTATTCGGGCTGCACCCTTTCCATAGATATACCCTCGGGCATTGACGGGCTTACGGGAAGGATATGCGGCAGTTGCGTCAAGGCTGATTATACTGTAACGTTTTTCCTGCCCAAGCTGGGTATGGTTCAGTATCCGGGAGCAGCTTATCTTGGGGAGCTTACTGTTGCCGATATCAGCATACCCTATGCCCTGGCCGATGATATGGAAATGATTGACTTAACCGATGGCGGCATGGTTTCTAATATCCTGCCGCCAAGGCCTGAAGACGGGCACAAGGGAACCTTCGGCAAGGTTCTGGTCATTGCCGGATCCTATGCAATGCCCGGTGCAGCCATCCTGTGTGCCCAGTCGGCATACCGTATGGGGTCAGGCCTTGTAAAACTTGCTGTGCCGAGGGAAATTGTTCCAATTCTTACCGCCGGCGTGACCGAGGCGGTCTATGCTCCAATGGAGAGCCGTGACGGGCATATTGCCCGCACTGACAGGGCTCTTCTCAAGGAACTTCTGGATTCTTGCGATTCCGTTCTGGTAGGGCCGGGGTTGTCCTGCAATGAGGATACCCATCAGCTGGTTCATCAGGTGATAGATTTGTGCCGAAAACCGCTGGTTCTGGATGCAGATGCCCTCAATGCAATAGCTTCTGATACCGAAGTTTTAAGCCGGCTAAAGTGCGAAGCCGTAATAACCCCGCATCCGGCTGAAATGGCCAGGCTTCTGGGTACCGACACCGAAAGGGTCCAGTCCGACCGGATAGGTGCAGCAAAGGCCTTTGCAGAAGAATATGGACTAACAGTGGTGCTGAAAGGTGCCGGCACTGTCATAGCCGGACCCGACGGGAGGGTCTCCATCAATCCCACCGGCAACAGCGGAATGGCTACAGCAGGCTCGGGTGATGTTCTGGCAGGAATGATTGTTTCTTTGCTGGGTCAGGATGTAGCGCCTTATGAGGCAGCAGTGGCAGCTGTATTCATCCATGGCCTTGCCGGAGACCGGGCTGCTGCCGAAAAGGGAGCCTGGGGAATGACTGCCTCCGATATTTCGGAAGGAATCGGTGCCGAACTGCAAGCCATTTGGGGAGACAGATGAGGTGATTTGCTGATGAACTATACATTCAACCGTGCATGGGCTGAGATCGACCTGGATAATATAGCACATAATGTGAAAGAAGTCAGAAGACTTGCGGGAAAAAGAACCGAGATCATTGCTGCGGTGAAGGCGGATGCCTATGGCCATGGCACCCTGGAGACGGTGGATACGCTGCTGGAAAACGGTGTCACCCGGCTGGCGGTTTCCATGTTGGATGAGGCTATTCAGCTCAGGAAAATAGGTATAGATGTTCCAATTCTTGTTCTTAACCACACCGCTTTCAGAAGGCTCAGCGAAGTTCTTGAATACGGTATCACCCAGACTGTTTACAGCCATGAAATGGCCGAAGCCCTGTCGGAAGAAGCCATCAGACAGGGAACCAAGGCGAAGGTTCATATAAAGATAGACACCGGCATGACCAGAGTGGGCTTTATGCCCGGTTATAGAGCCGTTAAGGATGTTCTTGCCATCATGAAGCTGGAAGGCATCATCATAGAGGGAATCTTCTCCCATTTTGCCGTTGCCGATGTGAAGGACAGAACATATACCCTCCATCAATTTGAGCTCTTTGAGAGTATCATTGAGGAACTTAACAGGATAGGGGTACTCATACCCATCAGGCATGTGTCCAACAGCGCCGCCATTCTCCAGTATCCGGAGATGACTTTAGAGGCCGTTCGGCCGGGGATCATACTCTATGGTATCTATCCTTCCCATGAGGTGGACAGGAGTGTCATTGACCTTAGGCCTGCCATGTCACTGAAGGCCAATATTGTTTTGGTCAAAGATGTTGAGCCCGGAATATCCATAAGCTACGGCAGAAAGTTCACCACCCGGCGCCCCTCAAGGATCGCAACCGTTCCCATCGGCTATGCAGACGGCTATTCCCGCCTTTTGTCAAACAAGAGCCGCGTCCTGATTAACGGGCAGTATGCGCCGGTTGTGGGCAATATCTGTATGGATCAGTTAATGGTGGACATTACCGATATCTCGGGGGAAGTTAAGGTCGGGGATGAAGTGGTTCTCATCGGCCGCCAGGGCGAGAATGAAATCACCGCCGAGGAAATCGCCGATCTCATCGGGACAATTCCCTATGAGACCATCTGCGTTATCGGCAAACGCATTCCGAGGGTATACATAAGGAATGGTTCGGTTGTCAATGTTTTGAACTATCTTTTGTAACAGCCCCATATAATTTTTGATTCTATAAAAATCCACCGGTTCATGTATATGCCTTGAAAAAATGTGTAACAATATTTTATGAGGGCGTAACTCAATTTTAATTTGCGATCCATAGCCCGAATCTCTATAATATTGGTAAAGGGGTCATGCATTGTAGGTAAATACCTTTTAGGAAGTGATGACCATTGCTGATTAGAAGAGGCGATATCTACTATGCTGACTTAAGCCCGGTTGTAGGGTCGGAGCAGGGAGGAATAAGGCCGGTTCTGGTCATCCAGAACGATATAGGCAACAAATTCAGCCCAACGGTTATTATTTCAGCCATCACCTCACAACTGGACAAGGCAAGACTTCCAACCCACATCCCATTCAGGGGCGAAGTCTATGGACTCAGCAGAAACTCTGTGATCCTGCTTGAGCAGGTGAGAACCATCGATAAGAGAAGGCTTAGAGAGAAAGCAGGACACCTGGATGATTACCTGATGAAAAAAGTAGATCAAGCCCTTCGTACGAGCGTTGGCCTGAGCGTTACATACGTGCAGTAAAAGCCCGTACCGAAGGTCTGGGTAGAGGGGGACAAAAGATGAATAGTGAGAAGAGAAGGATCGCATATCCGCTGTTTGCCATACTGTTTCTTCTGGTTGCCGTCGTTTTTGCACAGGCTGCCGGAGAGCCGGGAAGCAGCAGTGATCCGCTTGTGACCAAGAGCTATGTTGACCAGCAGATAGCCCAGCTGTCCGCAAAAATCAACAGCTCTTCAAAAGGAGGATCCTCAGGCAGCGTCAGTTCGGCCGAAATTGAACAGCTGAAAACCGATGTGGGAGATCTGACCAAATTCATCATCGATGCGTTAGCAGATATTCAGGATTTGGACAAAAGGGTTACTGTCATTGAGAACGGGTTCACGGTCATTTCAATGAAGAAGGGACAGACCCTTGAACTGGGAGGCGGATCAGAGGTCATACTGAGAAGCGGATCGGCAACGGCTATCAGCGGCGAAAGCGGTACGCTGGTAGATGTAAG
>LFRM01247856.1_pt1 | contig 44821 bp, 48 predicted proteins | sample 618341 | NCBI WGS metagenome assembly LFRM01 (sample SAMN03654438, study PRJNA283298) | anaerobic digester metagenome | isolation source: pool of bioreactors CSTR01a, CSTR02a, and CSTR03a thermophilic anaerobic... | place: Denmark: Kgs. Lyngby | collected 2014-05-21 | reverse complement strand
CCCTATATAAGTGATACGGAACTTAAGCGAAAGCTAAGCGCGCTTCATGACAGCGGGCTGATCCGGAAAAGCAGCCTCGCAAAGGACCGCCGCAGCAGCGAATACCTGTTAACGGCTTACGGAGAAAGAATCGTGCACACGTTGCACCATATTATGGATATATCGTGCCAAAACTGCGCGCCTTTGTGAAAACAACAGGCTGCAAAAGGAGACAATAGTGTACCAGGGAGAAGAACAAGCCAAGGAAAACGCACTGCTGATGATCATCTTTGGCGGCACCGGCGATTTGACCCACCGCAAGCTGTTGCCGGCGCTTTACCATTTGATGAGTGAAAAGAGTCTGTCGCAGGAGACCTCCATTATCTGTGTAGGCCGCCGCCCCATGGATGATGAAAGCTACCGGGCGGACGCGCGGACTTCTATCGCGAAGTTCTCCCGCACCGGGGTCGATGAAGCGCATTTGTCCGATTTTGTCGCGCATTTGCGTTACCGACAAATGGCCTTTATTGATGACCAGAGCAGCTATGGAGATTTGCGCTCCTGGCTGGAAGAGGAAGAACGGCTCTACCGCCCGGGAGCGGTGCGCCTTTATTTCCTCGCAGTCGCGCCGGAGCACTTTGCGCCCATCGTGCAGCGTCTGCATAATAATCATTTGTGTGACCGGGGCGACCCGATGCACCGGGTGATGATCGAAAAGCCCTTTGGTTCCAATTTGCAAACAGCGCGAAGCCTCAACAACACCATTACCGAAGCGCTGGAAGAAAAGCAGGTTTACCGCATCGACCACTACCTTGGCAAGGAAATGATACGCAATATCATGGCCATCCGTTTTGGGAATTCCCTGTTTGAGCCGCTGTGGAACCATAATTACATCGACAATATCCAAATCACGTCCACCGAGACGCTGGGCGCTGAAAACCGCGGCGCGTACTATGAACAGTCGGGCATTTTGAAGGACATGCTGCAAAACCATCTGCTGCAAATGCTGTCGCTGATCACCATGGAGCCGCCGGTCGATTTGATGCCCGAGTCCGTGCGCGACGAAAAGGTGAAAGCCCTGCGTTCGCTGCGCCTGTTCCCCTCTGAAGGTGAATGCGACGGTATCGTGCTTGGGCAATACGGGCAAGGCGAAGAAGGCGGGAAGCAACTTCGCGCCTACCGGGAGGAAGAAGCGGTGGATCCCGTTTCCCTCACGCCCACCTATATCGCCTTGCGCGCGCATGTGGATAACTTCCGCTGGGGCGGCGTGCCCATCTACATCCGCGCAGGCAAACGGCTGGACCGCAGCCTGACGCAAATCGTGGTGGAGTTTAAGCGTCTGCCCGGCATCAACTACTACAAGGAATTTGAGGGACTGCCCGCCAATCTTTTGGTCATTGAAGTGCAGCCGGCGGAAGGTCTGTATTTCCAGATCAACGCCAAACGTCCGGGCAACGCTTTCCAGATGGAAAGGGTGGAACTAAACTATTCGCAAAGCGCGCGGTACCACGGCAACGTGCCGGAGGCTTATGAACAGCTCATTTTGGAAGCGTTCCTGGGCAATTCCTCCCTGTTTACGCGCTGGGACGAGTTGGAATACAGCTGGCGATTTGAAGAAAGCATCGAAAACACCTGTCCCAAACAAAGGCAACATTTCCCCAATTACGCGGGGGGCTCGCGGGGGCCGGAGGCCGCCGACCGCATGATACGGGAAGACGGCCGCCGCTGGTGGGAAATTGAACTGCCGTGCAGCGCATCGGACTGCAAAATAAAGTAAGTGAAGAAGGCGGAAAAACGTATGAAGATTATTGATATATCCATGGCGATCCATGAAAATATGGCCACCTACAAGAGCCGGCCGGAAAAACGTCCCAAGCGCGTTATTGAAAGCAGCATGCCAAGCGACACTGCCAACGAATCGTCCATCATCATGAATCTGCATACCGGCACGCACATCGACGCACCGTTGCACATGCTGGAAAACGGTGCGCCCACGACAAGCATTCCGCTGGAAAAGCTCATTACCCCGGCTAAGGTGCTGGATGTGACGAGCGCAAAGGACGGCATCAGCAGGGCGGATCTGGAAAAGCACACGATAAAAACAGGGGATTTTGTGTTGCTCAAAACCCGCAACTCCCTTGATAATGAATACCGTAACGACTTTGTGTATTTGGGCGCTGACGCCGCCGAATACCTTGCGCGCATCGGCGTCAGGGGCGTGGGCATCGACACCTTGGGCATTGAGCGCGACCAGCCGGGTCATGGTACGCACAAGACGCTGCTTGCAAAGGATATCGTAATATTGGAGGGTATCCGGCTAAGTCACGTCGTCCCGGGTGACTATCTGCTCATCGCGCTGCCGCTAAAGATCTCCCGCGCGGACGGCGCACCCGCGCGGGCGATCCTGCTGGATCACTTGGGGGATGAGTAAGCGAAAAATCAATATTGACGGCTCCGAATGCCCGGGGCCGTTTTTTTGTGCCGCCGCAAAAACTTTTTTTGAAAAGAGGCTTGACAGGATGCATATTTATTAGTATTATTGCATTATTATTAACGAAGGGGGTGGGCGCGATGGACGAACAAACTGCAAACGCGGGAATTCGGCCTTTGGAGCGACGACGATACGCCGCGGCGCTCCCTCGCCTAAGCTTCTGAACAAATCAACGTAATCAACAGGAGGAATCCCATGAAAAAGTTTCTAATTATCGTATTGTCCCTTATGATGCTGCTGCCCCTTGCTGCCTCGGCGGATAAACTTGACGATATCAAATCTTCCGGCAAACTGCTGGTGGGCGCTTCGGCAGACTTCCCGCCCTTTGAATTCTGGTATACGGATCCCGCGACGGGCGAAGAAACGCTTCAAGGCATCGACATGGCTCTGGCCAAGGGCCTGGCGGAAAACCTGGGCGTAGAATTTGTCCTGGTAGACCAGGCATTCTCCGGCCTCATCACCGAACTTCGCGCCGGCAGCATTGACATCATTTTGTCGGGCATGAACATCAAACCCGACCGCATGGAAGTGGTGGACTTTTCTGTCCCCTACTTTAGCGGCACGCAGGTCATGGTCGTTAAAAAGGATGAACTGGATATGTACAAGGCTGTAGAGACAATGGCGGGCAAGACCATCGGCGTTCAGCTGGGCACCCTCCAGCAGGAAATTGCCGAAACGCAGTTTACAGACAGCGAAATGCTGGCGCTTGACAAGATCCCGCTGCTGGTGCTGGAACTGGAAATGGGCAATATTGACGGCCTGCTTCTGGACAACACGGTCGCCTTCTCCTACGCCTCAGTACACCCGAAGATCGCCGTCAGCGAAATGCCCATCGCATGGGAATTTGACGGCATGGGCGCTGCGATCAACAAGGGCGAAGATAATGCCACATTCCTCAAAGCCGTCAATGAATACATCGAGATGATCATGGCCGACGGCACACTGGACGCATGGACGCAGGAAGCTTACGAGATCAACGGCGTGCTGCTTCAGCAGGCGGATGAATAGGAGAGACTCATGAAATACGGCAAGAAAGCGATCGTCCTTGCCTTAATGCTGATAATGCTGCTGCCGCTTGCGGCTTCCGCCGACAAGCTGGACGACATCAAATCATCGGGCAGGCTCGTGGTGGGCGCGTCCGCCGGGTTCCCGCCATATGAATTCTGGTACACAGACCCCGAAACGGGAGAAGAGACCCTGGAGGGGTTCGAAATGAAGTTCGCGCAGGGGCTGGCGGAACACCTTGGCGTGGAATTTGTCCTGGCTGACCAGGCGTTCTCGGGGCTCATAACGGAACTTCGCGCCGGCACCATCGACATTATCACCTCCGGCATGTCCATGAAACCCGAACGTCTTGAAGTTGTGGATTTTTCCATCCCCTATTTCAACGGCAAACAGGTGATGCTGGTAAAGACCGCGGAACTGGACACCTACAAAACGCCCGAAAGCATGGACGGCAAGAAGCTTGGTGTGCAAACAGGCGCGCTGCAGGTGGATCTGGCGGCGCAGCAGTTTCCCAAAGCGGAAGCCATGCAGCTGGACAACATCGCGGTGCTGGTCATGGAGCTTAAGATGGGTAACATTGACGGCGTCATCCTGGCCGACAGCGTGGCCGCCTCCTTCTCCTCCGCGTTCCCGGAAGTAGCGATTTCCGAGATCCAGGTTGAGTACTCTTCCGCCGGCGTCGGCGCTGCCATCGCCAAGGGCGACGGCAATGAAACCTTCCTGGCTGCCATCAATGAATACATTGAATTGGTCAAGGGCGACGGCACATTTGATCAATGGATCGATGAAGCTTACAAGATCAACGGCCTGCTGCTGACGCAGCAGTAACAATTGCGCCGGGATGGGCGGTTATCCGCCCTCCCGGCTTTCGGGAGAAAAGATGATTCGTTTTGACAAGCTCTTTGAGATACTGACGGGCAAGTTTCCGTCATTTATGCAGGGCGCGGGCATCACGCTGCGCCTTGCCTTTTTTACGGTACTGCTGGGAACGATGCTGGGTTTGATCGTAGCGCTGCTGCGCCGCAGTCATGCAGCGCCACTGAGGTGGCTGATGAACGCCTACATCGCCTTCACGCGCGGCACACCCCTTTTGGTGCAGACGCTGCTGTTGGTGTACGGTATATTACCCAATGTGGCGGCTCTGATGGGGGTCAAGTTCAGCAAACTATTCATGTGCAATATTGCCCTTATCTTCAACAGCGGTGCATACATGGCAGAGATCATCCGCTCGGGCATCCAGTCCATCGACGCCGGGCAAGGGGAAGCGGCGGCCACGCTTGGGCTGTCCAGCGGCCAATCAATGCGCTTTGTGATCCTGCCGCAGGCGCTGAAGGTCACTTTGCCCGCCATGGGCAACGAGTTTGTGGCGATTATTAAGGAATCGTCCATCATGTATGCCGTGGGCGTGTACGAATTGACCTACCAGGCCAATAAACTGGCGTCCACCAATTACTTCTATATTGAAACGATGCTGATCGCCGCCGGCGTGTACTTCGTGATGACCTTTGTTGTCTCCAAGCTCCTCGCCCGTTTGGAAAGGAGGATGCGTCTTGGAGAAACTACCTGACATCATCATCAGCACCCGAGGGCTCGAAAAAAACTTCGGCAAGCTCAAAGTGCTCAAAGGGATCGACCTTGATATTGCAAAAGGCGAAGTGGTCGTCATCATCGGCCCGTCGGGCAGCGGCAAATCAACGCTCCTGCGGTCCTTGAACTTATTGGAGCAGCCCACCGCCGGGCAAGTTATTTTTGAAGGGCAGGACATAACACGTTTGCCGCGTAAACAGCTGCCCGCCGTGCGCCGCAAAATGGGTATGGTGTATCAGCAATTCCATCTTTTTCCGCACCTGAAGGTGAAAGACAACATTGCCCTGGCGCCGATGAAAGTGCTGGGGATGTCGCGCCAGGATGCCGAAAAAGAGGCTCTGGATCTCCTCACGCGCGTGGGGCTTGCGGACAAATATGAAGCCTGGCCCGGGCAGCTCAGCGGCGGGCAGAAGCAGCGTGCCGCCATTGTGCGCGCGCTGGCGATGCACCCGGACATCCTTTACTTTGATGAACCGACCAGCGCACTGGACCCGGAAATGGTGGGCGAGGTGCTGGACGTTATGAAAGCGCTGGCGGAAAACGGCATGACGATGGTGGTGGTGACGCACGAAATGCGCTTTGCCAGGGAAGTGTCCGACCGCGTGCTGTTCATCGACGAAGGCATTATCATGGAGGAAGGTCCGCCGGACAAGATGTTTTCCGCGCCGGAAAACCCAAGGACGCAGGATTTTTTGCGCAAGGTGCTGTGAAATATGAATACGATACTCGACACACTCAAGGATTATGTGGATCTGCCAAGCTTCAGCCACGACAAAGACGACGCATCGCGCCTGTCTGACCGCATCGCGCAGGACTTCAAAGCGTTGGGGTTTAAAGTCAATCAGATGCCGGGCAAAACGTACGCGCCCACCATTGTCGCTTCGTGGGGACAGGGGGCCAGAAAGCTTCTGCTGATGGGGCACATGGACACGGTGTTTCCCCGCGAGCGGTTTAGGCCCTTCAGCATATCTGGGGACAGCGTATCCGGCTCGGGCGTGGTGGACATGAAAGGCGGCATCGCCGTCATGGTGCATGCCGTCAAAAGGGTGCTGCCGCTTTTGAATGCGGACGAAGCGGGGCTTATCGCCGTTATCAATGCGGATGAAGAAGTGGGCAGCGAAGAGAGCACCCCGCATATCCTCGCCGCCGCCAACAAGGCCTTTGCTGCGCTCAGCTTTGAGCCCAGCCAGCGTGGCGCGCTCACCGTGCAGCGCAAAGGTGTAACGGCGTTCCGCGTTGACGTCACGGGCATCGGCGGGCATGCGGGCTCGGACTACAAAAAGGCCGCCAGCGCGATCAAGCAATTGATCATAGTCTTAAACAGACTGCATGAACTTAGGGATGACACGCAGGACGTCAGCCTCAATATCGGCGTCATTGGTGGCGGCACGGCAGAAAACGTTGTGGCGGACAAGGCGTTTGCCACGGGGGAATTCCGTTCCTTTGATCCTGTCGTTTTGACAGGACTGCGGCAAAAAGTGGCGGATATATGTAACGCAAAGGGCATACCCGGCACAACCACCACGCTCACATATGGGCAAACGCACCCCGCGTGCAAAGAAACGCCCGAAAGCCTGGCGCTGTTTAGCGCGGCGCAGGAAATTGCCAAAAAGCAAGGCAGAGAGCTGATACTGGAAAGCACGGGCGGCGCGGGCGACATCTCCATCGCCGCGCAAGCCGGCATCCCCGTGCTGGATGGCTTGGGCATCGCGGGTGAGAAAGTCCACACGGCTTTGGAAAAGGGCGACGCGGCGCTGCTGCCGCTGCAAGTGGACCTCGCGGCGGAAATGATCATAAAACTATTTCGCGAAGGATAAAATCCCGTTTCTGAGAAGGGGCATTCGCCCTGCGTGCGACGGACGCGCCGCTGCTGCCTTTACATACAGATATTCTCCCCTCCCGCGCTTCCACTTGATGGAGGCGCGGACTTCTGTTGTTTGGGACAAATGGGTGCTATAATGCGCTTGGCTAACAACAATGGGAGGGCTAAGTATGAAAACGAAAAAGTACATCGCTGAATTCATCGGAACGGCTGTCCTTGTCATCATGGGCTGCGGCACGGCCATGCTGGTCGGAACTGACAGCGTGAACGGATCCGGATACCTTCTGACCGCGTTGGCGTTCGGTCTGGTTATTGTGGGCATGGCTTATTGCGTGGGCAATATCTCAGGCTGCCACATTAACCCCGCCGTCTCGCTTGGCGTGCTCATAACAGGCGGCATGACATTCTCCGATTTTATCGGATATGTGGTGTCCCAGTGCCTTGGCGCTCTGGCGGGCGCAGGCATCCTCAGCAGCATCTTCAGTCTTGGCAAAGTCGTCGATATGACCGGAGGCTTTGGCTCCAACGGCCTGGCGGGCGTTGGCGGCAGCGCCGGGGCCGGCCTGCTGGTGGAAGTTGTCCTCACGTTCATCTTCGTCCTGACGATCCTCGGCGTCACAAGCAAAAAAGCCGGACATGGCTCGTTTGGCGGTTTGGTCATCGGCCTGACGCTGACGCTGGTCCATATTCTGGGTATCGGGTTCACGGGCACCTCTGTCAACCCTGCGCGCAGCATAGGACCTGCCGTCGTTTCCGCCTTATCGGGGAACGCGGCGCCTCTGTCATCGCTTTGGGTATTCATCGTGGCCCCGCTGGCGGGCGCCGCTTTGGCAGCAATCGTTTACAAGTATCTGGAAAGCGTTAAAACAGAGGCGTAATTCGCTTGCCCGGCAAGACAAATGGACTCGATCGCCCGGGTCCATTTTGCTTTGCGGCAACACTTGCGGGGCGTTCGGGTCACTATCCGCCGGTACTCCCACGTGTCGGCACGTTCGCAACACACCCCATCTATCCGGGTATATTCATCCCGTAACCGGGGAGACACCGGTTGAGAGTACTTTGACAGGCGGCAAGGAAGGTTCGCTGTGACAGATAAAACAAACAACGAAAAACAAGCGCTGACGGAGCAAGAGAGCCGGGCGCTGCTGGCCACACTGGAAACACGGTTCAAAATAAACATGGATCGTCACCCCGGGATCCGCTGGGGCGACGTTCAAAAAAGGCTTCTCCAAAGCCCGGAAAAGCTGTGGTCATTGAATGAAATGGAAAAAACGGGGGGTGAACCGGACCTGGTGTTACTTGATGAGAATTCGAAAGAGTATCTTTTCTTCGACTGCTCCAAGGAAAGCCCTTTGGGCCGCAGAAACCTGTGCTATGACGCGGCCGCGCTTGCCTCCAGAAAGGCCAACAAACCGGCGGAAAACGCAATGAGCATGGCGGAAAAGATGAGCATTGAAGTGCTGTCGGAAGACGTATACCGCAAGCTTCAGCAGCGTGTCCCGCTTGACCTGAAATCATCCAGCTGGATAAAAACCCCGGAAAACATCAGAACGCTTGGCGGCGCGCTCTTTTGTGACCGCCGCTATGACACGGTATTCGTTTACCACAACGGCGCGGAATCCTATTATTCCGCCAGAGGCTTTCGCGCCGTGCTGAAGGTTTGACGTGCGCAAAAAGCAAAAAGCACCTTCCCTTATATAATACAAGGGCAAGGCGCTTTGGTCTTTGGACCGCCCTTCCAAAGGCAGTTCCGCAGAGATATCCAGCCGGTAAGAATCGTTCAGCGGTTCTCTTATCGCGGGATGTGCGGATATCGGATCCCCCCAAAGGAGAGCTGAGCATACCCGTTTAACCCCAAACCCAACGCTAATTTTCAGAATCGTTTTTTAGCGCGGCTTGCATGAGTTCATAAATTTTGCGTGCGGAATTGACATTCCTGATGGTCATTTTTCCGTATAACTTGGAACCTGCCAGCTTCATGAGACCGCTCTTAGTGACATTTCCCCTGCTGACGGACCACAGTACAGCGCCGGGCACATACAATACGGTATCGATCCCCGGCTTGATATTCAACGCATCCAATATTGTTTCCGCGTCGATCTCTTCCCACAGAAACATTACGTCGCACTTCATCATATCGTCGTTGCGCCAATGAAGGGGCAGAGCCTGCATGATCCTCTGGAAACCGTCCCTGCTCAGGATCAATACGTCGATATTCAGGGAGAAGTCCCGCATTATGGCTCTTGCCAGCAACTGCGCGAGTTCGCCTTTGGAATGTACCGTGTCTTCAAAAATGACATTGCCGGAGTTGATATAGGTAACGACATTTTTCATCCCGGCTTCTTCGAAGCTCTCTTTCAGCTTCTTCATCTCGATCTTATTGTTTCCGCCGACATTGATGCCGCGAAGCAAGGCAGCATAGATCATGTTTTCACCCCGTTTTCCGGCTTCATTCCTTGTGTTCAATGGGCACAAGCTGCCCCGGCAGTCTCAGTTTCTGTTTGGGCGGGAACTGCTTGTCATATTCTTCAAAATCGGCATCGTTTACCGTGTACCCGTCCGGATCTTTAAACGTCCCGCTAATGCCGTTAAGGTACCCCGGGACCAGTTCTTTGATAAGAAAGTAGTCCCCATCGGGATCCAGTTGGTACGTGATACCCTTCGTTTTGGCGGCCACGAAACCGGACTTGCCGTAGAACGCGATGTTTCCCGTAATGGCAAGCGCGCCCGTGCCCATTTCCTTGGCTTTTTCTATGGAGTAATCCAAAAGGATCTTTCCGTAGCCCCGGCGCTTATGTGCGGGCGCAATGCTGATGGGACCAAAGGTCATGGTGGGAACGATCCTGCCGTCAATCGAAAGGATGTGTGAGCGCACATACATGATATGGCCGATGATGATTCCGTCCTTTTCCATCACCAAATCCAGTTCCCTGACGAAATCTTCCTTCGGGCGATAACAATGCAGCACGTAATGCTCCGTGCATCCCGGCGCGTAAACATTCCAAAAAGCCTCGCGTGTCAGGTTCTCCACTTCCCGGAAGTCTTCTTCCCTTTCCGGGCGAATGGTGTAGTCATCCTTTGTCATCTTCTTTTCCTTCCAAAAGTTGTTGAACCTCGATGGGAGTGCTTTGTATTCCCGAAAGATCAAGGCTTGCTGCCGGCTCTTCCCTTCTCTCCTTTGGGCTCCGGGAGTTCATCATACAAGCCTTCCAGCAGTTCCTTCATTATATCCCCATTTTCAAATTCTTCCACGACAAACATCAGCGTTTTTGAGCCATTATAAGGGTATTCCAGCGCGCAATCCGCAAGAAGCCTCCTTGATGTATCCGTCTGTTTGACAAGGAAACGGTTATCGCACAGGTCGCCGATCAGCTTTCCTCTGCTGTACACCAAGTATTCGCCCATCATCCTTTTGGTGGTCACATCCCCCGCTCTTGATAGGCATTCCACAACGTAGTCATGGAACTCTTTTGACGTCGCCATTGTGCTTCCTCCCCGCATAATGAAAATGGCAGATCGCGCGCTGTCACCTTTAGAATGTTTGATCCGTGATCCCGCGCTATTGCTTGCTGCGCTTTTTCAACATAACCGCCAGCACGATGCCGGCTGTGATCAGCACCAAGCCAATGACAATCATGGCCGTTCCCATTGTGCTTACCGGATTGTTTACCGCAAAGCCCGGGAAGGTTTCGCCAATGGGATCGCCTATGCGGTTGCCAAGCTCATCATACCAAATGGTCCCGCCGCCAAACATGTTGTTATCCATGGAGAACATGCTGCGCGTCAAGATCTTCGCCAGTGCGCCCATAACCGTTAGTCCCAGCCCGGTAATGGCAATATAAACGCCAAATAGCCAGCCATGCTGCCGCAGCAGTCTGCCGATCACGCCGGGGACAACGTCGACCCAGGACGAACTCACGGGAAGAACCGTTTTTTCAGCTTCCTGCGCCCTTTCTTCTTCCGGCTCACTTTCAGAAAGAAGCCAGTCGATGGACACACCAAATGTATTGCTTATTGTTGACAGCTAGCTGATTTCGGGCACGGCATCGCCGGTCTCCCATTTGCTGATGGCCTGACGCGATACACCGATCCTCTCCGCCAGTTGTTCCTGAGAGAGTCCGGCCTTCTTTCTACAATACAGAATCTTGTCCTGCAGTTTCATGATCATTTCCTCCTTGCATTGTTTACCCCATCCTACCAACGATGCGGTTGCGATACTATCAACTGTACCTTGAACATCCGCAACCGCCGGTTGCATGCGTCGCAGCGGCAAGGATTTTGCCTGCGGCGGCAGGAAAAATCATTAATCGGAATAACGCGAAACGATGTGTTTGATCGCTTGTGAGGGGTAGGCGAGTTCGGTCCTGAAAAAATCGGGATAGAACCGCTTTCCGCAGTCCGGTGTGATCCAGGAGATCTTCTCTTTGGAGTCGTCCTCGGCAACGCTGGCGCAGACGGGCGCAAAATCATCAGGAACATTCATGTAAAAGAAAAAGGCGATCTCGTAGATAGGCTTATTGCCTGTTGTGTAAATATCGGCGATAAAAAAGTTCTCGTGGATAAAGCCGAGCCTGTCGATCGTCATTCTGACGCCGGTCTCCTCGAACACTTCACGCACGACAGCTTCTTCGGTCGATTCACCAAACCGGACACGACCGCCAACAGAATAGTAGTAGTTCGCGCGTTCATTTCCTACCATCAAAAACTTCCCATTTTGCATAATGATGGCGCCGACGCGAATATTGAGAAATCCCTCTCCTGCCGGAATGGTTAAATCACCGTTCCTCATCCTCTGCCTCCTGATGATTTTTCCGCCCTGATCGCCCTGACTTCATTTCGCCTTTCATATGCCGTCCTGATGCCACGAAGCAGCTCCCCGTCATTCGTCCAAAATTGACAAGACACTTTCCGCAAACGCTATCGTCCTACTCCCTATCGTTTGCATCAAATCTTCCACGTGGTCAAAATCCGGCTGCTTGAGTATCTCCATTTCAAGGATCGAATCAACGCCCGGACTGACACGCGAGAGTTTGCAGCTCCCGATATCCCTGTGTCTCAATTTTTCAATATATTCAGCCTGGACCTTTCTGTTGCCGCCGCCCAGCCACGCTTCAATTCTATTCTCTTCGTGCAAATACACAATGGCGATTTTCAGACTTTTTTTCTTGAGTTCCAAAGGCGTAAAAGCAAAATACGTCATATCCATATATCCGAAGTAAAGCGCGCTTGAAGTGTAACCAGGATACTTGCTTTCCATGTCGCTCTTGAGTGCTGACATGAATCCCATGATGCCCCTGTAGGCTTTTTGGATGCTGCCAATTTTCAGCTGTTTTGTGTATTCACTAATGTGACCATTCAAAGATTCCATGGCGTTACCCCTCTTCCCAGCGATACTTCTTGTTGCGGCGCAACTTATCAATGCTGCACTTTAAGCACAGTCCATTGTGGCAGCAGATCGTGCCGCCGCACGTGGGACACTTCCACGTCGCTTCCTGTTCTTCAAGGAAGTTGTCCATCCCCTGTTCTATGATAGAATTGAGATTGTCTATCATGCTCATATGATATTTTGTTCGGTAGCGCAAATCCAGCGCTTTTAGTCGCTTACAAGGATAATCTTTGCAGTCAAAACAGAATCGGAGCTTTCCCTTTCCCAGCAGCTCGCACGAATCCTTCATGTAGGTGCAGTTTTTTCCCCTTGATATGCAGCCGGAGCAATAAGCCTTGTGGAAACCTTGTTTGTTCAATTCATTTTGCATAAATTGATACGCAATGCATAAGCCGCAGTTCATCCCGCAGGGCGCGATAAGTTCCGCTTTCATGAGCATTCTACCCCTTCCCCTCAACTTATCCAAGTTTGCAAATCACCGTGCGCTAAGCAACGCTTAAGGTCACAGTGTGACGGATTTGGTGGCAACAGCGCTCACAAAAGCACTGTCATGCTCCACAAACAGCATGGTGGGCTTGTGTTCCACAATCAAATCCTCTACCTGCATGCGGGACAGGACATCGATGTAGTTAAGTGGCTCATCCCAAATGTAGAGATGCGCTTTTTCGCAAAGGCTTTTCGCTATGAGCACTTTCTTCTTCTGTCCGCCGCTAAAATCAACCATATCCTTATCAAACTGCACTCTTGAGAAATCCAGTTTTCGCAAGATCGCCTTAAAGAGGCTTTCGTCAATGCCATTGTCCCGGGCAAAGTCTTTTAGATCGCCATTCAAATGAGACGTATCCTGCGACACGTACGAGACGATCAGCCCGCTTCCCACTTCGATATTGCCGGTATAGGCAATTTTCTCGCCCAGCAGCAGCTTGATAATGCTTGTCTTTCCACTGCCGTTTTTCCCGGTCAGAGCGATCCGATCGCCCCGTTTGATGGTAAAGCTGATGTCATGGCATACTGCTCTTTCATCATAGAAAACGGAAACGTCTTTCATTTGGGCCAAGCGAAATGTGAAATACGGGATGGGTGACAAGGACAGATCGTCAGATGATTCAATGTTCCGCAAAAGCTTTGACTTCTCAAAGAGGGCGTTCCGCCGTCTTGATTCAATGGCTTTGGAGCGTTTCATCATCTTGGCAGCCTTATGCCCTATATATCCCTTGTCCAATGCGCCGGTGCCGATCTTGCTCTTTTCCACCCGGTCTGACCACACGGATGTGCGTTTCGCCGCGTCCGCCATTTTTTGGATATCGCCCCGGAGTTTCTTGTTCGCCGCCATTTCGAAATTGTCCTGAAGGGTTTTGTTTCGCCACCAGGACGTGAAATTGCCGCTTTGAGTATCAACGGTCGTTTTGTTGATGGACAAAACGTGGTCTATGCAATTGTCCAAAAATGTCCTGTCATGGGATACGAGGATGAATCCCTTCTTCGTGTTGAGGTAATCGCTGACGATCTTGCGCGCATTCATATCAAGATGGTTGGTGGGTTCATCGATTAGGAGAAAATGGTCGCCTCTCAGGAAAAGCGCAGCAAGCAAAACCTTTGTCTGCTCCCCGTGACTGAGCGAACTGAAGGGCCGGTAGAGTACATCCTCTGCAACGTCGAGCAGGGACAGCTCTTTTTCAAGCTGATAAGGGTGAAAGTCAGCGCTGATGTTTTCCACCACGCTTGTCGTGTTGAGGGCCCTGTCTTCTACGCCAAAAGGAAAATAATCGAAAATAACAGAGGAGGTGATCGTTCCGCTGTATTCATGCCTATTCATAAGCAGATTCAAAAACGTCGTCTTCCCACGGCCGTTTCTGCCGATAAAGCCCAATTTCCAATCGGTGTCTATCTGAAAGGATAAATTCTCGAAAATGTTATCATAGCTGCCCTCATAGCCAAATGTGAGATTGGAAACCTTTATTTGCGACATTCCTTTGTCCTCCTGTAACTAACAACAACTATAGAGCATACAGGCACAACAAAACATCCGGTTGTTATGCCTTTAGTTCAAACGAAGGAATGTGTACATCTTTCGGGCTCCAATCCTGAGATTCTCCTGGGAGTATACCACTATCGCGCGGGAAATTCGACCGCTTGGCAAACGCCCTTTGGAACCCGCGGGTATTCGCCGGTGCGGCACCCGCTGTTTAACGGTAGATACCGCTCGCGATATCGCATGTCCGCGCGCTTCCCTTCCGGACAAAATAGCTTGTGCCCGCTTCTTCCCTAATGAGGATGTTGTCCCCAATAAACGGTTCCAGCCATTCTTCGGCTTCGTTCTGCGATGCGAAATCAAAGGCCTGGCGCACTTCTTCAAGGGCGAGTTTGGGATTGCTCTGCATCAAATCATTGAGCGCTTCAAAGGAAGGTTTTACCTCCACGGGCCCTAGGGAATCATCCGTCAGATAGCTGATGACTTCCCGAAAATCCCCATACGTCTTGAACCCTCTCACCAACGCCTCGCGGGCCTGGGAGGTTTTGATCGAGAAGCTCGGGAAACCCGTGACGCCGCTGATCCTGGTGATCGCCAGGTCCGTTTTGAATTTCAATTCCGCTTCGCCGCCGCGCAAGGCTTTGATGAACCCAGCGAGCTCGATGCCGACTTCGCTCGCCAGCTCCAGCTGTACGTCCGCTTCGCTCGTCACTTTTCCCTGAGTCAAGGTAGCTTCGCGAATTCTTCGTAAAAAAGCGTCCGCCTTTTTAGGGTCCGCCAGCTGTGCCGCCTTGTACGCGATATTCTGTGGATAGGTAGAGGGATATTCCTTCGAGAAAAGATGGAACCCTTCCGGATTGATGGGCATGCCGTGACGCGACGACGATTCAAGCCAGTGGGACATGATCTGATCGTTGGCGCGTTTTGAGGAGGCAGTAATGCCGCTTCCGGGATCCGCAAAGTTGTCGATATTGTCGACCAATCCGCCCATGACGTAGCGGAATTCTATCTGGTCGGGATAATGGGTCTCCAGTGCCCTGAAGACAGGCTCGGTCCCCCAGCACCACACGCAGACAGGATCCGTAAAGTTTGTAATGATAATTCTTCTCACGTTCGCTACTCCTTTTGCGCGTATATTTCGCCCAAAGCGCGAAAAAAACCTTGGTCACGCCTTCTGTCCGTGCATACCAGTATACACGCGCCTTTAGCGTTTTTGCCCCACAAAAAGCAGATGATTGCTGAAACCAAGCATTTCCGGTTTTTCACAGCGATAGAAATGGTAGCGCAAGTATTGCGCGTAATCCGTTTTGCCCATGCGATTGATTTTCTCCCCCATCAATTCGCTGGCACCATCAGAAGCGACTTCGTGCAGGATCCTGATGTCTTCATCCGTCAGCATTTCCCGACACTCCGGAGGAGTGAAAAAGACAAAAGGAAAATCGTTCAGCCGCAGCGTCTCGTGATCGTAATCCCCGATAGAAAAGTATTTGGGATCATATGCCAGTTCAGTCATGAAAACCATATCGTGGCTGATAAACGAAAAGAACAGCGTGCCGTCCTTTTTGCACACTCTCTTCGCTTCGCGGATGCACCTGCTGCGATCATGCTTACCGTGAAAATGATACAGGGGGCCCATCAACAGAACGACATCAAAGCTCTCATCGTCATAGTGCGAAAGATCTGCCGCATTGCCCTGCCGCAGCCGCACCTGCATGCCCGGTTGTATCTTCCGCGCAAACGCCTGAACGTTGTTGTCGGAAAGCTCCAGAGCGTCGACGTCATAACCATTCGTTGCGAAGTGCAGGCTGTATTCGCCGGCACCGGCGCCGATATCAAGGATGCGCATCCCCGGCTTCAGGTACTTCCGGATATATTTGGCGGTCGTCAAAAACTCGACCCTTGTCGCCGCAGAACGTTTCAGGCGGGTGTCTTCATCAAAAATCGAGTAGGTTTGATTTATCTGTTCCAGCTCATCGTCAATTTTCCTTAATCGTTCAATATCCATGGTCGTTATTCACTCTTTCTGCGAATTTTCGTTGTCAGCCGGGAATGTTAATCCCCTGCAAAAAGGGCAATTACCGCATGGTACAAACTCACGAAAGTTGCGCTGATCAGAATTCCGCCAACAATGTCAGTGAACCAATGCGCGCCGGAAATAGAGCGGCCGATCACAGTGACTGCCATAATGCCGACAGAAAACCCTTCCAACAGCCGCCGTAACCGACAGTTGCTGACGCGTCGTCTCCATTCAAGTTTGGCCGTTCCCATGATTGCACACACGATCATTGTATGGGATGAGGGAAATGAAGCTTCCGGTTTGGTGCAGCCCGGCATGATGATTGGCCTAAAGTTCACAACATTCTTTTCAAAAAACACATACAGCGCGATTGTGATGACGTATATCGCTCCGAGCGCCAGTATGCTGCGGTCCACCTTCCTGACATCTCTGCGGCTGACCCATTGTACCAAGCCCGTTACCGCGAAGGCCATGGCCACCATGATGGCAGCAATGCCCAGCCAATCCGTAATGTGATACCACAGGATGTTAACGCCCAACAAGCTGAAGAAGAACGCGTTGATGCTCGCCAGGCCTACGAGCGAGCCCTGAGGGCCGATAGGCTGGACATCAACCTCTAAAACAAGTACGACCCATATGGCCGATAACGATGCCATTATCGCCGGGCAGAAATACACACATTTCCCTTTTCTTTCCATAATGATCATCCTTTCAAAGAGGCTTTTGTGCTTTCAGCCTACAGGGATGATATTGCCATGGAAAGAACCTTCCTGTCACAAGCCCGACACGTATCGTGTCATTTGCTTTTTGTTAGCAGAAGTCCCTTGGCGACCAGGATAAAAAAAGCAAACGAGCCGGCATAAGGGTGCCGAGAGAGTATAAACAGAAGCGTTCCGATAATCGACAATCCGATACCGGTGTAAAGGCGATGTTTCTGCCATGAGGGCTTATCAAAGCTGAAGATAACTATGGCAACAAATCCGTTCAGTGTTGTGGCGATGACAAACACCAAAAATGCCACTTTCATGCCCAATGAAATCCCCGTCAGGGAATAAAGCGGTGCAACTGCTATGACGTCCCCCTTGACCTGCCCAAAAAAAGGAAGGAACAAAAGGAGGATCGTCAGGCAGTCCAGTATCCCGCAAAGCAGGCTTGCATGTCGCTTTATTTTGTCCTCCATATCCGTTTGAGCAATTTTCACGATCTCGCTCCCGGAGATCAGCTCATCCACCGTAACGTGGAAGAATTCTGCGACGATCTTCAGGGAATCAATGCTCGGGTAGCCACGCCCGGATTCCCATTTTGAAATGGCTGTTCGCGAAACAAAGAGTTGTTCCGCCAGTTTTTCCTGCGTCAAATTGCGCATTTTTCTCAACTGCTGCAGTTTTTGATCGAATTCCAACAGTGCTCTCTCCATTCTGGCTCAATCACATTATGCCGTTCCGATGTTTTCGACGTATCGCTTGATCGCTAAACCATGCAGCTTGACGCAAACCGGCGTATCCCGACAGCCACGCAGGGCACGATCTGAGCTTTTACAGCCCGAAAAATGCCACAGTCACGCAGTCCCGATGGCTCCCGCCACGCCATAATGACCCACGGGCGATATTCAGACATGTTTTCACGTCCGCGGGTCGGATCATCCGCCGCTTGATGATTGACCGCGTCTTCGGCAGGGGTCCGGCACCGGTATGGACAAACATCTGCAAGGCTTCCTATGGCTTAACGTTTTTACTCTCCCCGGTCGACCACCAAAGCCTGAGCTCGCTTTCAATGCGCCATAAGCGTGAGCAGACTTGACAGCACAGCCGCTCTACTCGTTCCTCTTGATCCCCAATTCCTCATCTTCCGGCATGCCCATGTGAACGCTGCCCTCGCCCAGACGTTGGCGGATAAGGGATACGGCGCTTTCCAGCTTCTCCCTTTTTTGGTGCTGCGCGTCATTTGGGGGGGTCAGCAAGCTCAGCTGTTCAAACGCTTCGTCAGCCTCCACCAGGTGTTCCGCCGTGACAGTCAGGGCGCGGATCGGTTTTCGCATATCCCAATTTCTGAGTATAATGTTCATCGCCGCGTCCGCCAGTTCCTTTTGAAGCCAAGTGGAGCGAGGCAGCGTCATTTGCCGGCTGATCACTCTGAGCGCGCCATCCTTGACCTGCACTTGTAAGGTGCGGCACTTCCTGTCCATCCCGCGCAGCCGCTGCGCCACTTGATCCGACAGCGCGATCAACGCTTTCCTGATTTCAACTTCACCCGAAATATCGCGCCGAAAGGTCATGCCGTTGCCCACGGATTTCGCGCCTGCCGTTTCCCCCGGGCGCAGCACGGGCGCGTCGTCCACGCCGTTGCAATACAGCCACAACCCTCTGCCGCTTTTCCCCAAGACTTTCTCAATGCGCTCCGCGTCCTGCCGCGCCAGATCACCGATAGTCAGGATATGATGCTTCCTGAGCACATCACAGGTGCTCTTACCCGCGTACAGCATGCGCCCGATAGGCAACGGCCACAGGATATCCCTGTAATTATCTCTGGTGATAACGGTGGTGGCGTCCGGCTTTTTGTAATCGCTCCCCATTTTGGCGAAGATCTTGCAGTACGATACCCCCACCGAGACGGTGATGCCGATCTCTTCGCGTATTTTCTGCCTAACGCGGTCCGCGAGGGTCGCGGCGTCCGTTTTGAAATAGGGAAGCGAGCCTGTTACATCCAGATAGCTTTCGTCAATGCTGGCAGGTTCCACCTGGTCGGTGAACTGTTCATAAACGGCGTTGACCCGGGCGGATATTTCACTGTAGCGCTGATGGCGCGGTGGCACAAATACCAAGCCGGGGCACATCTTTTTAGCCTGCCATACCGTCTGCGTGGTAAAGATGCCGCACTTTTTGGCCAGCTCATTCTTGGCCAATACTATGCCCGCGCGATCGTCTTGACTGCCCGCTACGGCAAGGGGCACGTTCTTCAGCTCCGGCCTGTCCAGTATTTCCACCGATGCGTAAAAACCGTTGCAGTCGCAGTGAAATATGACGCGGTCGCCGCCGGGTTGGCTTTGCATTATTCGCTCCTTTCCTTCAGGTACTGATAGGTACAGTATACCAGAAAGCAATGTCTTGCGAAACGCCGCGATTTTGCTTATAATGCTAAACAAAAGGCTGCGGAGGTGCTATATGGACGTGATGACGGAATATACGAGATGGCTGGACATGTTCGCCGGGGACAGCAAGCTGGTGGCCAAGCTGACCGGGCTTAAGAACGATCCCAAGGAATTGGAGGATCGTTTCTATACCGAAATGGCCTTTGGCACCGCCGGCATGCGCGGCATAATGGGTTATGGCCTCAACCGCATGAATATTTATACCGTGCGGCGCGCCACGGCAGGGTTGGCGGAATACCTAAAGCGTACACCCGACATCGCGCAAAAAGGCGTCGCCATAGCATACGACAGCCGCAACAACAGCCGCCTATTTGCGCGTCAAACCGCTCTGGTGTTGGCTGCCCGCGGCGTCAAGGCGTATCTTTTTGATGATCTGCGCCCCGTGCCTATATTGTCTTTCGCGGTACGTCACCTGAAGTGCGCCGCCGGGGTGGTCATCACCGCCAGCCATAACCCCGCCCAGTACAACGGCTACAAGGTGTACGGTGCGGACGGCGCGCAGATGTCCCCTGAAGCCGCGCACGGCGTGACCCAAGCCATTTCGTGCATAAGCTTTACGCAGTGCCTTCCCATGGAAGAATCAGATGCACTGGATGCGGGATTGCTTCAATACATCGGCAATGAAGAGGTGGATGACGACTATATCCGCATGGTGTGCGGCCTGTCCGTCACGCCGGAGCTGCTAAGGCAGGAGGGCGGCAAACTCAGCATAGTCTACACGCCGCTCCATGGTGCAGGTAATGTACCGGTGCGCCGCGCACTGGACGAGTCGGGCATCAAAAACGTAACGGTGGTCAAGGAGCAGGAACTGCCAGATGGCGACTTCCCCACCGTTAAAGCACCAAACCCGGAAGACCCCGGTGCGTTTGCGCTGGCGATCCCTTTGGCGCAGAAGGTGGATGCGTCCGTCGTCTTTGGCACCGACCCGGATTGTGACCGTTTGGGCGTTGCCGTGCGCGACGGCGCGGGCGTGTTCCACACACTGACGGGCAACCAAATTGGGTGCCTGCTGCTTCATCATATCCTGTCCGCCAAACAAAAGGCGGGCACGCTGCCGGGGAATGGCGCGGTATGCAAATCCATCGTCACGACCGAGCTGGCGCGCGCCATCTGTGAGGGGTTTGGCGTCATGCTTTTTGACACGCTGACAGGCTTCAAGTTTATCGGCGAAAAGATCCAGGGGTTTGAAGAAACAGGTTCCCACACCTTCTTGTTTGGTTTTGAGGAAAGCTTTGGCTATCTCTCTTCTACCGCCGTGCGCGACAAGGATGGCGTCAACGCATCCCTGTTGATAGCCGAGGCCGCCTGCGTGTGCATGCACGAAAACATCACGCTGTATGACCGTCTGCAGGAGATCTTCGGCACATACGGATTTTGGTCGGAACAAGTCAAGTCCGTTACCCTGCCCGGCAAGGACGGCGTGGAAAAAATTAAGCGCATCATGGACGGCCTGCGCCAAAGCGCACCGGGACAGGTGGGAGAGTTCAAGGTCACAGCTGTGCGCGACTACCTGAAGGGCACGCGCACACAGGAAGGCGTGGCGGAAAAACTTCCGTATCTTCCTTCGGATGTACTCTATTTTGAACTCGAAAACGGACACTGGTTCTGCGTGCGTCCCAGCGGCACCGAGCCCAAAATTAAACTCTACGTCAACACCCGGGCGCAAAGCCTGAAAGAAGCGGAAACGCTTAACCAACATCTGATGGCTGCCGCCGACGACCTTCTCAAGGCATGACCTACTTGCATGGCCTTGGTGCCCTGTTCACGCTGGCGCTGGTGTTTGCCGCGGCGTTCCTCTCGGGCCGCCAAGTCAAAACCGCGGACGATTTCCTCAGCGCGGGGCGCCGCGCCGGCGCGGCGACGGTCGCCGGTGCGCTGACAGGCACCATGGTGGGGGGTTCGGCGACGATCGGCACTGCGCAGCTTGCGTATGAATATGGCTTTTCCGCGCTGTGGTTTACACTGGGAGGCCTGATTGGCCTGTTGCTGATGGCCTTTTTCTACGTGATCCCGATGCGACAAGGCAACGCGGACACGCTCCCGCAGTTGGTGCGCGCGCGTTTCGGGGGAGGGGCCGCCACCACACTGGCTTTCGTCAACGTGCTGGGCAGTTTCATCGCCATTGTGACCCAGGTGCTGTCGGGCGGCGCGCTGCTCGCGGCGCTGACGGGGACAGGGGGCGCGACGGGTGAGATCCTTATCGCGGCGCTGATGCTTCTCTATGTCGTATTTGGCGGGGCCTTGGGCGCGGGTTATGTGGGCATGCTGAAAATGCTGCTGGTGGGCGCCGCGCTGCTCTTTTGCGCCGCACTGGCGCTCAGCCGCGCCGGCGGACCCGCTGCGCTCTTTGGCCATCCGGCGCTCCCAAAACAAGTTTTCGGGAACCTCTTTGCCAGGGGCTTCTTGACCGATGCGGGTGCCGGACTGTCCACAGTCTTTGGTTTCATGGCGACACAGGTCACCATGACGGCCATCATTTCTGCACGCAGCGATGCCGCCGCAAAAAGGGGCAGCGCGATCGCCGCCCTGATCATGCCCGTCATGGGAATCGCGGGCGTTATCATTGGGCTTTATATGCGGGCAGTCAATCCGGGCATCGCATCACGCCTTGCCATGCCCCTGTTCATTATAAACGAGGTGCCCGGGTTCATAGCGGGGATCATGCTGTCTGCGCTGCTGGTAACCGTGGTGGCCACCGGCGCTGGATTGGGCCTTGGCGTCAGCAATATCATTGCCGGAGAACTCAAGCCGCGTGCGCGCAGCGAATCGGACGATAGGCGCAAGCTTCTCTTGGGGCGCGGTTCGCTCACACTGACGCTGCTGCTCTCAGCAGTGGCCGCCCTGTTCAGCACGGGAGGATTGATTTTGGATCTCAGTTTCCTCTCCATGGGCCTACGCGGCGTGGGGGGCATCGGCGTCCTCACGGCGGCGCTATTTTTCCCGGAACGCATATCGCCGCGGGCCGCTTTGGCGGCTATTCTGGCAGGTATTGCCGTGATGGCCCTAAGCCAGATACTGTTCCCCTCCGTCATTGATTCAGCTGTTCCGGGGGTCATCATTTCCTTCGTTGTTCTTGGCATCAGTGCAAGCAGAAAAAAAAGGGCTGGAGTGGTTACACCAACGTCGGGCGAACGGTAATCATGGATCCATCGATTTAGCTGCAAAAACATCCTTCAAGAGGCGATGGGAGGCAAAAGCAGCATGGCCGGTCCCATCAAAAAACTGTCGAATACTGCGGAGTATCGCCCTTGGCTATCAGCAAAGCACTGAACAACCAGGCGGACGTCAGCGAGGAGACCCGGCGGAAGGTGCTGACTGCCGCCGAAAAGATGGGATACCGTCCAATGCCCTTGCCAGGACACCCAGGACCCGGCGCACCTTCACCCTGGGCGTGATGTTCAACGCATACGGCGGCAGCGGCTTTCCGCTTTTGTGGAAACCATGGTCGCAGCAGGTATCACGCCGCCAAAGAAATATCCGGTCGAAAGCCTCCACAACAGCCCGAGCGCCGCGCGGGAAGCCGCGAAAATGTGGATCCAGCGTCTGATAGACCCCCGGCGGCCGATGAAACCCCCTGTCAGGGTAACGACTCGTCTGCTTGCAGGCGATACTGTCGCCAAGGGAGGAAGTGCGAACAGACCATGGAACGGTGTATCTGGCCCTGCCGCTGTTCGTTGTCTACTGCATGCTCAGCAAGTATTTTATCCGCGGCGTGGCGCCGGGCGGGCTGAAGGAATGATCCGCCCCTTTCAAAATAAACGGAAAGCGAGACAATCATGGCATTTAGAGAAGATTTTATATGGGGCGCGGCAACGGCATCCTATCAAATAGAAGGCGCGGCATTTGAAGACGGCAAGGGCCTTTCGGTATGGGATCGCTTCAGTCATACCCCCGGAAAAGTATTTGAGGGGCACACGGGCGATGTGGCATGTGACCATTACCATCATTTGGAAGAGGACCTTGACCTGATGAGCCAAATGGGCATCAGGAATTACCGTTTTTCCGTTTCATGGCCGCGCATATTGCCGAAAGGCGTCGGCCGGGCGAATGAAACGGGTGTCGCCTTTTACAACCGCCTGATCGATGGCCTTATCAAAAGGGGCATCCGTCCTTTTATGACGCTCTTCCACTGGGATTATCCCGTAGAACTGCTCAAAAGAGGCGGGTGGGAAAACCCCGACAGCGTCCGTTGGTTTGAGGAATTTGCCGCTCTTTGCGCCGACCGCTTTGGCGACAGAGTGAAAGACTTTATCCCCTTGAATGAGCCGCAGTGCTTTATCGGCGTGGGACATGTCGCGGGCGCACACGCGCCGGGGCTGAAGCTTCCTCTGGACGCGACTGTCCCGATAAGCCACAATGTGCTCCTGAGCAACGCAAGAGCATGTAACGTACTGCGCGAAAAGGTGCCCGGCGCCCGGCTGGGCTATGCCCCCTGCGCCAATCCCGCCATCCCTTTATCGGATTCCCCAGAAGACATCGCCGCCGCCAGAAAAGCCTACTTTCACGTACCGGAGGAAAAAGACCGCTGGTTTTGGAACGTCTCCTGGTGGAGTGACCCGGTGCTTATGGGAGAATATCCCCGGCAGGGCCTGGAGTCGTATGAAAAATATCTCCCAACGGGATGGGAAAAGGATCTGCCAGTCATCCGGCAGCAACTGGACTGGTACGGCCAAAATATCTACCAGGGCAGTGTTATCCGTGCAGCTCACAATGAGTTGGGATGGGAACAGGTGCCGCATCCCGCCGGCATTTCCAAGACGGGCAGTGAATGGTCCGTCACACCGGATTGCCTGTACTGGGGCCCGCGGTTCCTGTACGAGCGCTACAAGTTGCCTATCATGATCACAGAAAACGGTATGGCGGCACTGGATGCGGTCTCTTTGGACGGGAAAGTGCATGACGCGGAACGCATCAACTATCTGCATCGGTACTTAAAAGCGCTCATGCGCGCCGCAGACGGCGGCGTGGATGTGGCGGGCTACTTCCATTGGTCGCTGTTTGACAACTTTGAGTGGGCCAAGGGCTATGCCGATCGATTTGGTTTGGTGTATGTGGACTTCCAGACGCAGCAGCGCATTCCCAAGGATTCTGCCCGGTGGTACAAGACAGTCTGTGCGNNTTCGCACAAAACGCACCCCCAAAGTTGGCCCGGATCCTACTTTGGGGGTGCGTTTCGGCTGTTCTGACTCGGCTTTCAGCTCAGGGCCGACAAATGCGTGTCATACGTGCCCTCCTGCAAGTCATAGCAGAGATTGAGCCCTTGAGCGATGGCATCCTCAAGATTGTGGGCGCGGGCTTCGGTGTTCCTGAGCTTATTGAGCGTTTTGACAAGCGCGTTGATAGCGGCGATGGTGTTGACGCAGGCAAATGCCTGCCCGCTGTTTCTAATCGGCATAACAACGCTGCAATACTTGCATATGGGCGCGGACAACTCATCGGTCATGGCTGCCACCCTCGCGCCACGCTTTTGAGCAAACTCCGCCATAGCGGCGGTGAAACGTGAATACTTGGGATAGGTGATCGCAAGCAGCAGATCGTCCTTGTCAACGTGCTGCAACTTAAAGGAAATATCGTCATTGACATTTTCAAGGAAAAAAACGTTTGCGCAAGTTTCCTTCAGCGCGTAATACAGGTACAGCGCCGGAGCGCGCGCGGCGCGCGCCCCCATGATGAACACGATGCGGGAACCCAGAATCATCTGCGCGGTGTCATCAACGGCGGCGGCCAGATCCTCACTGTAAAGACCTGAGAGCGAAAAAACAGCATCATTGATGGCGGAACACAGTTCGCAGTGCGTACCGTTGCAGTCTACCGAGCTTTTTAGCTGATCGTAAGGAGGCACGTGGCCCACCAGGACCTGTTCAAACTGTTTCTGAAACTGCCAGAATCCCCCAAAGCCCATCCCGTGCGAAAAACGACTGATGGTAGCAGTGCTGACACCTATTTCCTCGCTCATTTCGGTAATCGTCATAAAAGGCACCCGCCTGATATTATCCAACACGAAGCGGGCGATCAGCTTGTTGGACTTGGACATGCGTGGTATGCCTTCCCGAATCCTGATCATGATGTTAGCTTTTTCCATGTAATCGCTCCCTTTCGTATCCTTAAGGTGAAGCTTACAATGCGGAAACCTCAGACAAATGCTTAATGCGATACGTGCAATCCACATCAGGGTATCTGTCAAAGGGATCATACAAACAGCTGTCGATCCCGGCGTTGGCAGCGCCCTGTATGTCGCTCTCAGGCGAATCGCCTACCATCAGGACAGTACTTTTGTCGGTGACGTTTGCGCGGTACAAAGCAGCCTCAAAAATGGCAGGGAGCGGCTTTTCCGCGCCGATTTCTTCCGAAATGATTACATAGTCAATAAAGGGCATGAGGCCGGAATGCCGAAGCTTGCCGTACTGCGCAAAGGCGACGCCATTAGTAAGGATAACGACCTGCGCCCTTTGGTGCAGCGCCTGTACGAGCTCCCTTGCGCCCGGCATGGTGGGACCTTGCTGCCCCAGATGATTCAAGAAATCGGTGTTGGCCTGCTTCGCGTCAAGGGAAATGCCCTCCTGCCGGGCAAAATCCTTGAACCGCTGCACCAATAGATGATCCTTCGTCACTTTTCCCCGGGAAAGCTGCCGCCAATACTCCCTGTTGATGTTCTGATAGCGTTGGAAACGTTCCCGCGAAAAAAACAAACCCGCGTTCTTAAGCACGGCGCGAAAAGCGATTTCTTCACAGACAGGAAAATCGATCAGGGTATCATCGGCGTCCAAAAAGTAACACGCGTAAGGCATCAGGCATTCCTCGGGTCATTGTCGCGGCTGCGCGGGAAATTTTCATCAAAATACTCCGCTTCCATACGGTCAAAATGGACGGCTTCCATGAAGTCCCCCGGCAAAAAGCGTGTCTGCATAAACTGATCCCAGTCCCTCAGGTGGCGGGGCACAATGACAGGCACGCTCAAATCCAGTGTGTGGCACGCTTCGCGCAACGCCTCCTGCCAGGTATCGCGGTCGCACGCAACGGTCAAATCACGCGAGATCTTGTTCTTTTTTACCAGCCTGATCCATAGTCTTCCGTCCATTTATCCTCCAAATACTACATCACACAGTTTATAACACATATCCTTGATGAAAGCCATGCGAAAAACGGTAACCGTTTCGCTGCCCGACTGACCGTCCCCTACTCTGCCTGGCGAAGAAGGGACGGCAGCGCCAGCTGTGCCGCTGCGGCAATGTGGGCATGTCCCGCAAGGTTTGGGTGCATGCCATCCGGACACATCAGGGCAGGAAAATCATCGGCGGCCAGGAACGCGTCCCTAACATCAAATACCTTGACGCCGGCGGCTCTCGCGACGCGCAGTACAGCCAAAGAATAGCGCTCCTGCCAGCGGTAGACGTGCGCCGCTTCGCCCAGAAATTTAAGCACGTTGTCAGCATCGATCCCCTGCGTCACCCAAGAAAAAAAGGAGTCGGCATGAAGCGGAGGCAGCGTCACCAAAATCGGTTGCTTGCCCACTGCCCGGACCGCCTTGACGAACTGATGGAGCGTCTCTTCAAACAGCTCCAGCGGCACTTTGGGCGAGTGCGCGCCTTCGGGCGCTTCCGCGATCTGCTCCCAGGCGAAATTGCAGTCGTTGCCGCCGTACTGGATAAGGACACTGGTGCCGATCAGGTCGCCCGCCTGCATAAAATCGGCCAGGCCCTCCACAACCGTAGCGCCGAAACGTGCGTGGTTCTGGATATCCACCAGATCGTTTTCCCGCAGGATATCGGCATAGCTCGGCCGTCCCACCGCGTAGCGGCGCCGCTGTTCGTCATAGATAACGCCTCTGCCAATCGAATCGCCCCAGAGTTCGGCGCGAAGGATGTCTTTCATAGGTGTCTCCTCCTTTAGGTATTGTCGCCGCCCGCTTGTTCAAGCAGATCGGCCCGAAGCGCCCATAGCCTGTCTGACAAGTCTACCTTGTACCGATGGGGGGCTTGGGTGCGCAAATACTGCTCCCACAGGGTTTTCTCGTCTTTAGCCCTGAATAGGGCTATTTCTTTGGGTGTACGCTTGGTCCCCACGAATATACCCTTTTTAAACAGGGGCTGCTGGAGTTTTACTGCCGTAAACTCGGTCAGCGTCATCTTTTTCCATACTTCATCCGGGTCAAAAATGGTCAGCGGCTTCCTATCGTCCGGTGTTTCGCCGGCCAGCGTAATATAATCGGCGATCGCCATCCCGTTTGGATCGTACAGCCGCCACAGATCCTTTTTGCCCGGCAGCGTGATCTTGGCGATATTGTCCGATATTTTCATCTTGGCCTGCATACTGCCATGTGTGTCTTCCATGGCGCTGAGTTTATACACACACCCCAGTGAACTCATGTCAGCGCTGGTGATCAGCTTGGTGCCCACGCCCCAAAGATTGATCCGGGCGCCCTGAGTCTTAAGCTCGCGTATCAAATACTCATCCAGATCGCCACTGGCCGCAATCAGGGCATCCGGGAAGCCCGCCTCGTCCAACATTTTGCGCGCCCGAATGGAGAGGTACGCCAGGTCGCCGCTATCCAGGCGTATTCCCTTTGCCTCATGCCCCATGGCACGCAGCTCCTTAAATACCGTAATGGCATTGGGGACACCGGAAGCGAGGGTATCGTAGGTATCCACCAAGAGCAGGCACGTATCCGGAAAACAGCGGGCGTAGGCGCGAAAGGACTCCAGTTCGGAAGGGAAGCTCATCACCCAAGAGTGCGCGTGCGTGCCGGACACGGGAATATCAAACAAGAGGCCTGTCATCACGTTGCTGGTGGACGCCGCTCCGCCGATCACCGCCGCGCGCGCCCCCCACGTCCCCGCATCGGGCCCCTGAGCGCGGCGCAGGCCAAACTCCATCACTGTGTCGCCCTGCGCTTCCCGCGCAATACGGTTCGCCTTGGTGGCAATGAGCATCTGGTGGCCGATCAGGTTAAGCAGCGCCGTTTCCACCAGCTGCGCCTGGAACAAAGGCGCTTCCACACGAACCAGCGGTTCGCCCGGAAACACAATGGTGCCTTCGGGCACGGCTTGGATGTCCCCGGTGAATCGGAAGTTTTTGAGCGCTGCCATGAAGTCTTCATCAAACAGCTTGAGGCTGCGCAAATAACCCAGATCCTTCTCAGAAAAGTGCAGATCCCGGATATAATCCGCCAGCTGTTCCACGCCCGCCATGACCGCGTGGCGCTGCTTGTCCGGCTGCCCGCGGTAGAACATGTCAAATACCGCGCGGCGGTCCTGCATGTTTTCGCGCAGATACCCATACATCATGGTCAGTTCGTAAAGGTCTGTCATCATTGTCAGGTTACGCATGGTTATTTTCCTTTGCTAAGAGATCGTCGACAGCGTCCAGCCAGATGCCGCCATCGGCATCGGAAGGCATGATAAGGCCGCCCCGCGGCGACAGCGACACGGGCAATACCTGCGGCCCGTCCGGCATGCAGCTGCGCTTGAATTGGCTGGCAAAGAAGCGCTTGAAAAATTCGCGCATGTGCGTGAGCAGTTCCTGTGCGGTGTAGGCATCCTTGAAGGCATCCTGTGCCAAAGAGAGCAGCTTCGCGGGCGCGGCATGATCATTCAAGTAGTGCCACAAGTAAAAATCCGTCAGTTCATACGGTCCAAGAATGTCTTCCGTTTGCTGCGCCTGTGCGCCGCCGGGGAGCAGTTCCGGGCTGATGGGTGTACGCAAGATATCCGTCAATGCTTCTTTCAGCAATATGCGCTGCGTTCTGTCCGCAATGTCCTGCAAGACCAGGCGTATGGCGGTTTTGGGAAGCCCCGCGTTGACACCGTACATGCTCAAATGGTCGCCCCCAAAGGTGGTGAAACCCAGCGCCAGTTCGCTCATATCGCCGGTGCCCGCCATGATGCCTCTGTGCATGTTGGCCAGGTCCATCAAGATCTGCGTACGCTCGCGCGCCTGCGCATTCTGGTAGGCGGTATCATAATTGTCCACGCTGTGCCCGATGTCCTCCAAATGCCGCATCACGGCACCGGTAATGGGTATCTCCGTCATTGTGACGCCCAGCGCATCACACAGCTTGCGCGCGCTTCGCTGCGTTTTTTCGCCCGAACCCGGGCCGGGCATGGAAACGGCAATCAGCGCGTCGCTGTTCAAATCGCACAGTTCCAATGCATTTTTGACGATCAGAAGCGTCATCGCGCTGTCCAGACCGCCCGACACGCCCACAATGGCGGTCTTGGCGTTGATACGCTTGATGCGCGTCGCCAGCGCGTGCGCGGGGATCTCAATACAACCGCGCAGCCAGGTGGCGCGCGGCGGGAGCACATAGGGGAAACGCGGGTCGCTCTCTTCGTCCGTCCTCATAAGATCGGCGCCGCGCGTATCACCTGCTACCAGCAAGTAGCTGTCGCTTTCAAAAGGCGGGACATAATCAAGGATGCTGCCCTTTTTGGCGGCGGCGCATCCGCCGCCGTACACCCTGTCGGTGGTGGACTCCGCAGCGCCCGCGTTGGAAAAGAGAATAACCGCGTCCAGTTTTTCGGATAACGCCGCGATGTCCGTCAGCCGCTCCCGCCCACTGCCCGCGTGGAGCGACAAAAGCGCAGGGTAACAATAGATGTCCCCCTCCAAAGAATCCCTTCCCTGGTACAGTACCACCTTTTTCTTTCCGAGCCTAAATGTGAACCCCACATCCGGCGTGCCTTTGTTGTCGCCCTGCAGGTTTCTGCCCGAGGAAAACGGCGGGGGCGCGTCAATGAAGGGCACCAGACCCTCCACCTTGCCGCTGCGCACAAAGGCGCATATATCGTACACGCAGTTGTCGATCTTCATCGGCAGTCCCACACATGTCAGCATGTCACCACTGGCAAGGGCGATCGTGTCCAGCGCCGCGCACGATGCGGCGAGCAATGTTTCATCACAATATAGATCCCCGCAGGAACCGCTTGTAATGCATAGACGCGGCAAAACCAACAGGCGCGCGCCCTGCTCCTGCGCCCGCTTGATAGTTGCCAAAATAGCCCCTGTATTCTCCTTTATCCCGCAGGGTGCGCCAAAGGGTGCAGCGCAAGCCAATAGCCACGTTCTCTTCATCACGATGCCCTCGTTTCTGCGATTATTGTACCCGAAACGGCGGGGCGGCGCAAGGGAAGCGCCCGGGTCACGCCGGCAGCGTCATTGGGATGGGTTGACTTATGCCTTGCGCCAGAAACTTGTCATGTCCTTTTTGTCTTCCATATTGAAAGCGACCAGTGTGCGCAACAAATCGAAGTCCACATCGTCCGTCCACTTGATGCGGAAGATCATCGTGCTGTACGAATAGCCCGCCTTTTGGATGTCCTTTTCGAACGTGCGGATGGCCGCGGTTTCGGGCGTCACAGCAATATGTTCTTTGGATACACTAAAGGCGATGATGTACGTACCGTGATGACTGAACATGGGCTGGTTCCACTTGACTTCCTCCTCGTGCTCATTTCTTCTTGCCACTGTATTACCGGCCGTATTGCAGGCAATTTCGCGTTCTGTGTGGCCCCCTGCCTACTTCCGTGCTTGATCCGCATTCCGCCGCATTTAATGGTTATTCCGGGCATCAAAAGCGTTCATGCGATAATCTAGTACCGCGGGCAATGGGCAAACGTCTTTGTCAAAGGACTCTCCTGCCAGAAGCGCCTTTTGCTCCTGAATGTAAAACCACAGTTCGCTCAGCGGCTCCGGCCCTTCCCGCATGGCGGGCATTTCAGAAGTGTTTCGCTCCATAAGGATGCTTTCCGCCGCGTCTAGTTTACCCAAGTGCGCGAGCGCCACGGCTTCAAAGTAACGCACATGGCCGTCCATGCGTGTCACAGGCTGCAAGTGTTGCGCAGTATCGAGTGCTTCCCAATAGGCACTCAGGTCACACAATATCTGCATATGTTCGCGGTCAAATTCCGGATAGCCGCGTAAGCCCTCCGATGCCAGGCGCAGCTCTGCGATCGCTTTTTTGCTTTTGGCAGAATAAAAGCAGATTCCCAGCGCATAATGCGCAAGGGGTGTACTGTTCAGCCTGATTGCGCGCTTAAACAAACGTTCCGCGTCGGGATCATCACCGTTGAACAGAGCGAGCAGTCCCAAAAGATAGGGAACGTACCAATTGTCCTTTTCGTCGCACGCCAAGAGTTTCTGCTGCCACGCGGGAGATATCAAAGCGCTCATTTCTTCAAGGGGAGGAACAGGCATGTACCCTTGCTTAAGCAGCGTCAACCACGGACGCTGCTTAGCTCCCCACAAACCAAAATCCAGGTGGGTTTCGAAATCGTCTTCACCATCATGCTGCCTGCGCTCCTTTTCGAGCGCGGCAAACGGCGCGTCATCGCCGTATTGCAGGACGCGCCCCGGCGTTTTTGTGGGTACCTCGCGGCTTTCCTTAAGCCAAGCCTCCATCTGCGCTACGGTGATCAGTTTTTTTATTGCATTTTCGGCGGCAGCGCCCGCCGCCTTATAATCGCGGTGCGCCAAATGAGCGTCCATATTAAGGGGCCCATAAGCTTCCATCCATTCCCACGCGGCATTGGGCGGCATGGGGAGGCACTCATACTGCGTGCGGTTCACCCCTGCTTGGATTTCCACATAATCGCCCGCTTGATTTGTCAACCATTTTTGCCATTGCTTGCCGCCCGTGCTCTCGCCCCACACAAACAGCTTACGTCCTTTCTGGCGGCCGGTAGATGTCTGGAACAAACCCCGGCCGTCCCCACCAGCATATGCGATATACTTATGGGCGTTGTCTGCAATATTGAAAAAGTAATCAACAGACGACAGGGAATTTTCGGCGTATGTGATATCCTGCCCCTTTTCCCCTAACGGGACGCCGCACTTGGCTATCCGGTTCTTGTCGCTGAAATACGCGAACTCAGCCTTCACTATCACGCGGGCACCCGTTTGTTTTTTGACGGCAATATTGCTGTACCAATACATGGGAATAGTCTGGTTGCGAATGTTCTTGATGCGCATACGGCAAAGAAGGACGGGAGATCCCTCCGGCAGGGAAAAATCCATCTGATACACTGCTTCGCGCAAACGCTCATAGGCATAAAAACGCAGGATACTGTTGCCGTCCGATACCATGACCTCCGCCATGTTCATTTTGGCGCAGGTGAAGGGCGAATGCCCAATCATGCCTATGTTCCACTCTACCCCGCCGCTTGTCCACGCATTGCATAGCGCCAAATTGCAGGGCTGAAGACAATCGTTGACATACAGCAGTTCCCGCCCGGCCTTTTTGTCATACAGAGACCACAGTCTGCCCCCGTAATCGGGCAAAAAGGTGGCGCGCAGATGATCATTTTCCAGCACCGCCGCGGGCACCTTTTGCATCGTTCGCGTCCTGCCGTATAAACTTTTCATGGGATACGGCAGCATGTTGTGAATGCGCCCCACGTCGAAAAAAATCTCATCCGTTTCATCCAGTTCGGGGCGTTTCCCCGTCTGCACGTTCATCTCTTGAAAAATGGACGGCAAAACACTGTCGCGCCCCACCGGGGCAACGGGCATGAGCAGAGTATCCATGCGAAGACTCATAGAAAGATCCTCCTTGAATCAGGTTGGGTCCCGTAAGGCGGTTTCCCGCCGGTAAGCGCTGGGCGTCTTCCCCGTCAGCTTTTTGAATACTTTGGTGAAGTAGTTGTAATCACAGATCCCCACCTGCGCGGCAATATCGCGGATACTCTGATCGGTTGTCACCAAGAGGTGTTTGGCGGCGTTCACGCGGTGCTGTGAGATCAATTTTCCGATGGTCATCCCGGGCGCCACTTGGTTGGCCAAAGCGCACAAACGGCTGACGCTCAAATTGAGCGCGTGGGACAAAGCGCCAAGCGTAAGCGGCTCCGCATAATGTTCACTCAAGTACAGCGCCAGCCACTGGGCAATCCCCGACGTGTTGCGGGCGCTCAATTGTTCCATCCGCGTTTCCGACACGCAGGCGTTGACCAACTCGTAGCAGCCTTTGATCTCCCTGCCCGTCAGGCGGGGCAAATGATAAAAGGCTTCGCGCAGTTCCTGCATTTTGGGGTACCACAAGACGTTTTTTTGGGCCTTTTCCCATTGCTTATCCACAGGGGAATCATCCAACATCTGCCCAAACAAAATGACGGCAGCGATGTCCCCACCGATAATCACGGGAATGGCGGCGTCAATGGCGCCCGCGTGACACCGGTATTGGAAGGGCGCGCGCAATTGCTGCACACGCTGTATAGCAGTACGATCGCACTGAAGGCAATGCTGATAGCCCCTGGGGATAGAGCAGATTAAGTCGCAATACGCGCTGCGGAACTCAGACGAATGCAGCTCCGTGCCGTCCAAGCTGTGAACGGAGCATTGGATGCGCCTGACATCATACAGATAGCCGAGCAGTTCATACAGCCGTGCCTTATTTAGCATTGTCCTTATCCTCCGCCTGAATTATAGCTCATTTTTCACAATACAGGAAGGATTTGCTATCATCGGAATGATTTTTCTATCATTTCAGTGCTTGCTCGATTATAATGTGACTAAGAACGCACGAATGCGCAGCGCAGAATCGAATAAAAGATGGAGGTACAAAATGAAAAAACTCATTTCACTGTTGCTGATGGTGGCACTGCTCATTAGCACTGCGGGCATCGTAAGTGCTGAAGGCAAAACCGTCGTCTACTGGACCATGTGGGAATCCACAGAACCGCAGGGCAAGGTGCTCAAGCAGGCAGCCGAAGCATACGAAGCGAGCAGTGGCAACAAGGTGGATCTGCAATTTAAGGGCCGTACAGGCATGCGCGAAGGCCTGCAGCCCGCACTGGATGCAGGCACCACGATCGACGTTTTCGATGAAGACCTGGACCGCGTCAACAACACGTGGCGCGCCTACACACGCGATCTGGAAGAATTGGCGGCTGCCGCAAACTATGAAGAAACCTCCAATGCCGGCCTTATGGCCGCGGCTCGCGAAGCTGCCGGCGGCACGCTTAAATCCATCCCCTACCAGCCCTTTGTATTCGCTTTCTTCTATAACGCTGCCATATTCGAAGAATGCGGCATTGCTGAAGTGCCCGCCACGTGGGACGAACTTCTGGCGGCATGCGAACTGATCAAGGCCAAAGGCTATGTTCCCATTACCTCCGATGATGCCTATATCATCACCAATTTTGGCTATCACCTGGCACGCCTGATTGGCGAAGAGGGCGTCCGCCGCGTAGTGGACAACGGCGAATGGGCGGAAGAGCCCGCTGTACTGACCGCCGCAAAAGCCTATGAAGATTTGGCAAAAAAGGGATATCTGTCACCCACCATCGGATCCGCTGTGTGGCCGTCCAACCAAAACGGCGAACTCGCCTTTGGCGAAGCTGCCATCTACCTCAACGGTTCCTGGCTGCCCAACGAAGTGAAGGATATGACGGGACCAGACTTCAGATGGGGCTGCTTCTCTTACCCCTCTGTGGAAAACGGCATCAACGGCGTGGAAGCCTCGAACTTCGGTGCGCAGGTGCTGGCAATCAACAAGGACAGCGCCGTGGCGCAGGAAACCTTCGACCTTATCCAAGTCATCACCAAAGGCGAATTTGACGCGCTGCTCAGCAAAGAATCGATCGGCATCCCCGCGGACAGCAGCAACACCGAATGGCCCCCCATGCTTAGTGCCGTCAAAAACGTTATGGACTCTCTCGCCACCCGCTTCTCATGGGCGGCAGGCATTGAAAACAACGTCAACATGACTCCCTACATCAAGCAGGCATTCCAACAGCTGTGCGGCGGCCAAATCACTGCCGTACAATTCGTGGAAACCCTTGAGACTGCCTCCAAATAATCATTTGAGCCGGGCGGATGGATCCCGCCCGGCTCGTTTCCCGTTGGAAGGTATCCTTTGAACGGAGGGTTCGTATGAAACAGAACAAAACAATGGTGGTCGCCTTTTTGGCGCCCGCTGTAATTTTTTTCTGTCTGATATTCATTTATCCCATTATCAGGACCATCGCCATGAGTCTGTTCAGTGTAGAAAACGTTACGTCCCCTATCCGGGATTGGACATTCACCGGCGTCAAAAACTACATAACCCTGGCGCAGACATCGCTCTTCTGGCAGTCGATGTGGAACATCTTCCGCATCTGGGCAGCTGGTGGCATCGTTGTCATGGCGCTGGCTTTGCTTTTTGCCGTTATTCTCAACAGCGGCATCCGCTTCAAGAGATTCTTCCGCGCGGTGATGTACGCTCCCAACATCGTATCCGCCGTTGCGCTGGCAACCATGTGGTTGCAATACGTTTTTGCCAACCGCTGGGGCATGCTGACCAACTTCTTCTCCTGGGTCGGCCTGGAAGAACTGGCAGCCACGCAGTGGACAGCATCGGGCAACAAATTCTGGGCAATGACCTTCGCCTACTGCTTTGGCATGGTGGGCTATCACATGCTGATTTTTTCCAGCGGCATAGAGAAAATACCGCAGGAATACTACGAAGCATCCGCGATTGATGGCGCCGGCCGCGTCGCGCAGTTCCGCCGCATCACGTTTCCCATGCTAAAAGGCGTTATCAAAACGAATATCACTATGTGGACTATTACTTCGGTGGGATTCTTCATCTGGTCGCAGCTATTTTCCACGGTGACGACGGATTTGGATACGATCACACCGATGGTCTACATGTATCTGCAGGTCTTTTCCGCCGGCAACGCCGTAACCGCCCGGGAAGCCGGACTTGGCGCGGCTGTGGGCGTAACACTGGGGCTGTGCGTCGTATTGGTATTTGTTGTCACCAACTTGCTTATTCACAACGACGAACTGGAATATTAGGGCGAGAGGATGCGTATGAAGACGAAAAAAAGCGAGGCAACGCACCGCAGGCGCATCAACTGGCGCAGGGAGGCCAGGCTGCTGCCCGGCTATAGCCTGATCTTCATCTGGGTCATCTTTACGTTTGTGTTGGTGGGTTGGGTAGCGGCGGCCAGCTTGTCCTCCACCCGCGCCATCTATCAAGGAGAAGTATTCAGTATCGCCAAGAATGGCCTGAATTTCAGCAATTACATCAAGGCCTGGAATTCACAGAACGTATCGGTGTTCTTCAGCAACTCCTTGCTCTATGCGTCCGTTTCCTCGGTGTTACTCATTTTGGTTGCCGCACCGGCGGCGTATGTCCTTTCCCGCTTCAGGTTCTTTTTGAATCATCCCATCCAGAACAGCTTTGTCGCCGCCATGGGGGTACCGGTGGTGATGATAATACTGCCGCTGTTTTCGGTCGTAACGCAAATGCAGTTGTTGAAGCAGCCTTTCACCATACGGATGCTGATGATATTCCTGTTCATCGGCATCAATGTCCCTTACACGACCATCTTCCTCTTGTCGTTTTTTTCCAATATTTCCCGCTCCTATGAGGAGGCGGCTGCCATCGACGGGTGCCCGCCCATGCGCACCTTTTGGACCATCATGTTCCCCTTGGCGCAACCGGGCGTTATCACGGTGAGCATATTTAATTTCATCAATATTTGGAATGAATACTTCATGTCGCTCATCTTTGCCAACAGCGACAAAACACGCCCGGTCGCGGTCGGGCTTTACTCCATGATAAACTCCATGCGCTACACAGGCGACTGGGCAGGAATGTTCGCCTCCGTGATGATCCTGTTCCTACCCACGTTCGTCATGTACCTGTTCCTGTCGGAGAAAATCATCGCGGGCGTTACAGGCGGCATCAAGGGATGATCGCCGCGGGCAACGCTACAGTGCCAGGTTCCTCACGATCTCGCGATATCTTTGGGTCGCGAGATCGCTTTTTTCGCCCTTGCGGCAAAAATTGAGTTTGCTCAGTGCGGGCACCGTGCGCTGCACGACGATTTGACCATCCTGCATAGTTGATTCCAGCGCCGCCAGCGCTTCCAAAAAGCGCGGGTCGCGCCGTGCGCTTGGGTAAAATGACAGAACGTACACATAGAGAAACAGATTATAGTTGCCAAAGGGGTATTCCGTTTGCATAAACAGTTTTCCGATACCGTAGTGACAGGGACCTATAGGACGGCGAACGGTCCAATGGTCAAGCAGAAATGCCACGGCCTTATCGAGTTGCGGGAAATTGTCCCGTGCCTCGCGATAACGGAACGCGTCCAGCGCCACCAGCGTCGGATGGGGGTTGGAGCATTCGGTCTCCGGGCCGCGGCCAAAGGAAAACTTGTTGCAGCGCCAGCCGCCGTCCGGCCATTTTATGCTTTCAAGGTGCCGGAAAGTTTCAACCACGCGTTCATCCTTCGCAAACCCCAGCGCGCACAGCGCTCTGAGGCAGTGGATGGTATGGCACGGATAGATGGCGCCCTTGGGGGCGACGCGAAAGCGCCCGTCCGGCCGCCATGCCGCGAAGATCAAATCAACCGCGCCCTTAACGAACGGATCTGCTGCCGTCAGCCCCAGTTCGTGCAGCAGCATGACACTCTGCAGCGTGCTCCACGGCGAGCCCACCAGCAGACGACGGTCCTGCGTCGTCCAGTAGTCCGCGCCGTTATCGTGTCCGTGGGACAGGATCACGGCGATGTCCGCCGTGTATTGTGATTCGGGTGGCATTCTCATTTTCCTCCCCCTGGCTCTTCCACCTCGCGGTACTCCAGGATATCCCCCGGCTGGCAATTGAGCGCACTGCAGATTGCGTCCAGGGTGCTGAAGCGAACGGCGCGCGCTTTGCCGGTTTTGAGCACGCTTAAGTTATTGACGGTAATGCCCACCTGCCCCGCCAGATCCGTCAGAGACATCTTGCGGCGCGCGAGCATAACATCCAGATTGATGATAATGGCCATACTGTCTCCTATACCGTGAGGTCAACTTCTTGTTTGAGCGCTGCAGCCTGCGCGATCAGCGACCCGAACAAGCCGAAAATATTGCCGGCAACAAAAGCTGCCGCGATCCCGAGCACACAATAGACGTTGGTAATGGAACCCTTCACGTGGGACTGGGTATACACGATCAGCACCAACAGCGGCAGCACCATCAGAAAGAAGGCTACGCTCATGCCATATGCAATGCGCACCGCGTTTTTTGTGTATATCCGCCCCATGAGGATATACGCGAGCAATACAAGCGACAGCCCGCACGCAAAGAGGAACAAAACCGCCACAGATTCGATAAGGATCAGCACGGGGACGCGCATGTACGCGACTGCCACTTCGAGCCTCGCCACGTCTTGACTTAAGGGCACCAGCATGATACCGACAAACACCGTTACCGCCATAATAACCAGCATCCCAAGGGCGATAAGCACTACGCGCGGTTTGAGGAACCTGTCCGCTTTTATACTCGATAACACGTGATCCGCTCCTTCCATCGGTTCGATCCGATGGCTGAACAATAACACGCAATTTATTGTTTGTCAATCAATTTTTATCGTTTATCGGTTATTTCCCGATCGTATCCGCTGTGGTATCATGACAAAAATGGTTTCAATTCAAATGCGTACCGAAAAGGGAGGAAGAAAAACGATGGCAGCGTTGGATTTCAAAAAGGAATCAAAAGAACTCTATCATCCGCCCACGCATCCGGTGCTGGTGGACGTTCCCGCCATGCGCTTCATTGCTGTAAAAGGAAGCGGTGATCCGAATACGTCGGCCGAGTATGCTTCCGTATTCCCCGCCCTGTACGCCATCGCCTACACGGTCAAAATGAGCAAAACGGGAAAAGAACCGCTGCGGGGATACTTCGATTTTGTCGTTCCGCCGCCGGAGGGCCTTTGGTGGCTCTCCGGCAAGCCGTTTGACGGCACCGTCTCAGGCCGAAAAGACGATTTCACCTGGATCATGATGCTGCGCATGCCCGACTTTGTGACAAATGACGTTCTGGAAACGGTCAAAGCGATCGCCGCCCGGAAGAAGCCTGACGTCGATCTGACACCGGTAACACTGATGGACATCACTGAAGGTCTCTGCGCGCAGGTTATGCACATCGGCCCCTATGACGAGGAACCGCGCACTATTGCTGTGCTGGATGCGTTCATCCTGGCTAACGGGTACCAAACGCGTATGGAAGGCCTGCGCCAGCACCACGAAATTTATCTGGGTGACCCGCGCAAGATGCAGCCGGACAAAATGAAGACCATTATCCGACACCCCGTCGTCCCTGCGCAGAGCCCCTTTTAGAAGCTCTTGACCAGCCCGCCGTCCAAGAGGATGATTTGGCCGGTCAGGTACGAATTGGCAGGCGACAAGAGGAAGGCGGCCATGCGTCCGTATTCGTCGGTCGTGCCATAGCGGCCCAGCGGAATGTGCGCATGCTGGCGCCCCCGGACCGGGTCAAGTGATATGCCCTCTCTATCCGCCTGGAAATGATCCAGCTGATCGATGCGCTCCGTAAAGATCCTGCCGGGTGCCAGTACGTTGACAAGCACACCGTCTCCCGCCATCTCTTGTGAGAGCGTCTTGGAAAGTCCCGTAACGCCCAAACGAAACACGGTGGAAAGGATCAAATTGTCGGGCACGGTCTTGACGGACGCGGAAGTCGAAAACAGAATGCGGCCGCCTGCCTTTTTGAGGTGTTCTTTCGCCGCGCGCACGGCGCGCACGCCGGACAAAAGACACAGTTCATACGCCTTTTGCCATGCAGCATCGTTAAAATCGTCAAAGGCGCCGGGAGGGGGACCGCCGGCATTGACGACCAGGGCATACAGGTGACCAGAGGCCTGAACCGTGTTATGAACGGCTCGCGCGATATCGTCGGCTTTGAGTGCGTCCCCGACGGTATAGCGCGGCTTTCTGCCGGTTTCATCGTATATTTCTCGCTGCGCCTTGCGCAGTTTGTCTTCGCTGCGGCTAAACAGCATCACATCGGCCCCCTCGCGGGACAGTTCTTTTGCGATGCCCTTGCCCAGCCCCTCTGACGACGCCATCACCAGTGCTGCCTTGTTTTCGAGCCCTAACAGCATGATCTGACCGCCTCCCTTAAAAGACGCTGTGAAACCCGCGCCCGATGATCTCACTGGTATTGGTGATCAGCAGAAAATTGCTTGGCGATAATTCGTGCACGTAGTTTCGCAGTTCCACCGCCTGGCGGGGGCTGACCACCGTCAGGATCAGCGTACGGTTTTCGCCCGTGTAAGCACCCTCGCCATCAAAAAGCGTGGCGCTGCGATGCAGGTTTTCGGTAATGAACTTCTGGATCGGCTCGGGATCCGTCGTGATGATATGAAAGTACTTCCTCTGATTGAGGCTGGTCAGCACCGAATCGGTCATGACGGCGCGGATGGACAAGCCGAACAGGGAAAAAATGCCTGTCGGCACGCCAAAGGCGACGAAAGCCATCAGAGCAATGGTAACATCGGCAAACAGCACCGCCGTGCCGGTATTCACCCTAAAGTACTTTTTGATGATCATGGCGATGATATCTGTGCCGCCTGCAGAAGAGCCCATATTGAACAACATGGCAGACCCGATGGAAGGCAGCAAAACGCCGATGAGCAGCTCCATAAATGGCTCATTGGTCAGGGGCGCGGTGAGGGGAAACAGCGCCTCCAACGCCCACATCATCCCGGCAAACAGGAGAGTGTAAATGCCTGTTTTCAGGCCAAAGCTTTTGCCCAGGGCCAGGATGCCGACGAGCAGCAGCGCGATGCTCATGACGTTGCTCATGAGGGTGCGCGAAATGCCCGGCAGCCAGGCACCCAGGATGACCGCAATGCCCGTCACGCCGCCAAAGGAAAAGTTATTGGGAAAGCGGAAAAAATAAACGCCCACTGCCGCCAGCAGCGCCGCCGCCACCATGATCGGCCCATCCCATTTTTGCGCGGACCGCCCTGCGTTTTTCATCGCTACTCCTGCGGGATATCCTGGTCGATATCCGGCGAAATGGTAAGGCGCACCTGTTCGATGCGGGTCTGGCTGGCCTTGGCAACAGTAAAACTGTAATTGTCGAATGTGACCTTTTCGTCGCCGTCTGCCGCCGGGATGTAACCCAATTGTTCCAGCATCCAACCCGCAACGGTGTCCGCATCCTCTGAGAGTATCTCAATATCGAAGTGGCGGTTGATTACCGATAAAGGCAGGCTGCCCTTGAGGACATATTCATAATCATTCACGGCGACCATATCATCGCTGATTTCGGAATACTCGTCAACGATCTCGCCGACGATCTCCCCCATAAGATCTTCCAGCGTCACCAGACCCTCCACGCCGCCAAATTCATCCACGATAACCGCCATCTGTGTGCGGGCGTTGCGGAACTTGATCAGCAGTTCATCAGTGTTGAGCGTCTCAGGGATAAAAAGCGCCGGCCGCGCCACATCGCGCAGCGTTTTCAGACCCCGGCGCAAGGCATCGCGGTTCGCCAAAACATCCTTAAGGTTGAGGATGCCGATAATATTGTCCTTGTCGTCGTCATACAGCGGCACGCGCGAATGCTTACCCTTGAGAAGTCTGCCCACGGTTGCTTCGGGCGGATCCTGCACGTCCACCATGACGGCATCCACGCGCGGCACCATGATTTCGGTGACCAGCCGCGAATCCAGCGACAACACACCGCGCATCATCTGGAATTCTTCAGTGTCGATGGCGCCATCGTTGCGGCTGGAATTAAGCAACGCCTTCATTTCGCTGCGCGTTAGTTTTTCCTCTTTTTTGGTGAAGTCGATGGGGGTGATCTTCTTGAGCAGCCCCGTCGAAAAATTGAGCAGCCAAATGAAGGGTCTAAACGCCGTTCGCATGCCCATGATAAAGCCGCTGGATCTGAGTGCATAGGTTTCCGGTATTTGCAGTGCCAGTTGTTTGGGGTACAGTTCCCCCAGCACCAAAGTAATGTAGGAAATGATCAGCGTGACAAGCAGCGTTGCGATCGTTTCCGCGGCCTGGCTGGCACCAAAAGCGGGCGCGATGCGGCTGACGAAGGCTTGTGAGGCGGAAGCAGAATTGAAGAACCCGCCCACCGTGATGCCCACCTGAATGGCAGAGAGGAACGAGTCCGAGTCGCCGAGCAGTTTTTGCACGCGGCGGGCTCTTTTGTCGCCCGCATCGGCCCACTCTTTCATCTTGGCGGGGTTCAATGACACGAAAGCCATTTCTGCCCCGGCCAGAAAAGCGTTGAGAAGGGTAAGTACTAAAATCAGGAAGATCGCGCCAAAAATACTACTGCCCGCAGGGTCATCCATAAAAGGGAACCACACTCCTTAAATCAACATACAGTGGGATTATACCAACATGTCCCTTCTTTAGCAAACACAAAAGGCGAACAGCCATGAAGAATGTGATAAAGCGCGCGGTTTTCTCCGATAAGCAGCCCTGGACGCGTGGTTTTTTGGACGGCTGCCTCCTAAAACCTGCCGACCGGAAAAAGGAAACGAATCCCGCCCAAAGCGTTGCGGCACAACAAATATCACTGTGCGCTGCGGTTAATGTCCTGCGCGTATCGTCCCCTGTGAATAATCGGCGAACAGGCGGGTATACTACTAACAGAGGGTTACACACCTTTTATCACCACAAAATCGTGTGATCCCAAGGAGGTGATGAAAATCAAAACTTTTACAGCGCGCCAAGTGCACGCCACAAGCCCGGTCCTATTGATACCCAAGTGGTTGATGAGGACCAGACAGTGGCACATCAACAAGGCAGGAGCGCCGGGTAACGGCAAGACATTCATCGCCGAAGCCAACCTGGAAGTGGCGCACCCGTAAAAAAAGACAAGGAGGACAGTCCAATGTTCTCAGTAAAGGGTACGACCTGATAAGGAATGATTTAAGTGGAGAAAAATCCACCCATCGCATAATGCGCCGCTCCCACAAGGGGCGGCGCCCTTTATTTCCTTCTTTTGCGGGAAAGTTTAGAAGCCTGAGAGAGGGTATATTCAGCGTGCAGGGGCTGAAAACACCCCCGCATCAAGGGAGGAAAAACAATGTCAATTGGCGGAAAAATCAAGATCTCCGCGCTGATCGAAGCGCCGATCGATTTGATATGGCAATACTACACTGACCCTGAACACATCAAAAAATGGAACTCCCCGACGCCGGATTGGCACACCCCGCTTGCGGAAAACGACCTGCGGGTCGGCGGGCGATTCCTGTATCGCATGGAAGCCAAGGACGGCTCATACGGATATGATTTTGAAGGCGTATACACCTTGATCAATGAAAGGGAAGCGATCGACTACACCATACCGGATGGCCGCAAGGTCCACATTGCATTCAATGAAGGACTGGGCGTTGTCGACGTGAGGATCGCGTTTGACGCGGATGACGACCATCCCGTAAAAGCACAGCGTGATGGTTGGCAGTCGATTTTAAAGAGCTTTAGGCAATACTGCGAAAATATGGCGAAGAAGACGCGAACGATCTAAGCGCCAAAGGAGGCACAGCGATGACAAACAGAGAAAAAATCAGTGTTGCGGCATTGATCCAAGCACCCGTTGCCGCGGTTTGGGAATACTACAACGGCCCCGGGCACATTATGAAATGGAACTGCGCGTCACCGGATTGGCACACCCCGCGCGCGGAAAATGACTTGCGCGTCGGCGGCCGCTTCGTGTCGCGTATGGAAGCCAGGGACGGCTCTTCCGGGTTCGACTTTGAGGGCGTCTATGACACAGTCAGGAAAAATGAAGAAATCGCCTACACCATGCCGGACGGGCGGCAGGTGCACATCACATTTGACGAGAGCCTCGCTGCCACCAACGTCAACATCGTATTTGATGCGGAAAACACGTATCCCCTGGAATACCAGCGAGAGGGATGGCAGGCGATCCTCAACAACTTCAAGAAATACTGTGAGGATATGGCAAAAATGTGATCCTCACCGTGCGGCCAAGCCGCAGCTTGATACACCACTTGAAACGCGCCCGTTTCCGAATTTGGGACGCTTCACTACAACGCCGGAGACCGGCGCGTCCTTGAGTCCCATGCGCGATCATCCATATGGAAAATCGGATGTCTATGAGGTTGAGTACCGCATCAAGGCGAAAAACGCACGTATGAATGATTCTATGACCGTGGCAGGATCACGCAAACAGACCCGACGGGGAAACCGGTTTTTCTGGCCGGTATCGTGTTCAATGTCACCCAAAAGAAGGAAACACAAATGGAGCTGGAAGGCAAAAACAGGATCTTGTCTGAGATGTCCCTGATAGACGGGCTGACAAAAATCGGCAATCACAGAACGCTGATGGAACACCTGCAAGTGGAAATGACGGACGCAAAGAGGACAGGCGACCCGCTGTCCCTTGCCCTTTTTGACGTGGATGACTTCAAGAGTATCAATGACTCGCAAGGCCATGCGTCCGGTGATCAGGTACTTACGGATTTTGCGTCCATTACCAAAAACAATAACCGCGAAACTGATTTCTCAGGGAGGTATGGCGGCGATGAATTTATGGTCATCTTTCCGAACACCACCCTGTCCGCGGCGCGCAAAATATCTGAGCGCATCATAGAAGCGATAGAAAACAGCAACTCTTCGCGGGACCAAAGGCCACTGTCAGCGGCGGGGTGGCG
>LFRM01374294.1_pt1 | contig 44957 bp, 47 predicted proteins | sample 618341 | NCBI WGS metagenome assembly LFRM01 (sample SAMN03654438, study PRJNA283298) | anaerobic digester metagenome | isolation source: pool of bioreactors CSTR01a, CSTR02a, and CSTR03a thermophilic anaerobic... | place: Denmark: Kgs. Lyngby | collected 2014-05-21 | reverse complement strand
GTTGGCGTCACGCCAGCAGCAGCTAATTTTAAACGTGCATTGGATAAGTCAGACGATTTAACCAATAATGCGCCAGAGTTGGGCTCTACGCGGTAGTTAATATTTGCAGCGCCCAGCGTCTCAAGCACTTGACTGGCATCCAGACCGGCGAGACTGCCATATAACGGACGATAATCAGGCTCTTGCGACCACAGCACTACAGCAAAACCGATGGCAACACTGGCAGCCAAACCCACCAATAAGGCGATCTGACGCAACGCAGGCATCTGCGCTAAGTTGTCCAAAAAAGCAAAACCAGCAAAAGTAGGCTTTGCTGGTGGCTCAGTGGTTTGTGGTGTATTTGCCGTTACGTCGACCATGGTCTATCGCCCCTAAACTGGCATCTGCATAATATCTTGATAAGCCTGAACCAGTTTATTACGTACTTGGGTCATAGCTTGAAATGAGACGCTCGCTTTTTGTGAAGCAATCATCACATCAGTTAAATCGACGCCACTTTGCCCTATTTCAAAGGCATTAGCGAGTTGGTTTGAAGCTTGTTGTGTTTCATTCACCTTACCCACGGCTTGGCCAAGCATCTCAGCGAAGTTAGGCCCACCGACTGCAGGTGCTTCTGTTACAGCCGCAGGTTTAACGCGCGACATAGCATCAGCCTGCATGGCGCGCATTTCTAACATCAATCGATTAAATTCTATACCTTGGCTCATTTTGATCTCCCACCGCTTCTTTGACGCTTTGCGATACTTATGGAGATAAATGCAAGATCTAAGCCAACTTAAACGATTACTGCTTAACTGCGCATACCTCGACCGGAAATCAATAGACGCACGCAGATCACATAGAGAATCAATACCGTCAACAACATCAGACTGATTGCAACACTGATATCAATATCTGAGATACCTAAAATACCGTAGCGGAAAGCGTTGACCATATGCAAAATTGGGTTGGCCATAGAGAGTGTTTTCCAAAACGGACCCAGCATATCAATCGAATAAAACACTCCACCCAGATAGGTCAAAGGCGTCAGCACAAAGGATGGAATAATCGAGATATCATCAAAGTTGCGCGCAAAGACTGCGTTTAAAAAACCACCCAGCGCAAATACAGTGGATGTACACACAATCACCACAATAGTAATAGCTAAGTTATGCACCTGCAGCTGAGTAAAAAACAATGATAAAAGAGAAACAATCACCGCTACACCCAAGCCGCGCAACACACCACCGGTGACAAAACCAATTAAAATAGTATGCGGAGAGACCGGCGAAACCATCAATTCCTCAATGGAATGCTGAAACTTAGCACTAAAGAAGCTCGACACCACGTTACTGTAAGAGTTGGTAATCACCGACATCATAATCAGACCTGGCACGATGTACTGCATATAAGTAAAGCCATGCATATCGCCGATCTGGCTGCCGATCAGATTACCGAAAATCACAAAATACAGCACCATAGTAATCGCCGGCGGCAACAAGGTTTGTGGCCAAATACGTAAAAAGCGGCGTGCTTCACGATAGACAATAGTTTGCAAAGCGATCAAGTTGGATTTTAATTCTGCGCTCATGCTTGATCACCTGCTAAGTTTTTCTCTACCAATGACACAAACAACTCCTCTAATCTATTACTTTTATTACGCAAACTCAGCACTTCAATACCCTGCTCTGATAGCTGAGTAAATAAATCAGTTAAGCCACGCTGCTTTTCCACCTCAACTTGCAAGGTGATCTCATCCACTAATTTGGCAGTATAGCCCTCAAGTGTTGGAGCTTGTGTTTGTGTCTCTTTTAAATCCAATAAAAAGGTTTCTTTAGACAGCTGACCTAACAAAGCACGCATACTGGTGTTTTGCACAATAGTGCCATGATCAATAATGGCAATATTGCGACACAGTTGCTCAGCTTCTTCTAGGTAGTGGGTGGTTAGAATAATAGTGGTGCCTTGCTCGTTTAATTCAGTCAGGTACTCCCACATCGAGCGACGTAGCTCAATATCCACTCCAGCCGTCGGCTCATCCAAAATCAACAAACGGGGTTTATGCATCAGCGCGCGAGCAATCATTAAGCGACGCTTCATTCCGCCCGACAGCATCCGCGAGGCTGAATGACGCTTATCCCACAGACCCAGCTGTTTCAGCAGCTCTTCAGCGCGCGCACGTGCTTCTTTAAGCTTAATACCGTAATAACCCGCTTGCGTAGTTAAGATGTTGAGCGCGGTCTCAAACTGGTTAAAGTTAAACTCCTGCGGAACTAAACCAATGCAGCGCTTGAGCGCCAGCGGCGATGCATCTAAATCATGGCCAAACACCTGCACACTGCCACTGGTTTTAGTCACCAAAGTCGACAAAACACCAATAGTGGTGGATTTACCTGCACCATTGGGACCTAACAAGGCAAAAAAATCGCCTTCGGCCACTTCTAGATCAACCCCTTTTAGGGCTTCAAAGCCATTTGCATAGCTTTTTCGTAACTGCTTAATGGATAACGCCAACGTCATAATAATTGCACACAATTTTTAGATTTAACTAGATAAATGGGGGCTTGCACCTGATTTTGCAAGCGACACACTAGATTAACAGTCTTAGAGCGCACCCAAAGAATAAAACTCACCCTGACTCCATAGACCAAGTACAGGCTGCCCATCCAATACTCGCTCAGTTGCACGATCCACCAACTGATAAAAATCACTGCGCTGCAAACGCACTTCAAGGTTCTGACCAATAGACACATAGGGCGATGGCTCTTGCGTCTGCGGATCAACGTCAACCCGTAGCGGATGCTCAGGACCTATAAGTAGCACATCATCCAGATTAGTTGTGACATACACGCATTGCTCACTGCCCTCACCTTGCACGCGTGTATCAATTGAAATAAAGGGCATATCCTCAACTTCAATGCTGAGTTTTTCAACTGGAGTTACCAACATATATTCATCGCCTTCGCGGCGTAATAGACGTGAAAATAACTGCACTAATGCCGGACGCGCGATCACACTGCCCTGATGATACCAACGACCATCCTTAGCTATACGCATCTCACTGTCGCCACATTGCGTCGGCTGCCAATTCGCATTATAAGATAAGCGCTTAGAACTATCAGCCAAGCGCTGTAAGACATCAGGCGATTCAGTATTGTGCATAATATTCAGCCTTGTTAAAGGTGTAAGCCCAATAAGCGCCGCGCATAATCACGCAACGGCGGGCGGATTAAATCTTCTGGCTTATTATTATAGAAAGTTAAAAAGCCGCCACGATTACGGATATTAGCCATATCCACCAAATAACCACTACCCGCTTCAACCAGCATCAAATGGATTGCACCGCGGTCTACACCAATACGTGCTTGGCTATCCTCACGCGCTTTAAATTCATCCCAGTTACCGATACGGTCATTACCTTGAGCAAAACGCATATAAAGTAAGTAGTGCGAACCCGACTGACGCGCTGCTTGCAAGGATTCAGCATAGCCCATAGGTACTTGTGCACGGCGCACATGCGCAAAATACTCAATAAAAGCACTGAAAGCCTCATCAGAGACCACGGTTTTCTCTGCGGAGTGATAACCCAGAGGAATAAAATGATCTTGGCTGATATAAATAGAAGAGTCAGCTTGCAAGCGCCAATTATTAGTGCGCTTAATTTCACTGTGATTAAGCAGTCCCACATCACGTAAATGATATTCAGCCCCCGCAGTTAGATCACTGACATTCATACAGGAGGTCAGCAGCACTGTCAGTGCGATTAGAAAGACTTGGCGCATATACGATTCACCTTATAAGGTCAAAAAGACTCATCTATGTATTTTATACACAGTTGCTAAGCAGGTTTTGCGCCAACCTTGATCAATTTATAGCCCGCGCTGCCATTCTTGACGCATAAGCATAGTATCGGGCTGCTCAATGGCTTGTTGCAGTTGCGCTAAAAAGCGCTGCTTATCCGCACCTAAAGTCCCCTTCAGTGGCAGATAATTAGAAGCATGATCACTGCGAAACACGGTGTTATTTAATTCCAATTGGCTGATAAAACGCTGTAACTCAACAAATGTTTCATGCTGATTTAACGCCTCAAATTCAGTAAAGCGTTGTTTAAAACGTGCATCACCGCCAGGAAAGTTCACAATCAATGTTGAAAGAAACTCAGGCTGGGTTTCATTCATTAGCGCTGCCGATTGATCTGCATGTTGCGCACTTAAAGTACGCCCACCTAAGCCATTGAGAATCATCACTGAACGCTTAATGCCTGCCTCACCCAGTTTGTTCAACGCACTGAGCGTTGAAGCATAAGTTTCGCCTTTATTGACTTTATCCAGTACAACATCATCACCGGATTCGGCACCGACGTACACCATGCGTAAACCTGCGTCGGCCAACTCTTTAAGCTCACTAACAGATTTATTCTTAAGGTTGCTGGGTAGACAATAACTGGTCACCCGTCGCACGGTGGGCAAATGCTCTTGTATCGCTTGTAGAACAGTTAACAAACGTCGTGTAGATAATGCCAGCGCATCGCCATCTGCTAAAAACACACGCTGCACAATCATCTGCTCAGCAACACGCTGAATCTCGTCTAACACTTGCTTTTCGTCACGCACTGAAAACTTCTTCTGTGCTGCAGTATACATTTCGCAGTAAGTACATTTATTCCACGAGCAGCCATTGGTCAGCGGAAGAATCAGTGACTGCGCTTCACTGGGCGGGCGAAAAACCGGCTCAATATATGCAACTGGAAATGTATATGACATAGCTTAATCTCTATTGTGCTGGATCGGGTGTCTCTAATATCTCAAGTGACTCGGATGACTCAGGCGCTGCATCATCACGCTTAATACGCTTATTGCCCATGCGCACACCAATATCCATTAGAAACTGGAAAAAGCCATCTTGGTCTTCGAGCACATTGCTCCAAAACGGTGAATGGTATAAAGCCACAGCCCCATGCACTAATGCCCAAGCTGCACAGTAATGGTAGTACGGCGGCACATCTTCTAGCTTACCTTCATCAATACGCCCTTCAATTAAACGTGTTAAACGCTCAAAGTTGGACGCGCGAATGGTATGTAACTGCTCAACCATTTCCGGTACTTGATGGCCTTTAAGGACTTTTTCTTCAAGACGGTCAAATAAGCGATAGCGCTGTGGATCACTCATACGAAAGGAAAAATAATCGCGTGATAATGCTTCTTTATCGCTGGCAACACTGTCTGACTGCAACAACTCATTCAGCTCACGCTCATAGCCGAGCATTAAGCGTAAGTAGATTTCAGCTTTGGACTTAAAATGCTTATAAATCGTGCCTTTACCAATACCCACAGTATCGGCAATCATTTCTACAGTAACTGAATCCTCACCGTGCTCGAGAAACAATTGCAGCGCGGTATCAAGAATTTCTTCTTCACGGCGGCGAAATTCGCGGACCTTACGTGATTCTTTTTGCATAGCAGAACGATCCAGTCAAAAACATAGACTCTATTATGACCTTATCCATAAAAAATGCACGATACAAAAATACTCTCTAAAATGACGCCATGTTTAAATCAAGTCACATTTCACACTTTAAGATGATCTTGCTTCATAAGTACCGTCAAAACTGGCGCCTACACTTACTGTCTGCTGATACGGTGATCTTAGTCGTAAATTTGCTTTTTCTTCCAATCGGCATCGTCTTGAGTTTCCTGAGTTACCGCGATGGTTAACTCACCCTGCAGATCTGCATTAGGGCGCGACTGTTTAGCTAACCCAGCTTTAGCTTGGGCCAAAAGTGTCGAAAACTCGATCAAAGGTTGCTTATAAGGAGCCGGATCTTTTTGCTTTTTAAGAAACTGTATCGCTCGCTCAAACACTAAACGCGCTTGATTAGCACGATTGCTGTCTAAAAACTGACGACCTAAAGTATTAAAGTAATCAATATAAACTGTGACCAGCATATGCCGAATCTGACCAATCCACTCTTTACCTTCGGCTGTAGCTATAGCCTTATCTTCAACAGCTCGTACAATTTGTGCCTGTAGGCTTTCCAACTGAAAACGCACATCTTTAATCTGTGCATCACTGGTCATCACCACAGGGGGATTATTCACTGATAGCGCGGAGCCTTGCGCAATCATTTGCTGCAGTTCGTCTTTGCGTCCTTTACAGGCAATATTGTCCGCATCAACTTTTGCCAACTCATTGATCACATGCAATTCAATACGATGTAATAACTGCTTTAATTCAACGGTTGCTAACTGCCCTGGCAAAGTTTCTGACAATATTGAACAACGGCGCTGACGATCAATCAAGTCTGCCTTACGACGGGCTTTTTCAACTGTATTTTTTTCAAGTAAATTATTTAAATAACCCAAAAAAAGCAGTATAAAAATACCTGACGCAACTAAAATAACGATAGTAACTGACGACACGTGGCATCCTCTTGTCGATGCTCGCTAAATTAAAAGATACGTTATGCATAATTTATTGCTTATCATATCAAGCACTTAGCACTTTTTAAGAGGCAATTCTAAAAGCATGCCATGATTTTACAGCTAGCGCGCGGAACTGCGCAGCAACTTCAGTAGATCTTCAAGATCTGTAATCATCTGGCCAATCACTCGCTTCACTTGAGCACTTTCATCAAGCTCACCGTCACTGGACAAACGCAAACGTGCACCACCAATAGTAAAGCCTTGCTCATATAATAAGTTACGAATTTGGCGAATCATCAGGACATCATTGTGCTGATAGTAGCGCCGATTACCACGACGCTTAATATCAGATAACTGTTCAAATTCTTGCTCCCAATAGCGCAAGACATGGGGCTTAACTGCACACAACACACTGGCTTCACCAATAGTGAAATAACGTTTATTGGGGATAGCAGGTAACTCGTGATTGTAACTAGCTTCCAACATAAGCCTCGACTCGATCACGCAGTTTTTGCCCAGGACGAAAAGTCACTACACGGCGTGCGCTAATGGCAACTTCCTCACCTGTTTTAGGATTACGTCCCGGTCGCTGACTTTTTTCGCGCAATTCAAAATTGCCAAAACCTGACAGCTTGACCGGTTCGTTATGTTCGAGGGCTAAACGAATCTCTTCAAAGAAGGTATCCACCAACTCTTTGGCTTCGCGTTTATTCAGACCGATCTCCATAAATAGATGCTCAGCCATATCAGCTTTCGTTAAAGCCCCCATACACTCACTTCCTTAATATTGCTGCAAACTTATCAGACAATAGGCTCAAGATCGCGTCTGTTGCCGCGCTGACCTCTTCATCTGTAAGAGTGCGTGAAGGATGCTGCCAGGTCAAGCCAACAGCTAAACTTTTACAACCCTCTTCAACGCCCTTACCTTGATAGACATCAAACAAACGAATTTGCGTTAAAAACTCACCGGCCGCACTACGCATCGCATCCATCACTTGCTCTGCAGGTATATCAGCATTAACCACTAAAGCTAAGTCGCGACGCACTTCAGGGAAACGTGATAACTCAGTAAATGCCGGTAAACGCCCAATACTGATAGCATCCAGTTCAACTTCAAACATCAGCACTTGCTGGTCGATATCCAACTCAGCAGCAAGCTGTGGGTGCAAAGTACCGACAAAACCAACAGCCTGACCGTTGCGCTCAATACGTGCGCACTGACCTGGGTGGAATGCGTGCTGCTGACAGGGTACGAAAGTGTAGCTCTCACTATCGCCTGCTGCACCCAATACCGCTTCAATATCGGCTTTGATATCGTAGAAATCGACGGTTTCTTTACCGTGCGTCCATAACTCAGGCAGACGTGCACCCGTAATCACGCCCGCGAGCATGCGCTCTTGCTTTAGATCATCCAACTGACCGACGAAACTTAAGCCGCTTTCAAATAAACGCACGCGCTCTTGCTGACGGTTCAGGTTGTGCTGCAAAGCTTTCAGCAAGCCGGGCAACAATGACGCACGCATCACTGACAACTCAGCTGAAATAGGGTTGGCTAATGTTAAAGCTTTCAGCTCTGGGTGGAACGCTGTGAACAGTTCTGGCTCAATAAAACTATAAGTAATGGCTTCTTGATAACCACGCGCCACTAACAAGCGACGCAACGCTGGCAACTGCGCTTGTGCTTCAGATTGTGCTTGCGGCGCTAAGCGCGCTGCAGGGTAACGCACAGGCAGCTGATCATAGCCATATAAACGGCCAATCTCTTCAAGTAAGTCCACTTCAATAGTGATATCAAAACGATGCGTTGGCACCACAACTGACCAGACACCAGCGCCTTGAGCGGTCAGTTGCAAACCGAGCGGCGTCAGCAGTGCTTCAATTTCCGCATCAATCAGGCTTAAGCCAAACATTTGCTTAACACGCTCAGCACGCAAAGTAATAGGCGCAGTTTTTGGTAAATGCTGCGCATCTTCAGTCACAACCACAGGTCCCGCACTACCACCGACAATGCTCAGCAGTAACTCAGTCGCACGCTCAATCGCTTGTGCAGGTAACTGCCAATCCACACCACGCTCAAAGCGGTGCGAAGCATCGGTGTGCAAGCCATAAGAGCGCGCTTTACCGGCAATGGCAACGGGCTCAAAGAAAGCACTTTCCAAGAAGATATCCGTGGTTTTACCCACTTCAACGCCACTGTCTTCGCCACCCATGACACCAGCAATCGCCAGTGCTCGTTCTTGGTCAGCAATCACTAAAGTATTGGCTTTAAGCTTGATTTCTTGACCATCGAGCAAAGTAATCTGCTCATTGTCCTGCGCCATACGTACGCAAATACCACCTTTGATTTGTGCTAAATCAAAAGCATGCAGCGGTTGACCCAACTCAATCATCACATAGTTGGTCACATCGACCACTGGATCAATGCTGCGGATATCACTGCGCTGCAACCGCTCAACCATCCACGCTGGTGTTGGCTGAGTAAGATCAACACCGCTAATCACACGACCCGCATAACGTGGGCAAGCCTGTGGCGCAGCCAACTCAACCGCAACGCTTTGCTCATGACTGGCTGCTACTGGCGTGATCACTGGTAATTGCACCGGCGCATTATACAAAGCACCGACTTCACGAGCGAGACCTTGCAAGGACAAGCAATCACCACGGTTAGGTGTTAAATCCACTTCAATGCACACATCATTGAGATTTAACGCTTCACGCACACATTGACCGACCACAGCATCCGCCGGCAACTCTAACAGGCCATCATTTTCTTCGCTGATTTGTAATTCGCTCGCTGAACACAGCATGCCAAATGACTCGACACCGCGCAGTTTAGCTTTTTTGATTTTAAAATCGCCCGGCAATACAGCGCCAACACGGGCAAAGGGTACTTTTATACCCACACGGGCATTGGGTGCGCCGCAGACGATTTGTACGCTTTGCTCACCATCGCTAACCTGACAGACACGCAATTTATCCGCATCAGGGTGCTGTTCAGCACTGAGAATTTCGCCGACCACCACACCGCTAAACTCACCAGCAACGGGTGTAACCGCGTCCACTTCAAGACCGGCCATAGATAAACGTGCCACCAATTCATCACGCGTCGCGGCTGGATTAACTAAACTACGTAACCACTGTTCACTGAAATTCATACTGCTCTCCTAAACTCTAAAAGGTATCGACCTAGCGAAACTGCGATAAAAAACGTAGGTCGTTATCGAAGAACAGACGCAAATCATTGACGCCATAACGCAACATAGCTAAGCGTTCAACACCCATACCAAAGGCAAAGCCTTGGAATTCTTCTGGATCAATACCTGACATACGCAGCACATTCGGGTGCACCATGCCGCAACCCATCACTTCCAACCAGCCGGTTTGTTTGCACACACGGCAACCTTTGCCACTGCACATCACGCACTCCATATCCACTTCCGCTGACGGCTCAGTAAAGGGGAAGAACGACGGACGGAAACGCACACCTAAATCTTTTTCAAAGAAGACACGCAAGAACTCTTCAATGGTGCCTTTTAAATCAGCAAAACTGATGTCCTGATCAATCAACAAGCCTTCCACTTGGTGGAACATGGGCGAGTGAGTGATATCTGAGTCACAACGGTAAACACGGCCGGGGCAAACAATACGAATCGGCGGACGCTGCGCCTCCATAGTGCGCACTTGCACTGGTGAAGTATGAGTACGCAGTAGCATATTGGCGTTAAAGTAAAAGGTGTCATGCATAGCCCGCGCGGGGTGATGGCCTGGAATATTTAGCGCTTCAAAGTTGTGGTAATCATCTTCAACTTCTGGGCCTTCAGCGATACCGTAACCAATCTTAGTAAAAAACTGTTCAATGCGCTCAAGCGTACGAGTGACCGGATGCAAACCACCGCTGTGTTGGCCGCGACCCGCTAAAGTGACATCAATAGTCTCAGCAGCCAGTTTAGCCGCCAGTGCCAAACCATCTAAATGCTGCTTACGTGCATTAAGCGCGTCTTGCACTTTTTCTTTCGCCGCGTTAATCAATGCACCCGCTTTAGGCCGCTCTTCAGCCGATAACTTACCCAACTGTTTCATCTGCAGGGTCAGTTCACCTTTTTTACCAAGATAGTGAACCCGTAACTGCTCTACCGCTTGCGAATCGTCACTGTCTGCAACGGCTGTTAAAGCCTGTGCTACCAGCGCATCAAGATTATCCATACATTACTCCAGAGGACCTTGCAAAACACCGCGCGAACGCTTTGCAAGGTGCTCTTACTATGATTTATAAAAATAGGGGTGCAATACGAAATAAGGGAAGAGCCTAAGCCCTTCCCTTATAAAAAACGCATGTCGCAATGCTGTAAAACTTAGGCCAATTTGGACTTAGCTTGTTCAACAATTGCCGCAAATGCTGCTTTTTCGTTTACTGCTAACTCAGCCAGTACTTTACGGTCGATTTCGATTGAAGCTTTTTTCAAGCCAGCAATGAAACGGCTGTAAGACAAACCATTGATACGTGCACCAGCGTTGATACGTGCAATCCACAGAGCGCGGAATTGACGTTTACGCTGACGACGGTCACGGTATGCATACTGACCAGCTTTGATAACTGCCTGCTTAGCTACGCGGAATACGCGTGAACGCGCACCATAGTAACCTTTAGCAAGTTTTAAGATTTTCTTGTGACGACGACGGGCTACAACACCACGTTTTACACGAGCCATAAAATATTACCTTTATTTATCCAGACCTAAATTAACGAACACGCAACATGCGTTCAACGCGAGCAACATCAGTAGGGTGCATCAAAGATGTCCCACGCAGTTGACGCTTACGCTTAGTTGTCATTTTGGTCAAGATGTGACTCTTGAAAGCGTGCTTATGTTTAAAACCGTTTGCTGTCGCTTTAAAGCGCTTTTTAGCGCCACTTTTCGTTTTCATCTTTGGCATGTTGAATACTCCGCATTCAGATTGATACGCTATAACCTTAAGGCCTGCCTGTGCCCTAGGGGGTTATTTTTTCTTTTTGGGGGCGAGGACCATTATTAACTGGCGTCCTTCCATCTTAGGATGCTGTTCAACGGTGCCGTATTCAGCAAGGTCACCTTCGACCCGCTTTAACAACTCCATTCCCAGCTCCTGGTGGGCCATCTCTCGGCCGCGGAATCGTAATGAAACCTTGGCTTTATCCCCATCTTCTAGGAAACGTATCAGGTTGCGTAGTTTTACCTGATAATCCCCGTCTTCCGTCCCTGGTCGAAACTTGATTTCTTTAATTTGAATCTGCTTCTGATTCTTACGCGCAGCTGCCACTTGTTTCTTTTTCTCAAACACGTGTTTGCCGTAGTCCATGATGCGACATACAGGCGGCAACGCGTCCGCAGAAATTTCAACTAGATCCAGTTTTGCTTCATCAGCAGCGGCTAGGGCTTCATCAATCGAGACGACCCCGATCTGCTCACCTTCCGCACCAATCAGGCGCACTTCGCGGGCTGTGATGTTCTCATTAATGGGTGCCTTAGGGGCAGCTCGTCTGTCTTGTCTCATATCTCGCTTGATAATTAATCACTCCAAATCTTGGCGACCACGCCGGGAAACTGCAGCATTTAATAACTCACTGAACTGTTCGACCGTCATACTACCTAGGTCTTCACCGCCACGAGTTCTAACTGCAATTGTTTGTGTCTCAACTTCTCTATCACCGATCACTAATAAATAGGGAACTTTGAGTAAAGTATGTTCCCTAATTTTAAAGCCGATCTTCTCGTTTCTCAAGTCGCTAGTGACTCTAAATTCACTTTCTAGCAACTTTTTTTCCACTTTTCGTGCAAATTCGCTTTGTTTCTCACTGATATTCATAATTGTGGCTTGTGTCGGTGCTAACCACGCAGGAAACGCACCTTCATAATGCTCAATCAAAATACCAATAAAACGCTCAAATGAACCTAAAATTGCACGGTGTAACATCACTGGATGTTTACGATCGTTATCTTCACTGACATATTCAGCGTCTAAACGCACCGGCAAGTTAAAGTCGAGCTGTAAAGTACCACACTGCCAAACACGACCTAAACAGTCACGCAGCGAGAATTCGATTTTCGGGCCATAAAAAGCACCTTCACCGGGCTGCAACTCATATTCTAAACCAGCAGAATCAAGTGCATCAGCCAAGGCTTTTTCAGCTAAATCCCACTGCTCGTCAGAACCAACGCGCTGCTCTGGACGGGTTGACAACTTTAATTCAATGTCATCAAAACCAAAATCAGCATACACTTTTTGCGTTAAGCGAATAAAGTCAGCTGACTCTTGCTGCATCTGTTCTTCAGTACAAAAAATATGCGCGTCGTCTTGAACGAATCCACGCACACGCATTATACCATGCAATGCACCTGACGGCTCATTACGGTGGCATGAGCCAAACTCAGCCAAACGCAAAGGCAGTTCACGGTAGCTTTTCAGGCCTTGATTGTACACTTGTACATGACAAGGGCAGTTCATCGGCTTAATCGCATAATCACGTGATTCGGACTGAGTGACAAACATATTGTCCGCATAATTAGTCCAGTGACCTGACTTCTCCCACAGGATACGGTCAACCACTTGTGGTGTTTTAATCTCTAAATAACCATTTTCACGCTGCACTTTGCGCATATATTGCTCAAGCACTTGGTAAAGCGTCCATCCCTGCGGATGCCAAAACACCATACCCGGTGCTTCTTCTTGCATATGGAATAAGTCTAAACGCTTACCGAGTTTACGGTGATCACGTTTTTCCGCTTCTTCAATACGCTTAATATAAGCACCCAGTTGTTTCTTATCAGCCCATGCTGTGCCGTAAATACGCTGCAGCTGCTCATTTTTAGAGTCGCCACGCCAGTACGCACCAGAGAAACGGGTCAATTTAAAAGATTTCAAGAAACGTGTATTAGGCACGTGCGGTCCACGGCACATATCCACATATTCTTGGTGAAAATATAAGCCCATCTCTGTTTCGTCGGGCATATCTTCAATCAAACGTAATTTATAATCCTCACCACGCCGAGTGAAAATATCGATCACTTCAGCACGCGGTGTCAGCTTCTTAATCACATCATAATCTTGATTGATCAGCTCGTTCATACGCTTTTCAATCGCTTGCATATCATCCGGCGTAAATGGACGCTCAATCGCCACGTCGTAATAGAAACCCTCATCAATCACTGGGCCAATTACCATTTTCGCTCGAGGAAATAACTGCTTAACCGCATGACCCACTAAGTGCGCGCACGAGTGGCGGATAATCTCAACGCCTTCGGGGTCTTTAGGGGTAATAATCGACAGTGTTGCATCGCTGGTAATTAAATCAGTCGCATCCAGCAAGCGGCCATTGACTCGGCCAGCAACGGTTGCTTTAGCAAGACCTGCACCGATTGATTGCGCGACGTCGAGAATAGAAACAGGATGATCAAATGTACGCTGACTGCCGTCAGGAAGGGTAATGATGGGCATGGCGCCTCCTCTGCCTAGTGGTGACCCCTACAAAAGGCCACATGGGTTGGGATGAGCCAGTAAGAGCGATTGATTTTGAGGCTCACCTGCCATACTGCGGCAGAAGGGTTTTACCCACCTCTAACAACCGGATTCACTGGGAAGTTACAGTTAAAAGCAACTGCTAGAAACACAAAAGGCCGCACAAGGCGACCTTTTGATAAATTTGGTAGGCACAATTGGATTCGAACCAACGACCCCCACCATGTCAAGGTGGTGCTCTAACCAACTGAGCTATGTGCCTGCAATGGGCGTGTATATTACACGCAAATTATTTTTTGTCAAATACTTTCACCAAGATGCTGTTAAAAACAGCCTATTTGAACGCATTTACACCTTTACTGCGGCATAACTTACTCTTCTTGGGCCACAGCCAGCTGCCGAGTAATCACTGTTGGTATCCCCTCACCTGCCGCGACCACATCACGCACCCGCTCCCAATCAATCTGCAAACCTTGCAAGTCATCACGCTTCAGCATTTCATTAATCACTGCTGCATGTTTATCAACAATTGAAGTTTCACCCTCATCATTGAGTGGTTCGTGAGCTTCAAGATACAACTCACCCTGCGCAAAACCGAACTTATACGGTTCATTGATAATGCGCACTTTAGCGCCCACTGGCACCAAACCAGCCAACTCTAAGACGTTATGATTAAGCATACGAAAGCAGCCATGACTGACACGCATACCAATACCAAACTTTTTATTGGAGCCATGAATCAGATAACCCGGTAAACCCAAGGTCAACTTATAAGGCCCCAGTGGATTATCAGGGCCGGGCGGCACATAAGCCGGCAATGGATCGCCCGCTTCTGCATGCTCACGCAAAATAGACTGTGGTGGCGTCCAGCCCGGATTGGGCGTTTTTACTGTAATGGAGGTATTACTGACGGGTGAATCCCAACCTTCACGACCGATACCCAATGGATAAGTGTAGACCACCGACTTATCTTGCGGGTAGTAATACAAACGATACTCAGCCAAGTTAATCACCACACCCTCACGCGCTCCCGGAGGTAGGATATAACGCTGCGGTAAAGTAATTTGCGTTCCCTCACCCGGCAGCCAAGCATCCACGCCTGGATTGGCAGCCACCATCTCAAGATAACCCAAATCATAGGTTTTACCCAGATCAGCAAAGGTATCTTCATAGCGCGCCTCAATCACTTGGATCTCACCTGCAAGATCATCACCTACAGGTGGCAACGGCAGTTCTATTGCTGCTGCAAAAGGCGCAACACACAGCATAGAAATGCAGCACGCACGCAAAGACTTAAGCGTTAACATGTTTAACAACATAGAAATAACCTTACAGGATAAAAGCATCAAGAAACTGCAGCATACTAAGTAATATAAAACCGCCAATATCATGTCTTAGGCAAATTGCCAGCCAGGTTTGGCATGTTTACGTTGTGCTTGGATAATCTCGCGACACTTTGGGCAAAATTGCTTAGCGCGCAATAAACTACGCTCCAGCGTATCCCAATGCGGCTGCGCTGGTAGCAGACTACCACACAAGGTACGATCAGCCTGACTACCAAGTTCTAACTGGCGGTTGACGGCATGAACATACTCTTTTTGGCAGGCGAATAGATCCATTTGCTCATCCGGCAAAATAATCTGATAAGCATGTAAAGACCACATTAAACGCGCCATATAGAGCCCCTAAAACCGCGCGCTACATTAGCCGAAAATCGTGCACTATAACAGTGCGCAGATAAAATATTCTTCACTCGTCTAAGGCAGCAAAGGGGCAATCCCCTGCCAAGCATTTTCTAATAAAAGCGATTGTGCTGACTGCGTCGGATGCACTCCATCAGCCTGCATCATACCCTCTACAGCACCAACACCCTCTAAAAAGAAGTCAACCAATGCCACCTCTTCCTGAGTCGCAATATCATGATACACATTATAAAACGCATCGGTATAACGCCGGCCATAATTACTCGGCAAGCGCATTCCCAACAGCAAGACCTTTGCACCAGCGTGCTTGGCCTGCTGTACCATATGGGTCAAATTAGCCGCCATATGCTCAAGTGACAACCCACGTAAACCGTCATTACCACCCAGCTCAACAATCACAAGCTGCGGCTGATGCTGCACTAATAAGTCAGGAAAACGCGCTAAACCACCTGCTGTAGTGTCACCGCTGATTGACGCGTTAATCACACTGATATCATCATCTTGCTGCTGCAAACGCTCTTGCAATAAAGCCACCCAGCCCTGTTGCGTTTCCAGTCCGTAGGCGGCACTGATACTATCACCTACCACCAACACAGTTGCAGCTTGTACCTGAGCCGTTAAGCACAGCACAATCAAGCCTATCGTTGCTATCCATTGACGCATTGGAACCCTCATGATTAACAGTATTCTTCGCGCACAGAACCTTAGCAAAAAGGTGCCTTCAACAGAAGGCCAGCTCACGATTCTTGATAATGTCTGCCTTGATCTTCAACAAGGTGACTCGCTGGCTATTATAGGCCGTTCTGGCTCAGGAAAATCGACCTTATTAGGATTACTGGCTGGGTTGGACTTACCCAGCAGCGGCGAAGTGCAGTTAGCGGGCAATAATTTAAACACTCTCAATGAAGACCAACGCGCCGCAGTACGTGCTGAACATGTGGGCTTTGTCTTCCAGGCTTTTCTCTTGCTGGACAGTTTAAACACCTTAGAAAACGTGATGTTACCATTAGAACTCGCTGGACATGCTAATCCACAGCAACGCGCAACAGAACTGCTGATCCGTGTTGGTTTAGAAAACCGCTTAAAACACCCAGTCAACCTACTCTCTGGCGGCGAACAACAACGTGTGGCGTTAGCGCGAGCCTTTGCCACTCAGCCTGACGTGCTATTTGCCGATGAACCGACCGGCAACCTCGACAGCCAAACTGGCGCAAGCATCAGCGATCTCTTATTTGAAATGAATAAGGAATTGGGCACCACCTTGGTTTTAGTGACTCACGATGAAAAACTCGCGGCACGCTGCCAGCACAGATTACGCTTAGAAGCCGGTCGTCAGGTACAACCCTTATGCGACTGACACTCTTAGCTTTATTTAAACTGGCCGCTAAGCAACTACTGCGTGAACGTCGCACTTCAGAGCTGCGTATCTTGTTTTTTGCTCTAATGATTGCCGTCGCCAGCAGCAGTACCATTGGCCACTTTGCTGAGCGTCTGCAAGGCGCAATGCAACTGAGTGCCAGTGAGTTTCTCGCTGCTGACTTAGTACTCTCCAGCAGTGAAAAACCCAGCGCTGAGCAACTGGCAGTCGTACACAACGACACTTTAAATAGCTCGCAAACGGTACAGTTTGCCAGCATGCTCGCCACCGACACTGATTTACAACTGGCCAGCGTTAAAGCTGTCGATGATCACTACCCTTTGCGCGGCGCACTGCGCAGTCGTCAGCAGCTAGAGGCTGAAGAACTCAGTGGTGGACGCCCACAACCTGGCGAAGTTTGGCTCGATCTTGAGCTGATCACTCGCTTAAATTTGCAGGTTGGCGACAGTATCGAAATTGGCTCAGCCACTTTTAATGTTGCGCGCATCCTCACCTACGAACCTGACCGTGCTGGCAACTTACTCAGTTTTACTCCGCGTGCCATGATCAACTTCGCTGATTTAGCGGCAACCGATATTCTGCAGCCCGGCAGTCGCGTGAGTTATCGACAACTGTGGAGCGGTGATGCACAAGCACTGGAAGTTTTGCGCGCAGACCTAGAAAAGACCTTATTAGCCCATCAACGCATTGAAGGCCTAGCCGACGGCAATCAGCAAGTCAGCAGCGCCTTAGAGCGCGCCGCCAGCTATTTAAATTTAGCCAGCCTCGCAGCTATTTTATTGGCGGGTGTAGCTGTGGCTTTATCGGCCAACCGCTTTGCGCGTCAACGTTTTGATCAAGCGGCCCTACTGCGCTGCTTTGGCTTATCACGCCGACACACTCTGTGGGTATTTAGCATGCAGTTGCTGCAATTAGCACTGCTGGCTAGCTTACTGGGCTCGCTGATTGGTTGGATGACCCAGTTTGTTCTATTTGAACTCTTAGCAGACTTGCTGCCTGATGATATTCCCGCTGGTAGTTGGAAACCCTTTATCGCCGGTATTACCACCAGTATTGTGATGTTAGCCGGCTTTGCTTTACCGCCCTTAATCGCCTTAGGCCGCATTGCTCCTCTGCGTGTATTACGCCGTGATTTAATCCCTGCCGCGCCCTCCACTTGGCTGCTGTATGGCATGGTATTTATCGCGCTAGCAGTCTTGATGTGGCAGCTCAATCTGGATATACGCCTGACCAGCGCCCTGCTCTTGGGTGGCGGCTTAGCGGCTGCCCTACTTGGCACGGCACTCTATTTCGCTCTAAAAAGCATTCGTTTTTGGTTGGCTAAACGCAGCCTAGCCTGGCGTTTAAGCCTAGGGCACTTACTGCGCTATCCACTCAATAGTGTTGGCCAGATTATGGCCTTTGCATTAATTCTACTGTCGATGGCCTTGATTGTATTACTGCGCAGCGAACTGCTGGATAACTGGCAAGCACAACTGCCCGAGCAAGCACCCAATCATTTTGCGATCAATATCCTACCCAGCCAGCAAGCAGATTTCAGCTCAGCATTAAATGCGATCAGTGATAACACTGCACCGCTCTACCCTGTGGTTCTGGGCCGTTTAACTGAAATCAATGGACAGCCTGCCACTGAGTTAATTGCTCCTGATGCTCGGGTAATGCGCACCTTACAACGCGATCTTAATCTAACCTGGACAGAACAACTGCCCAGCAACAATGAAGTGATTAAAGGCGATTGGTGGACGGACAATAAGACCAGCGCTGCTAACACCAGCACATATCACATTTCCTTAGAAAGCGACCTAGCGCAACAACTGGGCGTCACGATTGGCGATCAGTTGACCTTCCATATTGCCGGCACTGATTACCTTGCCCAGATTAGCAGCCTGCGCAGCGTGGACTGGAACAACATGCAGCCCAACTTCTTTGTGATCTTTGCTCCACAACAGATGCACAATGTCGCTCATACATGGATGACCAGTTTTTATCTGCCAGAAAATGCAGAACAGCAGCGCATCGATTTATCCAAGGCTTTTCCTAGCGTCAGTATTTTGCAAGTGGATGCGGTGCTGCGCCAGTTGCGCGATATTTTAGCGCAAGTGACTTTAGCCATTGAGATGATCTTGCTGTTTGTCTTAGCGGCCGGGATTAGCGTATTAATTGCGGGCTTACACAGCACTTTGGCTGAACGCGTACAGCAAGGCGCTTTAATACGCGCACTGGGTGCTTCAGGTAAACTACTGGTGCAGTCACAACGCAATGAATTCGCCCTGATTGGCGCCTGCAGCGGCTTACTGGCGTGGCTGGGCTGTGAAATCAGCAGCTATATTCTGTACCGCTTTGTGTTTAATCTAGCCTGGCAACCGCATCTGTGGCTGATCAGCTTACCGATTCTCGGCGCACTACTGATCACCACTGTGGGCATGCTGGGGACACGGCAAGTGCTTAATAGCAGTCCATTACAGATTTTACGTGGTAGCTAATTCATTATTCAGGAGGTTCAATTGAGTCGTTATCGTCCACCCCGCGCACAAGGCACACCTTTGATAACCCCTGAAGGTGAAGCACGCATGCGCGCTGAACTACACGAGCTTTGGCACGTGAAGCGTCCCAAGGTGACACAAAGCGTCAGCGAAGCTGCAGCACAAGGCGATCGCTCTGAAAACGCAGAATACACCTACGGAAAAAAGATGTTACGAGAAATTGACAGTCGCGTACGCTTTTTAACCAAGCGGTTAGAAAAGCTAAAAGTGATTGCCGAGCAGCCTGCAGAGTTGGATAAAGTCTACTTTGCAGCTTGGGTCACACTCGAAGATGAAGATGGCGAAGAGTCCCGGTATCGTATCGTCGGCGCAGATGAATTGGATATGCACAAACAGTACATCAGCATTGATGCTCCACTCGCTCGCGCACTGCTGGGTAAATCACTGGACGCCGAGGTCAAACTCATTACACCCGAGGGTGAGCGTGAATTTTATATTACTGCGATTGACTACCAATAAAACAGTCATAAACACCCGCAACTGAACACAAAAAAGCCGCTATCTGAATAAACAGATCAGCGGCTTTTTTGTAGATTGCAGCTCTAGCTTATTTCTTTTGGTCAACCACTAAAGCATGCTTCGCTTGTGTATCTGTTGCGTCCACCGAAATGGGCAAACTGCTCCACTGCGCATCCATTGCATTATCCGTATTGGAAATGCTGGCTTGCAATTTAAGCTGATCAACACTGGATAATTTCAACTGCGGTAACAATGAGTCCGCATCATTGAGCACAATACGTGCTGGCAAATCAGCCACTGTTAAGCGCTTAGCGGCTAACGGCATAGGTGAGCCATTCGCTGCGCGTGCAAAAACATAGACTGTATCAGTCGCTGATACTTGCTGCGCTAGCTCAGCGCTAATGGAGACATCAACAAAGACTTGATAATCATCGCTATTGGCTGGCTCAGCAGCGGGTGTTTCAGCCTGTGCAGGCTCGACAACTGCTTGCGGGTGATCACCTTGGGCCGTGCGTGCGCGCTCAATACCCATTTGAATCGCTTCATAAGATGGATCTTGCGGGTCAATACCTTTGAGCAACTGCCCCCATGCATCCATGGCATCTTGATAGCGCTGGCTTTCAAAAGCAGCAATGCCCACTAAACCTAAACTGGTCGCTTCATTGGGATCTTGGCGTAATGCTTCATCCACCAAGTCTTGCAAATCAGCATTCCACTGGCTGCCATTAGCAAAATACAACGCCTGCGCCCACTGACCGAGCAAGTCAGGCTGACGACCAACCAGATCAACCGTTCTTTCATAGGCATTTGCCGCTTCTTTAGGGCGCTGCTCCCCCATATAAGTGCGCGCTAAAAAGTACCATGCATCTACTGATTGAGGTTGTAAGCGTACCGTTTCTTCTAAACGAGAGATCATTTCTTCTGCGGTTTTTGGCTGTTCTTTAAGACTGATAGTTAAAGCAACTTTATCACTTGCACCCCAGTGAAAATACAAACCCAAGCCAACTATCGGCACCAGTAAAGCTGCAATTAAAGGCAAAGTACTGCCCAAGTTAGCGCTTTGCTTAGGACGACCTACATCAGTGTCATCCAACAACTCACGGTCCGCTTCCATACGACCTTCAAGCAACTGCTCAGCAGATAAAGCTCCACTGGCATGCTGCGCTTCAAGCTCTGCAATGTGCTCTTCATAGAGGGCAATATTGAGTGCTGTACGGTCTTCTTCAGCCTGATCTTTACGCACTCGTAAAACGGGCACTAACAATAACAGTAATGCCACAAGCAACAGCAATACTGAGTAAATCCAAAACTGTGTCATAACGATGAGGTTTCCTACTTATATTGCTTAAGAATGTCAGACAGGCGACTTTTTTCATCGCTCGACAAATGCTGCTCTGTCTCAGCACGCAAGCTACGGCGACGACGGAAAATAATCACTGCCACCATCAAAAAGCCAAAGACTAAGAAAGCTGCAGGTCCGTACCAGAGAATCAGCGTGCGACTGTTAACCGGTGGTTTATAACGAACAAAATCACCATAGCGATCCACTAGAAAACCAACAATTTGCTCGTCTGTCTCACCGTTTTCAAGCTTCTTAAAGATCTCATCACGCATATCCATCGCAATGGGCGAGTCTGAGTCAGCAATGTTTTGGTTTTGACATTTAGGACAACGCAGCTCTTCCACTAGCACGCGGTAACGCGCACGCTCTGCCTCAGTTGAAAACTCATAGGTATCAATGGAGGCTTGCGCAGTACTGAAGCATGCAAGAAGCAAACCTAGGCTGTAGAGAAAGCTTTTCATTCGTCGAGTAACCCCTGATAAATCGGCGCTAATTTTTCACGCCAAACACGCTTATCCACGACACCGACAAACTTATGACGAATAATGCCTTTTTTATCGATGATAAAAGTCTCAGGCGCACCATACACACCCAAATCGAAACCCAATGTACCCTTAGGGTCACTGATATTAAGCTGGTATGGATTTAAGTAATCATATAACCAGCGCTGCGCGCTTGGTCGCTCGTCTTTATAGTTGATGCCGTGAATAACGACGCCTTGCTTGGCTAAGTCATTGAGTACCGGATGTTCAACCTTGCACGAAATACACCAAGTGGCCCAGACGTTAATTAACGCTGGGCGACCGAGCAAGTCAGCACGAGTGATGACCACATCATCCTCAATCACTGAGCCGGTAGTGAATTCAGGAAAGGGCTTGCCAATCAACGCCGAGGGCAGTTCACTTGGATCGTTATTGATACCAAATAGCGCCATGGCAGCAAAGAGCGCAACACCGGTCAGCACACCAAATACAGCCAATAAACGCGTTCTAGACATGAGATTTTTCTCCCTTGCCAGCGACATTTAAAGCATCCCTAACTTTCTTAGTCACTTTAACGCGGTAACGTCGATCCATGGCGGAAAGTGCCCCACCAAATGCAGTCAGGAAAGCACCCAGCCAAATCCAGCGTATATAAGGCTTAATATGCACTCGTATCGCCCAAGCACCATTTTCCAGCGGCTCACCCATAGCAACATAGAGGTCGCGAGTAAAGCCTGCGTGAATGCCCGCTTCAGTCATTGGCATTTGCTGCACAACATAGAGGCGTTTTTCTGGATGCAGTAACGCAATTTCACGTTCATCTTTAAAAATACGCACACTGCCCTTATCAGAAATAAAGTTAGGGCCTTCGTAATGTTTAGCACCTTCAAACTGGAAACGGTAACCGGCCATTTCTAATGAATCGCCTGGTGCCATTTTCAAGTCACGCTCATCGCTGTACTGGCTGACCATCACCACACCAATCGCCATAAATACCATGCCGAGGTGACCCAATTGCATACCCCAGTAACTGCGAGTCAATGAACGCATCCCACGCAGTAAACCTCTGTGGCGTGTTTTATCTAAGATATCGCGCACACCGGCCAGCAATACCCAAGCAGAGAGGAAAATCACCGCCATCACTGCGCCATTGGCATCGCTGTAAAGCACAGCGGCTAAACCACTGAGCACTGCACTCAATATTAGGATGGGCGCTATCATTTTAAGCAGCCATTGGCCTGGAGTGTTTTTCCAACGCGTCAGAACACCCACACCCATAGCAAACATTAAAATACCCATCAAAGGTACAAACAGGGCATTAAAATACGGAGGGCCAACCGATAACTTAGCACCGGTCAATGAGTCCAGCACCAGTGGATATAAGGTGCCCAACAACACCATAGCGGTAGCAACCACCAAGATAATATTATTGATCAGCAGTAAGGTTTCTTTAGACCAAAAACCAAAGCCCACTTTACTTTTCACTGCCGGGGCACGCATCACAAACAAGGTTAATGACGCACCCACAACCACCAGTAAGAATATAAGGATAAACACACCACGCTCTGGGTCAGCCGCGAAAGCATGCACCGAAGTCAGTACGCCGGAGCGCACTAAGAAAGTACCTAATAAACTTAAAGAGAAGGCCGCAATGGCCAGTAATACAGTCCAGTTTTTAAACACACCACGCTTTTCAGTTACAGCCAATGAGTGAATCAAGGCAGTACCGAGTAACCAAGGCATAAAGGATGCGTTTTCAACCGGGTCCCAGAACCACCAACCGCCCCAACCCAATTCGTAGTAGGCCCACCAGGAACCCAGCGCAATACCAATGCCCAAAAACGCCCAAGCAATCAAGGTCCACGGACGTGACCAACGTGCCCAAGCCGCATCCAGCTTACCGCCTAATAAAGCAGCAATGGCAAAGGCAAAGGCCACTGAAAAGCCCACATAACCCATATACAACATAGGTGGGTGGACGATTAAACCAAAGTCTTGCAGCAAGGGGTTGAGGTCACGGCCATCCATGGGCATTTGTGGCAGTAAGCGCTCAAAGGGGTTAGAAGTTTCAATCAAGAACAACAAAAAGCCAACACTGATCATCCCCATAATGGCTAGCACGCGCGCCAGCATTTCTTCAGGTAATTGACGCGAGAAGATTGCTACAGCAAAGGTCCAGCCGGCTAAAATCAGCGCCCATAGCAGTAAGGATCCTTCATGTGCCCCCCACACCGCACTGAACTTGTAAAACCAAGGCAGTGCACTGTTGGAGTTGGAGGCGGTATAAGCCACTGAGAAGTCATCAACCATAAAGGACCAGGTTAAACAGCCAAAAGCAAACAGCAGGAAGACAAACTGCCCCCAAGCTGCTGGCTGCGCCAAACTCATCCATTTATGGTCGCCGCGCCATGCACCGACTAATGGGAAAAAGGACTGTACCACAGCAAAACATAACGCAAGGATCATTGCTAACTGACCCAGCTCCGGCACATACAACGCCGCATCGCTCATTTTTTTGATTCCTTTTGACCATCTTCATAATGTTGCAGCATGCCTGTCTTCTCTAAGGCATCACTCACTTCCGGCGGCATATAGTTTTCATCATGCTTAGCCAGTATTTCATCAGCAACTAACACTTTGCTTTCATTCAAACGCCCCATGGCCACGATGCCCTGCCCCTCACGAAACAGGTCCGGCAAAATGCCACGGTACTGAATACGGGTATCGGCATCACCGTCGGTAACAATAAAGTCCACTGTGAGTGAGTCATCACTGCGCGTTAGCGAACCTTCGCGAACTAAACCACCGGCGCGAATACGCGCACCTTCAGGTGCTTCACCATTGGCAATTTGGGTTGGTGTATAGAACAAATTGATATTTTGCTGCAATGCAGTCAGGCCCAGTGCAACTGTGGCACCGACACCCAGTAAAATACCTACAATAATCATTAAACGCTTTTTACGTACTGGATTCATTGCTGAGCCTCCCGACGCAAACGACGCGCCTCATTTTTGAAATAACGCTGACGGGTTAGTAAAGGTAACACCACATTCAACACCAAAATCGCACAACTGACGCCATAGGCTGACCACACATACACACCGTGATTGCCCATGGCTAAAAATTCAGCAAACGAATTGAAATTCATGCTCTTCTCCCAATCTGCCGCGCTACTTCAGCTTGCGCCCAACGCGTACGCGACTCACGTCGTAATACTTCAGTGCGCATACGCATCAGCAATACAGCTGCAAAAAAACAATAAAAGCCAATGGTCATAATTAATAGCGGCAGCCACATTTCTACTGGCATGGCTGGTTTTTCAGTCAGGGTAAAAGTTGCAGGCTGGTGCAATGTATTCCACCAGTCTACCGAGTACTTGATGATGGGAATATTAACAACGCCAACAATCGCCAAAATAGCACAGGCTTTAGCTGCACTATCACGGTTAGTAATCGCATGGCCTAAGGCAATAATCCCAAAGTACAAGAATAATAAAATCAACATGGCAGTTAAGCGCGCATCCCACACCCACCAAGCACCCCAGGTTGGCTTACCCCAGACAGCACCGGTAAAGAGTGCGATTACCGTCATCCAAGCACCAATAGGTGCAGCTTGCTGTAAGGCGATATCAGCAATTTTCATCTTCCAAACCAAGCCAACAATTCCAGCTACTGCCAAGGATATATAAGTGGATTGTGCTAATACAGCTGCAGGAACGTGAATATAAATAATACGAAAGCTATTACCTTGCTGATAGTCGGGCGGCGCATAAGCTAAACCCAGCACCCCACCGACCAGCATTAATACAGCTGCGCTAATGCTGATCCAAGGTAACCAGCGGCCACTTATTTCATAAAACCACTTCGGCGAGCCCAGCTTATGAAACCATGTCCAATTCATCGAGATACTCACAGTTATTCAATATCAGTTCTGCAGCCTATGGCTGCATTATTTGTTATTTATACAGTGTCTTACCACTTAAAATATAACCCTTAAGATGTTACTCACCCACACTAATACGCAGACCCGCTGCAATGGCAAAAGGCGCTAAAGTCAGCGTCAGCATGGTTAACGTGGCCATCCATAGAAGATAACCTGCAGTGGGTAAGCCTTGTAAGGCGGCTTGAATCACACCACTGCCTAAAATCAGCACGGGAATGTATAACGGCAGAATCAATAATGCCAATAATATTCCACCGCGCTTAAGCCCAACCGTCAATGCAGCGCCCACTGCGCCGAGCAGACTTAAAACAGGCGTACCCAATAGTAATGACAATAATAAGGTAGGAATACGATCAACTGGCATCCCCAGCATCAGCGCCAATAGAGGTGACAACATCACCAAGGCCAATCCGCAGTACAGCCAGTGCGCGAGCACCTTAGCAAGAACCAGCACGACAAGTGGATGCGGCGAAACGACCCACTGCTCAAGCGAGCCATCTTCAAAATCACTACGAAACAAGCCATCTAACGACAGTAACACCGCCAACAGTGCCGCCACCCAGAGTAAGCCTGGCGACAAAATTTGTAATAATTGCGACTCAGGCCCCACCGCCAGCGGAAACAAGGCAATCACAATAGCAAAAAACACCAGCGGATTGACCAACTCGGCAGGACGACGAAACATCAAGCGCGTCTCGCGCACCAGCATCAATACAAAGACATGACTCATACAGCGGCCTGCCCTAAATCAAGCTCACGAAAGGTTTCCGGAGTGTGTTGTATATAGTGGTGGGTGGTAAAAATCACCATACCGCCGTTGTCACAATGCTGTGCCAAATGCCGCTCAAGCTGAGTTACCGCTTGCTTATCCAGCGCGGTAAAAGGCTCATCTAAAATCCATAATGGCGGCGCTTCTAAATATAATCGCGCTAAACCCACTCGACGCTGCTGCCCTGCCGACAAGGTATAACAGGGTACATCTTCAAAACCTGCTAAGCCCACAGCGGCCAAGGCTTGCCAAATTTGCTCGCGTGTTGCGCCATGGTGCAAAGCCGCTAACCACATTAAGTTTTCTTCAGCACTCAGCAAACCTTTAATCCCAGCAGCATGCCCCAGCCACAATAAATTAGCCGCCAGTTCAGTGCGCTGCTGATGAATACTCACGCCTTTGATCAGTACATCGCCTGCGGTCGGACGCATCAAACCCGCCATTAAACGTAATAGGCTGGTTTTTCCGCTACCATTAGGACCACTGACCTGCAGCATATCCTTGGGTTTAACACTGACATGCAGATGCTCAAATAGCAGCCGCCAGTCACGCTCGCAGGCTAAGTCAACAATTTCAAGATAAGCTTCAGACACAAACACGCCGCCTTGCGAAAAAGTTTCAAGTCAATTTCTCAGAGCAGCTATACTGCCCTGTAGCGACTCCAATAAGTCGCGATTATACACAGCTGTGATCTGCACGCGGCAGGCATTTACAAAGCATTTACAATAGGTTGCATCGAAATGGCCAGTGAAATACCTTCAGCCCGCCCTTCCCCTAGCATACCCAGCCTGCAACGTCCGGCAGCGCCAGCCGCAAACTCTATTTTGCAACTGCAAGGCAGTCTACCTGCCCAGCTAAAAATTGGCGACTCGGCGCAAGCACAAGTCATCGCTTTGCGTGAAAGCAATCAATCATTCCAAGTATTGCTGCGCTTGTCACTGTCAAACGGCGAACAACGCACGGTTGAAGTGCAAAGCAGCCAACCTCTGACCACTGGCAACATTCTCAATGTTACGGCGTTATCAGCGCAGCAACTGATCTTCAGTTCAATCTCCGCCAGTAAAGTTGCGGTTGCTACACGTATTGATACTGCATTATTACCGCCTGGCACCTTACTTGAAGGTAAGGTCACCCATGTTGAGCCCAGCTCTCAAGGTGGCTTTAAAATCACCGTTAGCGTGTCCAATAACGCTGCAGCAGGTCAACAGCTGCAAATAGACAGCCCTAAATCACTACCACTCAACAGCGTACTCAATGCTCGCGTTGACGGCGCACAACAACTGACCTTTCAACCCCTCAATGTGCGCCTTGAGCCTTTGGCGATTAACCAAGAACTGCAAAAACAGTTCAGCCAGCAAGGCTCTTTAGGCCAACTGTTTAAAGGTCTGGATACCATCGCACCTGACAGTTTATCCAGCGACGCACACAAAGCGATTAAACAACTGCTGAGCGGCTTGCCTGAACTCAGTCAATTATCAGACCCTAAAAAACTAGCACACAGCTTACTCAACAGTGGCGCTCAATTAGAAAGCCGCTTACTCGGCGGCGCTCTAGACCCAGCCAATCAAGATATTAAAGCCAGCTTACTGCGTTTAATCGCGCAACTTGCTCCGATGTTACCCAATAGCAATCCGACTCTAGCAGCATCACAAAGCGCCTTATTATCACAAGCACTACCCGGGCTATTGCGCGATCAACTGTTGGGCAACACTCAAACGCAATTGCGTGAACAAGCCATGCGCTTCCCTCTGCCCACCCGTATTCTGCAAAGCCTAGACAACCCCAACGACCTCGGCTCACTGTTGCGCTTAGCAGCTGCTGCAGTATCGCGCTTACAAACACATCAGCTGTCCAGTTTAGGTCAAACCCATACCACCAACGAAGGCACGCAGGTTACGGTGTGGCAGCTGGAAGTGCCGGCGCGCGATCAGCATCATATTGTGCCGCTGCAAATTAAGTTTCAGCATGAAGAAGCCGCACAAAAAAAACAAAGTGAACCCTCTGTCCCTGTCTGGAAAGTTGATCTGAGCTTTGATTTAGAACCTCTTGGCCCCCTACATATTCAAGCCAGCTTGCAAGGCTCGAGTATTTCCAGCCAATTATGGGCACAACAAAGCGCAACAGCAGCCTTGATTGATCAAGAGCTCAGCCACTTTCGTGATCGCTTACTAGGTATCGGATTGACAGTAAAAGATTTAACCTGCCACCAAGGTTCGCCACCACAAGGCAACAAAACCACCTTACAGCAACGTTGGATTGATGATTTAGCATGAGCAAACCCACTGAGCGCCAAGCCATTGCATTAAAATATGATGGCGAAAACGCCCCCAACCTAACGGCCAAAGGCAATGATGCATTGGCAGAAGAAATTCTGCAGATTGCCCGTGAAAATGATGTGCCTATTTATGAGAACGCAGATCTGGTGCGCCTGCTTGCGCGTCTTGAGTTAGGCGACGCCATCCCTGAATCGCTTTACCATACTGTGGCTGAGATTATCGCCTTTGCTTGGTATCTGAAAGGCAAAGCTCCCAAAGGTTTTTATACCCGCAATCAGCAAAACGACCCTCCACTCTTATTACTGCAACCACCCACAGACAAAAACAAGGTCAAAGACTGACTAGAGTGATTAACTGAACAAGCCTGCCAAGGGTTGGTGCAGTCGCGCCGAGTAATACATTCCTGCATAACAGATTAATGCCGCAACAAAGGCCAAGTAACGCACAAGCATTGTGTACTTGGCTCGAAAAGCCAGCACACCAAACAGGACATACAAGACCAACAGCAGCAATTTAACCTGTAACCACGGCGCGGCTAAAGGGGCAAAGCCCAGACTGACTAACAATAAGACTGCAGCTATCAATAATGCGCTATCAACACCGTAACTCAAGCGATTGATTCTGCGCTGTAAAGCTGTCTGACCACTCACAGCTAAAGCCCAGCTACCGCGCAGCATAAACAAAGCACCACTGAGCAAAGCCAAGCTGATATGGATATGTTTAATCACTAAATAGTGCTCAGCCAACATAAAACACAATCCCCAGACACAAAAAAACCCCAATTAAGGGGCTTTTCACTTGCAGGCTTTATTAGCCTTTGTATGGTGCGGACAGAGAGACTCGAACTCTCACACCTCGCGGCGCCAGAACCTAAATCTGGTGTGTCTACCAATTCCACCACGTCCGCTTGTTGCTCACGTATAACGCTTTACAAGCATTATATTTTCCAAATATGGGGTGGACGATGGGTCTCGAACCCACGACACCGGGAATCACAATCCCGTGCTCTACCAACTGAGCTACGCCCACCATATTGCGAGTTGCATCTTACACTCTATCCCACTCACTTACAAGCTTCACCTTACTTAATGGTGCGCCCGGCAGGATTCGAACCTGCGACCACCCGCTTAGAAGGCGGGTGCTCTATCCGACTGAGCTACGGGCGCTTATTCTCGTTACCTATAATAAGTAACTGATTCTAAACTCGATTACTGTTCAATGTGACTTGTCCAGCTTTCGTATCCAGCTCCAGGCTGTACCGGGTGAGCGGGGCGAATATTAAAGACTTACCTTGACCTTGTCAACTACTATTTTAAAAATAATTAAATAGACAGCCCTTTAAAACAAAATACTTACTGTGCATCTTTGCCCGATGCGGCCGGTCGTGCGAGAATAGCCCACATCTTTTCCACTAAAATCAGTATGGTTCATAACCTCATGACAGCACAATTGATTGACGGCAAACAGATTGCCGCAGATATTCGACTCACTATTGCCCAACAGGTACAAGAGCGTCTGAGCCAAGGCCAACGTGCTCCTGGCTTAGCCGTTATTTTAGTGGGTAATGATCCAGCGTCTGAAGTGTATGTTGCACACAAGCGCAAGGACTGCGAGCAAGTGGGCTTTGAATCTAAAGCCTATGACTTACCTGCCACTACAACACAAGACGAGCTGCTGAACTTAATTGACACGCTTAATGCTGACAATACGGTTGATGGCATTCTGGTGCAGCTGCCCCTGCCCGCTCACCTTGATTCATCATTGCTGCTTGAGCGTATCGACCCCCATAAAGATGTCGACGGTTTCCACCCGTATAACATTGGTCGCTTAGCTCAACGTATGCCGCTGCTGCGCTCATGCACGCCTAAAGGCATTATCACCCTGCTGGCTCACACAGATATCGACCTGCACGGTTTAGACGCAGTGATTGTTGGCGCATCTAATATTGTTGGCCGCCCTATGGCATTAGAATTACTGCTAGCAGGCTGCACCACCACTATTACACACCGTTTCACCACTAACTTAGAAGAGCATGTACGTCGCGCTGATTTAGTTGTAGTAGCTGTAGGTATTCCTAATCTAGTCAAAGGCGAATGGATTAAACCTGGAGCGATCGTTATCGACGTGGGCATTAACCGTCAAGCTGACGGTCGATTAGTCGGTGATGTGGGTTTTGAGGAGGCGGTTAAACGCGCAGCGTGGATTACCCCTGTACCAGGCGGTGTAGGCCCAATGACTCGCGCTAGCTTATTGGAAAATACCCTGCAAGCCTACGAGCACAATGCGAAAAAAGCTTAATACGCACGATTGCTATTCAAGTCACGCAACACACAAATAACGTCAAGGGCTATGCATGTCCGCCCTTGGCGTTTTAGAGCGTTAATAAAAGCACACTTGAAAGCTATAAATAGATAACAGCGCCTGCTTCTATAAGCGCTTTTTAAGCATAGTGTTAATTTTCTGCACTCGCGGATCCATCAGTACGCTACCACCTAAGCTATTAGTGATAAACGCCACGCTCACTTCGCGCTCAGGATCGGCACAGCCTAAAGTACCGCCCGCCCCAGGATGACCAAAGGCCTGCGCACCCAATGCGTAGCTGGCGGGTAACTCATGCTCTTGCTCAAGCATGCAGCCCAAACCAAATCGTGTACGGGTCAGCAAGGTTAAATCCATACCAACACTCTGCTCTTGCAGCATATCTCTGAGCATCTCACTATCCAACAGCTTGCCCTGCAATAAGCCTGTATAAAACCCAGCTAAACCACGCGCAGTGCTGTGCGCATTGGCTGCAGGCTGCTGCATTTGACGCCATTCAAGCTTGTTGGTACTGGTCATCATTGCCGGTGGGTTAGCAAAGGCTTTAATGGCCATACCTTGCGGATCTTTGCCCATGCTTTGCATTAAGCGCACCGAAGCGGCATCAGCAAAGTCACCTTTCATACGCATCACATCACCGACACGCGGCAACTCACGCTCAGTCAAACCCAAATACAGCTCAAGCTGCAAAGGCTCAGCGATACGTTTAGCAATCGCCGCGCCAGGCTCGCAACCGTCCACACGACGAATCAATTCACCCACTAACCAACCATAGGTCATGGGCGCATAACCGTGCGCACTGCCCGGCGTCCACCACGGTGGGGTATTTTCCACCGCAGCAATCATCCGCTCCCAGTCATACAGCGCTTGCGCTGCCAAAGGCTCCAGCACCGCAGGCAAACCCGCCTGATGACTGAGCACATGACGCAGCGTAACTTGCTGCTTACCTTGCCGCGCAAATTCAGGCCAATACTCAACCAGCGGTGTATCCAACTGCAAGCGCCCTTCAGCCACTAACTGCAATAGAACTACAGCAGCAACGGGCTTGCCGCTGGAAAAGATATTGATCAAGGTATCGCGCTGCCACAACTGTTCGGCGTGGCGATCAATCACCCCGCCCCACAGATCCAGCACGGTTTCCCCAGCAATCTGCACACATAAAGCAGCACCACGCTGCTCAGGCTCTTCTAAGATTTGCGTAAACACATCAAGAACGCTGGAAAACGCACTATCACTGATGCCATCTATATGTATGCTCACTGCTCTTAACTCACTTATAACTAATCAATTTGACGTCGAAACGCCGGTAAAGAACTTAGAATCGCTTTACCGTAACGCTGCGTGACTAAACGGCGATCCAATAAGGTTACGCTACCGGTATCTTGCTCATTACGCAGCAAACGTCCGCAGGCCTGAATCAACCGCAGCGAAGCATCTGGCACGGCAATTTCCATAAACGGATTACCACCACGCGCCTCAATCCATTCCGATAAAGCCGCTTCCACTGGATCATCGGGCACAGCAAAAGGAATTTTAGCGATCACCACATGTTGGCAATAAGCGCCCGGCAAGTCGATACCCTCAGCAAAGCTGGCTAAGCCAAATAAAACACTGGTCTCGCCTTTATCAATCTGCGCTTTATGTTTAGCTAAGGTTTCTTGTCGCGACAGACTGCCCTGAATCAATACGCGCTTACGCCACTCAGCATCAACCCCAGAAAACACATCCTGCATTTGTCGACGCGAAGAAAACAACACTAAGCTGCCCTGAGCGCCTTCCACTATAGCGGCTATTTCACGAATAATGGCTTGCGTATGCGCATCAGCATCACGTGGATCAGCACGCAAATCAGGGACGCGCAATACACCGGCTTCAGCATAGTTAAAGGGACTGGGCACTACCGCTTTTTTTGCATCAAAAGGTAAGCCCGCGCGCATATTAAAGCGGTCAAACTTGCCCAGCGCCGTTAACGTGGCTGAAGTGACCAATGCACCATGCGCTACATTCCATAGATGGCAGCGTAAGGTTTCTGCAGCCAAGATCGGACTGGCATTCACCTCGATATCAAAGGCACCGCCGGCATCGGCAAGCGATAACCAACGCGCCATCGGCGGACTTTTCTCAGGGTCTTCAGCGGTAAAGGCTGTCCATAATTCTTGGTTATTCTCGGCGCGCGCCTGCAAACTACCAAACAGTGGATACCATTCTTCAGCCTGATGACTGGGCACACCCAAACCTGGCTCATCATCCATAGCTTTTTTCAGCAAGTCAGTCACGCGACTGAAAATATCAGTCAAACGAATAAATTCTTTTTTAAGATCAGCACCCAGTTCAGCCAACTCAGTTGGAATCACCCCACCGATAAAACGATAACGCGGCTGCTCATAACCGTCTGGATCGGTATTGGGACGAAATTCCGCAATTTGCTCACATAATGTAAACATAAACTGCATTTGTACACGCAAGGCTTTAGCCATTTCCGGCACAGGCTCAAGCAAGCGACCAAAGTCACCCGGTAATGGATTTTGCGCTAATAAACGCGTGAGATTTTTATCAACCTGTCCCAGCCAATCTGCAGTGGAACGTAAACGGGTAAAGTGAGCAAAATGATTAATGGCTTTATCCGGCAGATGATGGCCTTCATCAAACACATAAATAGTTTCACGCGGATCAGGCAATACCGCACCACCACCCAATGCCAAATCAGCCAGCACCATATCGTGGTTAGTGACAATCACATCCACCTTAGTCATACCTTCGCGTGCCTTATAAAAAGCACATTGCTGAAAGTTAGCACAATGGCGACCGGTGCACTGAGTGTGATCGGTAGTAACCCTCGACCAGGTGCTATCTTCCAGCACTGTAGGCCAGCTATCACGATCACCATCCCAGCGATTACTGGCCAACTTATTAATCATGTCAGTAAAGAGTTTTTCACTTTCACTGTCCACGTCAATGTGAAAACCTTCATCCGCAAACAGTTCTGCAGTAGCCTGCTCAGCCTCACCACTCTGAGATAAGGCATCCAACTTTGACAAACACAAATAGCGGCCACGACCTTTAGCCAAAGTATAGGTAAAATTCAAACCGCTGTTTTTAATAATATCTGGCAAGTCTTTATCGACAATTTGCTCTTGCAAAGCCACGGTAGCAGTTGCAATTACTAAACGTTTACCGGCAGCACGCGCAGCGGGGATTGCAGCCAAACTATAGGCCACAGTCTTACCCGTTCCCGTGCCCGCTTCAATCGCAACCACGGCTGGCTCACCTGAGCGCTTACCCTCTTCATCCACCGCAATATTGCCTAAAACTTTCGCCACTTCAGCAATCATTAAACGCTGGCCGTAGCGTGCTTTAAGCCCTTTAGTATCCAAAAAGCGTGTATATGCGCCTTGAATAACACTTTTTAATTCATCGCTGAGCATGCTCTATCCACTTTCTTGAACTGTACGTTTGTTCAGTGCCTATTGATAAACGTATAATAGCCTGCTTAAACGCTTTGTGCTCTACGGATTACTTATGACGACTATTTCACCCTGCCCTTGCAACCCCAATATCAGCTACCTACACTGCTGCGAGCCCTACCATTGCGGCGCTCTAGCCCATACCGCGCAAACTTTAATGCGCGCCCGTTACAGCGCTTTCGTCAAACACAATATTGACTTTATTAAAGCCAGCACACTACCAGCACAACAAGCACAACTTGACCTTGAGAGTATTACCCAATGGAGTACGGAAAGTGACTGGCTGGGCTTAGATGTCATCAATGAAACACTGGCCGCTGATCAACGTCATGCTACAGTCGAGTTTATTGCGCACTGGCAAGACGCTCAAGGCCGTCAGCAGCATCACGAAACATCCTTATTTATTAAACCGGCTGAGCAATGGTATTTTTATGATCCCAATGTAGTCCTTAGAGTCGAGCGTAATGCAGCCTGCCCTTGCCTCAGTGGTTTAAAATTTAAAAAGTGCTGCGCAGGGTATCTTTAACAACAATTAGGCGCATGATGTGCTACAAGCTCCAGCACAACCAGCATGATTTATTGACAAGACAGATGCAATGCAAGACCTTATTTGCTAGGTATTCAACACGGATTTGTGCAACTCAGAAAAAGTATTTTAAAGTATTGCGCAAGCAGCATGACATCCCTGATGATTGACTCGTGTATTGATGCAAAGCCTCACCTGATAAGGCTGGAGCATGTTAAACATGCATTTAATTGATATCTGTTACACAAACAGGCACTGTTTGTACTTTTAGTCAGCTTATTAAACACTTACTTGATACACGGCAGCGAGATTTGGAGTTCATCAATGGGCCATTTAGCAACACTACGGAACACACCCGTTCTTTTGATTTTTTTAGCCGTGTTAAGCACTTTGGGTGGCTGCTCCACTTGGGTTGGCGCTAGCTTTCAAAAACCTGATATCCAGCTAGTTGACGTGGAACTGGTACACGCTAAACTGCTGGAGCAGCAGTTTATTTTACATTTCCGAGTAGATAATCCTAACTCGCAAAGCCTACCCATTCATAGTATTAATTATCAGGTGATGCTCAACGATACTCCGCTTGCCACTGGCAGTAATAATCAATGGTTCACTGTGCCCAGCAACTCACATGCTTATTTTAAAATTCCCGTACACACTAATCTATGGCGACATATGAAAGTGATTGTGCGGATGTTAGAAAAACCAAATCAACCCATCCATTACGCACTGCACGCTGATGTTAAAACAGGCCTTGTATTAGGTAAAAAGATCAATATTGTGCGTCACGGTGATATCATTCCCGGCGACTATATTCGCGAGTAATTACTATGACTTCTACAGAACACCTTCACGGCCCAGATTGCCAACATGATCACCAGCCTGAGCCAACACCTCATGTGCATGGCCCACACTGCAACCATGCTCCCCAAGAGCCGATACTCAACCCATTAAAAGCCATTGGTCGCAACGATCCTTGCCCATGTGAAAGTGGTAAAAAATACAAAAAGTGTCACGGTGCTTAATGTGCAGATACTTTCAAGTACCTGGTTGATCATTGCCGTTGTTTGCCTCCTTGCCCTAGCAGCCTACGCTGGACTGTTATGGCGACGCGTCTGGCACACTGAACAGCAGCGCAAGCAGCGGCAGGCAGAACAGAAGCAACTGCGTCATGATGACTTAATTGTCTTGGCCACTGGTTTTTTAAGCGAACAAATGCCTTGGGCTGAAGGCTGTATTCGTATTAAAGTTATCCTTGATCATTATGATTCAGAGATGGCAATGCATTCTGATTATCAAGTACTGCAAACTGTTTTTAGCGCAACTAAACATATCCCCACACATGATGCATGGCGTGAACTCAGTAGCGCAGAAAAACAGAGCTTTATGCAGCTGCTCAACCAACTTGAACAGCAACATAAACACAACTCAATTCAGGTTGTAGAAAAGCTACTCAAACACCTGCAGAGTTAATCAGCAGCCTCATCCTCAAGCGTATGAGTGAGCTCTAGATGTGCGCGGTCTTGCCATTGTTCAGCAATTTCGGTTTTGACCGCCACACCCAACTGTTGAAAATCACTGGCCTGCTTAATCAAGTTACCGCGCCCATTGACCAGCTGATCGCAGGCTTTACGGTAAGCCTCTTGCGCTCGATCTAAGCTATTACCTATGCCATCCATACTGCCCAGAAAAATACGCAATTTATCGTAGACTTTACTGGCTCGCTCGGCCAACTCTGCTGTGCTGCGGCTTTGCTCTTCAAAACGCCACAGCTGACGCACAATAGTTAAACTGGCTAACAGAGTGCTCGGCGTGGCAATTAAAATATTCTGCTCAATGGCGCGCAATAATAAGCTTTCATCCGCTCGCACAGCATCAGCAAAGGCGGACTCAATGGGTACAAACATAAACACCATATCCGGCGCATTGAGTCCGGGTAAAGCAGCATAATCACGCTCTGCCAACTCACTGACACGCGCAGCAAAGGCTGCGACATGCTCACTTAAAGCTTGCGCTCGTAGCGTTTCATCATCGGCATTGATATAACGCAAATAAGCATTGAGCGAAACTTTGGCATCAATAATCAAATGCTTATTTTGCGGTAAATAGACAATCGCATCTGGACGTTTGCGCCCTTCACTGGTGGTAAAGCTCACTTCACGAGCAAAATCTTTACCCTGCTGCAAGCCAGCACGCTCAAGCACGTTTTCTAAAATCAGCTCACCCCAATTACCTTGGGTCTTTTTCTGGCCTCGTAAAGCGCTACTGAGTTCATGCGCTTCTTGAGTGATTTGTTGATTGAGTTGTTTAAGCTGTAATAACTGCTGTTGCAACGAGGCCTGCTGCTGCACATCTTTATGGTGAATATCTTCGACTTTTTGGCGAAAGCCAGCAATTTGTTCACGAAAAGGCTTCAGCATGGCTTCCAATGACTGCTGACTGCTTTGCGTCAAGGATTGCCCACGCGCTTCAAAAATTTGCGCAGCCAGCTGCTCAAATTCCAGTTTTAATTGTTCACGACTGTCTTTAAGTAATTGCTGTTGCTCAAGTAAATGTTGCTCTTTCTGCGCGCTCAACCCACTCAGTGAGGCAAATTTTTGCTGAAGCTGCTGATGGGCTTGCTGCTCATCAATATAGCGAGACTGCAATTCTGTGAGTGTATTTTCACGTAGCAATTGCTGCTCTTTAAGCTCACGATAACGTGCTTGAGCGGCGTCAGCGATACCGTGCACGCCCAATAACTTTTCATGCAACTGACCCTGCTCCATCTTCAGCTGCTGGCATTCTATTTCACGCTGTTTTAATTGCTCATACAACTGATCCTGCTGACTGCCCAGCACTCGTAAATCAGTATCTTGCTCATGCAACTGCTCTTGTGCCTGCGCCAGAGCAACTTGACGCTCAGTCAATTGCTGCTGTAGACGCTGCGCTCGGACAAACTGCTGCATGCCCGCACCCAGCACCACAACGCCGATTAACAAGGGTAGCGCATACTGACTTAATACCTGCGCAGTCAAGCTGAACATAAGCCTTCACTCTGTCCAGTACTCAAGCTAATAGCAGCATTACGCTTATCTTTGGCAGCACGAATAAAGCTCAGCATCCAGCGCGCAATCTGATAACCGTCATGCTTATTTTCTAAACTCTGACAAGCCGCTTGAAATTTTTCAGGAGAATATATGGATTTACGCGTCTGTAATAACGTTCTAGAAAACTCATGAGTAAATTCTGGATGACCTTGAAAGCACAGCACTTGCCCGCCCAGCATAAAGGCTGCATTTTCACAGAAATCACTGCTAGCTAATAACTCAGCACCCTCAGGCAAAGCAGTGACCTGATCACGATGGCTGATTAATAACTGAAACTCATCAGGCCCATCAGTGAGCCACTCAGGCTTGCGATCCAACTGGTAGCGATGCACGCCAAGGCCCCAACCTTTATCTGAACGCTGGCTTTCTCCACCCAACACTAGAGCCAGAACTTGATGACCAAAGCAAATTCCCAACAACACAGCACCCGCCGCAAAGCGTTCACGCAAGTAAGTGCGCAAGGTCACAATCCACGGATCATTAGCAAAGGAATCTGCCTTACTTCCGGTCACTAGATAGGCATCAAATGTCTGACTGTTGTCAGGGTACTCGCCACGAACAACATTAAACACCTCAAATTCAATGGCCGCATCTTGCGAACTGAGCAACTGCTTAAACATATGTCCAAAACTAATGAAAGTATCTTGCATACTTGGATACAAATCATCTGCTTCTAAAATACAAATCTGCAAGGTCATTTATGCACCTCAAAAATAACTAAACCAACACTGAGTATAGAGGACACCCCACACTACCCGCCGCTCTAAATATCACTCCAAGCCTGATCACTTTAAGTAGACTGAGCCAGTAGGCTATTTAAACAAAAAAACCGATTCAACTTCACAGTCGAATCGGTTTTTTAAAGCTTTTAATGCCGAAGCATCAATTGCACAATCTAAAGAACATAACTTAAAGATTAATCTTCGCGGTAACGACGCAGTTTCAGCGCTTTACCAGCAACACGCGTATCTTTAAGTTTACTCAGTAAACTCTCTAAGCCTACTTCTGGTAACTCAACTAAACTAAAGCTTTCACGAATCTGAATACGACCAATCGCATCACGTGACAAACCACCTTCGTTTAAGATCGCACCCAATAGGTTACGTGCGGCAACGCCATCACGAATACCCAGAGCGGTACGACAGCGTACTTTACCTTCGCTCAACGCGATAGGCGCACGACGCTCACGACCTTCTCCACGGCTCTCACCGCGACCACCTTCACCGCGGCCGCCACGATCATCACGACCACGACCACCACGGTCATCGCGATCACGGCTATCGCGACCACGTGGAGCCAATACAGGCTGCTCACGCTCAACACCAGCCAAAGTAAAGGCCTGGCCTTCAGTGGTTTTGGCTAATAACGCTAACGCTAAATCTTCAACGCTGCAGCCTAACTCTGTAGTCAGGTGCGCTAACAACTCAGGATTCTGTGCTGTTTTGTCGGTAACCCGCGGGGTTAAGTCTTGAGTCAGACGACGAATACGCGCCTGCAAAATAACTTTAGCATCAGGCAATTGAATCTCAGCAATTTTCTGACCTGTGACACGCTCAACCACCTGCAACATACGGCGCTCACGCGGCGTTACTAAAAGTAGTGCACGACCTTCACGACCGGCACGACCGGTACGACCGATACGGTGTACATAGGACTCTGGATCGTAAGGCATATCTATATTGAATACGTGAGTGATACGCGGTACATCAAGACCACGCGCCGCAACGTCAGTTGCAATCACAATATTTAAACGACCATCTTTAAGTGAATCAATCACGCGCTCACGTTGATTTTGCGCAATATCGCCATTCAAAGCAGCAACTTTATAGCCTTTAGCTTCAAGTGCAGCAGCGATATCTAAAGTCGCTTGCTTAGTACGCACAAAGCCGATCATTGCATCAAAGTCTTCAACTTCGAGCAAACGTAACACAGCGTTTACTTTTTGATCCGCATGCACCATCAGGTGAGCTTGATCAATACGCGCCACAGTTTGGGTTTTGCTAGCAATTTTTACTTGCTGCGGATTACGTAAGTGTTTTTCCGCAATGCCACGAATCGATGCAGGCAATGTTGCTGAGAACAATGCAGTCTGACGCTCATCTGGCATAGCGTTAAAAATAACTTCTAAGTCATCCATAAAGCCGAGTTTTAACATCTCGTCAGCTTCATCAAGGACTAAGTATTTAATCGTTGATAATAAACCACCGTTACGGCTCAAGTGATCCACTAAACGACCTGGTGTTGCCACAATGATTTGTGCGCCATTACGTATTGCTTTTAACTGTGGGCCCATTGGTGCGCCACCGTAAATCGCAACAACATTGACGCTAGGCATTTGCGCAGCAAAGCTTTCAAACGCAGTCGCCACTTGCAGAGCCAACTCGCGGGTCGGTGCTAACACCAACACCTGTGCTTCACGACGATCAGCATCAATACGTGACAAAATAGGCAAAGCAAAGGCAGCCGTTTTACCCGTACCTGTTTGCGCCTGACCAATCATATCCTGTCCAGCCATAATCAACGGAATAGACTGTGTTTGGATGGGTGATGGCTCTTCGTAACCCACTGCAGTAATAGCAGCAAGAACAGCTGGGTGAAGGCCTAAAGTATTAAAAGGAGCGATTGCTGGAGTGTTTTCGATTTCTTGGGTCATGGTATGCCTTATGTGCATCCGCAAAGACCCATGAAAGCTGCACACGCCATGAAAGACCATAATGGTCGCCCTTTTGGCAGCCTAATTGCGAGTATTTGCGAGAACGCTGTTTTAGAAAAACGTCTAGGATAGTCCATTGCAGGACAAGCAGTCGAAGCTAAGCTTCGGGATATTGCAGTAACCTTAACGGGGGCCGATCTAGCCGGCGCATATTATAGACGATTTAGTCGCATATGCATAGTCTAAGTTTATTAACTTACACCAATAGATCAAGCTGGCTTTTAAAGCTGCGCAAAATGCCACTCAAAGGATCAATAAAACTGATTTGCTTAGCGAGCAGTTTTAATGGCTGAGTGTAATCATTATCTTCGAGCATTTCTTGCAGACAAGGATAAAACGGATCATTGATAATAGGCGCACCTAAAGCAGCCAAGTGTACGCGCAACTGATGCTTGCGCCCCGTCACGGGATAGAGCCGATAGCGCCAAATATCACCTAATTTTTCGCTCAACTCAATCACAGTATCGCTATTGGCCTCACCCACCACTTCTTGCATACGAAAAAACTGCTGCGCCGGCTCAAGGCGACTGCGGTAACGATACGGCCACTCATATCCAGGTAAAGCCGGAGCTAGCGCTTCATAGCACTTAAATACTTTGCGCTCACGAAATAAACGCTGGTAAGCATCGCGGCTACTGGGATTAACAGAAAACAGCACAACCCCAGCGGTTAAACGATCTAAGCGATGAATGGGGACGATATGTGGATTATTCAAGCGCTGCATTAAGCGCCGCAAAACAGTTTCTTCAACATAACGCCCAGCGGGCATTGTGGCTAAGAAATGCGGTTTATCCACTGCAATCAGATGTTCATCTTGATATAAAATTGTTTCAGTAAAGGGCACTGCAGCTTCATCAAGCACTTCACGAAAATAGTACACCAAGCTACCCGGCTGGTAAGGCTCAGCAGGCAACAAATAGCGTTGCTGCTGATCGACAACTTTCCCTTCAAGCATGCGCTGCTGCCAACGATCACGACTGATGGCAGTGAATCGCTCGCAGAGAAAATCCAATAACAACACATACGGCTCAGACGGCAGATGCACTCGGCTGGCACCTAATAAAGCAGAATTCTTCATACAGTCGATTAATGCACTGTATGACCGGTAGGATCATCTTCATCCACTTCGTCAGCTGATTCTTCCTCAGCTAAATGTCCTGCCGCTAATAAACCGGCATGAAACATTTCCTTTGCGATATCAATATAACGCGCTTTTAAAAAGTCGCGCGCCTCACTTGAAAAGGTCAGGGTCACAAGCGCTGTCTCTTCTTCAGCGCGGCGTAATACGATACGACCATCAGGCAACTCAACAATTTCTAAAAACGCAGTAGACATAAATAACTCTTAGAAAAACAAATAAAACCCTGCAGAGCCTAAAGTAGGCCCTGCAGATAACTTAGGCTTTTGGTTTAGTAGCCGGCTTAGCGACTGGCTTAGCTTTACGCTTATCTTCAATTTGCCATTTTTTGCCATCGTAAAACGCTTTCCAACCACTGGGCTTGCCATCAATTTCTGACTGCACATACTGCTCTTTGGTTTTGCGACTATAGCGAATCACCGTTGGCTCACCATCAGGGTCATGGGTCGGTGCAGTAAACAAATAACTGTGCTTAGGATCAATTTCTTTTTTATGCGGCAATAACTCAAGTACCAAAGGCGCCCGCGTTTCACGCTTTTTCGGAAACTGACTGGCGGCTAAGAACATACCCGCCGCACCATCGCGTAACACATAGGTGTCGTCAACATTAATACACTTAAGCTCAGGCATCGGCACCGGATCCATTTTTGGTGGTGCCGCTTCACCGCTGCGCAACAGTTTTCGAGTATTTTTACATTCAGTATTAGTGCAACCAAAATACTTACCAAAGCGACCCGTTTTCAGCTGCATCTCACTGCCGCACTTATCGCACTCAAGGCTTGGACCTTCATAGCCTTTAATACGGAACTGCCCTTCTTCCATAGCAAAGCCGGTACAGTCTGGGTTATTACCACACACATGCAGCTTATGCGTCTCATCCAGTAAATAAGCATCCATCGCTGTATCGCATTTTGGGCAACGACGCTTATTACGTAGCAGTAACGACTCAGACTCGCCCTCGTCATCTTCAGCAATTTCATTGCCGGGCACTAAGTTCATGGTCGACTTGCAACGCTCTTTGGGCGGTAAGGCATAACCTGAACAGCCTAAGAACACGCCGGTTGAAGCGGTACGAATCATCATGGGACGACCGCACTCTTTACATGGTATATCGGTTAAGGTTGGCGTATTTTCACGCATACCATGTTCTGCTGAATCGGCCGCTTCAAGCTTTTCCTGAAAGTCCTTATAGAACTCATTCAGCAGTTGCTTCCACTCCAACTCACCATGAGCAACATGGTCTAAACGCTCTTCCATTTGCGCAGTAAAGTTGTAGTCCATTAAATTGGCAAAGCTTTCACCCAGACGCTCAGTGACAATATCCCCCATCTTTTCCGCATAGAAACGACGGTTTTGTAAAGCCACATAACCACGATCTTGAATGGTCGAAATAATCGCCGCATAAGTCGAAGGACGACCAATACCTTGCTTTTCTAACTCTTTAACCAAGCTGGCCTCACTAAATCGTGCCGGCGGCTTAGTAAAATGCTGAGTTGGATCCAGCTTGACTAAATTCAGCACATCGCCTTTTTTCAGGTCCGGCAGAATTGCATCTTCAGCACCTTTGCCTTGCTGCGGCTGCACACGAGTGTAACCATCAAACTTCAAGATACGTCCACGCACACGCAAATCAAACTGCTGAGCTTCAACAGTCAAGCTACTGGCAATATATTCGGCGGCAGGCATTTGGCAGGCCACAAACTGACGCCAAATCAGCTCATACAAACGCTCAGAATCGCGCTCCATATTTTTCAGCATAGAAGTTTGCGTGTTGACATCTGAGGGACGAATCGCCTCGTGCGCCTCTTGCGCGCCTTCTTTACTGCTATAAAAAACAGGCTTCTCAAGTACGTACTTAGCGCCAAACTCTTGCTCAATAAAGCTGCGCACCATTTCAATGGCATCATTGGAGATATTGGTGGAGTCAGTACGCATATAAGTGATGTAACCGGCTTCGTATAAACGCTGCGCCAGCATCATAGTTTTCTTTACGCCAAAACCTAAACGGGTACTCGCCGCTTGCTGCAAGGTTGAAGTGATATAAGGCGCACCGGGACGACTGCTAGTGGGCTTATCTTCACGCTTAACAACGGTATAAGTGGCTTTTTTCAGAACAGCCAGCACGGCATCCGTTTGTTCTTTACTGACCGGACGGAAAGCTTTAGCGTCTTCGCGCACCACTTCAAAGCGTGTATTGATCTGATCAGCATTATTTAAATCAGCATGTACCTGCCAAAACTCTTCAGGAATAAAAGCACGGATTTCTTTTTCGCGCTCAACCACTAATTTCACCGCAACCGATTGCACGCGTCCAGCGGATAAACCACGGGCGACTTTCTTCCACAACAGCGGTGACACCATAAAACCTACAACACGGTCTAAAAAACGACGTGCTTGCTGAGCATTAACTTGATCAATATCCAGTTCGCCCGGCTCGGCAAAAGCACCTTGAATAGCTTTTTCAGTAATCTCGTTAAACACCACACGCTTATAACGGCTGTCATCACCACCAATGGCTTCGCGCAGATGCCAAGCAATGGCTTCCCCTTCACGGTCCAAGTCCGTTGCCAGATAAATAGTGTCAGCATCTTTAGCTAAGCGACGCAGCTCTTCAATAACTTTTTCTTTACCCGGCAAAATCTCATAACGCGCTTTCCAGTCATTCTCAGGGTCAATACCCATTCTGGCGACTAAGGTGCGCATGGCTTTTTGTTTCGGAGTCAGCTCTGCAGTGTCAGCGGCTTTAGCTCGCTTAGCCGGGGCTGAGCCACTTGTCGGTAAATCACGAATGTGACCCACGCTCGACTTCACCACATACTTATCACCTAAGTATTTGTTGATTGTCTTCGCCTTAGCAGGGGACTCTACGATAACCAGCGATTTACTCATTGCTCAGAATATTCCTGAAATAAAGAAAGTGAG
>LFRM01079286.1_pt1 | contig 45009 bp, 31 predicted proteins | sample 618341 | NCBI WGS metagenome assembly LFRM01 (sample SAMN03654438, study PRJNA283298) | anaerobic digester metagenome | isolation source: pool of bioreactors CSTR01a, CSTR02a, and CSTR03a thermophilic anaerobic... | place: Denmark: Kgs. Lyngby | collected 2014-05-21 | reverse complement strand
CTAAAAATAATCCATCCGTTTTTTATTTATTTTAATTGTCTACTTGACAGGGGGCGGTTCAACGGTGCGGATTGTGTGCTTTTCGGCAAAACCAACCTTCTTTTTCCTCTGCGTTGAGCATCTGCAATATTGCTTACCGCTGTAAGTGTTGTCCTGATGTGTGTCCTCTTAAAGCACTTGCGACGTTGCACACGCCGATTGTATTAATTTGCTTTGCTGCTTAATTAAGAATGAAAGGATTTTTAATTATGGATGCCAAAACTTCTGTTAGACAATCCCCTTTGCAAAAAGGCGAAAAAAAGCAACACAGCTCGCTGCGAAAGCTTGCAAAGATAATTCTTATAATATTTCTGATAATTCTCGGATGCGGCGTGCTTTTTCTCGTATCATGGGCTCTTCCGTGGGGATATTCATCAACAATAGCAGGTTATGCTCCGATTGACGGCGCTGCCGGCGCAACGGTTGATTCTTATGTTGATGATGAGGGCAGACTTAATTTCATAAAAGCAGACGGCAAGGATTTTGTTGTTATGGATATTACGGATGTTCATCTGGGCTGCTCACCGTACACGGTTAAAGAGGATAAGCTGGCTATGCAGGCTATTCACAAGCTTGCCGACAGCATTAAACCGGATTTGATTGTTGTTACCGGTGATTGTATCTATTCCGCCCCCACTATGGGCTCACTCTCCAGCGGACATTCACAGAAGGTGTTTGCCTCATTTATGGAAACGCTCGGTATTCCGTGGACTGTCACATTCGGAAATCATGAGAGCGAGGTCTATGCATTTGCAAGCAGGGAGAAAATGGGCAAAATTCTTGAGTCCGACGAATATAAAAACTGTGTGTTTACATCCGGTCCTCAGGAGCTTACCGGCATAGGTAATCAGGTAATTATTGTCAGAAATAACGACGAAAACAAAACCGTAAATCAGGTGCTTATGCTTCTCGACAGCAACGATTACACCGGAGTTATAAGTAATTATGACTCCATACATAAGAATCAGATTGAATGGTATAAATCCGTTATTTCCTCCATTGCGACACAAGAAAACAGGACAGTTCGCGAAATCGGTTCACTTGCGTTTTTCCACATTCCGGTGACGGAGTATGAAACTGCGTATGATGAGGGTAAAATTATTTTCGGCACGAAAAACGAACCGGTTTGTCATCCCGCCAATACCGATGAGGATGTCTTCTTTTCCGAAATGCAGAAATTCGGCAGCACACGCGCCATGTTTGCGGGACACGACCATACCAACAATTATCAGGCTGAGTATCAAGGCATCCTTTTGACCTACAGCCTTTCTATCGATTATGTGGCTTATAAGGATATTGATAAAACGGATGAATACCGCGGCGCAACAGTTGTAAATATTAAAAGCGACAACACCTTCAGCGTTTCGCAGTGTCATTACGGCGATATAAAATAAGCCATACAACAGATTGAACGGACTTCATTTCATCCGCGAAACAGCTGTACGATTTCGCTAATTTGTCCGCAGACGGCAATATTCTCTCCCCCCTCACCAATCTCCCGAAAATGTTTTTACACAGGTTGACAAAAAGCGTCTTGCTTTGCAAGGCGTTTTTTAATGCAACTTGCCTGTTGCACATACCGGCGGTTTTTATAATCCGATAAGGATTATTTCACGCTGATAAGATGAGTTTGCGTACTTTTCAGGCGAATAACCGGCATCTTTCTTCTTCCTCTCATTGACATAACAACCGATTTCTAATATAATCAAAAAATGACGTGATATGCGGAAAATCTCTTAGCCCCTAATGGCGGGAATGAAAATAATCGCATCACAAAAATCCAAAGGATTTTTCAAGGAGAGGAAAAGCAATGAACAAAATTGCCGCAAAACTTAATGACACATTATTGGAATTTGACCGGAAAAGAAATACTTACAGCGTACGCTTTAACGGATACATGTGGAAAAATGAAGGGAGAAAAGCCCACATAGTGTTGCGAAAAAAAGTGTTTGGCAAAAACATTTGGATTCCGAAAAGCTTTCGCGGTGCAAAGAAAACCGAAATAACCGCCGCCGACAATCATATCGAGGTGAACTATTCGGGCTTTTCGTTGTTTGGAAAGAAGCTTCCGTTTTCGCTCGTTACCCGTGCCGAAATAGCCGGTGACGGCTGCGTGGATTTCAGCATAGAGGCTTTTAATGAAACAAATGAAGACATAAAGGCTGTTTATTTTCCGGCTCCGTTTAATGCTGAAGCGTATGACAAAAAAGAGGCATATTCCGTTGATTCCATGCGTCAGGGCTTTATTCTTCCGGACGGCAGGAAAGAAAACAGACAATCAATATTTCTGCTCACAAAATACTGGCGCAAAGCGAATACAGGTGACAGCTACCTTCCGCTCTGGGGCAGAGTCTGCGGCAAAAAAGGTTTTTGCGGAATTATTGACGATGCGAACGACAGCACGATGTTCTCATGCTTCGGCAAGGGCAAGGCTCTTCTGAATTCCGTCAACTGGGTCTCGTCCCTGGGTAAACTGTCGTACAAAAGGACGGTACACTTTCATTTTTATGACAATTGCGATTACAACACTTTTGCAAAGGAGTTTCGCAAACAAGAAATCGAAAAAGGGCATCTTCGCACACTTGAAGAAAAGGCGGAAGAAAATCCGAATATTAAAAAGCTCATCGGAACGCCGGTATATCATACTGCCATATTCTCCAACACCAGCCCCGATTCCAAGTTTTATAAAAAAGAGAAGGAGCATTCGGTTCTTCATTCAACCTTTGAGCAAAAGGCTCAGCAGCTCAAATGTTTCAAAGCGTTGGGCATGGACAGGTTGTATATTCATACCGATGGTTGGGGCGAACGCGGTTATGACAACCTTTGTCCGTACATTTTGCCGCCGTGCCCGCAGGCCGGAGGCTGGGACGGTATGAGGAAGCTCAGCGGCACCGCAAATGAGCTTGACTACATGTTCGGGCTGCATGATCAGTACCGCGATTTCTATTACGATTGCAAGAAATTCGATATGAACCTTGCGGTGGTTGACGAAAACCGCAAACATCCTTACTGCGATATATGGGCAGGCGGTAAGCACACCTGGCTTTGCGCCTCCAAGGCGCTTGATTTTGTAAAGACCACTTATCGTGAGCTTGAGGAAAACTCGGTCAAGGTTGACGGAACCTATCTTGATGTTTTCAGCATTATGTGGGGCGATGAATGCTTCAACCCCGAGCACCGCATAACAAGAACGCAAAGCATCGAATTCCGAAGGGAATGCTTTGAGTATTTGCGCAAAAAGGGTATAATCGTTTCCTCTGAAGAGGCAGGTCATCTGCTTGTCAACTCACTTGACCTTGTGCATCACTCCCCTTATGCGGTCAGACCGCAGGGCGGAGGTGTCGCCGTAGGCATACCGGTTCCGCTTGCCAATCTTGTTTATCATGACTGCGTTTTTGTGCCTTGGGTAGTAAAAGGCACAGGCGGCTGGGGAATACCGGACGGCGATTACGGAAGACTCCACTGCATTCTTAACGGACAAACGCCTTATCTTGATGAATCCGAAAACGACGATGAAATGCGCTCCGTAATCGACCGCGCAAAAGAAATTTGTGAAATTGAAAAGCTTGTGTGGAACGCCGAATTGATTTCGCACGAATTCCTTTCGCGGGATTACCGGCAGCAAAAAGCGGTATATTCAAACGGAATTGAAATAACTGTTGATTTCAATACAAACAGCTACAAGGTGGTTGAACCCAAGTTATGAAAATTCTCAAAAAGAGATTTGCGTTATCAGGCGGTTTTTCAGACTTGATGGCTTTCAAACCGGCGGCATAATACCGCGCTCATTGATTTTGCCAAAAACGTCCTAATAAAGCATTGCGGCGATACTGATACAGTATCGCCGCAGTTTGTTATACTGTCATTTCACCTTGAAACGATGAAAAATGCTTTGACTTTTTTCGCACTCTCCCGTTTACTATGGGATTATCTCAGAATCAATATTACGGGTTCAAGTGTATAACAGGGCAAGTCGAGTGTCAGAACGCCGTCTTTTTCGTTGAAGGCAACAGCCTCATATTCGCCGCTTTCGGTAAGATGTTTTATTTCGGTTATTTCCCGGTCCGCGCAAAGCGTAAGCTTGCTTATTCTGTCAAAGCCGAGATTGAAGGCGGCGCAGAAAAGCCCGCCGTCCTTCATGTCCGCAGCCCGAAAATACATCTCCGCGTCCCCCGGATAAAACACCGGCAGCTCGTTTACCGATTTCATCATATCAATCAGCTGCAGCTTGCGCGAATAGGTTAAAAAACTGAAGATGTCACCTATGCCGAAGTCAGTTTTCGGAGTTCCGCAAAAGACGAACGCCGTGCCGCCGAGACTGTTAGAATAAGCTGTAACGCCCGGAAAAAGCATCTGCTTATGGATTTTATCGGCACTGTGATACACCGTTGAGAGTATTTTTGTGCCCTCGCCGAGAGGAATCAGTTCCCGGCAATCGTGCTGAACCGAGCACTCATTGCTTCTGAACGGCAAAATTTCACGGGTCGGCTGCATACCGCTCCATTCTCTCACATCCACGCCGAGATATTCTCCTAAGCCGCGCTGTATAACACTCTTCGCTGTGTCGGAGGCAAAAACGACAGGACCGCTCAGAAGTTTTTCAAGCTCATCATCGGTGAAATGCTTATCCGCCTCCCCCTCAAGGCAGGCTATTCCGCCGGGCTCGTGTGAAAAATACATAGGCAAGCCCAGACGCTCAAGCACACGTGTAGCCCAAGCATTGCTTCCGGAATTATCACGTCGGTAATCAAAGCAGGGTGTGTCATCGGTAGGTATTCTAAATCCACGCCATTTTAGTTCCTCAACCGTTTCGGAGAGGGTTTTATAAAATCCGGCGTAAGCTCCGAGAAGCTTACGATATGCCTCCCCGCTCTCCGGCTCAAAGGCACAAAGACGTGTAATCCAATGCTTTGCGCCGTTAACTCCCTCAAGCAGGCTGCCGGTAAAGTGTGTATGCAGCGACATAGCGCCGGTGCTGTAACGGTTTTGCGGACAGGTATCGGTTTCTGCAAGTATTAAATCGACCTTCCCCTTCAGCTTGGAAACGGATTGAGCCGCACGCAGAAAAGAATTGCTGAAATACCGCGTACCGGACGGTGCGTAATTTGCATTGTTAATCCTTACCACCGTGGGATTGTTTTTACCCGCCATTATTCCGGCTATTTCGGCAGCACATTCGGCATTGTTGCCCACGCAACAAAACGAACCCGGAATATCCGGATTTACCGAATCGATGCCCTCGCGCATGAGACGGGCGCATGAAATAAGAGCATCCTTTTGCGTATCAATCATTATACTGTTAAATCTGTCACCGTCGTCACCCGTGGCGTGAACAGCATCCCACAGTTCAGTTCTGGTAAAATCAGTTCCGGCACGACGATTGAATTCGGCAAGGTGCAACGGGCAACCGCAACCGTCTCCGTGACGATACGACATCAGCCTAAAATCATCATCGAGCATAATTTCATCCGGATTATGCGCAGCAATAACGGCGAAGGCGTTTTTTATGTACTCGCCGAAGCCCTTGTCGTACGGGCAGACAATCTGCTCCTCTTTGCCCGTGTCAAATTCGACGAACGGTTGAAACGGAAACATTTCGCTCAGCACCCAGCCGTGACCGATTGAAGCCTGGACAAGAATACCGCTTCTGAGATTCATTGCGCTGAGCTTGTCGCGGAAAACATCATATTTTTCGCACAGCTGCCCCACCTTGTCAACAGGAGGATTGCCCTCCGGAACAAGCGTCATCATAAAAAGAGCGCAGGTGGCAACGCCCGACTCATACTGCGCTTTTATGTCAAGACATATTTCATCCGCATGCTCTGTGTCAAGAGGCATAATGCTGTAAAGGTGTAAATCCATTTTTATTTCCCATGTGATACGGTGCTCGCGCAAAAGCCCCGAAAAGCTCCTGTACGGTATCCTTACCTTTCTGTACTGTTTTTTTACTGCTTATATTTATTACAGTATATCAGCACATTAAAAAAAGGACAAGCAAAACATAAAAAAATACCGCACTCTGCGACGGCACAAAGCATATGCCCCTTTCGCACAGCGCGGTATGGAGTGTATTCACATTTATCGGGTCAATCGGGAGTGCTATTTTTCAGATTTGCTCTTGCGTCTTTTGTCAAGCTCAAAGCCCGTAAGCGTAAGCACCGACACAAACAATATTCCAATCCATATCAGCGGTGAGAACACGCTTCCCGTGTCAGGGGATGAAAAATCGGATGACACCTTTTGCTCAATTGTAAAGTTTGTCTGTGCATCCCCGGTTCCGGAGCTTATTGTCATAAGATGCTTACCTGACAAGAGCGTTTCAAGGTATTCCTTTTTCAGCTCCACCACCGTGCTCCCGCTGCTCAGTATGTAATTTTTTTCATCCACACGCTTCCCGTCAACGAACAAGCCTGTAAAATCCCCCACCGGAGCATTTGATGTGAAAGAGAGCGAAACGCCGCTTCCGCGCTTCCATTTTCCGTTTTGTCCCTTTATTACAGCCGGTGACAGCTTTTCTATTTCTTCAACCTCAAGAACCGCACTGCATATTGTGCATTCCTTATGCCGTTCGCCCTTTGTTGACACAGTCGCCGCCGAGTCAACAATCCAATCTCCCGGCATGTGCACATCTCCGCAACTCTGGGCACCGGAGACAATCACACTTACGGGCAAAAGCAAAAGAATCAGCAAAACAGGGAAAAAGAGCTTGAGTAAATCCCGTCCATTCACGATTGTCATCCCTTTCGATAAAAATTATCCGTAAAACAGAGAAGGCTCCGTATCCTTTGACGCTTCCGGCTTTCGGGTAGCGCCAGGATACAGAACCGCCCTGCCTATTGTTTTACCTTTTTATATGTTAAGAGAGGCTTGGTACGCCCGCACCTTCCCGTCAATATGACAATATCATAAACGCTTCGACACTTCAATATGCTTTTGCGAAATGGCAATTGACAAATCTGCAATATTATTGACATTTATTTTGCCGCTTTTTGTCAAAAGATGTTGACATGACGCGTCGGCTCTGTTATAGTTTATAACGACCTGATAATAAGAGGTGGAGTCTGTCATAGGGCACCTTGCGGTGTTCTATTTATTATTGGTCAACAGTGCGTTTTTGCGCCTTGTTGACGGGACTCACAAAAATTTGTGGGTTCCGTTTTTGTTTTGCCGCAACTCGGTTGAGAAAGTCCGGGCTTCTCCCTGTGTAATACGGCATTACCGAACCGACTCCGCCGCTTTTCAAAAAGCATTTTTTGAAAGCCTGAATGTCGGCTCGGCTTTTATTTTATGCAAATCATTTAAAAAAGGAAGGCGTTTTATGGATACCGTTACCGTTGTTTCCCTGATTATTTTTGCAGCGACCTACATACTGATGCTCTCGTTTCAGAAAATCCGGCCTTATGTCGCCGTTGCCTCTGCCGTACTGTTTGTGGTGCTCGGAAGTCTCTCGGTTTTTGACGGATTTTCATACACCTTTCTCGATGCGCTCGGTGAAATCGACTGGAACGTCATTATGATGATTGCCGGCACAATGGGCACCGTATATCTATTTATTGAATCAAAGATGCCGCAGCTGATGTCCGACGTGTTAATTTCAAAAATGCCTAATGTCAAATGGGCTGTGCTGGCGCTTTCGCTGTTTGCCGGAATCATTTCCGCATTTGTCGACAACGTGGCAACAGTGCTTATGATTGCCCCCGTAGCTCTTGCATTTTGCAAAAAAATAAAAATCTCACCTGTGCCGAGTATAGTTTGCATCGCTGTTTCATCAAACCTTCAGGGAGCCGCAACCCTCGTCGGCGACACAACCTCGATATTGCTCGGTAAGGCTGCAAACCTTGATTTTACCGACTTCTTTGTGGACAACGGACGTGTCGGAATGTTCTTTGTCGTTGAGGCGGGCGCACTCGTCAGCGGACTTATAATACTTCTGATGTTCCGAAAGGAAAAAGCAGGTATTGAAATAAACGACAGAACGCAGGTTGATGATAAAATCCCGTCAATACTCCTCGTTGCAACCGTTGTAACTCTTATTGCCGTGTCCTTTATCCCCTACAAAAGCAACGCCGCTCCCGGCGAATTTTACAAGCCCGACATCACAAACGGTCTGATATGCATGCTGTACTTCGCAATCGGCCTTATACGCGAGGTTGTCAAAACCAAGAATTTTTCTGTCGTCAAAGGCGCCTTCAAGGAAATCGACTACTACACAATCACGCTGCTTGCGGGTCTTTTTGTTGTAATCGGCGGAATCACGCGCGCCGGAGTTATTGATAAAATCGGAACACTTATCGCCGGAATCGGCGGAGGCGGAGAAAACTCGGTCTTCCTTATGTATACAATTATTGTATGGATGTCTGTAATACTTTCGGCATTCATTGATAACATCCCCTACACGGCAACCATGCTTCCGGTTGTTGCGGTTATTGCCTCAAGTCTTTCCGCGGCAGGCGGAACCCAGGTTGACCCTAAGCTGTTCTATTACGGCCTGCTCTGCGGTGCAACGCTCGGCGGAAACCTCACCCCGATAGGTGCTTCGGCAAATATAGCCGGAATCGGAATACTCCGCAAAGAGGGCTACGAGGTCAAGGCGGGAACCTTCATGAAATACGGCATACCGTTTACTCTTTCGGCTGTCATTACGGGATATCTGCTTATATGGTTCATCTGGAAATAATACACTTGATTTTTTGACAGTTCCCTTGGCAACATCACAAATTTACACCTGTTCGGTATTTCGGACAGGTGTTTTTGTTTGACACACAATCCCGTATCTGTTATATTAGTAAAAGCGAAAGGAGATGCGTAAATGTCTCAAATCATTACGGTGAAAAATCTGAAAAAATCCTACGGTGACGTTCAGGCGGTAAAAGGAATTGACTTTTATGTTGAGAAAGGCAAGCTGTTCGCTTTTCTCGGTCCGAACGGAGCCGGAAAATCAACCACAATTGATATTATATGCACATTTTTGCAGCCGGACAGCGGCGAGGTGGCGGTTGACGGCTTAATTCTCGGCAAGGACGACAACGCCATACGCGGCAAAATCGGAGCTGTTTTTCAGGACAATCTGCTTGACAAACGTCTTACAGTGCTTGAGAATCTGAAAACTCGCGGCAGCCTGTACGGAATCAAAGGAAAGGCGCTCGACGACGCGGCGCTGAAGGCAGCCGAAACCGTAGGGATAACCGATTTGCTCAAGCGTCAGTACGGCAAGCTTTCCGGCGGTCAGCGCAGACGTGCAGACATAGCAAGGGCGCTTATAAATACACCTGAGATACTTTTCCTTGACGAGCCCACCACCGGACTTGACCCCCAGACAAGAAAAATCGTATGGGAAACGGTTACTCATCTTCAGCAGCAGACGGATATGACCATCTTCCTTACCACTCACTACATGGAGGAAGCAGCCAACGCGGACTATGTGATTGTTATTGACGACGGACTCATTGCCGCCAAGGGTACCCCTGCCGAGCTCAAAGAGAAGTACACAAGTGACCGGCTCTCTCTTGTATGTACAGACATAGAGGCGGTTGAAGCATACTTTAAAAATAAATCCGTTGATTACACGGCTTGTGCCGAGCTTGTGAGTGTATGTATCCCCGATTCGATGGCGGCGCTGCCGATAATTGAGGATTGCAAAAGCTTCATCTCCGGCTTTGAGGTAATAAACGGCACAATGGATGACGCGTTCATCGCAATAACCGGAAAGGAGATAAGAGAATGATTGCGCTTACAAAAAGAAATCTTCTGATATTTTTCCGCGACAAATCCGCAGTATTCTTTTCCTTCCTTGCGGTTTTCATCATCATCGGACTTTATGCTCTGTTTCTGGGCGACGTGTGGGTTGAAAGCTTTGCGGAGCTTCAGGGTGTACGCTATCTTATGGACAGCTGGATTATGGCGGGGGTTCTCGCGGTTACATCCCTCACCACCACAATGGGCGCGTTCAGCTCAATGGTCGACGACAAATCCAACAAGCTTATCAAGGACATAAACTCTGCTCCGGTCAGCAGAAGCGCGGTAACGGGCGGATATGTGCTCAGCGCATACATAATCGGTGTTATTATGAGCCTTGCCTCACTCGTGCTTGCGGAAATATATATTGTCGCCTACGGCGGCACGCTTATGGATTTTATGACGCTGCTCAAGGTAATCGGTCTGATATTCTTTTCCTGTCTTGCAAATATTCCGTTGCTGTTGTTTGCGGTTTCACTGTTCAGCAGCTCAAATGCCTTTGCTGCAGCAAGCACAATAATCGGAACGCTCATAGGCTTTCTCACCGGAATATATCTGCCTGTCGGCAATCTCCCCGAAGGGGTGCAGACTATAGTGAAAATCTTCCCACCCTCCCATTCGGCTGCTCTTTTCCGTCAGGTTATGACACGCGACGCGGCAAGTATAAGCTTCAAGGGTGCCCCGCAGGAAACGATTGATGAATTCAACGAGTTTCTCGGCGTAACCTTCCGCTTCGGTGAGCACACCGTAACAACGCTTGAGAGTGTAATTGTTCTTCTCGCCACGGCTGTTGTGTTCTATCTGCTCTCGCTTGCGGTTATGAAGCGTAAAAAAAGATAAAAATTGACCGGAACGCCATTGCGGTGTTCCGGTTACTTTTTTTGCACTTATTTTATCAGTGAGTTTATCATTTCGGAGTAAAATTCGTCCGAGTGAGCTTTCACAACATAGGTATGCTTTCCGTCGGGTGATTCGGTGAAATTATTTTCTCCGGTTTCGGGATTCACCCTTGCTGTTCCCCTCACGGTACGGTAGCCCGCCGCCTGCTCATCGTTTATTATTGCCATCAGCGCAAGCATCGGGTCCCACGAGCTTCTGCCGTTTTGAGAGCCGTGAGCCGCCATTCCCACGCGAAGCAAATCCCCGTCCGGCTCACCGCCTCCGGTTATCACGCTCTCCCCGACCTCAAAGCCGAGGAAGCTGAGCGGCACAGGTGAATTTTCACATATAAAATGACCTGCCGCCCGTGATGCCGGGGTGTTGATGAGGTTGTACTCCCTGCCGTCCGGAGTATCCCATTTGCCTGCCATCATCCAGATTTTATTGACCTTTTGCTTTACAAGGCTCATTCCGTCAAGCGGAGAAATATCATCCGGAGGGCTTATAAGAAGCTGATGAATTATCTGCGGAAAACCGATTTCGGTAATGTCCGCCTTCGAGTCGAGCCGGCTGAGAACACGGCGATAAAGACGGCATGCGTCCTCGCAGGCCTCATTGCCGGATATTCTGTGAGGATACTTAGCCAGAACACTCTGATAACGGCACCTCTCCCCTGTTGAGTACGCATTTCTATCAACGCCTATGGGTATGTCCTCAAGCCCCTCGGACAATATAAACGCATCAATCGACGCTGCTGTATGCTCCATTACCGCGTCCGCACAGACGCACTCCAGCTTTATTATTCCCGACTTATGGGCACGGCACAGAAGACGCAGGGCGACTATGTCATCGCAATCCGTCCACCAATCCGTACCGTGAAGAATATGCACCGGAGTCCTGCCGTCCGCCGCGAGCTTATCAAAAATATTCATCTCATCACCCCGAAGCCGATTTTAACCTATACTTATTATAAAGTCAAGGTGTAATTCCCTTGTAATTATTCATCTGTTGTGATAAACTCGTTTTTGTGAACAGAATAATCAAATAAGCATTTTGGAGTGAAAAGCCGATGAATATTCCGGTGGTTATAAACCGAGAGGAAAAGCATCAGATTTTTGACCGCTTCGGCACAAGCGCGGCATGGTGGGCACAGGTGGTCGGAGGTTGGGAGCACATCGATGCCGAAAGCGGCAAGCCGGTGCGTGAGCGCATAGCACAGCTGCTGTTCAACAGGCAAAGCGGAATAGGAATAGCCACCTACCGCTACAACCTCGGAGGCGGCTCCGGGAATCACGACGAATGCCCCTTCGGAAACCCCAGCAGAACGGCCGAGAGCTTCGATATAAGCGAAACGGAATATGATTTTTCGCGTGATAAAAACGCCGTCTATATGATGCGCGAGGCTGTCAAAAACGGCTGTGATGAGGTAATAATGTTTTCAAACTCTCCCCCGGAGAGATTCACAAAAAATCACAAGGCGTTTCTCGACAGGGCGTGGCATACAAATTTAAAGAAGGAAAACTATCCTAAGTTTGCTAAATATGTTCTCGACGTTGCCGAGCATTTCATAGCCGAGGGCATACCCGTAAAATACATTTCCCCCGTAAATGAGCCTGTATGGGTATGGACGCAAAAGCACGGTCAGGAGGGCTGCCACTACAATCCCGGCGGGGTTCGCGGAGTTATGCGCGAGTTTGCAAGGCAGATGAAGAACCGAGATGCGCTTGCCGGAGTAAGGCTTTCCGGCGCGGAAAACGGAGATATACGCTGGTTTAACAAAACCTATACCCGTATAATGCTCTCCGACCCGCTCATACGCGAAAGTGCCGGCGCGGTTGATATTCACTCATATTTTCTTCCGCTGCCGATTCCGTTTATAAACAACCGTCTTTCGTATATCAGGCGATACAGAAGGTATCTTGACAGAAAATATCCCGACGCCCGTGTAAACATAAGCGAATGGACGCACATGAAGGGCGGCAGGGATTACGGCATGGACTCCGCTCTTGAGCAGGCAAAGGTTATCACAGAGGATATCTCGCTGCTCAACGCCGCCTCCTGGCAGCTCTGGATAGCCGTTTCAAACGTTGACTATTGTGACGGACTCATATACATAAATGATGACAAAAGCTTTGAGCTGACCAAGCGCTATTACGCCTTCGGAAACTATTCAAAGTTTATTCCTCAGGGTGCAAGACGTATAGGCATAAGCTCAGACGATAAGGATTTACTGCTTCTCGCTTTTGAAAGCGAAAGCCGGATAATCGTAACCTCGATAAACCTCTCGTATGACGAAAAAGTGCTGTGCTTCAGCGGAATAAACGCCGAAATCGCAACGCTGACTGTCACGGATTCACAAAGCAATCTTGAAGAAAAAACTGGCTTTTCACCCGACAACGCAATTCTCACTCCCCGATCTGTCAACACAATAATTTTCAATGTGAAGGAGTGACCTGAATCATGAATATTTTCACAAAAGCCAAAGACCTTCTGCATGAAATAAAGGCATACTGGCGCTCCCCCGCCAAGGGCGACTACGTTGCATACAAGGAAATCCTTATGCTCTCACTGGGATGGCTCGGCATGCGCTTTGCCACCGTATTCGGCATAAGCTTCGGTGTGGGAAACGCGTTTACGGGCATGACCCTTCACATGACCAACAGGGATTTGCTGATAATGGGCTATGTATGCACGGCAATAGGCTACATGCTCGCGCCTCTGAACGCATATATTATCGACAATCTCCGCAGCCGCAGCGGCAAATACCGGGTATACATAAAGCTTGCCGTACCCGCCGGAATTCTTTCGATGTTTGCGCTGTTTTTCCCTTATGAAAAGCTGGGATATATTCCGATGGTGGTTTCTTTGTTTGTCATCGGTCAAATCCAGGGCTATGTTCAAAACTGGTATTCAACCGGAGTAAGCAATCTCGTATACGTCATGTCGCCCAACTCCAAGGAGCGCGTTCGTATTATGATGATTTCAAGCCTCGTGCACAACTTTGCACCGAGCCTGACCGGTCTTTTTATTCCCGTTCTCAGCGATGTCTTTGCCGACGGAGATCTTTACAACATCAACACCTACCGCATAATTTATCCCGCCTTTATCGTTGTGGGTGTTGCAATGAGCCTTACCGCGTATTACGGGGTAAAGGAGAGAATCGTACAGCCGCAGACAAGAGTTACCGGAGTCGGCCTCGGTGAGGCACTCAGGGCGGTATCCCGCAACAAGCTGTTCTGGATAAAATGCACGGACGAATGGAACAATTTCCTCGAGGGCGCAAAGAACTGCCTTATGGAGTGGGTTTTCTACTACGGCAAAGTCGGCTCAATGACGATGTACGGCATTATCAATACGGTTTCCTACAACTCCTCAATGTGGGCAATGCTCGTTTCGCCCTATCTCATTGACCGCCTCGGAAAGAAAAACTTCAAGGTAATAAAAAATATCCTTCAGGTATTCATTATTCTCGGTCTTGCCGCCACCTACCGCAAAAGCGTAATATTTATAGGAATATTTTATTTCCTTGACCGCTTCTGTGAAACCACGGAGGTTATCGACCGCGCGATTGAATCGGATGTGCGCGACTATCAGCAATACATCAGCGGCGAACGCATAGACGGCGCCTTCGGGGTGATTCAAACCTACGTCGGAGGCGGAATAGGTGCGCTGACAAATCTGTTCATCCCATGGGTTTACAAGCGTAACGGCTTTGACGGAACCGATTACAGCGTGCTTGAGGTGTATGACGAAAACGGTGTATACAAGCCCAATAATGTGCTTTATCCTCTGATTAACATCCTTCTGACGGTATCCGTCGTGGGCGCGGCGGCTGATATCCTGCCGTGGCTGTTCTATGACCTGACGGAAACCAAGCAGAAATCCGTTATACGCGTTATACGTGTGCGTTCCGCAATTGAGGACAAGGCTGCCGGCTTGGTGGAGGATGAGCTCTACTGCGAAGCCTGTGAGGCGCTCACGGAGGCCTTTGAATATATTGAAAAACAGCCCGCCCATGTCCCGAAAGCAAAATCCAAGGAGGAAAAGCTTCTTCGCAGGCAATTATCTGCCGAGAATGAAAAAATTGAAATCGCAGAATTTGTACTCGGTGAAATCAACCGCTACAAATCAGATTTCGGAAAGGCGCTGCTTCAGCTTTCCGAAGCAACCGTCGCGGGCGGACTGAACAACTACTACAAAAACTACGAAGAGATTATAGCGCTTGCCTACACCCTGCCGCGAGGGGAAAATAAGCTCGAAAAGGATTCCCGCCGGGACGCCGTAAGCAACGCAAGAGCCATTCACCGTTCCGGAAAGCTGATTGAAAAATATTATCCCGACGGACTCGAAGCATATGATGCCGCAGCATATGAGGAGGTTTTCCGTCTGCCGGAGGACACCAAGGAGCAGCGCAGGGAAAAGCACCGCACGATAAAGCTTGCCAACAAGGCGCGTAAAACCTACGGCAAGGCGGCCAAGCCCTATCTTACCGCGATGCGCAATATAACCCTGAGTGCCGGATACAACAACATCGGGCAATTTATGAGTGAGTTCGGAGAAGCGAGAACACGGCTTGATGAAGCACATGCGTTGCGCAAGGCGCAGTCGGATGCTCAGCAAGCGGAAAGAGCCGCCGAGGCACAAAGACGGCTTGAACAGAAGAAGGCGGAAAAGGCGCTCAAGGGCAAGAAATAAGGGCAATATATTAACCCCGAAGAATCACGCATTTTGCGATTCTTCGGGGCTTTTTCATACTTGCGGTAATGCCGTTATTCAACTATTTTTACTCTGTCCTTTTTATGTCTGCCTTTAAGCCACACCGACGGCGTAAACAGCATAATCATCGGGAAAATCTCAAGCCTTCCGAAAAGCATATCTAATGAAAGCACTATTTTTGAAAGCGGTGAGAACATTGCAAAGTTCCCCGAAGGGCCGACAAGACTAAGTCCGGGTCCTATATTATTTATACATGCAAGCACAGCGGTAACAGTGGTTTCCTGATTGAAGTTATCTATAGCCACAGCAGCCATTGAAGAAACGCAGATAAGGAAATACAGGACAAAAAACGCATTCGTGTTGCGTACGGTTTCCTCGCTGACCGGCTTACTGTCCACTCGCAGTGTCTTTACGGTACGCGGTCTGATAATATGCATTATTTCACGTTTTCCGGATTTTACGAGCATTATAAGGCGGGAGATTTTTATTCCGCCTCCGGTTGAGCCTGCGCAAGCACCGAAAATCATGATAAGCACAAGCAGAAATCGTGAAAACTCCGGCCATTTATCAAAATCAGCTGTGGCAAAGCCCGTAGTTGTCATTATGCTTGAGACTTGAAAATAGCTATCCAGCAAAGCTTTGCCTATGTTTTCGTATGTGCGTACGATGTTCAGGAAGATAAGCAGTGTTACCGTGCCCATGATTCCCAGATATACCCTTAGCTCCTCATTGCGGAACACATCCCGTATTCTTCGCAGAAGCACGAGATAGTAAAGTGAAAAGTTAATTCCGAACAGCATCATGAAAAATGCTATTACAAGTTGCAGATAAGGACTTGAATACGCCCCTATGCTTGCGTTTTTTATTGCGAAGCCTCCCGTTCCAGCTGTAGCAAAGCTGTTTACCACGCTGTCAAAAAGAGGCATACCGCCCGCCAAAAGCAAAAGTATCTCGACAACTGTCATTAAAAAGTATATTCCGTAAAGAATCCGCGCCGTATTCCGCAAGGTCGGGGTAAGCTTGCCCACAATGGGTCCGGGACTTTCGGCACGCATGAGCTGGAAGCCTTCTCCTCCGCCCTTGCCCTTGCTCATGGGCACTATCGCAAGCAGGAATACCAGAACACCCATGCCGCCCACCCAATGGGTGAAGCTGCGCCAGTAAAGAATACTGTAAGGCAAGCCCTCAACAGCGGGCAATATACTCGCTCCGGTTGTTGTAAAGCCCGAAACGGTTTCAAAGAAACAGTCTATAAAATTCGGAATAACTCCGCTTATATAAAACGGAAGTCCGCCGAAGATTGATATGAGCACCCACGCAAGCGCAACAGAGACAAAGCCCTCCTTGGCGTACACACCGCTGTCGTCCTGCTTGACAAGTGCAAGCACGGCACCGATAAGCATAAGTATTGCCGCCGTAAGCGCAAAGCCGACGGCGGAGCTTGCTTCATTTTTTACGAGAGCTATAACCAGAGGAGGCAGCATAAGCAGTGACTCCATTCGCAGGATAAGCCCCATATATTTTATAATTATGCGTAAATTCATTTAGTGCTCCTTGTTGCTGTCCGCTTATATCAGGCTGCCGGGAAGAAAGATGTCGGTAATGGACGCTATGGCATGGTCCGATGTTGTTATAACAACAACCGAATCACCGGGCTGCATGACATCGGCGCCCTTAGGCACTATAACCTTACCTGCGCGTATAATGCTTGCCAAAAGTATGTTCGAGCGAAAATGCAGCTCGCTGAGAGGTACGCCGAGATACTTGCCCTCCTGCGGCACTGTAAAGCCGAGAGCCTCCGCCTTGCCGTTAACTATCCGGTAAAGTGTTTCAACGGTTCCTGTCTGACCCGCTTTATGGACAGAGCCTGTTCCCGTTTCATACACCGCACGCACATAGCGCATAATTTCATCCGCAACAAGCATCTTAGGGCTTACGAGCGTGTCAAGTCCCGCGTGATTAAGCACTCCCACATATTCTATGCGGTTTATTTTTGTTATTGTCTTGGGGACTCCCATGGAGTTTGCAAACATTGAAACAATAAGGTTTTCCTCATCCATTCCGGTAAGGGTGACTACCGCATCTGTCTCTCGTATACCCTCGGCAAACAGCAAATCCTGCTGTGTTCCGTTGCCGTGAAGTATTGTTACCTCCGGCAGATAAGCACTTAATTGCTCGCAACGCTGTGCGTCCTGCTCAATTATGGTAACATCCACCTTTGAATTCGTGAGCATAGCCGCAAGATACACAGCAATACGTCCGCCGCCGATTATCATGACGTTTTTAACCGGTCGAGCATCAAGCTTCAGGTTATGAATAAGATTTACAAGCTTTGCACTGTCAGCCGAAACCGTAACGCGGTCTCCGGGTTCAAGCACGAAGCTGCCGTCGGGAATCGTGATTACGCCCTCGCGGTCAACCGCACATATAAGGGCGTTTGCGCGAAGTGTGTCACTTATTTCGCCGAGCTTCTTTCCCACAAGCGCGCTCGTCGGAGGAAGCTTCCATTCCACAAGCTCCACCCTGCCGCCCGCGAAGGAGTCGCGCTTGAGGAAGGACGGGAACTGAAGAAGGCGAAAAATCTCACGCGCCGCTGCCTTTTCGGGATTTATCGCAAGTGAAAGTCCGAGGTTTTTACGCAAAAAATCAATCTGCTGGTCGTATTCGGGGTTGCGTACGCGAACCACCGTATGCTTGCAGCCGAGAAGCTTTGCAACTACGCAGCAAAGGAGATTTATTTCATCGCCCGAGGTGGCGGCAATGAGCAAGTCGGAATCCTGCACTCCTGCCTCACGCTGAACATCAACTGTAGCGCCGTTGCCCTGCACAATCGCGACATCCAAGGTTTTCTGAAGCTCGGCAAGAACCTCGGCGTCATTGTCTATAACAACCACCTCATGCTCCTCCTTGCAGAGAAGCTGAGTGAGCAGATAACCCACCTTACCGTCACCGACTATAACTATCTTCATGATTTTTCTCCTTTTTCCTTTTTACGGAAAAATTTCTTCGTACAGTATATCACCCGTTCTGAATATAGTCAACCTGAATATATTAAAAAATTTTATGTCATTTTTCGTCAAAAAGAAAAATGCCCTGCAAAAAGCACAGGGCATATCAGAATTTTTATTCTACTGTGTTGTCGGAAAGTATTTCCGGTTTGTATTTCATACTGTCGCTTTCCGTGATTTCGCGGATAACCCTGCACGGATTTCCGGCAGCGAAGGTAAGCGGCGGAATATCCTTTACAACCACACTCCCCGCGCCTATAACGCAGCCGTCTCCCACGCTCACACCGGAACAAACGACGACATTTGCCCCGAGCCAGCAATCGTTTCCTATATGTACCGGCTTTGCATAACACATGTGACGCGGTATTTTATTGCTGTCAAAAACTCTTTCGCGTTCGGAGGGCAGCATCGGATGAATCGGCGTAACCAGCGTGACATTAGGTCCGAAATTGCAATTATCGCCTATTGTAACCTCGGCATCATCCTGAACGGTAAAATTAAAATTAGCAAAAAAGTTTTTGCCTATTTTTGTGTGAACCCCGTAATGAAAGAATACCGGACCCTGTATTGTACAGCCCTCTCCGGTTTCCCCTATAAGCTGTGAAATGATTTCACTGCGCTTTTCCGTATCGTCCTCACATGTTGCGTTATATTCCCGGTTCAGGTCATGCGCCTTCTTTTTCATAGCCCTCAGCTCCGGAGCCGACGGACAAAAAAGTATGCCTGCATTTATTTTTTCTTCTTCTGTCATAGTTACACTCGGCCTTTCGTTCACATTGATATAGCTTAAACAACGCGGTCATTTTAAGCCTCGTTCTCCTTATGCTGTTTATACTCATCCAGAAGCTTTTCATACATTGTTTTTACCGGGTCGTGGCTTTTTGCCGTATTGTTAAGAATAAGGTCATAATTTTCACAAGCTGTATCCACAACACGCTTGCACAGAAAACCGGAGTCCCGCATTTCGACAAGTATTGAAATTACCTTCTCCTTGGGAAATGCCGACTTGTAAGAACGCTCCTGAGAAAGCGCGCTTAATATATCCGCCACAGCCACAATGCGCTGCGGAAGCGTAAGCTCTTCTCCCTTTATTCCCTTTGAATAGCCGCTTCCGTCAAGCTTCTCATGATGCCTAAGCGCTATGTCGCAAATTTCATCACTGACAACTCCGCGCAATATCTCCTCACCCTCCGGTATATGATGCTTAATTATATCAAATTCCTCGGGAGTAAGTCTGCCGGGCTTGTCGAGTATATCGTGAGAAATTGCAATCTTACCTATATCATGCAAAAACGCACCTATGTAAAGCGCCTGCATATCGTGAGAATTCAGGCCGAGGAGTGTTCCGAGCTCCATGCTTATAATGGCTGTATCCGCCGTATGGGTTACGGTATAGGGACTTCTGAAATCTATGGCATAAACCAAAAGCTTCAGATAATCCATTATTTCATCCTCCCGGATGTTAAGCGAGTCTATCACCGCTTCATTTTCCGTTCTGTATTCTCCGGAAAGAATTTTTTCAACAATTCCGTGCTTGCTCTGTGCACTAAGCAGGGCGTCAACATACTGCGGAGAAAATTTTGAGCCTTTCATTTTCTCAAGCGATGACAGCTCCTGAGCAGATGAATTTATAATTATATCGGCACGGTCTGCAAGATGAATTATTTCCGCATATCTCGAATACCGGCAATTTATTTCAGCAAGAACACTGTAATCCGTATGATGATACAGTATTGCCTCCGCATACTCCGAAAGATGCGTGGTATTCTTCAGAAAGAGGTACCCATAGAGAGAATGGTCGAACGGCGTTTCGGATTCAAAACGCAGCATATCGTCAATTTCACTTGTTTTGTAGGCTCCGATATCATGCAGCACACACAGCACAAACAGCTTTGAGAAGTCCAACTCGGATTTATCAGGGCACTGCTCATATATCTTTTTCGCAATGTAGCCTACCCTTTCCCCGTGATCCACAAGACGCGCGTCAATCTTGCTTAAAGAGTGACGCACTATATCAATAATCTGTGATGACTTTATGAGAACCACTTTGCCGCTGAATTCCATTATGTACCCCCCTTTAAATTTTATATATCTGAATGTGATTTTATCACAGAACCTGACAGATGTCGAGAAAAATTTAAATAACGGAGGCGTACACGAACCTCGCATACGCCTCCGCATAAAATAATTTTTATAAAAACGGCCGTAAATCCTTAGAAAGCTGTTCCTCCACCTGAATAAGACGTTGTGTGATATCCTTCGATTTTGCGTCCGCCGTCTTATATTGATTGAGATAGCGGTTGAGGGATTTCACTCCCATGTCGCAGCCGTCCGTCATAAGGTCGGCTATGGTTTTGTCCGATTCCTTCATCGCGAGCTTCACATTTGTTTTCATCCACGACATGCTTTTTGCAATCGGGTTCGGCTGCTTGCCTTCATCCTGATAGGAATCCAGAAGTGACTGAACCTCCGCCTGAAGCTGAACGTGCGCCGTTCTGCAGTCGCTTAAAAGAGTACGCAGCTTTTCTGCGCAAACATACTCAAGAACCTCATCAATTGAGGAAACGCCCATTTTTATTCCCGCGTCACATTCACGCAGGAGCTTTACTGTATCTTGTTCTGCCATTTTAATCCTTCCTTTCTGCAAAAACAGTTTGTCCGGATTAAATATAAATATTCGTTTCAGTGCATTTTTGATGCAAAACGGCACGCCCGCTTATATGCCTCCGTTGCATATTGCTCAAAAGGCATTGCCGCATAAATATCATTTTCGCGGCGTCCCGGCTTGCTCTGAGTGTTAAGCTCAAAAGTAAGCGTATCATCAAAGCCGCAGCGCACAAGCCGCGAAGCGATATCATCCCAGTCGGCTATACCGTCAAACGGCAAAAGATGTAAATCATCAATGAAAGTGATGTTGCCGTTGTAATCCCTTATTCCGAGATTGTCATTCAGATGAGTTGCAATGAGCCTGTCGCCGTAAATGCCGAGCCAATCCCTGCTGTGATTATAGCACATCTCATGGCCGCAATCCCAGCAAAAGCCCACTGCCGGGCTGCCGGAAAAATTATCCATAAGTGCCTCAAGATATTCCTCGCCCTCCGTGTTTTCAAAAGCGATTTTCACTCCGCACTCCTCCGCCCTGCGCACGAGAGCTCCAAAACGCTCAATGCCTGATTGTGTCGGGTTGTGCTCCTCAAAGCCCAAAAACGCATGAGCTATCATAATCGGCACTTCGTTTTCGCAGCAGCACTCAAGGCAAGCTGTAAGCTCATCGAGCGCGATATCGCCTTTTACCTTATCTTCGCCCCACATGTGAGCGGATTTGCCGAACGGAGCGTGTATTGACTGATATATCATATTGTATTCGCGAGCCGTTTTCACCAACTCCGGAACTGAAAGCTCCCGGTTCCACCCTGTAAAGAAGGCGTCAAAGCCGATTTCGGCAAACAGCTTAATTTGTTCGGAAATGTCAATGCCGTATTGTGTGCTTGTGCTCATACAAAGCTTCTTGTTCCACACGTGATATCATTCCCTTTACTCAAGTGTAAATTTTTTATCAAACATGCTGTACCAAAGGTATGCGGCATAGCTTCGCGGTCTTATAAGCACTTCACGGTCATATACTTCAAGCTGATAACCGAGTCCCGAGCAAGGCAGACCGTGATGGTTGAAGTGCATAAAAGAAGGGACATTTATTTTATGAAACGAACCGTCGGATTCAAAATTTGAATATCCGAAGCGATGCATCTGACGCATCCATGTCAGACCGAGGTGTATGTGGCCTGAGAAGTAAAACACATTCTTGTATTTCCTCATGATTGCCTCAATATCATCCGAGTTCACCCCCGCACCGGAACGGTAAATATCCGGCAAGCGCTTACCGGACCAGCGAGCCTCCCACACATAGGGAAGTCCGTGCGAAACATTCAACGACTCATGCATGAAAACAAAAATCGGCAGATTGTTGTGCGAGGCTTTTTCCATGGTATCGGAAAACCACTCAAGCTGACGTTCGCTTAATAAATCATCATCCTCCTGAGAAAGTGCAATAAACGTATACCCTTTAACGGTCTCGGAAAACCAAGGCGCCGAACGCTCGACACCGCTCAGCCTACCGCTGTATTTTAAAAACAATTCCACTCCGAGTCCGTCGCCGTCCTCATTTCTCCAACGGTCATGATTGCCCTGAACGATAAACAGCTTTTCCGCAGGCTTGTGTTCGGAAAAAATCCGCTCGCAAATTTCCCAGTTTTCAGCAATTCCTCTGTCGGTGGTGTCCCCCACACTTATAAAAACATCATTAGGGGTGGTTGCACGTTCCATATCACTCAGGCCGTTGCGCAGCTTGCGTATACACTTAGGACTGCTGTTCACGTGAGTATCCGACAATATTGCGGCATTAAGTTTTATTTTATCAGGTTGCTTTGCCCTTCGCGGAGCCGTAAAATTACCGGTAACCGGCCTGAACACCAAGGAAAGCAGCATTAAAAACGGTCTGATAACAGCACAAAGCGCGTTAAACAGCATATTCGGATACCTCTCAAAAATATTAAATTCAGCCCTTATATGCCTTGTCAAGCTTCATCATGTATTCCCATGACTGCTCACATGCCTTGAACGGGTCATCGTCCGGCCAGTCTGAATCGTGCTCATACATAATATAAGGTATTTCAAGCTCACACGCTGTTTTGTAGCAGTCCTCAAGGTTTACAATACCCTGTCCGAGCGGAACGAAATGTCTCACGCCTTCATCGTCGAATATATAATCCTTAAAATGAATTACCTTTACTCTGCCCTTCATCTTTTTGAGCACGTCAACCGGATTTTGCTGTCCGTAATGAATCCACGCAACGTCCGGAATGAAGTTGAAATATTCGGGATTGGTTTCCTCAAGCAACAAATCCATCATACACTTTCTTGAATCGTCAAGCCTGTGAAATTCAAAGGCGTGATTGTGGTAGTTGAAGGTAAAGCCGTTTTCCTTCATTATTTTACCTATGGCATCCGCCTTTTTTATGAAGGCTCTGACCGAGCCGATATTTCCCCTGGCGTTTGAGGGGGCGCTGCCTATACCCTGTCTCTTAGAGCCGATGATTTTATGCTCAAGCATAAGCTCTTCAAGCTCATCGCGCATTCTGTCCATGGATTTGTGGGTCACACACACCTTCATTGAGTGCTTATTGAGTATATCGCGCTGAACCTCAGCCTCAATATCGCCGATGGCGGAAATCTGAACATCCTTCACGCCCATTTTACCGAGGCGCTCAAGTGTTGTGTCGAAATCCTCCGCGGTCTGGATATAGTCACGCAGGGTGTAAAGCTGGATTCCCATTACAGGCTTTTTCATAATAATTAGTCCTTCCTTTTATATTTTATATTTTTATAGATTGAGCACGATTATTGCACCGAGTCCGCATGCGATTGCCGAAAGCTTTCTCGGGGTTACCTTCTCACGAAACACAAGCAGCGAAACTGCCGCCACTATAATACACAGTGCTCCGTTCATCAGAGGATACAGCAGAGACGCGGGCGTGACTGTGCTGAGGTTCAGCAGCATTCCGTTTCCGCAGAAGCTTCCGAGTCCGGCAACCAGCACCAGAACAACAAAGAGCGGAGCAGATGAAAAGCCCTTACCGCTCTCCGCCTTGCGTTTATCGGCAGCAAATGCCGCAAACACCGCAAGTGCGGCTATCGCATACGCAACTCCCATAAAATCATATCCTCCGCCGGGAGCCGCCGAAAGCTTATATACCTTTTGAATTACAGCAGTACTTCCGTTGGCAAAGAAGGAAATAAGCACAAGTATAAACCACCGCGCCGAGATTCCGTTGCTCTTTTTTGAGCCTCCGGAAAGAATAACGAAGGTAGCTATCAGAAGCATAAGCCCGATTATCTGCGTAACGCTTATTGACTCGTGAAGCACCGCACAGCTGTAAATAACAGGCACAACCACGCTTGAGTTCATTATCACGCTTGTAACGGACATCGGTCCGCAAACATAACACTCCGCAGAAGCGAGTATGCACACCGCAAACAATATTCCGAAGGATGCGGCAAGCAGAATATCACGCGGTGTCAGGGTAAACACAAAGCCGCCGGCAAGCATATAGGCACACGACGCCACAGCGCAGAAAAGAAACTGAAAAAGCTTAACATCACGCGACACGCGCATGAGCTTGAGCTGAAAAAATCTGATAGAAAGGCTGTTAAGGGAAAACGCCGAAGCACAGATAAGCGCAAGTACTGTATTCATAATATTACTCTTTCCGAACCATTATCTCTGATTTTATTTTTCCCTTGCATATCTGCCGAGGCGTTCGATATCGTTCATGGGTACACAGCCGTTCGGGGTTTTCAGCGGCTCTCCCCATCTTTCGTAAATCTCCTCAAAGGAGGCGCTTTTTATGTTGAATATTCTTTCGGTACCTGAGGTTCCGGTTATAAACCACTCCGAGGAGTCGCCCCATTTGCTGTGCCCCTTGTATGTCCAGCTGCACCAGTTGTAGCCCGCCTTATTAAAGGTTTTGAGCACATGCTCCCAGTCGGCGTTGCCGCGGCATGTGGCAAACTCACCTATAAGCACCGGCACATTGAAGCGCCGTGACTTTTCAAGCGGTACAAAGCCGGAAAAGGTCAGATTCGACGGCATATAGAGGTGATACTGATACATCACATTCTTCCAGCCGTAAACCGAGGGCTTCGGGATATCCATAGGAGTCCAGATTGCTTCAAGCGTGATTATATGACGCTTATCCTTTTCGCGTATCGCCTTATAAAGAAGGTCATATACCTTCCAGTATTTTTCATTCACCTTGTCGCTGCCGTGATAGTCGCACATCGGCTCGTTCATGAGGTCATAGGCAGCTACGGTAGGATTATCCCTGAAATGCTCGGCTATATCTCCCCACAGCTCCGCCGCTATACGTCTGAAATTCTCGCCCTCAGGTGTTTCGTCATACAGCTTGCAGTGATTGGTTCTGCAGGAATGATGAGCTATGCTCTGATGTCCGGGCACACCGTGCATATCGAGAATGACATACATTCCTCTCGCGGCGCACTCCTCGGTAATCCAATCAAGACGGCGAAAGTCCTTCTCGCCGTTTTCGTTAAGATACCATGTGCCGTTCTCATCGGATTGAAGATTTCTGTACCAGAAGGGCACCCTAAGGCAGGTGAAGCCGGCAGCTTTAAGTACATCAAGGTCATAGCCGGTGATAAAATTATCCTCAAAACGGTTTATAAGCTCTCTTGCCTTTTGAACGCCGAAGCGCTCGACAAGCGTTGTGACGATTTCCCATTGGGAATCCGCGCCCTCAAACGCTGCCATCCATTCCTCCTGAAGCAACCAGCCACCGAGGTTTGTGCCTCGCAGAAAGACGGTATCGCCCTTTTCGTTCTTGATTTTTCTGCCCTCACAACGGAGGAAATCCGCCTCTGAAATCATTTCAAATCCCCTCCCGCAGGCTGTTTGTCATCGGCAAGCATACCGACTATCGCCTGCATTTCATCGCTCATCTCATTCTTCTTTTCATCTGCTATGAGAGCACGGCGGGCATTGAGCTTCATATACATAACCTCACGCTTGTCGCCGGTAATGTCATAGAAAAACAGCGGTATAAGCTTGACAATTGCCGGAATCGACCAGCCGAACATATAAAGGAAGTAAAGCCGCTTGTAGGTAACAATATTACCCTGTGAGAAGTAGGTCATAGGCTTGGTCGAGTCGTAGCCGGTCCATTTGAACACCGCAACGGTAAACAGGGCGCCGAGCGGAGATGTGATTCTGTTTATCAGGTCCTTTATCAGGTTGAATGTTCCGTCCGGACGCTCGCCCGTGACATATTCGGTGTAGTCGTTTATCTCCCTGTCCATTTCGGCCTCAAACACCATTGCAGGGGCATCGTCAAGTCCGTTCAGCATCCACCAGAAGGCAAATTGAAGGCTGAACAGCAAGGGCTTGTCTATCCACATATTTCCCATGAAATACTGAATAAACGAACGCCCGATGTCCAGAAGGCGGAAGGTTATAACGCCGTTTCTTATGTTATGCTTAAACAGCTTCATGATTTTGGGAACCATAGCTATGCTTATATTCCTGACTATGGTGTTGGGCATATACACAAGCGTGGATTTGAACGCACCGCCTATAATTTCAAGCTGTGTAACCAAATCCCAGCTGTAGCCGCCGGTGCCGAACCAGCTTGTGGCAAATTCAGCGGCAAAATTACGCATAGCGTACTTGTTCTTGAGTATGTAAAACAGAGATTTTGTGATAGGGGCAGGCTTCTGCTGGAGCAGTATGCGCTCCCTTGTGCCAATGGCAAGAGCCATGTTCGCAAATGAGCCGAAAACCGCCGCGAAGATGCCCAGGAAGGCAAACAGCGACTGCATGGAGATGTTTGTAACGCCCCATCTGTTGAGGTCCTGAATGGGCATAAACAGCGTATAGACGATGCCTGCGCCGAAATCGTTCGCATACTGATTGAGCACACCCATTGTTATTCTGTCCTTGGGGTTGGGTGTCATAAGCGAAAGAATGTTGTTGCGCGGTATTCCGTAAATCGTTGCAAAGGTTTCCTGCACAAACAGCGTAACAAACAGGAAGATTATTTTCTTGGGGTCTGCGGTATCTGCGTTGTTGAATAAAAGTCCGCCGCAGTAAAGCACCGCCGTAGAAAGAAAATACGGAATCGGAGTAAATATCATATACGGACGCGCCTTGCCCCAGCGTGTACGTGTTTTATCATAAACGATACCCATAAGAGGGTTGTTCAGAGCGTCCCATATACTTATAAGTGCTCGTATTGCCGCTACATAAAGCATATCTATACGCAGCACGCTCACAAAGAAAAGCGTCTGATATGTGCCGATGCCGCCTACTATGTTGCCCGCGAATGACGCGAGAGCGGGATAAAGCATTTCTTTGGGGCGCAGCACCTGAGTGTTGAACATCTTTGCCGCTAAATATTTGTAGCCGCTGATTTTTGAATCGTCAAGCTTTTTTGCTGAATTCTCCTCCGCGTCAAACACCTGATGTACAAAATCCTGCTTTTCGGTTGCCATGCTTTATTCCCCCCTTCCCTGTTGTGTAACGCTTACAACACATGATGAACGGTAATACCCGTCAACCGAAACGGCAAAAACCTTAACCGTACCGACTCCCACCGCAGTGACGACACCGTTTTCATCAACCGAGGCTATGCTTTCATCCTCCGTGAACCACAAAACATCGTGTATTGTGGCCTTCTTGGGCAGCACCTCCGCGCTGAGCCGTCCGGTATCGCCCACCCGCATATCGAGGGTTCGGGAAGTCAGCTTTATCTCGTCAACCGGTTTTCTCACAAACACCTCACAGGTATCCGTATACGTTCTTCCGCGGTACTCAAAAACGGCTGTGATTATAACAGGCTGAGCACTTATGCTCCTTGCCTTTACATAGCCCTTGTCATCCACGCTCGCAACAGACGGATTTGACGAGGACCATGTGACCTGTACCTCTTCATCAGCCGTTCTGTATGCCTCGATTGCCTGAACTCCGCCTTTTTCCATGCTCAGGGTATGCTCGGAAAGACGCAGACCCGCAAATGTATACCAGTGGCTCTCGGTTGCGGAGAAATCAAAGCTTATCTCCTGTGCACCCAGACCCGCAAGGTCTCCCTTGAAGGTGAGCCTGAGAGTTACATGATACCCTCTTATATACCGTATGTTTTTCAGCGCGCCGGTTTTTTCATCCTTTTCATAGGTTATTCTGAAATCATTACAGGTTATGAGTGCATCCTCAGAGGACGCAACAGCGCCTATATCCGAAAGGAACATATCACATATTCCCTGCGATACACTCATGCCGAAGCTGTTGAAAAGCACACTGTCCTGCACAGCGTCAAACGAAATCTCAGGAAAGTCCGCGCTGAAAAACAGAGTATCGTAATCAGTCAGCTCGCCCTTATCGTTGAGCTTGCCGCGCTCGCATTTCGCAGTATCGATATTTTCCGCTCCGAAGCTCACCGGAAGAAGCTTTGAGGTGAAATCCTCACCGAATTTGCCCTCATAGATTTTATAATAATTCTTTATCTGCTCAAGCACCTTGGGCTTTATGTATTTCAATTGGGTTACTATGCTCTGTTCACCGGATGCCACTTTTATGCTCTCATCCGGAATCTCAACATCCGTATACACGGAAATTCTCACAGAGTCGGCATCCTCCGAGGCCTTTTGAGAGGAGGAAAGCGTTTCAACGAAATCCTGCTTGGTGATATTCATATCAAGCGGCTTTTCCGCCCTGACCTCATTGGGGTCCCACACGCCCTCGGTGTTGAGGATGCTCTGTGCGCCTATCACCATACCGCCGAAAAATATGACCACGAGCAAAACAATTATCGTCGTGAAGATTCCTTTTTTCTTCCTGTCGTTATTTTCGAGCGCATCAATGCGCTGTGTGTATTTACTCATACCGTTTCCGCCTCCCCCTGCACATCATTCTCGGGTGAGACTCCGTTTACGGTATCTTCGATTGCTCTTTCGCGCTCAATGCGTTCCTCTTCGGTTTCAAATATAGGCTGCGGCAAATCCTCAAGCTTTATCTCGCCCCGTTTGAGCTTTTTTGCAATATCAACCCGGTAGAGGTCGCCCTCTTTATATTTTATATTTACACCCTTTACCGCCAGCAGTAGGTTAGGCACAAATACCGCAGCAAACGCCGCAATCGCTACATAGGCGCCTAAGCCGCCTGTGAAGGAAAAAAGAGTATCAAAGCCCTGAACGGCGTCCGCCAGAGCCTTTGAAGCGAATATCGAATACACGCAAAAGCCGGCGCCGAGAACGCTGAATGCACAGATTACACACGAAATCGCCTTTGCGCCGAGAAAGCAGAGTATTTGAAAAAGTATTATCAGCACTCCGCACAGCAACGCCCCGACAAACGCAATAAAAACCGACGCCAACGCAGAAACGGCAATGCCGGTAACGGGCGCTCCGCCCAAAGAAAGCACGGCATTGACCGTGCCGTCGGTAAAGGCGGAAATTGCTCCGATAAGATTTATTGAAATGTCGGACGAATACAGCGGAAGCTCGATATGAAAGCCGCAAAACGGCACAAGCAACGCCGCAGGAGGAAGAAGAATAAAAATCAGACGCATAACCTGAAGCTTGCCGCCGAAGAAGCAGGAGAGCACCTTTGCCCACCATACGCGAACCTTTGCAAGGCCAAGCTCCGAATACTTTGCATCCTCGTAAAAGCGTTCCTCAAAGCCGTGGAATATAAGATTTGTTCCGCATTCCGGACAGGTCTGTTTCCAGTCCAGCAAGGTCAGTCTGCGATTGCACCCGGGACATCTTGTCGCCATATTTATGACCATTCCTTTCGTAGAGGCGCAAAAGCTCAGCAAAAATCCTCCTGAGCTTTATACCCCAAAAGCAGGGCTTCGCTGCTCTAAAAGTATAAATATAATACATTTAGAATACCATAACCTCCGCCTAAAATCAATAAAAACAATTCCATACAAACGCTTTCTATTGCAAAGTTTTTGCCTTTGCTGTATACTTTTAAAAGCGGAGGCGATGTATAATGAAGGAAGAATTTTCAAGAACCGCCATGCTCATCGGAGAGGACGGGGTCAACAGGCTGAAAAGCGCTCATGTTGCCGTGTTCGGGCTCGGAGGAGTAGGCTCGTACGCTGCGGAGGCTCTTGCGCGCGCAGGTGTAGGAGCGCTTACGATAATCGACAACGATACCGTATCGCTCTCCAACATCAACCGTCAGCTCTACGCGCTTCATTCTACCGCCGGTATGCTTAAAACCGATGTTGCCGCCGCAAGGATAGCGGATATAAATCCCGAATGCAGGGTTGTGAGCGTGCCTCGTTTCTATCTGCCGGAGAACGGCGGAGATTTTTTCAGCGAGCACTACGATTATATTATCGATGCCATAGATACGGTAAGTGCAAAAATCGATATCGCCGTGCGTGCAAACGCAGCGGGAATTCCGCTTATAAGCAGCATGGGCACCGGCAACAAGCTTCATCCTGAGCTGTTTGAGGTTGCCGATATCTATGACACAAGCGTATGTCCGCTCTGCCGCGTAATGCGCAGAGAGCTGCGCGCAAGGGGTGTACCCGGTCTGAGGGTTGTATATTCACGTGAAGCGCCGCTCTCCCCCATCCCCGGCTTTTGCACCGAATCGGCAAAGTCGAACACCCCCGCAAGCATAGCCTTTGTGCCCGCCTGTGCCGGACTTCTGTTGGCGGGCGAGGTCATCAGAAGCCTTTGCGCTCAATAATACAAATTATTTCTAAGCCTTTGCCGTTACGGCAGAGGCTTTTTTTATCCTCCGCGCCTAAACCGCACCGCCTGTTCATATTATTCTATTAAGGGGTGGTGCGAATGCTTGAAGCAATAATTAAATTCATCGGCGAGGCAGTATGGGGGCCTCCGATGCTCGGCCTGTTTCTGTTTACGGGTCTTCTTTTTACCGTGAAAAGCGGCTTCTTTCAGTTCCGGGGAGCCGGAACATGGATAAGTCAGACTATTATTTCCGCACTCAAGGCGAAAAACCGCCGGAGCGGTGACGGTATAAGCGAATTCCAGACGCTGTGCTCCGCGCTTGCGGCGTGTATAGGCACAGGCAACATAGTCGGAGTTGCAACGGCAATTTATTCCGGAGGCCCTGGTGCTGTTTTCTGGATGTGGGCATCTGCCGCTCTGGGCATGATGACGGCATATGCCGAAAACGTTTTAGGAATAAAATACCGCACCAAAAACGCGCTCGGAGAATGGTGCGGCGGTGCAATGATATACATGCAGCGCGGCCTCGGCTTCAGACGCACGGCAAAGGTTTTCTCTGTTTTCTGCGTTGCCGCGTCGCTTGCCACCGGGAACATGACACAGGCAAACTCCGTTTCGGATGCTCTGAAGAGCTCGTTCGGGATTTCCCCTGTGTTGAGCGGAGCGGTCTGCTCTTTACTTGCGGCGTTCGTCATATTCGGAGGGGTAAAGCGCATAGCCTCGGTAAGCGAAAAAACCGTTCCGCTAATGAGTGCGGTATTTCTCGGGCTGTCATTTGCAGTGCTTTTTGTGTGCCGCGATAATTTGATTCCGGCTGTCCGAATGATATTTTCAGAGGCATTCACTCCGCGCAGTCTTATGGGCTTCGGAACCTTCAAGGCAATGCGCTACGGGGTTGCAAGAGGCGTGTTTTCAAATGAAGCCGGACTTGGCAGCACCGCGATAATACATTGTGAAACCGATACCGATTCCCCGGAGCGTCAGGGCATGTGGGGAATTCTTGAGGTGTTCATAGACACGATTTTCATGTGCACCGTAACAGCGCTTGTAATCCTGTGCTCGGGAGCGTTTGTGCCCGGCAACGGAGTTGACGCTGCGGCACTCAGCGCGGCAGCATATTCCGCAGTATTCCCCGCCTTCGGCGGAAGGCTCCTGTCTTTATTGACTGCGGTTTTTGCGTTTGCATCCCTTGTGGGCTGGTCTGTTTACGGAAAAAAATGCTTCGGGTACCTGACTGATTACAGATACCCGAAGCTCTACACCTTTATTTATATTGTTCTGATTTTTGCCGGCTGCGCTATGAAGCCGACGCTGATGTGGAATGCAGCAGACATATTAAACGGGTTTATGGCACTGCCGAACCTCATTTCATTGATTCTTCTGAGTCGGCAGGTCACCATCCCAGAAGCTCCATATATGCCACGTCAATCCCGTCGACCGCAGTGTCGGAATTGTAGTCCGCGCTGCTGAGCATACATTTGTCAAGCGTATCCATTCCGCCGTTTTCAATGCCATAACCCACGGCAGCAAGAAGCAGCATGTTAAAATCTCTTTCATTTACGGCTCCGTCGCAATTCGTGTCGCCGAGAAGGCTCACTCTGTAAAACTCCATGTCTCCGACACCGACTGTAAGCCCGGTTCTTGTGAAGCCGTCATAGACTGCGTTGCCGTCTGCATCGGTTATGGCAATTTCATCAACATTCGCCGCAAGACCGTCGTTAACCATGCTGAGTTTAAGCTGTTCAAGGCTTCTCTGCGAGCCGTCGCACAGAAGAATGTTATCCTGTGTTACGCCGCGCGAGCAAACACTCGAGACTGTAATCGGACGGGTGTTTATCGAGGCTCCGCCGTAGCTTATATTCACCACAGTTGAATCATCGGAGAATTCCAACAGCTTTCCCTCATACAATGAGGTTGCAATGCCCTGCGATATTTCGGCGCTCTTTCCGTTTCCGTAATTCACCCGAATACGCAAATCGCTCATATTGAACAAATCACCCGCAAAATAATCAAGCTGCGGAGAAGATACCAGCTCTATGCTCGTGACATAGCTTTCCTGCGCATCGGTATAGAGCAGACAGGATTCCGAAAGATTGAGTTCATACACCTGGTCGTCGGACACCTGATTTGTGCAGGCGCTGTCGCTGCACCATCCGACAGGATACCAACCCGTCTTAGGTGTGGCATATGCAACAGCAACACGCCTGTTGTTATAATTGTCATACATAAGCCCCACATAGTTGTTGGCTGTGCCGTGAAGCTCCGCAAAAAACTCCGAAGGCGCATCGTTTTCATTTTGCTTATACATGCGCGCTTTGATATAGATAAGAGGATTGTTACGTGTTTCAAGCCAGTTAAGGTCGTATGCAGACAAATCAAGCGAGGTTATCAGATTATCCGAGCACTTGAGATTGTCAAGCACTGCCACTCCCGTAAAGTCGAGCGAGGTCAACTTGTTTCCGAAGCAATCAATATGCCGGAGCTTCGCGCAGTTTGTAAAGATAAGGGTTGTAAGGTCATTGCACCAGCAGCAAAGGTCATACAATTCCGGGCATCCGGAGACATCTATTTCTGTAATCTCCGTATTGCATACCTCAAGCTTTTCCAATCCGGAGAAGCCGCTGACATCGAGTGTTCCCGTAAGCCTTTGTGAATCCTCTTGGTCATTCTGGTCAATATGTATTTCAGCGATATGTCCGCTGCGCCAGATAATAAAGTACCATGAGGAAACATCGTTTACATCCACAAACAGCTTATCTGCGTTTGAGTTGCCCAAGGCATCCGTCTGCAAAAGGAATGTCTTTATCACTCCGATTTCGGCAGCGTCCTTCTCGGCTACAACACTTTTTGCATTCAGTGAAATAGTGCTGTAATAGCTGTAATCCGAGATGCAAATGGTTTTTTCGGACACAAGGAGATTGTCCGCAGAATCATACCACGCATCTAAAATATATTCTCCGTCACACGGCTCTGCTTCTGCGTAAAACGCCTCAACATCGTTTCCGAGAGTTTCATCCCACTCGCTGCCGAAAATGCACTTTGTTATTACGGTGTTTTCATCCGCCGAAAGCTCTATTGTCTTGTTTTCTTCGTTCATTATGCCTGTAAACGAAAGTGATTTCATCTCAGAACCCGCGTAACGCAACGTCCGTAAATAACACGAATCGTAGTCGAAGGATGTAAGCCCTGTGTTTTCAATAAATACCGAATCGATATAGTAGCAACCGCCCAAGTTGAGATATGAAAGCTCCCTGCTGTTGTTGAAATTGACAAATCTAAGCTCGGGATATGAAAAAGATGCTTCAAAGGAAGTCAAATCAGTGGAGTTGAGCTCGAGGTTTTCAAGCTTCGAGGACTGCGGAGCATTGAAATAGGTCAAAGGCGCTCCCCATGATTTAAACTCACGAAGCTCGGGACAATTCTGCAGGGAAATCTGCGTAAGCGCCGTTAAGTCAAGCGTGACAACCTCAAGATTTGTGAAGCCGTCAAGCTCCAGTTCGCCGACAATACGCTCTGCTTCATCTGAAACGTTCTGCTGCGAGATATTGATTTCTTTTACATTTTCTTTTCCTATTGTTACGATTTCGCTCCATGTGGAAATGTCGTTGGAATCCACTGAAAGCTTTTGCGCGTTTGTAATTCCGAAATTATCTCTCTGGTCAAGAAATGTCTTTATTTGCGCAAGCTCAGCATCGTCCGGCACAGCCTCGCGGGCGCTTACGTTCAGAGAAATATCATTCGTGTTGAAAAGTGTTGTGAGTTCTATTTTTTCGCCGTCAAGCAAATTGGATGAGGTTTTATTATTGTACCATTTATCAAAGACATAACCGTCCGTGCCGTCGGCGACAGCATACATAGCATCAACATCCACGCCAAGCTCTTCATCCCATTCCGACCCGAAAATAACGCTGTTGATAACCGCATTTTGCTGTGCGTGAAGGCTTACGGAACGGGTCATACCGTTGTACTTTCCGTTAAAGCTTATATCCGTAAGCGAAGTTCCTTCCGTGCGAAGGGTGAAAAGAGTGAGATTTGAAAGGTCGAGTGAGTTAATGATGGAGGTTTCCTCTATGTACAGGTGTTTGATATTGTTTGAAGCGGAAATATTCAACGAGGACAATGAGCGGTTATAGCCCGCCGACAAAGACTCCAGAAGCCTGTGTCCGGAAGCATCAAGCGTTGTAAGCTTATTCTCACCAAGCTCTATATCAATCAGCTTAGGCATAGATGACAAATCAATTGATGTAAGCTCATTGTTGCGCAAGCGCAAACACGCAACGCTTGACGAGTTAAGAGCAAACTGTGTAAGTCCGGCATTTGAAGCCTCAAATTGTTCCAGATGCGGTAACGATTCAGGCAGAATAAGACGATTCTCAAGGCCTGTCTGATTATAATTGGGATCTTTTATATCATTCAGATTCACAGTGATCAGATTTACACAATCGCTCAAATCCAGAGTGGTAATCGGATTTCCGGAAGCAAAAAGAAATTGCAAAGACGTGCAACCGTCAAGCGAGAGTGATGAAATACCGCAGTAATCAATATACAGTGATTCAAGCTCCGAAAAGCCATCCAGAGTGAGAGTTCCCGAAACGCCTAAGCCGCCCGGAATACTAAGCTCTTTCACATAAAGCTCACCGTCTTTTTCGACCCAGGTTACACCGTTCCAGCTTTTAAAATCATCTATATCAATACTGAGCTTCTGATAATTTGCCAAGCCATCCTCGCCTGACTGATTAAAAAACGCCTTCAGCGCATTCATTTGTGCTGTATTTGCCTCAAGCTGAACTGCTCCGGCCTGCACATTGCCGAAAGCTGTCGCGTAAGCAAGTTCTATAACCGGCTCCGATGAGACAAGCTCTCCGCCCGGAACACTGTACCAACCCGTAAAGCCGTAAGTGTTTTCGACAACCGCACTTACCATTTTGACATATTCACCGATCCGGTTTTCTCCCTCGCATATATTGAGAATCACATTGTCCGATGCGGTTATCTCTGTTTTGTCATCTACATCACCTAAAATGATTTTTTTCAGCCCGCTGTCTTCTGTAGCAATGCGTTCAAGGGAATTACAGCCTGAAATGTCAACACTTGAAAAACCCGAAGAACACATTTCGAGTGATTTCAGGTATGCAAGTCCGCTTAAATCCAGCTGCGACATCCCCCCAACATTGTTTAGAGTTAATAACATCAGGCCCGGACACTGGGTAAAGTCCGGAATGAAAGTGTTACTGTTGTTATAAATGCTTTTCAAGCTTGTGCAACCGCTGATATTCAGGCTTGTTATGCCCAGACATGAGCTGATTTCAAGGAGGCGAAGTGCGGAAAGTCCGCTCAGGTCAAGCACACCCTCAACTGCTGAATCATACGGCAGCCATAAGGCAACCACTCTGCCCGAGGCATCAAATTCAACCAGATTTTTATAAATATATCCCATATCCTCTGACCATGCTTCAGTCTCCCATGTCCTGGGGTCTGCCTCTATATTAATCCCCAAAAGAGAATAGTTCGTTTCTCCGCTCGAACCGGTCAACTCCAAAAATGTTTTTATTTTTGCAACATCCGACTGAGAGTATGCAAAGGAAGTGAATTTTACCGAAATTGAATAGTCCCTGTTGGCGGCAAAAGCAAAGCTTGCATCAGATGAGAGCTTGACACTTTGCTCATACCAGCCTTCAAGCATATACCCCTCATTCGGATAAGCGATAATACTGTTTTTCATGATATCTGTTCCCAATGCCTCGTCAAATATCCAACCGTATTCCAGACCGATGTTGCCGTTTGCAGCCGCGGAAACATCAAGAGTAACAACCTCATCTGCAACACCTTCAAGCTTCAGAGCGATTGATGTAAGCGGCATCTCGGTTATGAGAGCATATTGAAGCTGCGTAAAGTCACGCAAATCAAGCGAACCGGAAAGCATATTACCGGATAAATCGAGCTCTGAAAGCTTTATCCCCTGCGCGAGGGTAAGCCCCGTAATTTCACAATTTCTCAAATTCAGTCGTTCCAGTGCGGTACATCCGCTCAAGTCGAGCGCACAAGCCAGCACGGTATCTGAAAAATCAATAGTATCCAAACGTGCCAGTGAAATTGTATTGAGTGAGATTTCGCATGAAAACAAGTTAAAATATTGCAAATTAGGCACTTGCGAAAGGTCAAGTGTATTTATAGTGTAGGAATTTGCAGTAAAATCCTTCAGTGCTGTATTGTTGCCGAGGATTATATCAATATTCGGCTTTTCTTCATTGAGGGAATTACATGTAAACGATGTCAATGCAGTACAACCCGTGATATTTATTGAGGGAGAAGCACAGGCATCTATAAAAAGTAACTCCAGTGCACTCATTGCCGAAAAATCAGCAACACCGGACAATATCTCCTGGTTTTCGTTTTGGAACCACAGAGTAATAACCCTGCCGTTATTATCGAATTCCGCAAACTTCCATTGAGAAACCGGAGTTGCGGCATCTATACCGAGCTTTTCGTAGTTTGTAGTGCCCGTTTCATCCTCGTTATCCAGGAAACCGCGAACCTTTGCAATATCATCGTTATTATACACCATATCCGCTGTTTGCGCAGTGAGGGATATGCTTGATTCAGCCGAGAAATCATATTCAATATCGGTCGAAACAAGCTGAGCGGGAGTGCTTTTGCTGTACCAACCCGAAAAGCGCTTTCCGTTTTCTACAGACGCCGAAATGATGTTTGTATAAGTGTCGGTACCGGTTTCTTCATTATGTAAGATTCCTGCTCTGACAAAAGCTGCAGAGTAATCATCACCCGAGATATCTATCGTGCAAACGCTTCCGTTCTCACGCTTTATTGATGTGTTTATTGCATTTAAGCCGCTGTTTTCGGTAAAAAGCTCAGAAAAAGTAAAACGGGAAAGGTCAAGCGGCGTATTGAACTTATTATCGCCTATGAACAATCTGTCAAGCACATTTCCTGCCGGCAGTACAATCTGTTCAATTTCGTTACTTGCAACATTCAGGGAGGTAAGCGCAGTAAGAGCAGAAGCGTCAAAGGAATCCAACATATTTCCGGAAACATCAAGCTCCTTAAGAGCTGTAAGCGAGGAAACATCCATTGTGTAAAATAAGTTCCCGCACAAATAAAGGTTTTCAACATTAGGACACTTTGAAAAATCGATTTTATCAATCTTATTAAAGGACATCCATATATTGACCAGTGAGGCTGCCGTGTTTTTAATTCGGAAATTGCTTATGCGGTTTTCCGCTGCATAAACCGCAACAAGGCTGCTTCCGCCCTCAAGCACAAGGGAGGTCAAAGCATTGTATGAGCAATCAATGGTTTCCAGTGCGGAGCAGCCGGAAAGCTTAATATCAGTAAGACCATTGCCGTTGACGCTCACATTCTCAAGAGAAGAAAAGCCTGTCAAATCAAGAACTCCGACGACCTGACTGCGCCGAATTGTAATGCCTGTTACAGCACCTGTAGCAGAAGAATAATCGACAAATGACCAGGTTGCCGGGTCTGATGCATCACAGTCGAGCTTTTGCGCGTTTGAGATGCCGCTGAAATCAAGCTGATTCAAAAAACCTGCAAGCGCAGTTACCTCTCCGGTAATTCCCGGCTCGGTATACAATGCGGTCACGGGTACGCTGAACAGCATTGTAAAGAGCAGCACAAGTGAAAGTGCGACAGAAATAAGCTTTTTTGTTTTCCCCTTCATTTAAAACGCCTCCTGTAATTATTGCACAAACAAAAACATATTTATAATTATTTTTATAATAACATATCATTTGAAAAAGTAATTTATTTGCAGGAAAAATCAATATTTTCAGCGAGCCGCCCTCCCTTGCTTTTAGGGAGGCTTGCGTTCGCCGTAAGCGCAGCATTTGAAGGCTCCTTAGAAAAGGAGCTGTCCGCGAAGCGGACTGAGGATTGACGAGCAGATAAATTTTACCGCAAAGCCTAAAATTAACCAAACCCAAAAACCAATCAAGCAACAATCCTCCGTCAGGACTTCGTCCTGCCACCTCCTTTGCCAAAGGAGGCTTGCGATAGCCGCAAGCGCTAAGAATTACAAACTACAAGCAACAAACTACAAGCTAACAGCCACGAGCTAACAACTCTACAATGACGTGCGTAGCACCCGAAATTATTCATCAGCGCAAGCGGCTTCATTATTCATTAAAAAAGACCTTGTTCCGAAGAACAAGGTCTTTTGGTGAGCCATTATGCAACAAATCCGAACACAAGTGTTCGGATTTGCTGCGCTTTGGTGAGCCATCGGAGATTCGAACTCCGGACACCCTGCTTAAAAGGCAGGTGCTCTGCCGACTGAGCTAATGGCTCAAATTATGCCCTGAAATAACATTACTGCATTTCAAGGCTTATTTTGACAAGCTGAAAGCCCATTCTCCACGCTCAATGAATGAACGAAAAAAGAATGGTCATGCCGAGCGTAAGCACAAAAAAGCCGATTGCAACAACCTTTGTAAGCTTCTCAAGCTTCGCCTCTATTGTGCGACCCTTATTCTTGCCGAAAAAGCTCTCGGCTCCGCCCGCGATAGCACCGGAAAGACCGGCCTCGCGACCCTGCTGCATAAGCACAAGAACAACGATTGCAATTGATGAAATTAAAAGTAATACGCCTAAAGCTATTTGATCCCAAGTCATTTTTGCGACATCCTTTCATAACAAAGAACACATGCTGCTTGCTCTGCGCTCTTGCATGCTTGAGTATTCTAACATACACAAATGAAAAAGGCAAGAGTTTTTTTCGGGTTTTTTATAGATTTTACCAAGTTTTTTGTGAATTATACGAAACAGGCCGGGTATCATAATTATCGGCGGCTGATATTTCGGTCAATAACGCGTTTGCCGGGACGGCTTGATTTTTATATATGGTCTCCCGAACACCGACACGCCGCTCCCGTCCGCCTATAAAGCGGACGGGCTTTTTATTAAAACATATTGAGCTGTTCACCGGAATCCACATCCTCCGCACTCAGCGTAGCTCCCGCTGCCGGAAGGCTTTTCGTGCGATAGCGATGGGGCTTTGTAAACATTTCCTCACTGAAATCCGTAACCGAGATAAGCTTATGACCTTTTTTGATAGTCATAACATTTACCCCTGCGGTATCCTTTGTGGTTTTCGGAGATATTGCACCCGTATTGAGGATGAGCACCCTGCCCGATGAGGAGCGCATTACAAAATCCTGCTCCTGCTTTACATATCTTACGGCAACTATGGCGGATTTATCCGAATACGCCTTTATAAGCTTTTTACGGTTGGTCTTTGTTTCATAAGCCTTCATATCGACCTTCGCAACCTTGCCGTTTTCAAAGAAGAAAAGCATATATCCGGAATAGTCGCGGGTTACAGCCATATACACCGAGGACTCGCCTTTTTCGGAATACTCAAGCTTTGACGCGACAAAATCGCCGAGCACGCTCGCCTTTGAATCATCAAAATCCGCAGCGCGGGATTTGTAAACCTGACATTTATCAGTAAAGAACAGCAGTTCATCCGCATTTGACGCTTCAAGCGACTGCGTTATCGAATCGCCTTCCTTGAGCTTTTGCTCTCCGCCCATACGCAGCGACAACGGAGTTATCTTCTTAAAATAGCCGTCATGCGTAAAGAAGAGATTTACCGGATAGTCCGGTACGCTTTCCTCGACTTCGATTTCCTCTATTTCCGTCTCGTAAATTATTTCACTCGCTCTGTCCTTGCCGTATTTTTCCGCAGTTGCGTTAAGCTCGGCTATAATAATTTTCTTTACACGCGTCTTGCTGCCGAGAATATCCTCCATGTCCTCGATGTCGGCAAGCAGCTTTTCAATGTCCTGAGTGCGTTTGAGAATATACTCGCGGTTCAGGTGACGCAGCTTTATTTCTGCGACATATTCCGCCTGTATCTCATCGATTCCGAAGCCTATCATAAGGTTGGGAACAACCTCAGCCTCCTCCTCGGTATTGCGGACGATTTTTATAGCCTTATCTATATCAAGAAGAATTTTCTGAAGTCCCTGCAGAAGATGCAGACGTTCTTTTGCCTTTGTCAGGTCAAAAAACACGCGCCTGCTTACGCACTCCGTACGGAAGGCTATCCACTCTCTGAGCAGCTCCGAAACGCCGAGAACGACCGGTGCGCCGGCGATGAGAACATTGAAGTTGCACGGGAAAGCCTCCTCAAGCGGTGTTGTGCGAAACAGCTTAGCCATCAGCTTATCTGGGTCAACTCCGCGCTTCAGGTCTATTGTTATTTTCAGTCCGCTCTTGTCGGTTTCGTCGCGTATATCGCTTATATCCTTTATTGAGCCGCCCTTGACCTTTTCGATTATCTTTTCGATTATTGCCTCACTTGTGGTAGTCGGCGGTATCTGTGTTACGTCTATGCAGTTGCTCGACTTATCATAGGTGTATCTTGAGCGTACGCGCACCGAGCCTCTGCCGGTTTCATAAATCTCCTTCAGGGCGGCGCGGTTATAGATTATAAGTCCGCCTCCGACAAAGTCAGGTGCCTTCAGCGTTTCAAATATATCAAAATCCGGGTCCTTGATAAGTCCTATGGTTGTGTCGCACAGCTCACGCATATTAAACGAGCATATCGAGCTTGCCATGCCCACAGCTATACCTGTATTGACATTTGTAAGTATCGTGGGAAATGTGACCGGCAGCAGCACCGGCTCCTTCATTGTGCTGTCGTAGTTATCGACAAAATCAACCGTGTCCTTGTCTATATCGCTGAAAAGCTCAGTGCATATCGCTTCAAGCTTCGCCTCGGTATATCTTGCCGCGGCACATTGCATATTGCGCGAATATGCCTTACCGAAGTTACCCTTGCTGTCGACAAACGGGTGCAGCAGAGATTCGTTTCCGCGAGACATACGCACCATGGTGTCATATATTGCAGCGTCACCGTGGGGGTTGAGCTGCATGGTTCTGCCGACTATGTTTGCGGACTTTATTCTTCCGCTGTTTATAAGCCCCATCTTATACATGGTGTACAGCAGCTTGCGGTGCGAGGGCTTGAAGCCGTCGATTTCGGGAATCGCACGCGACATAATAACACTCATGGCATAGGGCATGAAGTTAGTTTCGAGCGTATCGGTGATGAGCTGATTTACGACCTCACCCGCGCCGAGTATATGGGCATTGCGATTCTCTTCGACCTTTTCTTCCTGTTGCTTTTTAGATTTTTTCGCCAATTCTGTTCACTCCGTTTTTTCAGCTTATATCCGCCATATCTATATACATGTATCCGTTTGTGGAAATGTGCTCCTTCCTGCCCTGAAGGTTGTCCCCCATAAGCAGGTTGAACTTCTCCTCTGTTTCCGCCTGAATATCGTTTTTCTCAACCTTTACAAGCCGTCGCGTGGCGGGGTTCATGGTTGTAAGCCACATCATATCCGCATCGTTTTCACCGAGTCCTTTGGAGCGCTGAATGGTATATTTTGCACTGCCTATTGCTTCAAGCGCATCCGCCTTTTCCTTCTCGGTATAGGCAAACCACGTCTCGCCCTTGGAGTTTATTTCATACAACGGCGATTCCGCGATATACACCTTTCCGACATCTATAAGCGTCGGCATGAGTCGGTAAATCATTGTGAGAATAAGAGTTCTTATGTGGAAACCGTCAACGTCGGCATCGGTACATATTATAACCTTGCTCCAGCGGAGATTTTCAAGGTTGAAGGAGGAAAGCTCCTTATTTGCTTTTGTTGTTACCTCAACTCCGCAACCGAGCACCTTGACAAGGTCGGTTATTATTTCACTTTTAAAGATTTTCTCGTATTCCGGCTTGAGGCAGTTTAATATTTTTCCCCTTACGGGAATGACCGCCTGAAAGCGCGAATCCCTCGCCTGCTTACAGGCACCGAGAGCCGAATCGCCTTCCACGATGAAGATTTCCCGCTCATTCGGGTCTTTACTGCGGCAGTCAACGAATTTTTCAACTCTGTTTGCCATATCATTTGAGGAGGAAAGCGTCTTTTTCAGGTTCAGCCTCGTCACCTCGGCGCGCAGACGCGAACGCATATTTATGAGCACCTGCTCGGCAATTTTGTCCGCCTCAAGACGGTTTTCAATGAAGTATATTTCAAGCTGATGACGCAGGAACTCCGTCATCGCTTCCTGAATAAATTTATTGTTTATCGCCTTCTTGGTCTGATTTTCGTATGAGGTCTGGGTTGAGAATGAGGAGATTACAAGAATAAGGCAATCCTCAACATCCTGAAAGCTTATTTTGCTGTCGCTCTTGAGATATTTTCCGCTCTGCTTGAGGTATGCGTCAATCTGAGCTACAAAAGCGCTTCTGACCGCCTTTTCGGGTGCTCCGCCGTATTCAAGCCAGCTTGAGTTGTGATAGTATTCCTTGAGCTGCTTTTTGTTTGAGAACGCCATTGCCGCGTTGATTTTCACCTTATAATCGGGCTTGTCCTCGCGGTCGCGACCCTTGCGCTCCGCCTGCCAGAACTGAACCGATGAAAATGCGTCCTCTGCCGCAAATTCCTTTACATAGTCCGCTATACCGTTTTCATATACATATTCAAAGGTCTCAAAGCGGCTCTCGCTGAGTTGATTTTTCAGTATGAAGCGTACGCCGTCATTTACCACCGACTGCCTTTTCAGCGTGTCCTGAAAATATTCAAGAGGGACGTTTATGTCGGTAAACACCTTTAAATCGGGACGCCATTTTATCCTTGAGCCTGTATCACGCTTTGAATATTCCTCTTTTATCATCTTGCCAGAGGGCTCTCCGTGTTCAAAATGAAGCTTGTAGCAGAACCCGCCGGTATGAATTTCCGAATCCATATACTCCGAGGAATACTGCGTGGCACAAAGACCGAGTCCGTTAAGACCGAGCGAATATTCGTAGCTTCCGCCGTCGTTTGTGTCGTACTTTCCGCCCGCGTACAGCTCACAGAACACAAGCTCCCAGTTATAGCAGTTCTCTTTCGCGTTGAAATCAACGGGTATGCCGCGTCCGAAATCCTGAACCTCAATGGAGCCGTCAAGAAACCTGGTCACGACGATTTTGTCGCCGTAGCCCTCTCTCGCCTCATCTATTGAGTTGGAAATTATTTCAAATATGGAATGCTGACAGCCCTCAATACCGTCCGAGCCGAAAATGACCGCCGGACGCTTACGAACCCTGTCCGCTCCTTTTAACTGAGATATACTGTCGTTTCCGTATACTGCTTTCTTTGCCATATATATCCTCCGGTTTCAATGCAAGGTTTACGCTTTATTATACACTACATCTTGGGGTTAAGTCAAGTTTTTCCTGGGTATATGTAATAATATATTGTGGTTTTTAATATATTTTACGGGTGATGAATACAGTGATTAACTATATCTGGAGCGGCATGATAATTCTGTCTTTTATCTGCTCGGTGATTTTCGGAAACACATCCGCGCTGTCCGAATCAATCATAAGCTCAGGCTCAAACGCAGTAACGCTTTGCTTTAAGCTGCTCGGAATGCTCTGTCTGTGGGGCGGGCTTATGAATATCGCCGAAAAAAGCGGGCTTACAAAGCTTATCTCCCGGCTTCTCTCCCCTGTGCTGTGCCGGCTTATGCCTTCGCTTAAAACGAACTCCTCTGCGCTGTCGGCGGTTTCTATGAACGTAACGGCAAATCTTTTCGGACTCGGCAACGCCGCGACCCCGCTCGGACTTGAAGCCATGCGGCGTATGCAGGGGAACAATCTTCTGCCGGAATACGCAACCGACGACATGGTGGTTTTTGTTGTTCTCAACTCCGCGGCGCTGAGGATAATTCCCACCACCGTGGCGATGCTCCGCAGCGAATACGGTGCGACACAGCCCATGGATATAATGCCGCCTACATGGTTAAGCTCGGCATGCGCGCTCACCGTCGGTATAACGCTTTCCCTGATTCTGCGTAAATATACCGAGCCCGGCAGAAAAAGGAAGGAGGGCAAAGAATCACGGAAAAGATAACTAATCTTATAATGCCGATTACGGTTGCCGGAATTGTTATATTCGGACTCATAAAACGAGTAAATGTTTTTGACTGCTTTGTTGAGGGGGCAAGAGGCGGAATAAAGACACTGATGAATATTCTTCCGCCCCTCGTCGGACTTGTGCTCGGAGTGGATATGCTGCGCTGCTCGGGCGCACTTGAGCTTATTTGCGATATACTCTCCCCTCTCGCCGCTCTGACGGGAATCCCCGGAGAGGTTTTACCTCTTGCGGTATTAAGTCCTGTTTCGGGCAGCGGCTCACTGAGCATGTTTGAAAGCATCCTGAAGACCTACGGAACCGACTCCTACATCGGACGTGCCGCATCGGTTATGGCGGGCTCTACGGAAACCACATTTTACGCACTTACTGTATATTACGGAGCCGCGGGC
>LFRM01207399.1_pt1 | contig 45048 bp, 42 predicted proteins | sample 618341 | NCBI WGS metagenome assembly LFRM01 (sample SAMN03654438, study PRJNA283298) | anaerobic digester metagenome | isolation source: pool of bioreactors CSTR01a, CSTR02a, and CSTR03a thermophilic anaerobic... | place: Denmark: Kgs. Lyngby | collected 2014-05-21 | reverse complement strand
TTCGGCAATGGGCCACAAAGCGTTAGCTGCAGCTGGCCCTGGCTGGCCCTATGAAACATGGAAACCAGGGGCCCCATGTCAAGGGCGGCTGCTCGAAAACAGAGTAGTTTTAAGTAAAGGAAATGTTTTAAGTGTATATTCTCCAATGACAGGGGGTCAAGCCGACTCCTCTATCCAGTGATTCTTTTGAACTTTATTTTGTTCCTACTGTTTTAATTGAAGAATTAAAACAAAAAAGTATTTCTATAAATAAAATACAAGCATTAAAAAATAATTATGAAATCTTTGAAAGATGTAAAGATAGGGATTTTGTACTAAAAAAATGTAAAGAGTATGGCATATTGTAATTAATTTACAGTTCTTAATTCTACGTAAGTAAAACATAATCCTTCAAAACATTGATATTATTGAATTTTCGACATGCAGGTGATAATAGGGTCATAGTTTTGAATTCATAAAAATAAAACTATGAAATACTACAACCCTGCAAACTATTAATATTATTGGGTTTTCGACTATCGAGCATAGTTTCATAGTTTCATAGTTTATTTTTAAGCGCATAATATAAAATAAAGAGAATCTTTCACCCACAGATGAGAGAGCCTTAAAATAACTTTACAGGAGTTACCGGTTTTTCATTTTATCTCTCTCGCATTATATATTATATATATTTTTTAATATAAATTATGAAACTATGCTGATGCGTGAGAAATAGAATAAAATCAAGGTTTTCACCGGTCATAGTGGGAGTGTAAATTATTTTGTGTAAATGGGCATTTACTGAAAAATTGGTTAAGTTATAAATGGCTCTTATCTGCCGGGAGGATAGTGCTCTGCTGGAGAGCAACCCGAGCGCCTGGCAAGGTTCTGCCGAGGATAGCAGGGGTGGTCCAGAGGCTGCCCCGCTATCATTTTTTTGCTATCCTTGGGAGAACAAAAGCGGTAAACTCATTAACCAGCCATTAGTTCCGGTTCCAGCCTCGCTGAAGTGGATAGCAAACTGTGAGATACAACTTTTCCACTCCCTGATCGGTACTGTCCACTTCCTTGATGCTTCAACAGTGGCCAGGTAGATAATCTTTTTTAAGGCTTCATCCGGATGACGTTTGCGTTATAACCCTTTCGCAGCTGCTATAATTCCTAATGTCACTCCTACCGCTGCTGCTCCTGCTGCTGCGATAGACAAAAAAGCTACAAGCGCCATCAAATCCACAAAACCGCCAGCCACCATTTCCAGTTCTTCCTCGCTTAACTCATCGGACCGCTCCAGCATATTGCCGCCAAATTCCTCCAGGTCCTTCTCGTCAAACTCAAACCCCAGGTCCCTGGCATAGGCAATGATGGCTTTGGGGTCGTCAAAGCTGATTTCCTGCACCTTTTCGGCTATTTCTTTATTTTCTCCAACTAGTTGCACAAATCGATGCAGGTTCCGCATACCCGGTCGCTGCTCCTTATCTGCTGCAGCGACGGCTTTTTCCAGATTCTTTTTTATCCTTACCTTATGGAGATCTATTACCTTTTTCCTCAATTCCTCAATGTCCTGCCTGTCAAAATCATAGCCCAGTTCTTTGCCGTAGGCTACTATGGCATCATCATTTTCACCTATCTCTTTCATCTTTTCAGCTAACTCCTCATTCGTAGCAACCATTTGCAGAAACCTGTTCAGTTCCTCTATGCTCATATTTATCATCTCCCTTGTAATAATAAACTTCGTCAAGGAAACCGCCGTCAAAAAGCCTTTGAACCACCGTCTTTATTATTATTGGATTTATGCCGTGTTCCTTCACCAGTTGTTCATAAACCTGTGCATAGGTACGATCTCCTGCGGCTATAAGCTCTCCCAGGGGGCCATATTTTTCCTTCCCCTTGAAGTAATGGATCTGGTTGGGAGTCAATAGGTCAAATCCATCCTCCGTGGGACGGTATACAATGTCGTCCCTAAAACGCAAGGGCTTGTCCAACGGAGGAGACAGGGGCATACTGCGCTCCATCATTGCTTGTATGACTTGTGGGAAATCATTTTCATCGTTATACCTGGATACATCAAATACCCTGTAGCCATAAGGCCATTTTTTACTGGTATAGCAGGGACTGAATAGCTGTATGCTGCGATTTACCAGATTTATGTGAAAGCCGCTGGTGCACGCTATTGTCCCCTGGGGCACTCTAAGTTTGCGCTTGTCTGTTATGTCTTGCTTCCCTCTAAGACCGTCAATCTCCTTCAGGATACGCCCGCCGGCAACCTTTGGCCGCGGATTCTCCCTCATCTGCATCAGTAGTTCTGCATGTAAAAGTTCCCCAGGGCTAAAAGCGTCATGAATTTTATTCATCATATCCACTGACAGCACACTCAAACGGGGCCAGGGATAAGGACCACGTTTATAATAGTCCAGCAACTGACGAACCCATGAAATATCGTCGCCAACGGCTGTGGACGTGCAAAGAACTGCCCCTGTGAGTTCTTCAAAATCCTTGAGAAAATCAATATAATTGGGGTTGTCATGGGGCTCGGTGCGATAATAGGGCAGAGCCATGCCCGCCTGCTCTTTACCAAACAGATCAATGCAATGCTGTACAATGCGGCGGAAATAATCACGGCTGGTATTGTAGTCCAGTATTCCCTTCAGTTTTTTGGTGGCAAAGGAGCAGAACCAGCAGCCTACACTGCAACCATCACTTAGTTCAAAGGCTAAGATGGGATAGCTTATCATGTAACCCAAATAACCCAACTCGCTCTGTGCTGCTGCAATACGCCTTTTTCTCCAGGCGGCAAATTTTTTATTCTGTGGTTCTGGGAAATTATCCCACTTAAATAAATGCGAGTAGGAAGATGCCCTTTGCATGTACTTTCCCCACAATTTTAGGAGCGGGTAACGGTCAACAACCTCCAGGATGCCAGCGTCAAGCTGCTCTTCGCGATTTTTTATCATAGCAATAATGTAGGCATTAAATTCTTTTGGTGCATCCCACAGGAAAGCTATATCCTGCAGGTCAAAGGTAACACCTATTTTTCTGAGTCTTTCAATTTGAGCAGGAGTTATTTTTTTTTTCTTACTGCCATCCGCAAATCCCTATCGCCACTAATACACTCGAATAAACGTTTTAACTGGGCTATTTGATTTATTTCGTTTTCTGTAAAAGACTCAAATAATTTCCCGTATTTGTCCATTTGCTGCTCCTCCTTCCTACACTTGGTTTACATATGGTAATACGCTGCAACCGAGCTTTTATTACAAAAAATAATTAAAAGTAGTTCTGTTCAGCATCAATCAAGCAACACCATCCTAGGCAAGCTGCCGCCTGGCCAGCTCTGCGAAGATTCCGTTCTTTTCCATCAATTCATTATAGGTACCGCTCTCCACAATTTTGCCCTTATCCATCACCAGTATCCTGTCACAGTTTATAACTGTGCTGAGGCGGTGGGCTATGACGATCCGGGTTGCCTTTAATTGCTCAAGGCTTTCGCTGACAATGGCCTGGGTGCGGTTGTCCAGGGCGCTGGTGGCCTCATCAAAATATATTATTCTGGGCCTGTTGACAATGGCCCTGGCGATCAAAAGCCTCTGCCTTTGCCCTCCGGACAGGTTGGTACCCCCTTCACTGACCATCGTATACATACCCATGGGCATTTCCTGAATATCACGGTCAAGACCAGCCAGCCTGGCGGCTTCCCAGGCATCATCAATGGTCAAATGGTAATTGGCGCCCACAATATTACTAAAGATATCCCCGGACATTAACCGGCTGTTTTGCAACACCACTCCCAACTGCCTGCGCACGGAGCGAATATCCAGTTTGTCCAAAGCCTGACCGTTGTAGAAAACCTGTCCCGCACATGGTTTTTCAAAACCCAGCAGGATCCGCAGCAGCGTGGATTTGCCACTGCCCGAGGGACCCACGATACCAATGTATTCACCTTCCCGAACCTGTATGGAAACGTCGTCCAAGACGAGGGGGCCGTCCTCCTTGTAACGGAAGGATACGTGGCTGACTTCTATGGCTCCGGTCAATTCACCGGCATCGCTTTTGGCCTCGTCATATTCCGGCAGGGTCTCAAGAATTGGCTTGGCCCTCTCATAGAGGGGGATGATCATATTAACGGAGAGCAAGGACTGGCAAAGCACCATCATAGAGTTTATAAAGTTAGTCAGGGCGGAGTTAAAGGCCACAAATTTACCCGCACCTAAAGCATTGCCGGTCAAAGCTACAGCAGTATAAAAAACCCCCATGGAGACGAGCACCGGTAAAACAGCCTGGAAAGTGACCAACTGGCAGGCTAGCATTCTGCCTTTATATTCAGTTCTCCTCTGCCCGCTGAAATCTCTGGTTATTAAATAAAAGGCCCTCTTTTCAGCCCCGGCCACCCTGAGTTTGGTGATTCCGGCCAGCAGCTGCAGCATCAAGCCGGAAATCCGGTTGGCAATGTCAACCACCATCCGCGCATAACTCAGCTGGCGGTAGCCAAGAAACACCATGATGGCCATAGCTACCAGTACCATAGCGGTTGTAACCAGGGCCAGTTTGACATTGTAATAGAACAACAGGGCAAAATTAAACAGGGAGAAAAAACTGGACAGAATATCATTTGCAATAACGCCTGACAGCATCCTGCGAATATAGCTCAGACCCATGGCCCGATAGGCCAGTTCCCCTGCAGTATAGTCCTTAAAAAAGGGCACCGGCAGGCTCAATAACCTGTCCCAGACAGCAGCCAGGATAGCCCCCTCCATTTTCCCCTCCAGCCGCAGCAAGGCCAGGGAGCGGGTCAGTTGAAACAAGAACCCGGCCAGGGCACTGGCCGCCAGGAAAAAGGCGACGTGCAAAAGCTGGACTTTTTCTCCTCCGGGAATAATGGTGTCGAATATAATGCCTGTGGCATAGGGAATAACCATACTCAACAGGCCGCCAGCTACCCCCATTAAGGCAACCAGCCACAGGTCCTGCTTCCAGCAACTTTCCCTACCGAAAATAAAAATATCACGCAGCCTCAGCACTTTTTTGGGAAAGGGACGATAGAAGGCTATGGCGAAAGGCTTGAGCTTCCTGGCAAGCTGGTAATCCACCTTTACCCTGGTGTTTTCAACCGGGTCGTGTAGTTGATAACTGGATGGGGACAGGGGTAGTAAAGCCACCGGCCGGTTCCCCTCCTTCAGGTAACCCAGGAGGGGACCGTTGTCCCGTCTGTAACACTCCCCTTTTAAGGCCACTTGCCTGATCCGGATCTGGGAGGCCCTGGCAATATCGTCCAGTGGATCCTTGCTGGAAATACCCCTGGCAGCCCGGGGCGAAGGGACAATTTCTATATTCATAGCCCGGCCCACCAGAGTGCAGGCAGCCAGGAGCTGATCGTCCACAGCTATCTGGCGAACGTCCTCCGCCAGTTCTGGTTGTGTGACCGAGGCTATATTTTTGATGGCGTTCTCAAAAAACAACCGGTCATGCCTGGCCCTCTCCTGAAAACGGGACCTTTCGGTCTCCTCCCTGTTCCGGCGGCGAACGATGGCCGCCCTTAAGGCTAATCCGTGAAAGTACTCCAGGGTTACCGGTGGGCCAAGCTCTCCTGCATATTTCACCAAGATGGGTTCCCCTGCATCAGGAAGCAGTTGGACATGCGGCGCCTCCGCCGCAGCGGCCCCTTCGGCCAGGGCTTTTAGCCACTTTTCCAGCAGGGGAATAAACATATCCCCTTGCCCGGACTGTTTCAGCCAGGCCAGAAAAGGGTCCCGTTTTACTTGTAGGAGCCGGGTACCCGGTAAGCCTGAGGCCAAAAGGCCATATTTTTCTTCCATTCCCTCCACTGCTTGGAGGGTAAGGCCGAAAATTATACCCCCTGCTGCCACTTCAAACAAATAATCCCTTGCTCCGGTAACTCCGCCACTTTTAATGGCAGCGCAAAAGACATTCACTTTACCCCTTTCCACCAGCCAAAGGCTATGGGGCTCAGTCAGCAGTAAAGGCCTGTTTCCCTCCACGATTACCGGGTTACCCTCTTTTAGAAAAAAGTCAATTACCTTCATCATATTCACCGGACTTTTGTATTCCTGAAACAAAACAGTTATAAAAATAGAGTTCCATGTTTAATCGTGCAAGGCCGAAAGCTGATGGCTTATTGCTTGTTTAACCAGCCTGAATCAGTTTTACGTAATGACCGTTTAAACTTTTTAATTCCTCGTGGGTTCCGCGCTCGACAATCTTACCCCGTTCCATGACTATAATCTCATCGCAGTCCCGGATGGTGCTCAAGCGGTGGGCGACAATAATGCAGGTACAGCCTCGCCGGCGAATGCGCTCATCAATTGCCTTTTCCGTCAAGGGATCCAGGGCGCTGGTTGCCTCATCCAGGATCAGGATGGTGGGGTTACCCGCCAGGGCTCTGGCAATCTCCAGCCTCTGCCTCTGCCCACCGCTAAAGTTGCTCCCCCCTTCATCCAGCCTATGATCATAACCGCCAGGCCGGGAGGTAATATCATCATGGATGCAGGCATCCTTGGCCGCCCTGATCAGGTCGAATTCGGAAATGGTATGGTCCCACAGGGTGATATTGTCCCGGATAGATCCCTGAAACAATTGAATATCCTGGTCCACCATGGCCAGAGAATTGTTTATGACAACCCGGGGAATGCTTTCCCTGGGCTTACCGTCAAATAAGATTTCTCCGGATCAGGGTTTGTAAATACCGGCTATTAGTTTTGCCACCGTAGATTTGCCGCTTCCCGATCCCCCCACCAGGGCTACCCGGGAGCCAGGCGCAAGTTTTAAGTTAAAATTCTCAATTAATGGAGGCTCCAGGGGACTGTAGCCAAAGGTTACACCTTTCAACTCCACAAATCCTTCCAGTTTTTTGAAGGAGTTATTACTATCAGCGCCCTGGACATCCTCTTTGACCTGCTCGTCCACGGGATACTTTAATACATCGTCGATGCGGTTCATATCACCTTCCATTTCCTGTAACTGGCTGCCAAGGCTGACCAGACCGGTAACCGGTTGCAGAAAACTTGACATCAGGCTTTGAAAAGCCACCAGCATCCCGATGGTCATTTCACCCTTAAAGATTAGAAAACCGCCTAAGACCAAAACCACTGTATTGGTCAAGGTGGTCAGGAAGGAAGGGATGGCCGCTAAGAACTGGGTGGAAACTCCTATCTCCTGCTCCGCATTCAATGCTTTGGCCTGGTATCCCGACCATTTGGCAAAAAAGTCGGATTCCGAGCCGTTTGCCTTGAGAGTTTCAATTAACTGCAGCCCCGCCATGCCAACACCGTCCAGCTTACCTAAATCCTGCAGAAGTTTCCTGTTTTGGTCCACCCTTTTTCGTGAAACATACCTCAAATATAAGATGTTAATCACAGCAACTACTGCTCCTACCAGGGCCAGCCACAGGTTATACCAGACCATCAGGATAAAATAGAAAACGACCATGATACAGTTCAGGGCGTTGGTGGCCAGCTGTCCGGAAAGAATTTGGGCTACTCTGTCGTTGCTCTGTACCCGGGAGCATATGTCACCGGCATACCGCTGGGTAAAGAACATCACCGGCAGTCGCAGGATATGCCAGTAAAACTGTGCTGTGGTTTGCAGGGCGATTTTGGTTTCCAGCCTGGCCAGGTAATACTGCTGGATCCAGGTCAGAATACCTCTTAAAAGCGCCGTGACTCCCATACCCAGCAGCAGGGGGATCAGCCAGTTCTCCCTTCCTGCCAGCAAGATATCATCTACAAATATTTTTGAAAATACTGGAATAACTAGACCCGGAACGACCAGTAAAAGCCCCACCAAAATAACAAAGATGAGGGCCGCAATTGCAAATTGGCGCCACAGAAATCGGGCAGGGCAGTGACACTGTTCTTGCCCAGATGACTGCTGAAACAATCGGCATCCCGGTAGAGATAGTCCACGTGCTGTCTACCCAGGATACTGATCTTACACCTTTTGATACAGGCGCCTACGCTTCCCGCCAGACCTATATTTCAGGCATGGCTGTGGTAAAGGCAGCCGAAGAAATTAAAGCCAAGGTGCTGAATTATGCCTCGGGTATGACTGGTATTCCTGCCGGTTCAATGGATATTGTCAATGCCTGGCTTGTGTATAAACATAACGGTGAACGGATTATTTCCCTGGCGGATGTGGCCCTGGATAGCTACTATAACAGGGTCTCAGCGTCGCCCATTACCGCCGACGTTTCCAACAATGCCAGGATTAATGCCCTTTCCTTCGGCTGTACCTTTGCAGAGGTTGAAGTAGATCTTGCCACATGTAAAGTGGAAGTCCTGAAGATTTACAGCGTGCATGATGCCGGGAAAATAATCAACCCCCAGCTGGCAGAAGCCCAGGTACACGGTGGAGTCAGCATGGGGCTGGGCTATGCCCTGTCAGAACAACTGCTTTTCGACCCCAAAACAGGAAAGCCATTAAACAATAATCTTTTGGATTATAAACTGCCGACAATCATGGATATCCCTGAGATCGGCGCCAGTTTTGTGGAAACTTACGAACCAAGCGGCCCTTATGGAAGTAAATCTCTGGGTGAAACCCCTACCATTCCTACGTCGCCGGCTATCAGGAATGCTATTCTCGATGCCACAGGCATCAAATTTAACGAATTACCCATCAACCCGCATTTAATGTTTAAAAAATTTAAAGAGGCAGGCTTGCTCTAAAAAGGACGGTGAACAACCATGTACAATATTACCAAATACTTTGAAGCCCATTCTGTCAGGGAGGCTATTGAACTACTACAGGCAAATCCCAAAGCCCGTCTCATTGCCGGCGGCAGTGACCTGTTGATTAAGATGCACCAGGGGAAAATTGAAGCGGCTGAACTGATCAGCATCCACAATTTATCTGAAATCTCCGGTATTTCATTGGAACCGGACGGTACCATTGTTATTGGAGCAGGGACTACCTTCAGCAAAATTGCCAATCACCCAGTAATTAAAAAAAATGTACCGGTTTTGGCTGAGGCTGTGGAGACGATAGGCGGTCCCCAGGTCCGAAATGTGGGTACTATCGGTGGTAATATATGTAACGGCTCAACCTCCTCTGACACTGCCCCCACCCTCTTTGCCTTAAACGCCCGCTTGCGAATTCAAGGGGCTTCAGGCACCCGGGTTATTGAGATTACGGATTTCTATCAAGGTCCTGGTCAAGTAGACTTGCAGCACGATGAAATTTTGACGGCTGTGCTGCTCTCTCCGGATAACTACAAGGGCTTTGCCGGCCACTACATAAAGTATTCCATGCGTAAGGCCATGGACATAGCTACCCTGGGCTGCGCGGTTGTTTGTAAAATAACTGAGCAAGCAGTGATTGAAGATTTCAGGCTGGCCTTCGGAGTCGCAGCTCCCACACCTGTACGCTGCAGAAAAACTGAAACGATGGTAAAGGGGAAAACCTTCAACGAGGAATTGCTGCAGGAGGTTGTCAAATCAGCTGTTGCAGAGGTGAACCCTAGAACATCCTGGCGCGCTTCCAGAGAATTTAGATTACACCTGGTTGAAGAACTTAGCAAACGGGCATTTAAACAAGCATTTATCAAAACTGGGGGTAAGCTGCAATGATGACCAAAAAAATTACAATGCGGGTTAATGGCCGGGAAGTGGTTGTTGAGGTCGATATACGTGAATCCCTGTTAGAAGTGTTGCGCGGGCGGCTTAATTTAAAAGGCGTGAAAAGGGGCTGTTCCGTGGGCGAATGCGGCGCTTGTACTGTACTCATCAACGGTGAGCCATTTGATTCCTGTATTTACCTGGCTGTTTGGGCCGACGGTAAAGAAATCAGGACAATCGAAGGGGAAGAAATAGAGGGCAAGCTGTCTAAACTGCAGCAGGCCTTTGTGGATGAAGGAGCTGTCCAGTGCGGTTTTTGCACCCCCGGCTTTATAATGTCGGCCAGAGCTCTTTTGGATAGCGGCAAAAAACTGACCAGAGAGGACATAATTAAAGGGTTATCCGGTAATATGTGCCGCTGTACGGGTTACCAGAACATTATCAGGGCCGTCGAAAGGGTCATAGGAGATGGAGAATAAATTGCAGGGGTAGCCGGGTTTAAGAAACCGGCTATTTGTTTTGCCACCGTAGAACCTTGATTAACCCTGCCAGTGAGCCCATCATAGTTAAAGGCCTTTCGATCATCCCAAATAAAACCCCGGATAACTGCAATCAGGGGGTATTCAACTTTTCGACAGCTTAGAGGCCGGCGAATAGAGTTAAAGAAATGATTGCGCAGACGGCGTTTGCCCGTCATAAAACCATAAAGGACGGTATCGTGTTCCAGGTCTGGCTTTATAAAGGCAGGGAAGGGGCAGTAGAGATTTGATTCCCCCTGCCCCTGAGTTTTCTTTGTTTCTTTGATAATATTAATCAAGAAAATGACGAAACCGTTGTCGTCGTTATACTCGTAGGTACCGGCGAAAACTTCTATAAAAAATTGAAGCGATACACGAAGTAACAATGCGTATCCTTAAAGCTTGTTCAAAACATTAAGTTCTATTCGACGAGCGCTGCAGTCAAGTCCAGCGGCTCCATAATCTTGCCGTCTTTATAGACTCGCATGTTACCCGATGAGATTTCGTCTATCAGCATTACATTGCCGTCACTGTCGATACCGAATTCAAACTTGATGTCGTATAGCTCTAATCCTTTCCTCTGTAGCTCATCCCTAATCAATGCTGAAATTTTCTGAGTGCTTGCTTTGATTTCTGCAAATTGCGCCGCAGTCATAATGCCCAGGGCCTCCAAACCTTCCACCGTAACTAGAGGATCTCCCCTTTGATCATCCTTTAACGTAGCTTCTACGTAAGCGTCCAGCTTGTCCCCTTCCTGCACATAGGCTCCATAACGGCGCAGGAAGCTACCCACCGCTCTGTAGCGACAGATAATCTCCAGGCCTTTGCCGAAAGTTTTTGCCGGTTTGACGTCCATGGTTCCGTTTTCTATATCGGCACTTATATAGTGGGTATGGATGCCGGCCTTTTTTAGCATTTCAAAGAACAAGACAGATACCCGAAGGTTTTCTTTTCCTATCCCTTCGATAGAAAGCCCCACTGTGTTGGCCCCAGGGTCAAAAACACCATTCTCACCTGTTACATCATCCTTGAATACCAGGCGGTAGTTCCCGTTTTCCAAGGCGAATACATCCTTGGTTTTGCCCTTGTATACTTTTTTCATTGTAGTCTCCTTTCATATTCCCTGATTAAGAACTAACTTCGTTTAAAAAATCTATTTCATAGTATACAACAAATATTAAGATATTTAACAGGCAATCAGCGTTTCCAATCGATTTTTGTCGAGTTTGATTCGTTCTCCCTCAAAGCTAATCCAGTGCACTCTAAGCCCCATCACAGGTGCCATCTGCGCACTGGATGCAATGAAGAAGCACAATAAAACAAGTTTCAATCTGTTCGGCTTTCACTTAGAGAGTTAGAGGGAAATCACCAGGCCGATAGGGCAATGATCGCTACCCATAACATCCGAATAAATCAGCGCATCCTGGATCAGGTCTTTTATCCGTTCTGAAACAAGAAAGTAATCAATGCGCCAACCAATATTTTTCGCACGCGCGTTAGACCTGTAGGACCACCAGGTATACGCCCCCTCTTTATCTGGATTTAAATAGCGGAATGTATCAATAAATCCCGCATCCAAGAGCTCTGACATTTTTTCGCGTTCCTGAGGAGTAAACCCCGCGTTATTCACATTGGACTTGGGATTTTTCAAATCAATCTCCTGGTGGGCCACATTTAAATCTCCACAGACTATTACCGGTTTTTTTGCATCCAGACTTTTTAAATGGCTGCAAAAATCATCCTGCCACATCAACCGGTAATCAAGCCTGGTCAGTCCCCTTTGGGCATTTGGAGCATAGGCATTCACCAGGTAGAAGTCACGATATTCAAGGGTGATGACGCGTCCCTCCGAACTATGCTCTTCCTTGCCCAGATCAAATGATACAGAGTCTGCTTTGATCCTGGAAAAGACAGCTGTCCCTGAATAACCCTTTTTAACGGCGCTATTCCAGTATTCCTCATAACCTTCCAGCCCGATGTCCACCTGTCCCTGCTGCATCTTTGTTTCTTGGATGCAGAATATATCGGCCTCCACAGAATTAAAGAATTGGATAAATCCTTCATTCAAACTTGCCCGTAAACCGTTGACATTCCAGGAAACAATTTTCATGAATTCCTCCTATACTTTATTGCCCGGACAATAATCTATCCGGCAGATGTATTATAAATTTCGCTTCACAACCGGATGTTCCTTCAATATTTACCTGACAACTGGTTCATTCCCAAAAACCCTGTGAACCAAACCACGACTTCATTTTCCCTGTTCCGCCGGATGCTTATCGCCCCGTTAAGCTTCTAAAAAATAAAATCCTGGGAACTCGCTCAAATTTTACGGGGCAGATGCCTCCACTCCAGCAAGGAGTGCCGGGTAACCAAAGTAAACCAACCAGATTGGCCTGTCATATATACTGCCACAAAAAACATAAAGCTCTCTAAACCGTTAAATGCCACTGGCTAGAGAGCTTTTTTTGTTTCTCCAAGTGTTAAACTTTAGATTAAAGCAACAGGAAATACTACTGGCTCGCTTATTGTGCTACTTTTGTCTAGATACTAAAAATGATCTAAAATTAAATGCACACCCCTTTTAAGGTTAATGGATTTACTGCGGGGAGGTGCTCTAAAAGCATTCTTTTATCTATTCATCTCTAGCATGAAAATAGACATTTTCGGACCTAGTCTAATAATGACGAGATTTTTTCAAAAGATCCTTAGATAATCCTTCCGGTGCCCATATCAGTTAAGAAAACCACCGTGATTGTGATCGCCGCCGCAACCATCCATACCCTCGGGGTTTTTAATCAGCTCCAAGGCACGTTTATCCACTAAATCAAGTGCTTCTTTTACGCTATAACCGCGTCCGTCAAATCTTGTAACACCGTCCTCAGCCATGATCTCAAAGGCCGCAGGCGTCAGCTTACCGGTTACAACACCTTCACATCTATATTCGGTTATTTTTCGTGCCAGGTCTACTCCAAGCGGGTCACCTTCATTTTCGACGGCTTTAAATTCCATTTTGTCCATGTCTACAATCAGTAAATACTTGCATGATTCAAATTCTTCCGATACCCGGCTTTCCAAGGATTGATCATCGGCGGCAACTGCAATAATCATAAATAACCTCCTAGTTCTTTATTTTTGGATAAAACAGGCAATCATTTTAACACATATTTAATAATTAATAACGATTTAGGAACACTCTTACTTAATCCCTACGGAATCGCTAGAGAAACCATAATTCTTATTGCGGTCTCGATAGCGAGTATGGAATCTTTTTTACAAGAGCTGGAGGTGCCATGCTTACTTGTAGCCATATTGTATTAACGGGAATAGGGCTGCACCATATAACAGGATCCATATTATTCCCCAAAAGCAGGTTAAAAAGACACTATATCAACCCAGTTTAACTTTTATAGATGTTAAACCAAATACACCTCCTGTTGTCTTCCTCTTTATACCGACTTTTGGAATGGGGGATCCTTTAATACCCGCACCGGCTCATGCGAAACTGATCTTCAAACCAGGTAAGCTTGGCCAACTCAGCGTTTTGATGCTTATCTTAAAAAATCAATTTTGAAGTTCCTCTATCGTTATGCTGTATTATCCATATCGATATAATTCGACATACACATCATAAAACCTTTAAAATAAAGTACAATTTAAATTGGGTTATCATATGCCGGGCGGGAGCCAGGCTTGATTTCTGCTTCACCCATCCTCACTAAACCTCACCATAGAAAGGCGGTTGTGGATGAAAATTGGCTAAGAGAGTTGTTGTTATCGCCCATTGTTTGCTTAATTACCATGCCAAAATTCTAAACTCGGGTGTAAAAAATGAAGCTGGCAAAATGATTATTCCCCAGCTTCTGGAAAGGGGTTACGGTATAATTCAGTCACCATGCCCAGAATTTACCCACGGGGGATTGAAACGTTGGGGTCAATGCCGCAGCCAGTATAACAACCCGTTTTTTATCAGTCATTGCCATAGGCTGGCTGGAGATATAATAAACCAGCTTGAAGAATATCGCCGCTGCGGTTATGCTGTTGGGCCGGTACTTGGTATTAATGGAAGCCCATCCTGTGGTATTGACTTTTGCTTTGATGGCGAATGGGGCGGTAAGATAGACAATACAGGGCAGACCAACAATAAAAGAGTTGATCAATTAGTATGTGTCCGGCAACCAGGCGTGTTTATGGAAGTTTTAAGGCAAGGAGCGATCAAAAGAAAAATCGATCTTGTGTATATAGGTATCGACGAAAACAAACCGGAAAAAAGTCTGGAAACTATTTTAAGCAGCATTGAATAGGGTGTATCGGAGGTGCGACCGTTTTTTACGCAGTAGCTGAACAGCCTGTACTTGCCGTTCAAGCTGTCGTGCAATTATACTCTACCATAGTTAGGGGTTAGCCCGTTCTCAGTCAACTTTCAAAAACAGGGGTGCTTCCGGGCAAATTGGCCCCGGTGTTAAAATTTTTCGATATCATTGCTGAGAAAATGTGTAATACTTTGACATAATAATCGTATTAAAGGCAAAGACCATATTTAAACCAATAAACCAAAAAGGGAGGAATACACATGTCAGTGGATAATGTTAAAAATTTTTATGCAAAAGTGAATGAGGACGAAAGCCTGCAGCAGCAGCTCATAGAGCTGGCCAGGACGTCTGCGGAGGAAAGCATGCAGGCATTGATCCAGCTGGCTAACGAGCAAGGGTTTTCATTCGATAATAATGATCTGGAGGCCTTCTTTGCCGAAACGGCAAAAAACCTTAGTCCAACGGGCGAGTTGAGCGAAGCGGAGCTGGACGCCGTAGCCGGCGGCGATGGAGAAACATGGGCTTTAGCTTCGATTATAAATGTTTATATTTGTGTTGTTTCACTCATACAAAAAGCGATTAGTTCATGCGGTTTAGACGAAGCTGACTTAAAAAGGGCCTTTGGTTAAATCAATGCAACGTTACAGGGTTCATGCGGTTTTGACGAAGCTCGTTTATAAAAAAGACACCGGAATACAGGCGTCTTTTATTACCATGATTTAAACCAATAAACCAAAAAGAGAGGGATACACATGTCAGTGGAAAATGTAAAAAATTTTTATGCAAAGGTGAATGAGGACGAAAGCCTGCAGCAGCAGCTCAAAGAGCTGGCCAGGACATCTGCGGAGGAAAGCACGCAGGCATTGATCCAGCTGGCTAACGAGCAAGGGTTTTCATTCGATAATAATGATCTGGAGGCCTTCTTTGCCGAAACGGCAAAAAACCTTAGTCCAACGGGCGAGTTGAGCGAAGCGGAGCTGGACGCCGTAGCCGGCGGCAACACACCAGCATGGATTTTGGCTTCGGTGTTAAATTATTGGTATTGTGTTGCTTCAGCCATAGGTAGACTTCAAAATAGATGCGGTTTAGACGACTAAGAAACTGTGTTACTGATATGAAATATCGCTGATATTTTTAAATCAGTACGGAAAAAACATCATCCGGAGCCAGACATCTTAACATTTGGTAGCCAATTCCCGACAATCCCTGGAAAAATGAAGGATCAAAGATCGCCCCCCCGTCTTCACTGTTTAATACATAATGATGTAATTTTTCCCGGCGCAGTCTCATCCACTGCATCCTTTTTTTTGCTTCTTCCATCAGGTCCGGCCGGTTCATTGTCCTGGAAGCCTCGATTAAAAAATCTACCCTGCCGCTGCCGCCGCAGCAAACATGGTCGCTATAATCCACCGGGTAGGCCAGCGTGAAGGCCAGGGCATTTTCGATATCCTGGCGTAGAAAGCCCAGTTTTTTTTCATGCTGCATCATTGCCAGGCGGGTCAGGCCGATTCCGGGAGCCCCGCTGCACCAACCGGCCATAAAAGCTTTTTGTCCTTTGGGCAGATCCGGGTTCTTCCGAAAATCCGGCCAGTTCCTGTATTCCTTATCATATACACTGTTTTCATAAGCCAGGGCTTCCTCAACGGCTTCCCACAGTTCCTGCCCTCCGGTCAAGTCATATAGCCTCAACAGCGCGCAGGCAATACCACCCATACCATGCCCCAGGCCGGTCAAGGGGGCGTTTTCTATTCCCGACAGCCACAGCCGGTGCCCGGTTTTCCAGGTACTCCTCCCTTTAAGCAGCTCCTTAGCATAAATGCCCGCCAAGTCCAGGATTGCATCTTTACGGTAGATCTGGTAAATACTTGTCAGGACCAGCAACAGCCCCGCCGCTCCCCCCAGGACGTCGAACTGCTTATCCTGGCGGACCTGACTGCTTAACAGTTTATGTATGATAAAGAACACATCTTCTGCAAAGTCTTCTGCCAGGTAATACTGCAGTCCGGCGAAGACCCGGATAATTCCGGCCACTCCACTGCCCAACCCCAGCGGGAAACGGTGCAGGGGCATGGGGTTATCAGGATCATGCAAGCTCTTTCTAAATTTTTGCAGCATTTTAATAACATCTCGCCGTATATCTTCCCGCCCGGTCTGGTGATAAAGCGCTGCCATAAACAGGTAAAGGCCTAAAAAACCGTCATAAAGGGAAAACCCGATCAGCCCCAGGTTCATTTTTTGGGTCTGTACATCGTATTGCTTGACGATCCAGGTAGCATCCCCGTCAGGTTGAATAATTCTTTTGCCCATGATTTCTTCATATATTCTCTCTGCTTCTTCCAGGAAAAGCCCCGGCTCCTGCAACGGGACATCTTTAAGTTGCGGCATGTTTTCCTTTACTATGGCGCGCTTCTCAGAGTGGGAGGACCCACCGTAGATAGCCAGGGAAGCTCTGATCAAATCAGTCTGAAAGGTTAAGTCCTCTTCGTTCAGCTTACCTATAAGATATCTGGTTCTCTCCAGGGCACTTTGCAGAAAATACGCATCACATAATTCTTTTTGGTGATCCCGCAGGGCGAGACTGGACGCTTCACCGTAAAATATGGGAATATCACCCCGCTCCAGGGCATCTCTTTCCGATAAAAAAATGTTCCAAAGCTCCCGAAGTTTTTCTTCCGGGGCGTAGAGGAGATAGGCCGGGGCCAGCCTTTCGATCTCCAAAGAATATATGAGCCCGCTTTTCAGAAACTGGGGTTGAGACACATATTGCAGCATGTCAGCATAAACCTGGGAGGAACGAATAAGGAAACGGAATTTGCAGCCCCGGAAAAGCTCCAGGGGTGACGCTTCACCCAGCAGCTCTTCTTTATGCTTTAAAAAAAGGCCGTAGGTTTCCTGAAACCCCTCCAGCAGCTCAGCCTGGTAATCCTGCACATTAAGCCTTGCACCGTTAATTAAAGGTAGGTTTTTAAAGTCTTCCTGCACTGAGGTCAAGGCTCCCCATTCCACCAGATCGCCTTTTTGGTTCCTTCTCTTCCACATGGGCAGAAAGCCGGTCCTGACCACTGAATCATTTAGTATTTCCTGGGCGCCTGCCGCCTCTGCCTGCCAGAGGGCTGTACTTTCTGTTTGAAAGGGCCTCACCCTATGCAGAAGCAGTGTTTCCACATCCACCAGAACCGGATGTTCCCTCCAGGCAATTATATTTTCCGCGTGAAAATCGTTGCCGCCCAGTACATATAGCACTGCCAGCAATACACCTGCCCGGCGGTAAAAGTCCGCCGCCTCCTCTTCCCTGTCCATTGACTGATATTCTGCGTACTCCGTCCAGCCATAGCTGCCACAGTCCAGCGTCTCTGGCACTTTCACCGTCCATTTACAACCCCTTTGCCCCAGCCAGCGGGTAAACCCTTCCCAGGCCTTGTCCACTGCCAGCTCCCTGGGTTTATAGACTATTTTTGCGCCAGATGAAAAAGTCAGTATACAGACGCTTTTCCCATGGTTGTGTGCATCGGAAGCGTCCGCCTCGATACCGGCAACTTTTCCCGGCTCCCGCCCGGCCCAGAATTGCCTTTTTAACCTGTCCCAGTCACGGGCCAGGTGTTCAACCATGTCCCTCAAATTGTTTGCCCAGTTAGTTATTTCGCTGACAACCTGCCTCGCCAGCACGGGATACTCCAAAAGGATGTCCGCCCATTTGCCTGCCCGGAGTTCTCCGGCAAAATCAGCATAAGCTTTCTCCGCCTTTTCCCGGGTCAGACCAATTCCAAACAAAGCCAAAGGGTTTTGCATGTTTTGAAATATGCGGTAGTGATAAAGCAGCGTCTGAAAGGAAAGGCGGCTCAACCTTTTGATCAGGGTCCTGCTCAGGTTGGAAATAGCTGAAGGAGCTAAAAGTTCTTTCCTCTCCCCCAATTTCTCCAGGAGTTGCCTTTCCCCATAATAAGCAAGGGGTAGCATCCAGGCAACGATATCATTGTGGGGAATAAGATCTTTTTCAGGGTTGAAGTACAGCTCTTTTTCGATTTGTTCCCTGGTAACAGGAAACAAAGACAAAAGATTTGCAAGACCGTTGACCCACTCCGGCAGCGGCTGGTCCGGCCGCCATACTGCTTCTCCCAGAGCGGCCTTTGCTTTTTCCAAAGATATGCCTTCCACCCGGAGGCGTCTTTGAAAAGCCTGTTCTCCCCCGTTGCCGCCTGCTTTGTTTTTCCACATCTCCCATTCTTCTTCCACCCGTTGGGCTCTGTTTTTGTCACAGACAGGAATTGTTTTCCCCTCCAGGCGTTCTTTAAGGAATGCCCCCTGGCCGGCCACTCTGTACATTTCTTCCTGGCTCAATTTCATTTTCACGCCACCTCGGATGATCTACAATTAATTTTATATACAATTTCCAGTTAGTCATATTTTTTCGTAAGCATATATTTGCATTATATTTGTGTGCCTGGCTTCAGCCCTCCGGCCAAAGCCGCAGGCAGGCTGCAGGCGTATGCTTTGTCACAGTTAACTGACTACCGGTTGATCATTGGCCGGCTGTTTCCCCGCTGAAGTCTACTCCGGCTGGAGCTTCAATGGGGGTCGCCGTCGAATTTTTTCAGAAACCTTTCTTCAAACAAATCTTATATACTCTCGTGGTCTTTTTCAGCCGCCAGCACCAGGTTCGTCAGCCCATTTTTCCAGAAGTTCCCGCATTGGTACCAATGAGAGTTTCACCATCCAGGATAAGCACGGGCATACCAGCCTTGTTGCAAACTAGGAGGTTTGGCACTTTAACCTGCTTTTTTCAATCTTGTATTATATAGAATTAACCAATGCTTTCTATTCTCCTGTACCTTGATATGTTTTCTATGTACCGGCAGTCAGGATACCTGAGGCACCCCAAAAATGCACCAAATTTACCCCTTTTCTCGATCATCTTAACTAAAAGGAATCTGATTTAAAATGGCGAATTACAAGTTTTTAGAGGATTACTGAAGCAGTTAGGAAGCTCACAAAATGGCTATTTATAATTATGGGATTGGCTTGTTTTTTAGATGGATGCGGTTCTCCTGTCGCGGTTTCAATTCGGGTTTACAGCTGCTTTTCACTTTACGCCCGCCGGTTCTGTTGACTTACTGGCCGTACTGGCTGATGGTTGCGGCTGCCGGCTGGATGCTGCTGGTAACTATAGCTGGAGCGTATTTACTGGCCCGGGGTAAGTTATATAATTGCCGCATCTTCCTTTACACTATGTTTTTTTCCACACTTATCCCGGTGTTAGTAAATGAGCTGGGGTGGTTGGCGGCGGAATTTGGCCGGCAGCCCTGGATTGTCTATGACTTGCTGAAAACCGAAGCAGCCTCTTCACCTATTTAGTTAATTTAGGAAAGGAGATTAGTTTTTTGAAAACAGATGATGAGCTTAAACAGCGGATTAAGCAATTTGCCCAGGATGCAGGTGCCGATATTATCGGCTTTGCTACAGTCGAGCGATGGGATGAATATAATGAGGTTCCTCCTGACTTCAGGCCTCAGTCCCTATGGGAACCAACCCGCTCCGTAATTGTAATAGGAGTTTCAATGCCTTTGCCCATCGTAGAAACAACTCCTTCAATCTTGCACAGGGAGACTTACGTTGCCGCGAACCGGATGCTGGATGACCTGGCCTTCAATCTGGTTCGTTTTCTGAACCGGCAGGGTCAGGCGGCTTACTTCTTTACGAGAGATGGATTTGCCAACCTCCGTCTTTTGAAGGACAGACCCCAGGCGGCTTTCAGCCATGTTATGGCCGCAAAGTATGCGGGACTGGGAACAATCGGGCTTAATAATTGTCTCCTTACCCCTGAATTCGGACCCCGGGTGCGGTTCGTGTCTGTCTTCACTGCTGCTGTTTTAGAGCCTGACCCAGTAATCGAAAAGGACTTATGTATTAAATGCGAGGCCTGTGTTAAATGTTGCCCGGTAAACGCCCTGGCTTTACGTGAGAATCAAGTGAAGGGTGACTATGATGTAATGGCCTGCATAGACTGGCATATTGAACTAAACGCTGATAAGGTGGCTCCCTGTGGGATTTGCACCAAGGTTTGTCCCATCGGTAAAGACCGCAGCTTATACAAGCAGCAGGGCATCATGAACAAATACCTGCAAGAGAATGAAGCCCTGTCTATCAACCCTGATGACCCGGCATACAAATCATGGACGCATGTCCGCAAATACGGGAGTTTGAACAAGAGTTACCCTCGCAACAGTAAACCACCAACAAATGATTAGTTAAATAATGGGGGGAGATTTGATTAAACATGGCCATTAATAATCTTGACCAGTTTTGCCAGCAATTCAAGGCATTGTTGGATCAAAAACCTGATTGGCCCGAACTCCTGGCAAAGGGACGGGCAATGTTAGGTGAGTTGGTCAGTAATCATGACTGGTTCAAGGATACCTTGTCCCGGTTGGTATTGGATCAGGTCTTCTTGAAAAACCAGTGGCAGTCTATTGATCCCAATGATATTCAACTTTATTTCAGCCCTGATAAAGATTTTTCAGTACGGGCTTTTATTTGGGAGCCTGGCACTTATTATCCCATTCATGACCATGGTGCCTGGGGAATAGTTGGGGCACTTATAAACCAGGTGCGGGAAAGAAAGTTTGCCAGGGTGGATGATATGTCAGATGTTAACCATGCTAAAGTTAAACAGATTTCCGATGCTACCCTATCCCCCGGGGAAACCACCTACGTATTGCCACTGCATGATGGGATTCACCAGATGCTGGCACTGAAAAACCAGGTGGCAGTAACTATACATGTCTATGGAGCACCTGTCCGCAAAGGCTTTATCCATTATTATGATCCTCATTTCAATACTGCAATACGAGTCTATCGACCATCCATCAACAAAAAAATGCTGGCCATAAAAGCCCTGGGCTCGATTCCCGAGGATTGGGCTAAAGAAGTATTATTGACCGCCCTGAACTCAGCGGAACCGGATTACATTCTGGATGAATGCCGGTATTCCCTGGATAAAATGGGGGACAAATAACGTCATGGATTACCGACGCATTAAGAAATGAACAGTTTTCCCTCTACCCGGACTAAATTTCCATCCAGGAGAAACTGGATGCCTTTAAGGAGGCCTGGCTTTTTCAAAAGAAAGTGGCAACCGTTAAAGGCTCTTCCGCGACAAAGAAAAGCCATTACCGGTGGTTTTTCTGTTTTACAATGCACAGGTCTGTTTTTGCAGCCATCAAGTTAATCTCCGAAAACCGTTAACTTTGGTTATGTTTGTTATCCTATAAATCACATCTTCTCATATAGCCTAAGTACATATATGAATAAGTCTGAAAAGATACTTTTAGGACTCTCTTGGAGAGTCCTCCCTTAATACACTTTGTTTATCTTTAAATATCTTCATAAATCTTTGAATCTCACTTTGTGTCCCTGCGAACTCAGGATTCTGGCCCAGCCAGTCAAAGCTTTCATCGCTGAACAAAAGGAGAGTCTGTGGTTTACTGCAATTTATCACTGACAACAAAAATGCCAGTGTTGCTTCCTGCTTGCCGGTGAATCCAAAATGGATAGATACCAAAGTTCTTTTTGTTTCAATATGATCAGCACTCTCAATTTGCTCCAACTCTGCGGCTTCTTGAACTGGAAGTCTTCCAGAATATCCAATAACCCCTGCACGTTTTTAGAAGGGTGGTCGTCATCTTCTCTGAGCCACCTCATTATCGATCTGCCGTTTTCTCTCTGATCGTTGGAAATAGTGTATGAGTGGGGTATACATTCCTGCAAAGCTTTGGTTTGAAAATCCTCCACGCAGTATTTGGCAAAATAGTCGGCCATCAGGTGCACATAGTTTTCATTCTTAGGCAGGCTTCTGACTCCGCGGCGCAATCGGCTGATGTAGGAAGCATCCAATGAGGTGGCTGCTGCCAGGGCACTGTTGGTTGTATTGGTAACCTTCATTAGGAAATCCAGTTTTTTGTTAATTTCATAAAAAAACACCTCTGTTACAATTATATGAGTATTTCTGCACTACAACAAGGATTTTGTCCCAAATCAGGTCACCTGAGATGAATTCGGAACGACACGGTGGTCATTCCCTACAGGTGCATTCGGATTTTGCATATTCAGAGCTGACGACCCAGGTAGCCCGTTCCCCGCACATTCTTAGGAATAAGGACATTAAAAAACCCCCATTTTGGGGGTTTTAAATTAACAATGGATTAAAATCATTTGTTTAATAGCGGGCAGGAGCAGCGGTGGCATTTGTCATCATTGATGTCGTTTAGAGTGGAGCAGGCATTGCAGAATATTATGTCGTCTTTTGATTTATCGTATTTTTCCAGAGCCGTTCAACAATCTATAATACCCTTTAAGCCATAATAAAAGAACACCCCTTAACAGTAATTTTTTTGGGTGTTCGAATGTCTTAAATTTTTGTTGAACACTGAAATATCCAGTAAAAACAACGACTCAGCAACGCTTATTTTTCGTTATGCATGGTGGAGGCGGGGGGAATCGAACCCACCGTCCGGAAGACCGACCACAGGAGTTTCTCCGAGCGCAGGCTGTATTTTAGTTTTCGCTCCGTGGGCGCCTACAGCCAGGCTCCCTAGGAACTATCTCGATAAATCTCGCTTAACCCCTCCGAGAATTGGGCGTCAAGCCAGCCCGTTAAGTCGACCCCCTAGCCCGGGCCACGGGCCCAGCGCGGGTAGAAGGTTAACTGCAATTAAGCAGCTAAAGCGTAGTTTTCTTTGGCAATTATTGTTTTTCCACCGTTTTACGGGCTGATGGAACCCCGGCTCGCTCCTCCTGCCACCGCATCCCCCGTCGAAACCTGTACGCCCCCATGATTATATTATCATCATATTGGGTTGTTTCATTTGGGTTATACGTGACAATACAATATCTATGTTAAATTTTTTATTCTTTATCTAATGATCTATGCCAGCGAATTGCAATAAATTCGCGGCAAGTACTTGATTCTCACATACAAGGTTTACGATTAAACCAGCATCCCACTATATCCGGAAACTGATTCCCGGCTTAGTATTTCCTGGACCTTTCCTTCATAGCCCGATCCATCTCCCGCCGCGCGTCCCTGGAGGCGATGTCTTCCCTCCGGTCGTAAAGCTTCTTGCCTCTGGCCAGAGCCAGCTCAACCTTGGCCAGGCCGTTTTTGAAGTAGACCTTCAGCGGGATCAGGGCCAGGCCCTTTTCCCTGGTTTTGCCCAGAAGCCGCATGATTTCCTGCTTGTGCATCAGCAGCCGGCGAACACGCTTGGGTTCGTGGTTGAACTGGTTCCCCTGTTCGTAAGGGCTTATATGCATATTATACAGCATCAATTCGGCGTTTTCAACGCGGGCAAAGCTGTCCTGCAGGCTGGCCTTGCCGGCACGCAGCGATTTTACTTCGGTCCCCTTCAGGGCAATGCCCGCCTCGTAGGTCTCAAGGATATGGTATTCATGCCTGGCCTTCCTGTTTTCCGTAACGGTTTTGATAGTCATAATAGCTCTCCTGAAAAAACAAACCCTTTCCTGCAGGGTTAAGGGCAATGATTAATGATAACGGTGATGGTTGTTTAAGTGCGTAGTGTTATTATAGCATCCCCTTGCACTTTGTCAAGGACGTTAGAGGGCAAAGGGCAGAAAAATTACAAATATTTGCAGGCAAAGTCAACCGGGAGCCAGCAAGAACCAAGAAACACCGTCAACCCTGCCTTACTGGTATAGTCTTCATCAATAAGTGTATCACCAGCTTATCATCAACATGCTGTCATCAATAAGATTATTGTTAAACCCTTCATACCAGCAAAAGTACATCATTTTAAATACTTCTAATAGTTCTTAGCAAAACGCTCCTTAACCAGAATACATCTTCCCGGTTGAATACTTTTAGCAATACTACATCCATTCCGCGACCTTTTACAGTCTCAGTTCCTCTGCAATCCCCTGCATGGCTTCAAGGCCCAATTCCATGAACTCCTCCAGGGAAAGGCCCAGCTCTGTGCAGCTTTTCATTGTTTCCCGGTTTGCACCCCGGGCAAAGGCTTTTTCGTTGAACCGCTTCATAAGGAAGGGGACGTCCACGGCGGCCAGTTTCTTTTCCGGACGGATCAAAGCCCCAGCCACGATAAAGCCGGTCAACGGGTCGGTGGCATAGAGAGCCTTGTCCATCAGGGACCGCCGGGGCAGGCCGTGGCGGTCATTGTGCACCTTTACGGCATAGACGATATCTTCGGGCAAACCCAGGTTTTTCAGCATTTCCGCGCCCTCGATGCTGTGGGTTTCAGGGGAATCTTTGGTCCGGTCGTAGTCGATATCGTGTAGGAGGCCAGCCAGTCCCCATTTTTCCACATCCTCACCGAAGTGCTCAGCAAGACGGCGCATGACCGCCTCCACAGCAAGGGAGTGGTTGAACAAATTCTTATTGGTCAGGTTTTCCTTCAACAGGGACAGAGCTTCTGTTCTATTCATGTTCAAACGATAATGCTCCTTTCGGCATCTTTTCAGGTTTTACTTTTAAGAATTTGGCCGTGGCCCGGGCGGATACCGTTCCGTCGGGCAGCTTGACCCAGGCTTCCATCTGAAGCAACCGGCCCCTTTCAGCTACTCTTCTGGCTTCAATAGTCAGCTTCACTCCCACGGGCGTGGCAGTTCTGTAGCGGGTGGTCATTTCAGCAGTCATGGTGACAATATTTCTGGCCCAGAGCCACTGGCTCATGGTCTCGTCCAGCAGGGTGGCAAGGAGGCCCCCGTGGATCACACCGTTCCAGCCCTGGTGCTCAGGGGTGCCTACAAAGGTTGTGCGGGTCACTTCCCCGTCCTGCTCAAAAACCAGCTTGAGGCCGATGGGGTTGCGGGAGCCGCAGCCGAAACACATACCTTCATCACGCAGGGATTCAAGCATTAATCCTTCCCCTCTTTCTCTAATTCAGTTCCCTGTTCATTTTACTAAAACAACCTCATATTGGCAACTTTTTGGCAACTTTCGCCGTGGGTTATCTCCGGAGCCGCCCTTTCCAACACTTTACAACTGCCGGAATAGGGTGAAGTGCGGTAGCGGCAGCGTAACCCTGTCTTTGCCCGCAGGATCAAAATAGCGCCGGAAATCCGGCGCTTTTGAATGATCCGTTCGTTCATATTATGCTTTAATAAGTCATGCTTCAATTATGTTCTGCCTCAATCGCTTTATGCTTTCTCTACAGGTCGCGTTGAGCTGCAACGGGAGCATTTTATCCCTTTAGATCCTCGTTTCCCACATCCGCCCGTGGTATTCTCAGGGAGCATGCCTTCTTCTATGCTTCATGCACTTCTATAACTCTTTGCTTTAATCTTTCTATACAGCTATATTTCTACACTTCCCTGTTTTATGCTTCTATACCTGTTAACCTTTGTTCGCTTACTCCCAGAGCACCAGTAACAGGGCTGTTGCCGCAAATAATATGGCTACCACAACTGTAATCTTGGCCAGCAGTTCGTCCAGACCCTTTTTCTTGCCGCCGAATAATGTCTCCGCCCCACCGGCGATGGAACCGGAAAGGCCGGCGCTCTTACCGGACTGCAGAACCACTGAAGCTATCAGGGCAAGTGCAAGAAGCACATGTATTACCATAAAGATTGCCTTTACAACTCCCACAAACTCACCTCCCCGGCACGGGTGTGCCGAAGCAATTATACCACAGCTTTATTAGCCTGGCAATTGGACACCCTAAATCGTGGGCGCCTTAATAGGAGATGTTGTAAAAGCTTTTCATTCCTTTGTATATGGCCAGGTCCCCCAGTTCCTCTTCGATCCGGAGCAACTGGTTGTACTTTGCAACCCGATCCGTGCGCGCCGGCGCGCCGGTTTTGATCTGTCCCGCGTTTGTGGCTACTACCAGGTCGGCGATGGTGGTGTCCTCCGTCTCGCCGGAACGGTGCGAAACCACGGCGGTGTAACCGGCCTGCTTGGCCATTTCGATGGCGTCAAGGGTTTCGGTCAGGGTGCCGATCTGGTTCAGCTTAATCAGTATGGAGTTGGCCACCCCGTTCTTGATCCCCTTGCTCAAGAGTTCCGTATTGGTAACAAAGAGGTCGTCCCCGACGATCTGCAGCTTTTTCCCCAGCCTTTCGGTGAATAACCGCCAGCCGTCCCAGTCGTCTTCGGCCAGGCCGTCTTCGATGGAAATGATGGGGTATTTGTCAACCAACTCGATGTAGTAATCGATCAATTCTTCAGCGGTGCGGCTCTTTCCTTCAGCCTCAAAGACGTATTTGCTGCCTTTATAAAACTCCGAGGCAGCGGCGTCGATGGCCAGGGCCACTTCTTTGCCGGGAGTGTAGCCTGCGGCCTGGATGGCCTCCATAATGACCATGAGGGCTTCTTCATTGGAGGTTAGCATCGGCGCAAAACCGCCCTCGTCGCCCACGGCGGTGTTCAGTCCCCTCTTCTTCAGCACGCCTTTCAGCTTGTGGTAAACCTCAACACCCATTCGATAGGCCTCGGCGAAACTGGAGGCGCCCACGGGCATAATCATAAACTCCTGGATGTCCACATTGTTGTCGGCGTGCTTTCCGCCATTTAAAATGTTCATCATGGGTACCGGCATAACCTTTGCGTTGGCCCCGCCGATGTACTGGTACAGGGGCAGGCCCAGGGACCAGGCGGCGGCTTTGGCGGCAGCCAGGGAAACACCCAGGATGGCGTTGGCACCCAGCTTGCTCTTGTTGGGCGTGCCGTCCAGCTCAATCATGGCCCGGTCGATGCCAATCTGGTCTGTGGCGTCGTAGCCAATGATTTCCGGGGCCAGGATGTCGTTGACGTTATCAACGGCCTTCAGCACCCCCTTGCCGAAAAACCTCTCCTCATCGCCGTCCCGCAGCTCAATGGCCTCGCGGGTGCCGGTGGATGCCCCGGAGGGAACGGCTGCCCTTCCCATGCTTCCGTCTTCCAGGTAGATGTCTACTTCAATGGTTGGGTTGCCGCGGGAATCAATAATTTCACGGGCAATAATTTCTTCAATGACAGTGGACACAGGCTGTTTCCTCCTTTTTGTAAAAACCATTTGTCTCCCTTAAAAAGGTCTCTTGCTTTTCAAAGCCTAAGCTTCTTTTTTTATCAAAGTAGCTCCGGTCATCTCCTCCGGCACGGGTATGTTCAGCAAGTCCAGTATGGTGGGTGCTATATCTTCCAGGCTGCCGTCCCGCAGGCACAGGCCGGCAGTGTCCTGCCTGATCAGGATAAAGGGGACCGGGTTGGTGCTGTGGGCGGTACAGACTTCTCCCTTTTCGTCCAGCATTTCGTCCGCGTTGCCGTGGTCTGCCGTAATCAGGACCGTACCCTCCCTTTCCAGCACGGCCCGGACAACTTTGCCCAGGCAGTTGTCCACGGTTTCCAGGGCCCGGACTGTTGCTTCCATGTCTCCGGTATGCCCCACCATATCCGGATTGGCGTAGTTCATGATAATCACGCTGTATTTATTCAGGCTCAGCTGTTCCAAAAATTTATCGGTAACCCCGAGGGCGCTCATTTCCGGCTTGAGGTCGTATGTAGACACTTTAGGCGAAGGTACCAGGATCCGGTCTTCGCCGGGATAGGGCTCCTCCACGCCGCCGTTGAAAAAAAAGGTGACATGGGCGTACTTTTCCGTTTCGGCCAGGCGGAGCTGGGGTATGCCGTGCTTGCTCAAAACCTCTCCGAGGGTGTTATTCAGGGTCTGGGCCCGGAAAGCCACCGGCGCTTCAATGGTTTTGTCGTAAAGGGTCATACAGGTGAAGTGCACTTGCGGGTAGCCGTTTCTTCGCTTAAAGCCGGTAAACTCCCTGTCCACGAAAGCCCTGGTAATCTGCCGGGCGCGGTCAGGCCGGAAATTGAAGAAGATTACGGCGTCCCCGTCCTCAACCCTGGCCACAGGCCCCCCTGTACTGTTCATAATTACGGTGGGCTGGATAAATTCGTCCGTCTCTCCCCTGCTGTAGCCCAGTTCCACTGCCTCCAGCGGGGTACTGGCCCGGATGCCCTCGCCAAAGACCATGGCGTTGTAGGCCCGCTCGGTCCGGTCCCAGCGCCGGTCCCGGTCCATGGCGTAATAGCGTCCCATCACCGTAGCCACAGCATATCCCAGTTCACTTAGTTTTAGCCTGAGGATTTCAAAATATTCCCTGGCGTTGTCCGGCGGTACGTCACGCCCGTCCAGAAAGGTGTGGACAAAGACCCGGCTCAGGTTTTGCCCGGCTGCCAGGTCCAGCAGGGCCAGGAGATGGTTGATGTGGCTGTGCACTCCACCGTCGGAGAGCAGCCCCATCAGGTGCAGGGAGCTGTTGTTCTTTTGAACGTGCTTCACCGCATCCAGCAGGGCCTCGTTCTGGAAAAAGCTCCCGTCCCGGATGGCCCGTGTTATCCGCGTCAATTCCTGGTAAACAACCCGGCCGGCACCGATATTCAGGTGCCCCACTTCGGAGTTGCCCATCTGGCCCTCCGGCAGGCCCACCTTTTCCCCGGAACATTCCAGGGTACAGTGGGGATATTCCATAAGAAACCTTCTAAAGTTGGGTAGATTAGCCCTGGCCATGGCGTTCCCTTCCTCCCTGGGGCTTAAACCCCAGCCGTCCAGGATAACCAGCACCAGGGGCTTTTTGCCTGGTGTCAAAAAATGTACCTCCAATTGGATTACAGATCCGGTAAATCTGGTAATTAGAATTCTTCAATAGAATGCTTCAATAGAAGATTGCTTTAACCGGCGGTTAGGACCCGGGGCTTCCTGACCCGCCGCCTGCGGCTGCCTTGATAATGCCCAGGAAACTGTCCACTTCAAGGCTGGCGCCCCCCACAAGGGCTCCGTCAATGTCCGGCATGGCCATCAACCCGGCGGTGTTTCCCGGTTTGACGCTCCCGCCGTACTGGATCCGCACCCGTCCGGCTGCTTCGCTGCCGTACAAATCCCTGACAAGCTCGCGTATGTAACCGATTACCTCCTGAGCATCCTCATCCGAGGCTGTTTTTCCTGTGCCGATAGCCCATACCGGCTCGTAAGCTATGACCAGGCCGGCCACCTGCTCCGGCGTCAGGCCTGCCAGACCGGCCACCGTCTGGTCGTGCACCACCTGCCTGGTAACGCCCGCCTCGCGCTCCGCCAGGCTTTCTCCCACACACATCACCGGGACCAGGCCGTGCGGCAGAACAGCCTTGATCTTGCGGTTAACCAGCTCGCTGGTTTCCCCGAAATACTGCCGCCTTTCCGAGTGTCCTATGATCACGTAACGGCAGCCGGCATCCTTAAGCATCCCGGGTGATATCTCCCCGGTAAAGGCTCCCTTTTCCTCCCAGTGGACATCCTGGGCGCCGGTGGCGATTTCCGTGCCCCGCAGGGCCTCGGCCACCGGGGCCAGGGCGGTAAAGGGAGGACAAACCGCCACCTCGACACCTTTAAACTCCGCCGCCGCCTTTTTTAATCCCTCGACGAAGGAAAGCGCCTCGGGTATGGTTTTATGCATCTTCCAGTTTCCTGCAATGAGCGGCCTGCGGCCTTTCATCACTGCTCCTTCCCCCTTCCTTCTTCACTGGTCCCCCCCAAGCCTGTCCAGCCGGCCCCGCCCCCGGTCACCGGCCCGGAAAGCAAAGCAAGCCCTTGACTCAAATACGGCCAAGCTTTTTACCTGCAGGTCCAACCAGGACCTTAAGGCCGGGCCTGTCCCCTGCGCCAGCATCTCCCGGCAGGCGGCTGCCCTGGGAGTCTTGCCGGGCCAGTGCCCCTCTTCATCAAAAAGCCGGCCTTACAAACCCGGAGCATGTCCCGGGGTAAGCCCGGCTGCATCCTGGGCGGGCTCCTTTCCAAAAAGAGCGCCCCTACTTGTCCAGTAGCGCCACCACTCCCGGAAGTTCCTTCCCCTCCAGAAACTCCAGGGCTGCGCCGCCCCCTGTGGAAATATGGCTGATCTGGTCGGCCACCCCCGCCTGTTTTACGGCAGCTACGGAGTCGCCGCCGCCCACCACGGTAATGCCTTCAACCTGGCTCAGCTCCCGGGCGATGCCTTCGGTTCCCTTCGCAAAGGGCTTCATTTCAAAAACCCCCATGGGCCCGTTCCAGAATACGGTCCTGGCGTTTTTCAGGGCTGCAGCAAAGCGGGCCAGGGTCTCGGGTCCAATATCCAGGGCCATAAAGTCGGGGGGAATCTTATCCACAGCTACGGTTGCCGGCTCGGCATCAGGGGCCGCCCCTGGGGCCGCCACCACGTCCACGGGCAGAAGCAACTGGACACCCTTGCTTTTGGCCTTCTTCATCAGATTTTTGGCCGTTTCCAGCTTGTCGACCTCCAGCAGGGACTTGCCCATGTCGAATCCCTGGGCCTTGAGGAAGGTATTGGCCATCCCGCCCCCGATGATCAGGGTATCCACCTTATCCATCAAGTTTGACAGAACGGCAATTTTATCGGACACCTTAGCTCCGCCGATGATGGCCACAAAGGGGGATTCGGGGTTTGCCAGCAGCCGGCCTAGCATGTCAAGTTCATTCTCCATTAAAAATCCTGCCACGGCGGGCAGAAATTCAGTGACTCCCTGGGTGGAAGCGTGGGCACGGTGGGCAGTCCCGAAGGCGTCATTGACATAAACATCAGCCAGAGACGCCAGCATTCTGGCAAAGTTCTCGTCGTTTTTTTCTTCCTCCGGATAAAAGCGGACATTCTCCAGAAGGAGTACGTCCCCGTCCTGCATCTGCTCAACAGCCGACTGGGGAACCTCCCCCACAGCCTCGTCCACTTTCTGCACCGGCCTGCCCAGCAGTTCAGACAGGCGCTCAGCTACGGGATCCATTCTATATTTTTCATCAACCTTACCCTTTGGGCGCCCGAGGTGTGAAACAAGTATGACTTTAGCCTTTTGTTGAATTAAATACTCGATGGTGGGAAGGGCTGCCCGGATCCGGGTATCGTCGGAAACACAACCGCTATCCTTGCTCAGGGGCACATTAAAATCCACCCGGACCAGTACCCGCCTCCCTGCCACGTCAACGTCCCTTACTGTCTTTTTGGCCATATATAAACACCTCTTTTTCTGGACATCCCTGGAAAGCGCTGCAAAAACATCCACCTGCCGCCGTTGCCCGGCCCGCAAACAATGTTGTCGCAGCGCTTTTCTTTCCCTGGGATTAAATTGTCCTTATAAACTCGCCCTTATTCTACTCTTTTGAGGCCATATACATCAACAGGTCTAGAACCCGCTGGGAGTAACCCCACTCGTTGTCGTACCAGGCGACCACTTTGGCCATATTGCCGCCGATCACCATGGTGGAGAGGGCGTCGATAATCGCCGAATGGGGGTTGCCGTTAAAATCTATGGAAACCAGGGGTAGTTCACAATAATCCAGGATCCCCTTTAAGGGACCTGCCGCGGCCTCTTGGAAGGCCCGGTTAATCTCTTCTACAGTAACGGGTTTACTCAATTCCACCACAAGGTCCACCACGGAAACATTGGGCGTCGGAACCCGCATGGCAAATCCGTTAAGTTTTCCTTTCAGCTCCGGGAGCACCAGGGCCACTGACTTGGCTGCCCCGGTGGTGGTGGGAATAATGTTCAGGTTGGCTGCCCTGGACCTGCGCATATCCCGGTGGGGCATATCCAGAAGTTGCTGGTCGTTGGTATAGGCGTGGACGGTGGTCATCAGCCCTTTTTCGATTCCAAAATTTTCATGGAGCACTTTAGCTACCGGGGCCAGGCAGTTGGTGGTGCAGGAAGCATTTGACACCACATGGTGCTGGGAGGGATCATACTGGTCCTCGTTTACTCCCATGACAATCGTCATGCACTCGCCCTTGGCCGGAGCGCTTATTACCACCTTGCGGGCGCCGGCCTGGATGTGCTTGCTGGCATCTTCCTTATTGTTAAACCTTCCCGTGGACTCCACCACGAACTCGACTCCAAGCTCTTTCCAGGGTAACAGCGTGGGATCCCCTTCGGCCAGCAGCAGAACTTCATGGCCGTCAACCACAATGGTCCGGTTATCCCGGGCACTGACCTCTGCGTCAAAGGTGCCGTGAATGGAATCATACTTTATCATGTGGGCCACAGATTGGGCATAGGTATCGGTAACCGCAATTCTCCGGGATTTATGATTGACAGCCACAACCTCTATGTCCGGTCGTTTTAACGCGCATCTCAGGATGTCGCGGCCAATTCTTCCGAGACCATTTATCCCTATTTTCACCCCATTAGTAGTACCGCTCCTTTCATTAGTATACCTAATTAACCATAATCCATGAAATAGTATATTACTTTAATTCTCTATATGTTGATAAGTTCCTCCCCTGTTAAAAATATTTAACAGAATAATAGGGTACCAACCTGATGTCAGTACCCTTAATATGCAGCTCCATTTAGATTTAGTATATATTTATTACTTATTAATCAATTTTCGCAGGACGAAAGTTGAGTTTATTAACTTTAGTATCTTTTTCTCTTGCGGATGGCGGCGATCCCCAGTTCATCCCTGTACTTGGCCACCGTACGCCTGGATATGCTAATCCCGCGCATCCGGAACAAATCAGAAATCTGCTGGTCGTTTAACGGGGACCTGGAGTCCTCCCGGGCTATGATTTCCTGAAGCATTTTTTTAATGCTTTCAGCTGAAGTGGCGTTTCCGGTCGAGTTGCTTAAGCCAGTGGAGAAGAAGTATTTCATTTCAAAAACACCCTGAGGAGTCTGAATGTATTTGTTTGAAGTAGCCCTGCTGACAGTGGACTCGTGCAGGCCCACCATCCCGGCCACCTTCTTCAGGTTCAGCGGTTTTAGATATTTTACCCCGTTATCCAAAAAGTCCCTTTGCAGCTCAACCAGACAGCTGGCAACCTTGTACAGGGTCAGCCTTCTCTGTTCAATACTCCTGATTAACCAGGCCGCTGCGTTAAGCTTGCTCTCCACAAAGCGGCGGGTCCTGGAGTCATGGTTTTTATCCTTGGAGAGCACGGAGCGGTAAGTGGAATTGATGGTAATACGTGGAATAGCCACATCGTTCACCAGTATAACATATTCACCATCTACCTTTTCCAGAATAACATCCGGAACAATATAACGGGCGCTATTATCTGAATAATTGCGTCCCGGCTTGGGATCAAGGGTTTTTAAGAGATCCGCCGACCGCTGGACATCCTGGACGCTTATACCCAGTTCCTGGGCGATCCGGTTTAACCTGCCCTTGGACAAATCCACCAGGTAGTCTTTAATCAGCCTTTCCAGGACGATATCTTTAATTCCCAATTGCTTAACCTGAATTAAAAGGCATTCCTCCAGGTTCCTGGCCCCCACGCCGGGCGGGTCAAAGCCCTGGATCACATTGAGTACACGGGCAACCCTGGACTCGCTCACACCAAGACGCGAAGCTACTTCCTCCAGGGACATCCGCAGGTAGCCATGTTCATCAAGGTTACCAATAATATATTCACCAATTAACCGGTCAACACCCTTGCAAGGGCTCAGGTTCAACTGAAATAAAAGGTGCTCGGAAAGGGTCATGGACTGTGACAGGAAATTCTCGTAACTGTATTCCTCCTGCTCCTGAATCCTTTCCTGGCGGACTACCCCAAGATCGCTGCTGTCCTGAAAATACTCTTCCCAGTCCAGATCATATTCTTTTCTGTCCGCATCTTCATTCTCAGGCATATATTGTTCAACTGCAACCCCAACTTCTTCCCCTCTTTCGGTCTCGTCCTCCCTCAGCTCTAGTAAGGGGTTTTCCTCAAGCTGTTGTTCAATGTACATGGACAGCTCAAGTGCAGAAAGCTGCAAAACAGTAATAGCCTGGCGCAATTCAGGGGTCATGATTAACTTTTGAGTTTGTTCAACATTAAGTCCATACCCCATTCGCATTGCGTTTCACTCCTCAGAAGAAATGACAATATTCGTTATATTTTTAATTCTCTAAAGACCTGGCGTTTTCCTGCCTGCCCGTCCTACTCCAAGAGATATTCGCCAGGTAATTGTTTCATTCCTGATAAGCCCGGGGGCTGGTCCCAGTTTTTACAAAGATCATGACCTATATTACATACCGGATTCACTACATACCGGATTCCATAACGGCTTAACCGGCTACCTCGCTCCCCGCCGGCCCGGCCTTGAACCACCTGCCAAGGGCCAATCCCGCCGTGATTGTCAGGGTAAGACCCGCAGCAGTAACCAGGGCCAGTCCCCTCTGCCCGGGTGCGAACAGATCCGGGTGCAGGTTCAGCCCGTAATCCATGAGGTCGTTAATAGTCATCCAGCAAGCAGTGAACAGAATAACCCCGCGTCCAGGTTGAAGTGTTTTAAGGTAGATAAATCCCTGCAGGGCCATACCAAGATGGGAAACCCAGAGCATTCCCTCGGTAAACTCCAGGGGGCCGCCCATAAGCCAGTAATGGGAAATCATTACCATGGCCCAGATCCCGTACTTGATAGAAGCTGTCAAAGCCACGGTCTGAAACAGAAGCCTGCCCGGTCCGGCCAGACTGAGCAGTAGGGCCAGGGCAAACAGGGTGGTTGACAGCGGGCTGTCCGGAACAAAAGGCCAGAAATAATAAGGCGTGCGGGCAAGCTGTTCATGGTACCAGTAGAAACCATAAGCAGAACCGGCCGCATTAATGATTACAAGGGGTACCATAAAGCGCCCCTGCCATGGATTATGCCAGAAATCCCGCCAGAGCCTGTACACTTGAACCAAATGAAGCCGTCCTTTTTAAGTTGATTGTTTGTTACCGCTCATTTCGGGGCAAGCAGCCCCGGAATTCCCGCCGGTTTCGGAACGCCCGGCGCATTCTTTCCAGCCCCTGATCCTGGCAGGAACACCAGCCGCCAGAGCCCCCGGGGGGATGTCCCTGTTGACCAGGGAACCGGCTCCCACAACAGCTCCGTCACCAATCCGGACTCCCGGCAGGATGGTGGAATTGGAACCAATCAGGACCCCTGATCCAATCTCAACCGGCCCTATGTGGTACTCCTGCACCAGAAATTCGTGGGTTAGAATAGTCACGTTGTAGCCGATAATGGTATTGTCACCGATGGAGATGAGCTGCGGGAAAAAAACATCAAACATGGCCATCAGGCCTACGGAAACGTTCCTACCCACCTTCATTCCTAAAAAGAGGCGGTAGAACAGGTTTTTTAATTCAAGAAAGGGAAGGTAACGGCAAAAGGTAATAATTAAAAAATGAAAGGCAACCCTGGGGAGGCTTACCAACCTGAAGGAATACCGCATGGAGTTTTTTTCGCCGGGAGAAGGAAAGGATTCATATCTTCTCATCCCTTTTCGCTCCGGATTTGCTCGGCAATTTCTTCAATCTTTCTCAAGCGGTGATTGACCCCCGATTTGCCCAGTTTGGGCTGAACCAGTTCTCCCAGTTCCTTCAGGCTGGCATCGGGATACTTGAGCCGGAGCATCGCTATTTCTCTCAGGGATTCTGGGATTTGCTCCAAACCCACGGTATTCTTGATCAATTCAATGTTTTCCAGTTGCCGCACTGCGGCATTGACTGTTTTATTCAGGTTGGCTGTTTCGCAGTTGACCAAGCGGTTGACCTGATTGCGCATTTCTTTATAAATCCTGGCGTTTTCAAAGTTGAGCAAGGCGGAGTGGGCCCCTACAATATTCAAAAAATCGCTGATCTGCTCGCTTTCTTTGAGGTAGACGACAAACCAGTTTTTCCGCCTGCTGATCCTGGCAGGCAGGTGCATTTTTTGCATCAATTTTTTAATAAAGCGGGCAAAGCTCTCATTGCCAGTAATTATTTCCAGGTGGTAATTGCCCTCGGGACTGTTCACGGAACCCCCGCCTAAAAAGACCCCTCTCAGGTAGGCCCGGCGGCAGCATTCCCGGCGGACCAGCTCGTCCCTTACAGCAATACTGGTCAGCCGTCCCGCGGCGTCCAGCATTCCCAGGCGCCGGAGGATTTCGCCCATGCCCGGCTGGGGGAGGATGCGCACCCAGTAGACATTGTTTTTCTTGAGCTGCGTCTTGCGCTGCACCAGAACCTCTGTTTGAAGCCCAAACAGGGTTTTGATCAGGGAAAAGATTTTCCTTGCCACTGCGGCGTTTTCGGTTATAATGCTCAGGGATATCCGGCGTGAGCCGCTGATCTGGATAGTCCCGTCCATTTTAATCAAGGCCGCAAGTTCCGCCAGGCGGCAGCAGGTCCGCTGGCTGGAAACCCGGGCCAGCTCATTTTTTGTTACCGCCGAAAAGGACAAGCCAACTTCCCCTCTTTCCTCTTGCATATATTATACCAATAAAAAGACAGCGGGGCCAGCTCGCTGTCTTTTTTGATATAAAATTTTTTAATTTATTTATTTTACTCTCTTAAATTACCTTAATGGGCAACAGGGCACTGAATTGGCATTTTCCTCAAAAAGACTTTACCAGTGCCGCAGGTAATGTCGCTGGATCTCTCTAAACCTCTGCCCTGAAAAGTTCTTTGTTTTTACCGTCCCGGCGCCGTTCATTTAAGTAACGGACCCTGTTGTGCCGCCCCCTGGCCGCAAAGGTCAGGCGCAAAACCGCCTGGGCCAGCTTATCGGGATGGTGCCGCACCACATCGGACTGGTGCACGAGGTCCCCTTCCACAGCCTGGACGCCCATTTTTTCTATTTCTTCAATGTCTGCCAGCACGGGATTTGCCCCCATCTGCAGGTAGCGGGCCCGCAACCTGGGTGGAACCGGCCCGGTATTGACAACTGCATAATCAATTGTCGTACAACCGTGGGCCATAAGGGCTTCCAGGTGAGCGGAAGCGGTATAACCATCGGTCTCACCCGGCTGGGTCATGACGTTGCAGATATAAATCTTGGGGGCCGGGGTTTTGGCCAGTGCCTCCGGGATCCCCTTCACCAGGAGATTGGGAATAATGCTGGTGTAAAGGCTGCCCGGCCCGAGCACAACCGCATCAGCAGACCGGATGGCAAGCAGGGCCTCAGCCAGCGGCAGGCAGCGGGAAGGCTTCAAAAACACCCTTTTAATCCGGCCCGGACTATGGGAAATCCGGGACTGGCCCTGCACCACCGTCCCGTCCTCCAGTTCGGCACAGAGGGTGACATCGGACAATGTTACAGGCAGCACCTGGCCGCGGATGGCCAGGACCTTGCTTAAACACCGCACCGCGTGGTCAAAACTGCCGGTCATGCTGGTCAAAGCCGCCAGGAGCAGGTTGCCCAGGGAGTGACCTGCCAGCTCCCCGGTCTTAAAACGGTACTGGAGAAGCTCTTCCATCAGGGGCTCTTTATCGGCCAGGGCAACCAGGCAGTTGCGGATATCCCCCGGGGGGAGTATCCCCAGATCGCCCCTGAGGCGTCCGGAACTGCCCCCGTCATCGGCCACCGACACAATGGCGGTCAGGTTGCTGGTATACTCCTTCAAACCCCTCAGGAGTACCGACAGGCCGGTGCCGCCGCCAATCACAACGATCTTGGGACCGCGTCGCAAGCTGTGCCGGGTGTAGATAATATCGGCCATTCTGCCTTCATGTTCCGGGACCAGCACAACGGCCACGGAGTGAAAGGCCTTCAGGAGCCCCAGGGCTATCACGGACAGTCCAGTGACAAGCAGGAAAACGCCGGCTACCAGGTGGAGCCCCTGGTCAAGGACCCTGAACTCCAGATTATGAATGGGCCGGGCCAGGTACCCGAACAGGTTGCCCTCCATAATCAGGTCCACGCCCAAAGCTGCCAGGAGCAAACCGCATAAAGCCAGAAACAGCCAGCGCTTCACGCGCATGCCCGGATAGAGCCATTTCAGCAGTTCCAACACTTTCAACCCCTATTTTTTTTAATGTCCCGGTGGCGAACCGTTACAGGAAGTTCCTTACTTTCCAGATACTCCCCAAGACGGTTGGCCAGGACAACGGAACGGTGCATGCCTCCGGTGCAGCCGATGGCAATCATCAGGGTGGTTTTTCCTTCTTTAATGTACTGGGGAATTAAAAACTCAATAAAGTCCTGAAATTTTTCCATAAATTCTTCCGTCAGCGGGGATGCGCAAACATAGTCCCGGATTGGCTTCTCATTGCCGCTCAAGGGCCGCAGAACCGGATCGTAGTGGGGATTGGGCAGGAAGCGAACATCGAAGACCAGGTCAGAGTCCAGGGGTATACCATATTTGTAGCCAAAAGAAATGACCGTGATGTGCAGCCTGGGGTTATTTGCGTTACCTGCGTAAATAGCAGTAATCTCTTCCTTCAACTGGTGAACGGTCATGTTGGACGTATCGATGATTTTATCCGCCCTGCCTCTCAAGTCTTGAAGGCGGCTTCGCTCTTCCCGGATTACTTCCAGAATCTCCCCGTGGGAACTCAGGGGATGGCGCCTTCGGGACTCTTTATACCTCCTCACCAGGGTTTCATCGGAGGCTTCGAGGAAGAGGATCTCGTACCCGGTTCCCTCCATGTCAATCTGGTGGAGAACTTCAAAAAGGGTGTTGAAAAACTCACCGCCCCGGATGTCAACTGCTAATGCTATTTTATTAATCTTGCTGGCAGCCTGTGCACAGAGTTCGGCAAATTTAGGGATTAAGGTCGGGGGCAGGTTGTCCACGCAGAAAAAACCCAGATCCTCGAGGCAGCGCATAGCCTGGGTCTTCCCGGCGCCGGATAAGCCGGTGACTATCACAAGTCTCGGCATCACCATTTTACTGACCCCCCTTTTAAAACATGTGGAATTTAAAACAGGGCGTTAACGACCTGTTCCGCGGGAAACCCCAGCCGGTCCAGCAACTCCGCCCCGGCATCCAAACTTCCCACCGTTTCCGGATAGTGGGCGTCGCTGTTAACGACAAGCCTGGCGCCGTGGCGGGCGGCGGCCCGGACGATTTTTTCTTTATTATAATTGTGTCCTGTGTTGACTTCAAGTGCGGTTTCCGTGCCGGCGCAGGCCCGGGCCAGTTCATCCAGGTCCACTGGAGCCATCAGGTCCGGGTGGCTGATAAAATCCACCGGGTAACTGTGGACGGCCTCAATCAGGGCTTTGGTGTTGGTGCAGCGCATTTTTTCCCGGATGCTTACGGAGAACCTGGCCGCCAGGTTGGGCAGGGTATAGTAAAGGGCGTCCCCGGGGCTTTCCGGAATATAGTAGGGGTGCAGCCCGGCAATCAGCAGGTCCAGCCGGTCGATGATCTCCCGGGGCAGGTCCAGGCGGCCGTCCCGGCTGATCACCGCTGCCTCGGCCCCCACCAGGATCTTCAGCTCCGGAAAGCGGGGAGCCAGGCCGGCCACCTCTTCCTTAATTACCAGAAATGTTTCGGCATCCGCCACACCCGTGCCGATGCTCTTGGGACCGTGGTCGGTGATGGCCACTTCCCGCAGGCCCCGCCGGACAGCCGCTTCTATATTCTGAGCCGGGGTGCCCCGGCCGTCACTGTATTTCGTGTGGGTGTGGTAGTCGGCAAAAAACTTAATCGTCCCGCAGCTCCCTCTTGAGGTAGTCGATCACCTTGACCGGGCCCGGGTCGACACCGTAAAGGGCCGCCAGGTAGACGCTGGTGTAATCACCGGTGTAAATCAGGGAAAAGATCCTGGAGAGTTCGCCTTCACCGGAGGCCCAGACCTCGGTGCAGCCGTCTACAGCATCCCGGATTATTTCCTTGGTAATCTCGATGCGCTTGTGCACCCGGGGGTGGTCCCGCTCATCCCGCAGAATTACCACGTGGAGCTTTTTTAACAGCTCCCTGGGAAACTGGAAACCCACAATTTCGTTATGGTTCAATTCCGGCAGCACGTTCCAGTAAGCAGGTGCCTTGGCGTTTTCGTTGATCTGGCCCTTCCAGCGCTGGGCCACCACCTCGGTTGTGCCGCTGGAACCCCAGATTACCGGGATCCGGTTGAAAAGTTTTTGGGCCAGCTGCTTGGCCCTGTTTTCCTGCGCGGGGACTTCAGGAGCCAGCTCTTTTTGGAGAGCCCGCATATAGTCGATCATTTCCGAAATCTCGTCCACGTTGTCCGGCAGCAGTCCCAGTCTTTGTAAAACCCTGAGGGTTGGGATAAATAAAAAGCCGGTGGCTGCCCGGGGGGAAATACCGCCGGGAACCCCAATCACCGGAACACCGTCCCGGCTGGCCAGCTCACCCAGCCTGCCGCCGGTGGTTATGGCAATCACGGAGGCACCTCTCAAACGGGCCTCTTCGTAAGCGCTTATGGTCTCTTCGGTGTTTCCGGAGTAGCTGACAGCGAAGACCAGGGTATCGGGACCAACAAACTCCGGCAGGACGTAGTCCCGGTTGACGATTACGGGCACTGCCAGCTTGCCGGCGGTGTAGACCCTGAGCAGGTCCCCTCCGATGGCCGAGCCCCCCAGTCCAGTTACAACGATACTGGAAATGGCCTCAATTTCCGGCAGTTCCACATACCTGGCCAGGTCCCAGCAAGCCTGGTCGCACTGGACCGGCAGGCCCTTGAGGGCTTCGAACATGCCTGTTGTATCCAGCTTGCAGAGTTCCTCCGGGCAGTTTAAATCCTTTACCGCATTCACAATTGACTTTTCCTCCTTTTGGAGTGGGTGATCAATACCTTTCTTCTATCGGCAATAACAACCATGAAAACTCAATTTTCTCTCATACGCCTGTCCCTATAATCCCGCCGGATCCCCGGGCGGCCCCATTTCCAGCACATCTTCCAGGTAAGCCCGCAGCACCTCGGCCACGCTCCAGGCCTGGGCGATGCAGCCCCTGGGAAGGTTCGGCTCGGCGCCGTCAAAAATCTCTGAGATATAGCCGGCGCCGTGGTCGCGCAGCTGATCCCGGAAAGGCCGGATTAACCTTAAGGCAGTTTCCCGGCTGGCCGGGCTGTAGCCGTGAACCCGCCGGATGGCGGTGATAAAGGGTCCCATCAGCCAGCCCCAGGCCGTCCCCTGGTGGTAGGCGCCATCCCGCTGGAAGCGGTCCCCGGTGTAAATGCCCCGGTAGTCCCCGTCAGCCGGGGAGAGGCTGCGGATCCCGTAAGTGGCGTAGAGCTCCTGCCAGACCTTGCGCACCACCCGATGCGCCTGCTCCCGGCTGAGCATGGTATGGGGGAGGCTCACCGCCAGCAACTGGTTGGGCCGGACCCTGGCGTCCACCCCCTCCGGAGAAACCACGTCATACAGGCAGCCCCTTTTTTCGTCCCAGAATTGTTTTAAAAAGCTGTCCTGCACCAGCTCCGGCCGGACAGGGCCTGGATTGTCCTCCCCGTAGAGGCGGCTGAGCTTTTCCAGGACGCAGAGGGCGTTATACCACAGGGCATTGATTTCCACAGCCTTACCGTGGCGCGGCGTCACCACCCACTGGTCCACCATGGCGTCCATCCAGGTCAACTGGACCTCCGGGGAACCGGCGCTGATCAGGCCGTCTTCAGCCATGCCGATATTATAATCAGTGCCATCAGCGTACCAGTGGACGATCTCCTTGATCACCGGGTACAGGTGCTCCCGCACAAAATCCAGGTCGCCGGTGTAGGCCAGGTAGCGCTGGGCAGCGTGAATAAACCAGAGGGAGGCGTCCACTGTGTTGTAAACCGGAACCCTGGCCCCGTCAAAAAAGGCGTTGGGCAACAGTCCCTTCCGGCTGTGTTCCGCGAAGGTCAACAGGATCTCCCGGGCCTCCTGGAAACGCCGGGTTACCAGGGTAAGCCCGGGCAGGGAAATCATGGCGTCCCGGCCCCAGTCGGCAAACCAGGGGTAGCCGGCGATAATGGTTTTTTTCCCGCTGGACCGGCGCTGCACAATAAAGGCGTCCGCAGCCCGCACCAGGCTGCAGGCAAAGCTGTCCGGACAGGCTGCCTGCTCCTCCAGCTTGCGGAGCCGGGCCCGCTCCTTCTCCAGTAAATCCAGGGGGTCAAGGCCAGTTGCCCGGGAGTTTTCCTCAACGGTGGCAATTACCGCAAAGGTTTTGACTTCTCCCGCAGCGACGGGGATTTCAAAGCGCCCGGGTACGTAGTGGTCCTCCTGGTCGTTCTCGCCCCGCTCCTTTTCCGCCCTGTAGGCCATCCCCTCGTACCAGCTGCCGCCGGGTATAAATGTGCCGGCGCTGCAGGTGAGCAGCAGTTCCGGCAGGTCCTCCCCCCCGGCAACAGCAATGGAAACGCCGCCGGGAACGGCCCTTTGCCGGAATTGAAGCTCCTCCCGGCGCGTGACGCAGTGGTGGCCGCGTCCGTTGACCAGGGGAACCAGGGTCAGCAGGGCAGGGTCAGCGCCGTTATAGACCCGGTAGAGGATCACTGTGCTGTTTTCGCCGTAGACCATGAAAACGGTCTTGTCCAGGGATATGTCTTTGAAGCTGTATGTAAAGGTTGGAAAGGGCTCCACCTGGACCCGCTGGAGGTGGATGAAGCCGGTTTCCCTGAAACCGGACCGGTTTTCGTTGGCAGCCAGGTTGAAGGTGCAGGAGCCCGCCCGGAAGCGCTCGTCCAGCTTGGCCAGGTGCAGTACCCGCCGGCCCGGGGGGTTATGGGCAGCTATCAGCAGGCCGTGGTATTTGCGGCTGTTGAGGTTGATCAGGGTGCTGGAAGCATAGCCGCCGATGCCGTTGGTGGCCAGCCATTCCTTTTGCAGGCCGGACTCCAGGGTGCGCCACTCGCTCTTACCGTAATCTAACATCTTGTTCCCCTTTCCACTAGCATAATCTCAACAGGGGCCTTTTATTCCTGCGGGTTTACCGCCTGCAGGGCCAGGGCCACTGCGCCCATGGCACCGGCCCGGCCGCCCAGCTCAGCCGGGACCAGGCGCAGCCCCAGCCGGGCAGCCGCCAGGGACCTGGCCCGGACTTCCCGCCGCACTCCCTCCCAGATCAGTTCTCCTGCCGCCATGACCCCACCGCCCAGGACCACATGGGATGGGTTCAGCAGGTTGACCAGGTTGGCCACGCCGATTCCCAGGTAACGGGCGGCCCCCGCAATGATGGAAACTGCCCCGGGGTCTCCCTGGGCAGCAGCCGCAGCCACAACAGCAGCGCTGATCTTTCCGGGGTCTCCCCCCGCCGCAGCCAGGATCTCCTGGCCGCCGCCGCCGGCAACCAGTTTCCCGGCTGCCCTGGCAATGGCCGTACCGGAGGACAGGGCCTCCAGACAGCCCCGGTTGCCGCAGCTGCAGCGGGGACCGCCGGGCAAAACGGTCATGTGGCCGATTTCCCCGGCGCCGCCCGCCGACCCCCGGTAAAGCTTTCCATCCAGGATCAGGCCGCCGCCGACCCCGGTGCTGATGGTAATAAAGACCATATTATCCGCGCCCCGGCCGGCTCCGTAAAGGTGCTCCCCCAGGGCGGCCAGGTTGGCGTCGTTGTCCAGCAGGACGCGGAACCCCGTCTTCTCCTCCAGAATCGCCCGGATGGGAACATTGTGCCAGTTTAAATTGGGGGCAAAATGAATGATCCCCCTGGAGCTGTCCAGGGGGCCCGGGGCGCCCAGGGCCAGGGCCCTCAGCCGGAAGGAGGGCGGCGCATCCCTTTTAACCTGCTCCACGCTCTCCAGGATCCGGGCAATCACGTGCTGCAGGCCCTTTTCCGCTTCGGTGGGAATTTTTCGTTCAGCCAGCACCTCGCCCCGGGAAGACGCCAGGACCGTGTAAATCTTGGTCCCCCCCAGGTCCACGCCGGCTACACAGAAATCGGACACACTAATAACCTCCCTATGCTCAAGGGAATCGTACTCCGTTCAATAAAAATGACCGGGGTCCAGCCTTTGGAAAGCAATGTCAAATTCTACCCCAGCAACCCTTCCGGCCAGGGCTTAATTTTTAGGCCGGGGCGGCGGATCAGGCAACTGTACCTCCCAGCACAAACTTTTCCAGGGCTTCCACCACGCTATCTCCATAGGAGGCTTCCGTTACGTAGTCCGCCCTTTGCTTGATTTCCTCCCGGGCGTTGGCCACCACTACGCCGAGCCCGGCATAGTCCAGCATTTCCAGGTCATTATAGCTGTCCCCCACGGCCATGGTTTCTTCCCTTTTAATTCCGTAGAGGCCAGCTAGGTAGGCCAGGGCCTCCCCCTTGGTGGCCCGGGGGTGGGAAAACTCCAGAAAATGCGGCTTGGATTTGGAAACGTGCACCTTTCCCCTGTAGAGGGGCACCAACTCCTCCCGAAGGCGATCCAGCCGGTGTTCCTCGGCAATGGCCAGCACCTTGATGGGATCCCGGTCCAGGTATTCCAAAAAATCTCCCACCAGCTCCGCTTCCACCCCGGCAAAGGCGGCATAGCGACGGCCCTCCGGGGTATCCCTTTCAACCAGCAGCCGGTCGCCCTCCAGGTAACCGTTGAGGTGGTAGCCCAGCTGGTGGACCCGGGCAATGATTTCCCGGGCGTAAACCAGGGGCAGCGGCCGGTACAAAAGGACCTCGCCGGAGCAGGCGTTCTTCACCAGGGCGCCCTGGTAGGTAATCAGCGGGACATCCAGGCCCAGTTCCCGGGCAAACCTGGCAGCCGATAGATACATGCGTCCGGTGGAAATGGTAAAATGAACGCCGGCGGCACGTACCGCCGCAACGGCTTCCCTGACCCGGTCGGTAATCTGGAGGTCCCGGGAAAGCAGCGTGTCGTCAAGGTCAACGGCAACCAGCTTGATTTTTCTCATAAAACCTCCGCTTTGCTCACTACCAACAGAATATATAAAGTATTTATGGGAAGGGCATTTCTATAATTATACACATTTTTCTCAAATCATGCCAGAAACAACCGGCGTAAGATAGTGTCAAGGCACTGTTTGATAAAGAGAGATAACTATAACCGTCTCAGAAAAGGACA